>Ga0247813_10001563_pt1 | contig 17118 bp, 14 predicted proteins | sample UWRJL169409C1_FD_180719 | JGI IMG/M metagenome (GOLD analysis project Ga0247813, IMG submission 180719) | Plant litter microbial communities from Arlington Agricultural Research Station in Wisconsin, United States - UWRJ-L169-409C-1 | ecosystem: Environmental > Terrestrial > Plant litter >... | reverse complement strand
ATTGTCATCGCCCTCGCTGCAGCGATGCAGGAGTCAACGATGCGCAACATCGACTACGGCGACCTCGACTCTGTCGGGCTCTTCCAGCAGCGTCCGAGCTCCGGCTGGGGAACCGTTGCCCAGCTCACCACCCCGGCCTATGCCGCAAAGCTGTTCTACGGTGGCGCACAGAACCCCAACAAGGGCAAGACCCGCGGGCTTCTCGACATTGCTGGCTGGCAGAACATGACGGTGACCCAGGCAGCTCAGAAGGTGCAGGTATCCGCGCACCCTGACGCGTACGCCAAGTGGGAGGCATCCGCGCGATTCTGGCTCTCAGACCTCGGTTAAATGCTCAAGGAGCCGTGTCTGAGCGGACACTCACAGGCGCCGAACTTTAGAATCGTGTGGTGAACGCCAACAATACAGACCCGATGGTCGGCCGTCTTATCGACGGCCGGTACCAGGTGCGTTCACGTATTGCGCGCGGTGGCATGGCCACCGTCTATGTCGCGACCGACCTGCGCCTCGAACGACGCGTCGCCATCAAGATCATGCATCCGCACCTCGCCGACGATGTGGAGTTCCGGGAGAAGTTCATCCAGGAGGCCCGATCGGCCGCGAGGCTCGCCCACCCCAACGTCGTGAACGTCTACGACCAGGGCCAGGACAGCGAGATGGCGTACCTCGTCATGGAATACCTGCCCGGGATCACGCTGCGCGACCTGCTGCAGGAGCACAAGACTCTGACGTCGGAGCAGACTCTCGACATCCTCGAGGCTGTGCTGTCCGGACTCGCCGCTGCACACAAGTCGGGAATCGTGCACCGCGACCTCAAGCCGGAGAACGTGCTTCTCGCCGACGACGGTCGCATCAAGATCAGCGACTTCGGACTCGCGCGGGCTGCGTCTGCGAACACCGCAACCGGTGCCGCGCTCCTCGGGACCATCGCCTACCTCTCCCCCGAACTCGTGACCCGCGGTGTTGCGGACACGCGCAGTGACATCTACGCGGTCGGCATCATGATGTACGAGATGCTTGCCGGCGAGCAGCCCTTCAAGGGCGAACAGCCCATGCAGATCGCGTACCAGCACGCCAACGACTCGGTTCCGACGCCGTCGACCAAGAACCCTCGCGTGCCCGCCGAACTCGACGAACTCGTGCTCTGGGCGACCGCTCGCGAGCCCGACGAGCGCCCCCGAGACGCACGAGCCATGCTCGACCAGCTGCTCGAGACGCAGCGCCAGCTCCAGACCGCACTCCCGACGGCCGCTACCGCGGTGCAGCGCACGATGGTGCTCCCGAACTCTCCCGCGGTCGGCAACGAGGCGGAGACCCAGGTGCTTCGCCCGCGCCAGGCCGCTGCGCTCGCCCTCGTCAACAGCGAGACAGGCGAAGCGCCGCGAGCACTCGCCGCGATCTCGGAGAAGCGTCGGGCTCGCGGTTGGTGGCTGTTCGGACTCGTGATCCTGCTCGCCGGCCTCGCTGGCGGCACGGGCTGGTACTTCGGCGCGGGCCCCGGATCGACCGTCACCATCCCCGAGAGCGTTGTGGGAATGAGCCCGGATGCGGCCGATTCCGCAATCACCGAGCTCGGCCTCACCGTCGCCGAAGAGCGCGTTGAAGTGCACGACCCGTTTGTGGCTGCAGGCGAAGTAGCATCCACTGATCCCGCCGTGGGCACCGCGGTGCACCGCGACACAGTTGTGACCCTCCAGGTCTCGATCGGGCCCAAGCCCGTGACGATTCCGGCCTTCGCTTCTCAGCCCGAAGAAGCAGTCACCACACTCTTCACCGACCTCGGGCTCGAGGTCGACGAGTCGCTGCGCATCGAGCGCTTCAGTTCGAAGGTCGTCGCCGGATCCGTGATGGGAGCCTACGGGCTCGACGAAGACGACAAGCAGTTCGCCCTCGAAGAAGGAACCGAGTACTACGACAAGGGCACGGTCATTCTCGTCGTCTCCGTCGGTGCGCTCCCCGATGTCGCGGGCAAGTCGGTTGACGAGGCGAAGTCCATCCTCGCCGACCGCGACCTCACCGGCGTCGAGGGCGCCAAGACCTTCAGCGACACGATCGAAGAGGGTCGCGTCATCCGCGTCGAAGCCAAGAAGAAGAACGGCCCGATCTCACCCGGTGACGAAGTGCTCCTCGTGATCTCCCGCGGCCCCGACCTGGTCGCCGTGCCCGAAGTCGAAGGGGACACCATCGCGGTGGCGATCGACAAGCTCGAGGCAGCAGGTTTCAAGGTCGACGTGCGAACCCTCATCCCCAAGGATCGCTGGGATGAGGACTTCGCAGTCGTGGCCAGCTCCGAGCCCGGTGCTGGCGAGCGGCTCAAGCGCGGCTCGACGGTTATCGTCCGCGCTGACTTCTAGCTAGACGGCAGCGAGTTCTTCTGCCACAAGGAAGGCAAGTTCGAGCGACTGCATGTGGTTGAGGCGCGGGTCGCACAGCGACTCGTAGCGCGACGCGAGGTCGTGCTCGTCGATGTGCTCGGATCCGCCGAGGCACTCGGTGACGTCATCACCGGTGAGCTCGATGTGGATGCCGCCAGGGTGCGTTCCCACAGCGCGGTGCGACTCGAAGAATCCCTTGACCTCGTCGACGACATCGTCGAAACGACGCGTCTTGTAGCCGGTGGCTGTCGTGAGTCCGTTGCCGTGCATCGGGTCGGAGACCCACAGCGGCGTCGCCTCGTGCTCCTTGATCGCCTCGAGAAGCGGCGGGAGTGCGTCGCGCACCTTTCCCGCACCCATGCGGGTGATGAAGGTGAGACGGCCCGGCTCGCGGTCGGGGTCGAGCTTGTCAATAAGGCGACGCATGTCGTCGGGGGTCGTCGACGGCCCGAGCTTGACGCCGATCGGGTTGCGCACGCGGGAGAAGTAGTCGACGTGAGCGCCATCGAGTTCGCGCGTGCGCTCACCGATCCAGAGGAAGTGCGCGCTCGTGTTGTACGGCGTTCCGGTGCGCGAATCGATGCGGGTCATCGGGCGCTCGTAGTCCATGAGGAGTCCCTCGTGGCCGGTGTAGAAGTCGACGCGCTTGAGCTCGTCGAAGTCTGCTCCGGCAGCGACCATGAACTTGATGGCGCGGTCGATGTCGCGCGCGAGGAGCTCGTAGCGGGCGTTGGCGGGGTTACGCGCGAATCCCTGGTTCCAGCGGTGCACCTCGCGCAGGTCGGCGAAACCGCCCTGCGTGAAGGCGCGCACGAGGTTGAGGGTCGAAACCGCCGTGTGGTAACCCTGCACGAGTCGCTGCGGGTCGGCCTCGCGGCTCTCAGGCGTGAAGTCGTAGCCGTTGACGATGTCGCCGCGGTACGCCGGCAGCGTGACATCCCCCCTGGTTTCGAAGTCGTTGGAGCGCGGCTTGGCGAACTGCCCCGCCATGCGACCCATCTTGACGATAGGCATGGATGCGCCGTAGGTGAGCACTACCGCCATTTGGAGGATCGTCTTGACGCGGTTCTTGATCTGCTCGGCCGTTGCACCCGCGAAGGTCTCGGCACAGTCACCGCCCTGCAAGAGGAACGCGTTGCCCGAAGCAGCTTGGGCGAGCTTGTCGCGCAGGTCGTCGACCTCGCCCGCGAAGACGAGGGGCGGGAAAGATGCGATCTGGCTGGATGCCGCGGCAACCGCATCAGCATTGGGCCACTGCGGCTGCTGCTTGATGGGCAGTTCGCGCCAATAGTCGAGTCCGGCGATCACTGCTGGATCAGCGAGGACTACGGGCTCTGACGGGTCTACCACGGGGTTTCCTTTGGGGGTGGGGAAAGAACGGGGCCGAGCGGCCCCAGCATTCGAGCTTACAAGTTAGCGGCTCGCGGAGCCGGAGCGCTCCCTGACCGACGACGCATAGACGTCCACATACTCCTGGCCGCTGATGCGGTTGAGCTCGTACATGATTTCGTCGGTGATCGAGCGGAGGATGAACCTGTCACCCTCGAGTCCCTCGAAGCGGCTGAAGTCGAGCGGTTCGCCGATGACGATACCGATGCGACGCACCTTGGGCAGCTTCGCTCCGATCGGCATGACCTTGTCGGTGTCGACCATCGCGATGGGAACAACAGGCACGCGGCCCTCGAGGAGCATGCGGGCGATTCCGGTGCGTCCGCGATAGAGCTTTCCGTTGGGGCTGCGCGTGCCCTCGGGGTAGATCCCGAGCACGTCACCGCGCGCGACGACGCCGAGACCCGTGTTGAGCGACGCCTCGGATGCCTTGCCGCCCGAGCGGTCGATCGGGATCATCCCGGTTCCGAGCAGGAAGTGCTTGACCGCCCAGTTCTTGAAGCCCTTGCCGGTGAAGTAGTCGCTCTTGGCGAGAAAGTAGATGCGGCGATCGATCACGAGCGGCAGGATCACCGAGTCGATCACCGAGAGGTGGTTGCTCGCGAGAATCACTCCACCGTCTTTGGGGATGTTCTCAAGACCCGTCACCCACGGACGGAATACAGTTTTGAGGATCGGCCCAGCAATCAGGTTCTTCATGAACCAGTAGAACATCGCTACCTACCTCCGCCGGAAATCACTACTTTACTGCCCGCTCGCGTGGATGCGGGCAAGATCGGCCGCGCCGACCACTCCAGCATCGTTAACCAGCTCCGCGATGAGGAATTCCGGCTCCGGGTGGTAGCCACGGGCCGGCAGGTGCTGGAGGTACGCCTCGCGGATCGGGTCGATGAGCAGGTAGCCGGCAACTGCGACGCCGCCACCGATGACAAAACGCTGCGGATCGAGTACAGCACCGAGCGATGCACAGGCCTGGCCGAGCCAGCGGCCGAGTTCGGTGAGCGCGTGGATGGCCCCCGCGTCACCCGCGGCAATGAACTCGCCCACGATCGAACCGGTGAGTCCATCGTTCTCACGACGTGCCACCGCGAGCGGCAGCCCGATCCCGCCGACGTCGGCGATCTCGTTCGCCATGCGCAGGAGCGCACGCCCCGAGCCGTACTGCTCGATGCAGCCCTTCGCACCGCACCCGCAGGGCAGTCCGTCGGGGACGACCCGCAGGTGACCGAGCTCAGCTCCGGCGCCGAATCCGCCGCGGAACAGGCGGCCACCGGAGACGATGGCGCCGCCGACTCCCGTGCCCACCGTCAGCATCGTCATGTCGGTGCTGCCACGACCGGCGCCGAAGCGGTATTCGGCCCATCCAGCTGCGTTCGCATCGTTGTCGATCGTGATGGGGAGGTCGAGCCTCTCGGAGATGCGCTGGCGAAACGGCTCGTTGCGCCAGTTGATATTGGGTGCGTAGTAGACCGTCGACTGGTCGGCGTCGATGAAGCCCGCTGCCGCGACGCCCGCGGCGATGACCTCGTGGCCCGTGGAGAGGCGCTCGATCATCGTCACGACGAGGTCGACGATTGCTGTCGGATCACCCGCCGGCGTCGGCACCCTGTCCTCGGCGACGATGTCGCCATTCTCGGTCACGAGGGCGCCCGCGATCTTTGTTCCGCCGATGTCAATTCCGATCGCATGCACGAGTGTCGAGTGTAGTTAATGCGCGGGACTCCTGCGAGTTCACGGTGTTCACGCGGTTCCGCGCCGGATAGAGTGGAAATACTTATCCGCCCCGGTGCCAAAGGAGTTACCGTGACCGAAATCTTCGTACCTGCCGTTGTCGAAGCTGCCCCACAGGACAACGCGACTGATCTGCTCGTCGAGAGGGTTGCGAAAGACCCCTCCGCGATTCTCTTCGCACTCCCCACCGCCGACGGTGGATGGTCGGATGTCACCGGCGGCGAGTTCCTCGCCCAGGTCGTCGCACTCGCCAAAGGTTTTGTCGCGGCGGGCATCGAGCCCGGCCAGAAGGTCGCGTTCCAGTGCAAGACGCGCTACGAGTGGACGCTCGTCGACTTCGCGCTGTGGTTTGCCGGAGCCATCATGGTTCCGATCTACGAGACCTCCTCCCCCGCCCAGGTGCAGTGGAACATCACCGACTCGGGTGCGACGGCCATGATCGTCGAGACGCCCGACCACTTCGCGCGCTTCGACGAGATCCGTAGCGACGTTCCCCAGGTCACCAACGTCTGGCAGGTCAACCTCGGCGACCTCGACAAGCTCGTCGCGGGCGGAACAGCCGTCACCGACGAAGAGATCGAACGGCGCCGCAACCTCGCTGTCGGTTCGGATATCGCGACCCTCATCTACACCTCCGGCTCGACCGGGCGCCCCAAGGGCGTCATCCTCACGCACTCCAACTTCGTGGAACTCACCCGGAACGCCGCCGTCGCGATGTCCGACGTGCTCGCACCGGGGTCATCCACTCTCCTGTTCATCACCACGGCGCACATCTTCGCGCGCTTCATCTCGGTGCTGAGCATTCATGCGGGAGTCAAGGTCGGTCACCAGCCCGACACCAAGCTGCTCGTGCAGTCGGCCGGATCGTTCAAGCCGACCTTCCTTCTCGCCGTGCCTCGCGTGTTCGAGAAGGTTTACAACGCCTCTGAGCAGAAGGCGGAGACCGGCGGCAGGGGCAAGATCTTCCGCACTGCGGCGGATGTCGCGATCGCGCACTCGAAGGCGCTCGACGCGGGCAGCGTCCCCCTCGGGCTCAAGATCAAGTTCGCCGTGCTCGACCGTCTCGTGCTCTCGAAGATCCGCGACGCACTCGGCGGACGCGTGACCTTTGCGGTCTCCGGTTCCGCTCCTCTCGGACCGCGACTCGGACACTTCTACCGCAGCCTCGGCATCAAGATCCTCGAAGGCTACGGACTCACCGAGACAACGGCACCCGCTACGGTCAACCTCGGCAGCAAGTTCAAGATCGGAACTACCGGGCCGGCGATGCCCGGCGTGGGAATCCGCATCTCGGACGACGGCGAAATCAGCGTCAAGGGCATCAATGTCTTCGCCGGATACTGGAACAACGACGCGGCAACCGCCGAAGTCATGGACGGCGAGTGGTTCAAGACCGGCGACATCGGTGCGCTCGACTCCGACGGCTACCTCACGATCACGGGCCGCAAAAAGGAGATCATCGTCACCGCGGGTGGCAAGAACGTCTCCCCCGCTGCCCTCGAAGACCCGATCCGCGCCAACCCGCTCATCGGGCAGGTCATCGTCGTCGGCGACAAGAAGCCGTTCATCTCGGCCCTCATCACCCTCGATCCCGAGATGCTGCCGACCTGGCTCAAGAACAACGGTGAAGACGCCGACCTCACCCTCGCCGAGGCGAGCGTCAATCCCCAGGTGATCGCCGAAGTGCAGAAGGCGGTGGATGCAGCCAATGCGCTCGTCTCGCGCGCTGAATCCATTCGCAAGTTCCAGATTCTCGCGACCGACCTCACCGAGGCGAGCGGACACCTCACCCCGAAGTTGAGCATCAAGCGCAACGTCATCGTGGAGGACTTCGCCGACGTCATCGAGGGCATCTACGGCGGAGCTCCGCAGGAGACGCAGGGCATCTCGCTGGCTGGCTAGTCGTCATGCGAAAAGGCCCGGTCGCTTCGGCGGCCGGGCCTTTCTTTTCTCGACCCAGCCGTAGGCGAGGAGTGTCGATCTGCGAGCGAGTTGTGACGATGTGAGGCCGCGCGAAGCACGACCGAACTTCGTCACTGTTTGAGCGGAGGATCGATACCGATCTACTGCGGCGTCACTGCCCCCACCAGGGCGCCTGCCGGATTGCCCGCATCGCGCTGCGCTTCGTCTCCGGCTCGAGGCCCTCGATGTAGAGGTGCCCGTCAAGGTGGTCGGTCTCGTGCTGCAGGGCCTGGGCGAGCACGCCGTCGCCGCTGATCGTGACGGGATTGCCGTCGACGTCGATCCCCTCGACGCGGGCGAAGGGATAGCGCATGCGCGGAAAGAAGAAGCCGGGCACCGAGAGGCAGCCTTCGTCGACAAGCTCGGGCTCGCCAGACACCTCAACGAGCACGGGGTTGATGATGTAGCCGATCTGGTTGTCGACGTTGTAGCTGAAGGCGCGCTGGCCAACGCCAATCTGGTTGGCGGCTACTCCCGCGCGACCGGGAACCTGCACGGTCTCAAGCAGGTCCTCGACGAGGCCGGCGGCGCGCGGGTCGCCGGGAGTGATCGGGTCGCAGACCGAGCGGAGCACGGGATCACCGAAGATCCTGATCTGGCGGACGGTCATTGTGCTCACACTCTCTCAGCGCCCATGGGCGTCGTTCATTGGCCCACCAAGGCGAGCATCGGGTTTGCGGCTCTACGGGGCGCGTAGGGCCGCGGATTAGGCGTTGCGGCTCGTGGGGAGCCCATCGGCAACGAGGGCCGCGAGTTCGCGGGCCGCGTCACGCGTCAGCGGCTTGAGGTTCTTGTAGTCGATGACCGAGCCCGCGGCGAGCTGGGGGTCGTACGGAATCCGCACCATGTCACGAACGCGCGACTGGAAGTGCGCCTCGATCTCCTCGAGCTTCACGAGGTTGGTGCCGTGCGTCGACGTGTTGAGCGCGACGATCGCGTTCTTCACGAGGTCGCCGTAGCCGTTGGCCTCGAGCCAGGTGAGGGTCTCGGAGGCGAGGCGGGCTTCATCAACGCTTCCGCCCGAGACGATCACGATCGCGTCAGCGCGCTGCAGTGTCGCTCGCATGACCGAGTGCACGATGCCCGTGCCGCAGTCGGTGAGCACGACGCTGTAGAAGCGGGCGGCGAGGTCTGCGACCACGTTGTAGTCGTTCTCGTCGAACGCCTCGGAGAGCATGGGATCGGTGTCGGAGGCGAGAACGTCGAGTCTCGTCTCATCCCGCGATACGAGCGTTGAGAACTCGGTGAAGTCGGTGATGGAGTGCGCACGCGTGACGACGTCGCGCACCGTCGAGCGCGTCTGTTTGGTGACGCGCTCGGCCAGGGTTCCGCGGTCGGGGTTGGCGTCGATGGCGATGACGCGGTCTTCACGCACGTCGGCCATGGCCATGCCGATAAGGGACGTGATGGTGGTCTTGCCGACGCCGCCCTTGCGGGTGAGGATCGGAACGAACCGCGTTGATCCCTCGAAGTGCTTGGCGATGCGGGCCTCGAGTTCCTTGCGCTCCCGCACGCGGCGCGAATCGCCGATGTTGACGAGGTGCAGGGTCGCCCCGTAGACAATCGCGGGCCAGAAGCCCTCGGGTGCGGGGCGGCGGCGCCTCTTCTTGCCGGAGCCGAGAAGGCGGTCATCCGTGAGCATCGCTGACGGCTCTGGCGTTGTCGAAGGGCGACCGGCGACGCGGCTCTTGCGGCTGTACGCGTGATCGCCGTCGGGCAGCGCGGGGATCTCGGCGCTCACCGGCTCCGGCTCGGCTGCCGGAACTTGCACGTGGTCGGAAGGGATGACCGATATCGACATCGTCGACAGGTCGGTGACCGGGTTGATGGCGAACTGGTCGATGGCGACGGCCGCCTCGTGCTCAGGCGTCGCGTGCACCGTTGCCGGAAGATCGATGGTGATGGTCATCGTCTCGGGTACGGCGGAGGCCAGGTCGGCACCGGAACCCCCGATGAGCTCACTCGTGCGTTCTCCGGGGACCTCGGCGGTCTCTTCGAGCAGCTGGACGACGCTGTCGTCTTTCTTGCGTCTTATTGCCACGACGGAACTCCCTAGGTAAAGCAGACGCACCAGTTTACCGCCTGTCGGGCCCTGAGGCCTTCGGGCGGTCAACTGTCAGCTAGGTCAGGACGGCTCGATCTCAACAAGTAGGTCGCCGGCGTCCACCTGCTGCGTCTTCGGGATCGCGAGGCGCTTGACGATTCCTGCGACGGGTGCGGTGATCGCCGCCTCCATCTTCATGGCCTCGATGGATGCAACGCTCTGCCCCCCAGCGACTGTCGCACCCTCGTCGACCTGCAGTGTGACAACGCCCGAGAAGGGTGCGCCGACCTGGCCCGGCTTGGAGGCATCCGCCTTCTCGGCCGCCTTGGTCTCGACGTCGATGCTCGTGTCGCGCACGAACACCGGTCGCAACTGGCCGTTGAGGGTGGTCATGACTGTGCGCATGCCCTTGTCGTCGGCGTCACCGATGGCTTCGAGCCCGATGTAGAGGCTCACACCCTTGCTGATGTTGATGACGTGCTCAGCGCCCTGCTGCAGGCCGTAGAGGTAGTCGAGCGTGTCAACGACGGAGAGGTCTCCGTAGGTCTCACGCACCGACTCGTAGATCTTTGTCGGGGCGGCGAACAGGAGGCGGTTGAGCGCTGCGCGGCGTTCGGCCGGCTCGCCGTCGAGTGCTGCCTGGTCCTCTGCGCTGATCTCAGCGACACCAATCTTGACCGTGCGTCCCTCGAGCACTTTGGTGCGGAAGGGCTCGGGCCATCCACCGGGCAGTTCGCCCAGCTCGCCTGCCATGAAGCCGATGACCGAGTCGGGGATGTCGTACTTCTGCGGGTTTGCCTCGAAGTCCGCCGGGTCGGCGTCGACAGCGGCCAGCGCGAGAGCGAGGTCGCCGACGACCTTCGACGATGGCGTGACCTTGGGCGGTCGTCCGAGGATCGTGGATGCCGCGGCGTACAGGTCTTCGACCTTCTCGAAGTTGTCCGCGAGACCGAGGGCGATGGCCTGCTGGCGCAGGTTCGACAACTGTCCACCGGGGATCTCGTGCTTGTACACGCGTCCCGTCGGCCCCGGCAGTCCGGACTCGAACGGCTTGTACACGTGGCGCACGGCCTCCCAGTAGGGCTCGAGGTCGGACACAGCCTGGAGCGAGAGTCCGGTGTCGCGCTCGGTGTGCGCGAGGGCAGCGACGAGTGCAGAAGCAGAGGGCTGGCTCGTTGTGCCGGCCATCGGGGCGGATGCGACATCCACGGCGTCCGCACCGGCACGGGCCGCGGCGAGCAGGGTTGCGAGCTGGCCACCGGCCGTGTCGTGCGTGTGCACGTGGACGGGCAGGTCGAAGCGCTCACGCAGGGCCGTCACGAGCTTCTCGGCAGCACCGGCGCGGAGGAGTCCGGCCATGTCCTTGATCGCGAGAACGTGGGCACCCGCGTCGACGATCTGCTCGGCGAGCCGCAGGTAGTAGTCGAGCGTGTAGAGCTTCTCGTCGGGGTTGAGGAGGTCGCCCGTGTAGCAGACAGCGACCTCGGCGATCGTCGTGTTGGTCGCGAGAACCGACTCGATCGCCGGGCGCATCTGGGAGACGTCGTTGAGCGCGTCGAAGATTCGGAAGATGTCGACACCGGTCGACGCTGCCTCGCGCACGAAGGCGTCGGTGACGGCTGTCGGGTACGGCGTGTACCCGACGGTGTTGCGGCCGCGCAGGAGCATCTGAATGTTGACGTTGGGCAGAGCCTCGCGCATCGTGGCGAGACGCTCCCACGGGTCTTCACCGAGGAAGCGCAGTGCGACGTCGTAGGTTGCCCCTCCCCAGGCCTCGACGCTCAGCAGCTGCGGCGTGAGACGCGCGACGTGCGGGAGTACGGCGACGAGATCGCGCGTGCGCACTCGGGTCGCGAGGAGAGACTGGTGGGCGTCACGGAAGGTCGTGTCGGTCACGGCGAGAGCGGTCTGGGCGCGCAAGGCGCTCGCGAAGCCGACCGGCCCGAGCTCCTGCAGCTTCTGGCGCGATCCGGCGGGGGCGTCGACGGTGAGATCGACGACGGGCAGCTTGATCGCGGGGTCGATGAGTCCGGTACCGGGGCCGTTCGGCTGGTTGACGGTGACCTCGGCGAGCCAGTTGAGCACCTTGGTGCCGCGGTCCTTCGAGGGGTGACCGGTGACGAGCCACGGGCGTTCCTCGATGAAGGAGGTGCTCAGGTCACCAGCGATGAACTCGGGGTCGTCGAGAACGGACTGGAGGAACGGGATGTTGGTCGACACACCGCGCAGGCGGAACTCGGCGAGTCCGCGCCGGGCACGGGTCACAGCGGCCGGGAAGTCGCGGCCACGGGCCGTCATCTTCACGAGCATGGAGTCGAAGTGGGGCGAGATCTGGGCGCCAGCGTTGATGGTTCCACCATCGAGGCGGATTCCCGCACCACCGGGCGAACGGTAGGTCGTGATCTTGCCGGTGTCGGGGCGGAACCCGGCGGACGGGTCTTCCGTGGTGATGCGGCACTGGAGTGCTGCGCCACGCAGGTGGAGGTCCTTCTGCTGCAGGTGGAGCTGCTCGAGGCTCTCCCCCGCGGCGATGCGCATCTGCGACTGCACGAGGTCGACGTCGGTGACTTCTTCGGTCACGGTGTGCTCGACCTGGATGCGGGGGTTCATCTCGATGAAGAAGTGCTGGCCCTTGCGCGCGCCCGCGGTGTCGAGCAGGAACTCGACGGTTCCGGCGTTCTCGTACTGGATGGACTTCGCGAACGCGATGGCGTCGCGGTACATCGCCTGGCGGATTTCCTCGTCGAGGTTGGGCGCGGGAGCGATCTCGACGACCTTCTGGTGGCGGCGCTGCACCGAGCAGTCACGCTCGAACAGGTGCACCGTCTCACCCTGCGAGTCGGCGAGGATCTGCACCTCGATGTGGCGCGGGCGCACCACTGCCTGCTCGAGGAACATCGTCGGGTCACCGAACGCGCTGTCGGCCTCGCGCATGGCTTCTTCGAGAGCGGACTTGAGGTCCTCCTTCTTCTCGACGCGACGCATACCGCGTCCACCACCGCCCGCGACGGCCTTCGCGAAGATCGGGAAGCCGATCTCGTCTGCGCCGGCGAGAAGCTCGTCGAGGTTCTTGGATGCCGGAGTCGACTTGAGCACGGGAACGCCCGCGGCGATCGCGTGCTCCTTTGCGGTGACCTTGTTGCCCGCCATCTCGAGCACCCGAGTGGGAGGGCCGATGAAGGTGATGCCTGCCGCAGCCGCAGCCTGGGCGAGGTCAGGATTCTCGGAGAGGAAGCCGTAGCCGGGGTAGATGGCGTCAGCGCCACTCTCCTGCGCTACGCGGATGATCTCTGCCACATCGAGGTACGCGCGAACCGGATGGCCCTTCTCGCCGATCTGGTACGCCTCGTCGGCCTTCAGGCGGTGAGCCGAGTTGCGGTCCTCGTAGGGGAACACTGCGACAGTCTTCGCACCGAGCTCGAAAGCAGCGCGAAACGCACGGATGGCGATCTCGCCACGGTTGGCAACCAGAATCTTCTTAAACATGCAGTCCCTCCGACCCCTCAACTCTATGGGAGGACGGAGGGTCATTAAGTCGCGTTGATTGCGACACGACGTGCCCTGTTTAGGTGTCTGACAGCTTGGGCGGGTATCGTCTGTCAACGTGCATGTACTGAGCGTTAGCTCCCTCAAGGGGGGCGTGGGTAAGACCACTGTGACGCTCGGGCTGGCCTCAGCAGCTTTCGCCAAGGGCCTCCGCACTCTCGTGGTCGACCTGGACCCGCAGTCAGACGTCTCCACCGGCATGGATATCAATCCTGCCGGCCACATGAACATCGCTGACGTGCTCGCCTCCCCCAAGGAGAAGATCGTGCGCGCCGCGATCGCACCCTCCGGGTGGACCCGCGGTCGCCCCGGGAAGATCGACGTGCTCATCGGCTCGCCGAGCGCTATCAACTTCGACGGACCGCACCCGAGCATCCGTGATATCTGGAAGCTCGAAGAAGCCCTCGCCAATGTTGAGAAGGACTATGACCTCGTCCTCATCGACTGCGCTCCCTCGCTCAACGCACTCACGCGCACCGCGTGGGCAGCGTCCGACCGAGTAACCGTAGTCACCGAGCCCGGCCTGTTCTCCGTAGCCGCCGCCGACCGTGCGCTCCGCGCCATCGAGGAAATCCGCCGTGGCCTGTCCCCGAGGCTTCAGCCCCTCGGCATCATCGTCAACCGCGCGCGCGTGCAGTCGCTCGAGCACCAGTTCCGTATCAAAGAATTGCGCGACATGTTCGGTCCACTCGTTCTCTCCCCCCAGCTTCCCGAGCGCACGTCACTCCAGCAGGCCCAGGGCGCGGCCAAGCCGCTCCACGTCTGGCCGGGCGAGAGCGCGCAAGAGATGGCGCACAACTTCGACCAGCTCCTCGACCGTGTCATGCGCACGGCAAAGATGGGCGAGTACGCGAACCTCGTCTAGTTGAGGCGGGCGAAACTGGGCCGCTCTCCGGCGGAACAGGGCAACCGCAGAGACCCGATAACGGGTTGTATGTTGCGGCGTCGGGACTAGGACGCTGCGCGGTTGTTGCGACGCTGGGCGAGCTCGTCGGCGGGGTCTTCAGCCGCCACGGAGTCGAGTTCGACGAGCGAGTTCTCGACCTCGCGCAGCACCTTGCCGACAGCGATGCCGAAGACACCCTGGCCGCGGCTGACGAGGTCGATGACCTCATCGTTCGAGGTGCACAGGTACACGCTCGCACCGTCACTCATGAGCGTGGTCTGGGCCAGATCGCTGATTCCGGCCTCGCGCAACTGGTTCACCGCGATGCGGATCTGCTGCAGCGAGATTCCGGTGTCGAGAAGTCGCTTGACGAGCTTGAGCACGAGGATGTCGCGAAAACCGTAGAGCCGCTGCGAGCCTGATCCGGCCGCTCCGCGAACCGTGGGCTCGACGAGCTCGGTGCGTGCCCAGTAGTCGAGCTGGCGGTAGCTGATGCCTGCGGCACGGGCTGCGACTGCGCCGCGGTATCCGGCTGCGTCGTCGAGGTCGGGCATTCCGTCGGTGAAGAGGAGGCCGAGGTCGTAGCGGGATTCCTCGCTACGGCTGAGTTCACTCATGGCACTTCCCTAACCTTCATCGTCTGGTTGACGCTTAACGTTTACAACCCCACGTTATCGATGCCCCGAGGCGTCGTCGCTCATTCACGCAAAAATGCGTCGGCGTGTCGCGCTCTTCTTCGACCGTACTACGAAATGGGGCGACCCGCGCTATGAATCGAGGCGACCCAGTGCGGTGCGGATGAGGCTGCTCCGCACGATCTCGAGCTGGTCCGCGATTTCGCGAGCCATCTCCATGGCACGCGCGCGGCTTGCCGCATCCTTGCGCCTCGACACCGGCATGAGCGCGTTCTCGATGAGTCCGAGCTCACGTTCTGCGGCGGCGCGGAAACCGCGCAGGTGGCGCGGCTCGATTCCGCTGCGCTGCAGCTCCACGAGGGATTTGAGCATCGTCAGTGCGTCTTCGCCGAAGACGTCGGCGGGAACGATGAGCGAGGCCGAGACCGCGTCGCCGAGGAGCATGGCACTCGCACCAGCCTCCTTGACGAGCTCGTCGCGGGAAAACTTGCGCTCACTGGCCAGGATCGAGGGCGCCGAGACGGTGCCGGGCAGATCGGGAGTGCGGCCGGCATCCAACTCGTCGAGGTAGCCGCGGATGACCTTGAGTGGCAGGTAGTGGTCACGCTGCATCGTGAGAACGAAGCGCAGGCGATCCATGTCGGTCGCCGAGAACTTGCGGTAGCCCGACTCGGTGCGCGATGGCGCGATGAGCTGGCGCTCTTCGAGAAACCGGAGCTTCGACGGCGTGAGGTCGGCGAACTCAGGGCTGAGTTTGGCGAGTACCTGGCCGATACTGAGCAGCGCGGGTGCGCCAGGGGTTTTTGCCTGGGCTGCGGTGCGGGGCACTACGCGCCGGCCGGCGGGACGAGGTCGACGCGTGACGCATAGAAGGTGAGACGGAATTTGCCGACCTGCACCTCTGCGCGATCACCGAGTGACGAGATGTCGACTCGCTCACCATCGAGGTAGGTGCCGTTGAGTGATCCGAGGTCCTTGACCTGAAAGCCCGTGCCCTCGCGGAGGAACTCCGCGTGCCGACGCGACACGGTGACGTCGTCGAGAAAGATGTCAGCATCGGGATGACGGCCCACTGTTGTCACGTCTGCGTCGAGCAGGAAGCGTGCTCCGGCGTTGGGTCCGCGGCGCACGATGAGCAGTGCAGAACCGGACGGCAGGGCCGTGATGGCCTCCTGCTCCTCGGTGGAGACTCCGCCCTCGAGTGCAGCGAGCTGCGCACCGAACTCGTCGCCGAAGGTCAGTGTCGTGTCGTTCTCTTGGCCGCGCCCGATCGTGGGCACGGCGCTTGTCTCATTGGGCCGGTTCTCGTCGGCCTGATCCAGATTCCCGGAATCAACCATGGTGAACCTCCCTCTCCTGCTAGCTGTCCAGCGTATCGGATTCGTACGCCTAGCCAACCCGTGAATTTCTGATTGTTCGCACCGCCTGGCGCAAATAAATTGCACCAGCCCACCAGTAGAGGAACACTCCCCAGATCGCGAACGCCCACCCGAGCGGAACTGTGACCACTGCCGCGACGGGGAACGCAAGTCCGAGCATGAGAACGGGGAGTGCGTAGAACAGGCAGAACGTCGCGACCTTGCCGAGGTGATGCACGGGAAGTGGGCCGTACCCGAAGTTGGCGAGAGCGACGCCGATGACCAGAAGCATCACGTCGCGCCCCACGAGGATGACGACAAACCACCACGGGATGACCCCGCGGAGGCAGAGTCCGATCACCGCAGCAAAGACGAACAGGCGGTCCGCCGCCGGATCGAGCAACTGCCCGAGCCGCGACACCTGGTTGAACCTGCGCGCAATCACCCCGTCGAGATAGTCGGTGAAGGTGGAGAAGGCGAGAACGATGAGTGCCCAGAGGTCGTGACCGTTGAGGATCAGCAGGAGGAAGACCGGCACGAAAGCAAGCCGCACGAAGCTCAGAATGTTGGGCACGGTGAAGACTCTCGACGTGACTTCGGGTGTGCTCACGCTGCGATTCTAACGACAGGGCTCCGGAGCGCTAGGGTGCTGCCATGAGCCCCATTGTCGTTGTTCTGTTACTCGCCGCCGCCGTCTGCGCTTTCTGCTGGATCACCTCCCTCGTGACGCACGAGCACTCGTGGGTCGACAGGCTGTGGTCAATAGTTCCCGTCGCGTATGTCTGGATCTTCGCGGCATCCACCGGCCTGCAGGATGTGCGGCTCACGGTCATGGCTGTGCTCGTCACACTGTGGGGCGCACGGCTCACCTTCAACTTCGCCCGCAAGGGCGGCTACACCGGCACGGAGGACTACCGCTGGGCGATTCTGCGCGGCCGCATGAAGCCGTGGCAGTTCGAGATCTTCAACCTGTTCTTCATCGTGCTCTACCAGAACGCGATCCTCGTGCTCATCACACTCCCGGCCCTGACCGCCTTCGAGAACCAGACTCCCTTCGGTGTTGTGGATGCTGCGGTCGCCGCACTCTTCGTGCTGTTCCTCGTGGGCGAGACCATCGCAGACCAGCAGCAGTGGAACTTCCACGGGTGGAAGAAGACCCAGGCGAACCCCGACCCCCGCTTTCTGCAGTCCG
>Ga0247813_10001562_pt1 | contig 17125 bp, 12 predicted proteins | sample UWRJL169409C1_FD_180719 | JGI IMG/M metagenome (GOLD analysis project Ga0247813, IMG submission 180719) | Plant litter microbial communities from Arlington Agricultural Research Station in Wisconsin, United States - UWRJ-L169-409C-1 | ecosystem: Environmental > Terrestrial > Plant litter >... | reverse complement strand
AAAGCACAACCTGCTGGGAGGTTAATGCCTTAAAGTGTAAATTTGATCTTGTTTTCATTAGTACCATTAATTTACGAATTAATGGGAAAACAAAAAAGGGTGTCCTACCTTTTTGGACACCCCCTTTTTTTTATATAGTCTAACTAAAAACTATATCTTAAACCCAATTGCATTTGGTAACGCGATGCAAAAAAGTCTTTTGAATAAGAAGTGACATCATTTTGTGAAAACGTATAAACCGGATAAGATGTTGGTGTTCCGGCAGTTGCCACTTTAACGCCTACACTGGCCATTGAATTAAATGTATTTGGAGAAAAATATTGTACCCCCCAATTCTTGTTTACCAGATTGGTTAAATTGATGATATCATAAGTTAAGGTTAAAACATGTGGATGTTTACCTTTTGCAACTTCCAGATCTTGTGAAAAACGGAAATCTGCCTGAACATTCCATGGTGTACGTGCTCCATTCCGTTCTGTGAATTGCCCCCTGCGTGTACTCAAATATTTATCTGCATCTATATAAGCATCAAATGCGGCAGCTTGTGCCTGATTAGCTGATGAAAAGAATTTAGATGTTTCACCTGCAGCCGGAATATAAACCAAACCTACAGTTTGTGCAGTATTATTGACAGTCGCATTAACAAATCCTAATGAGTATGGCGCTCCAGATTGTGCACTGAAGAAAATTGAGAAGTTACTTACATATTTGCCATTTTTAGCCCAGTCTAACCTGTAATTTAAGGTTGAAATGATCCGGTTACGCACATCGAAGTTAGAATAAGCCAAACCCGGGTTATTTGGACTTAAGGCCTGATTTAACTGCCAGTTAGATTCCATGGAGTTCCGGATACCGTTTGCAATATCTTTAGATTGACCATAAGTATAGGCTACCATCACATCTAAACCAAATGGTAAAGATTTACTTACCTGTCCGGTTAGAGAATATTTATATCCTTTATCGGTGTTCGACAATAGATAAGCGTTTGTATATTTTGAATTAATTTTTGCTCCGGAATAAATCGGCTGCTGGTGCTGTGTATCATAAACCATGTAAGTTGGATTATCCACGTAGTTAATTTGCTGGAAAGCAACATCCTGAATAACCTTGCTATAAATACCCTCTACAGTAAATTTCCAGTTATCCTGGGTTTTGAAATCAAAGGCTAAGTTAGTTCTCCAGGCCTTAGGCATTTTGAAATTATTATCCACTAAATCAACCTGTGTTGCGCCATTGGCATCATTGATATTTACACCTTGTTTGGCTGCATATCCAGCTTCGCCGTTTCCGTTTAAAGCATCTTTAATCGGATCACTACCTGGCACTTGCGTCACAACCTTATTTCCTGTTGCAGGTTTAAGATCATAGGCACCATAGTTTACACCATTATTGTAATAAGCGTAACCTAACCAGGCAAAGGGCACACGACTGGTAAACAATCCACTACCACCACGTACAATGAGGCTTTGATCTCCCAACGCATCAAAATTAAATCCTAACCTTGGCGAAACCTGAATTTTGTTTAAAAACTTGTTATTAATGGCTGATGGTTGCGTATAAGTATAGGTTGTACCATAATTTGGATCAACTGGTGAGTTGGTTGTTTTACTACTCAAAGTTGGCATGGTTGGTAAATCAGCCATATCGAAACGCAAACCTAATGTAAGTTTAAATTTATCACTTAAACGCATTTCATCCTGCCCATAAGCGCTATAAAGATTAACATTGAATTTAGCAGTCGGATTGGCAATAATATTGTCGCGTGAGTTATTAGCATAATCAAAGCTGGTACGAACCCTTTTTGGTCTGTTATTTAAGAAGTCATCCACAGTCTCGTAAGCTACCCTTCCATTCCATGCATTTACAAAACCATAATTGATTTTATAAAATTCATTGTGCGTGCCCACTGTAAAATTATGTATACCCTTGCTGAATGAATAGTTATCCGTTAACTCAAAAGTATTTTGTTTCATATTAAAAATACTTGCTTCTCTATCGGTACCAAGGAAAATAGTACCACCATTCGAGCCAATCTCAATTTGTGGAATGGCTGGATCAGAAAGAGGTGTACGGAAATCATGTACAGTTGAATAACCTAAAATCAGGTTATTAGTAGCAGAGTTATTAAACCTTGTTTTTAAATCAGCCACTGTTGAACTTTGATTATTGTTCTGCTTAAAATCTATTCCGCCAAACCTGAAGTTAGATTGATCTCTTTCTAAATTGGTTGCTTTAGAAATAATAGTGTTATTTCTGATTGTTAACTGATTATTCTCGTCGATGTTCCAATCTAAACGATTAAAAAATTTATTAGATTGAGAATAGATATTGTAGTTACCGAATGCACCCGCATCTACCCCATATGCATTTTTCATGCGATCAGAAATTTGTTGCGCTTCTGTTAACGAAAGCAACTTCATATCAGAAGAACCTGCACCTAAGATAACCGGATCCTGGCGACGGGTAATCTCCTCATTGGTAAAAAAGAATAATTTATCTTTTATAATGGGTAAACCCAACCTGAAGCCCGTCTGGTAATCATGAAATGCTGAGGGTTCTTTGGCATTATCGCCAATTTTATTTCTCCCGATTAATGAGGCATTGCGGCCATATCCATAAACTGATCCGGTTACATCGTTAGTACCACTACGGGTTACCGCGTTAATGCTTCCACCCAGAAAGTTACCCACCTTTACATCGTAAGGAGATAAAAGAACGGTAACATCCTGAATTGCATCTAAAGAAACCGGATTGGTACGCGTACTGCTTCCTGGCATCCCTGAACTTCCGCTTTGCCCACCTAATGAAGGACTAAAACCAATAGCATCATTATTGATGGCACCATCGATGGTAACGTTATTATACCGGAAGTTCGTTCCGCCGAAGGTATTATCCTTACTGCCCTGAGGCGTTACCCGGGTAACATCCTGCAAACTCCGGTTCATGGTCGGCAGGGTTTTAATTTGCCCCTCACCAATGCTGGTCCCAGCTCCGGATTTTGTAGGGCCTTTTTGTCCCTTTACACTCACCTCGGCCAGCTGACTACCTTGTTCCTGAATATCAATATCAAGTTTTTGATCTGCTCCCAGCGCTAAATAGATATTGTCTTTTACTACCGGACTATAACCAACATAGGTTACCGTGATTTTATACGGCCCACCCGGATTTAAATTTCCAATACGGTAAAGGCCGTTTTCATTTGATGATGCTTTTGATACTGTGCCTGTAGGCACATGCAGCATAACGATGGTTGCACTTGGAATGATGCCTTTTTCATCTTTGATCTTTCCATTAATACTGGCTGTTGTCACCTGTGCATGTGCCCCGATAACGAACAGCACCACCAGACCGAACAAGAATAGTAAACGTGATTTCATTTTCTGTTGTTTTTGTTTGGTGCAAAGCAACAGTAGTGATGTTAAGTAAATGTTAAGGAATAATTAACTATTATGCATCGCTTAACTTCCCGTAAACAATTTGGACATAGTGAGTTAACACCAGATTTGGCGGGATCAAAATGTGACTATATGATGTTTAAAGCTACTTTTGAAAGATGAAGATTTGGTGAAGATTTATTCCTTTAAAAAGTGTCAGAACAATATTGAACACTTGAGGACTTATTGTGTTGGGTGATTAAATAAAAAAGCCGAAACGGGGAAGTTTCGGCTTTGAAATGGAAAAAATATGATTATATACTTTTATACAGAGCTAAGTAAGATTCAAATTATTGTACGACAATGTTTTTTGTTGCGACTATATTTAAAAATTTCCCTCCTGATAACTCACATCTAACTTGGTAGCTTCCAGAAGGAAATGACACTTCAGGCAAGCGAGAATTATTGATATTGTTATAATCTTCATCATAAGAAGTACCACTAATCCCTGATACTTTCCACCCATAATTTACATCTGCTATATAACTTTCATGGTAAGATGCACTTTCACCTGGTAGAATTTTTGTTAAGCCAGAAATTAAAGGTAGTACCTGACTATTTGGATTAATTGGATAAATATTACTGATAGACTGATTATCATAGCTATTTAACGGAACCATATAACCATTAGCACCATTGTGATTCATAACAGAACTAGGCTCAGAATTATTTTTCAATCCTAATGAATGTCCTAATGCACGAAGAATAGCTGGAGTTGGATTAAAATTGCCCAATTGATCTTGATGACGACCTATATTTATCGTTCTACCTGCTTTTCCATTTCCATTAGGAAATTCCGCTTTTACAGCATAATTGCTCATTTGATAAGCGATAATTATATCCGCAGGTGGAGAAGGTTCATTTCCATATTGATATATTATATGTAACTTAATATCGCTATTTGGACTTGAATTCCATTGTCTAACTGCAGTGTAAATAGCGCTATCCCATTGCCCCATTGCCCATACTTCTTGTTTTATTAGTACATATATGTTATGCTCATGTTCATTGTTTACATAAAATGCATTGTTATTATCAAATAATGTATTTTTCCTTATTAGAATTTCATTTTCAACTAAATAAAATTCTCCATCTGATAATATACCTGAAGTATTAAAACCCATTGATTGTATCTTGGAAATAGCAGCCGGATCAATACTTGTGCTCGGCGGCGGCGAAGTTGGTGTAGCAGCAATAATAGAATATCTAATATTATTTAATTCGGTCCTATTTACCTTTTGAACATTATCATAAAATTTCAATATTAAAGTCACCTTACCAGAAGAGAAATCAGCACCTGTTAAATTAGCAGGAAGTTTAGAATCAAAAGAAGTTTCAATGTTAGTCTTGTAAAATGTATCACCAACATCTCTATTTGAAGCATTCTTAAAATAACTATTGTCGATGCTTAAGGAGTCTAAAAGGATATATTGACTTTTTGTACTAAAATCGTTAAATCTGGAATATGCAATATAAACTTTGCAAGTTCCATCATACCAACCAGATCCTTCTAAACTTCTAGCTAAAGTAAACTGATATTTAAATGATGTTGATTTTATGGGATCTGAAACTAATAAAGCTCCATCTTTTAAATTGCTATTGTTAATACTAAAAGCATTGACTTTTATTTGTTGCGCTGAGGTCTTAACTCCCAATAAAGATAGTAAGAGAAAGAAATATAGTATATTTTTCATCTTTGATTATTCGTAGTTTAATTTATACTCATTTGCTACAACATAGCTAGCTTCAATATCTTTTCTCGATACAATGTAAACACCCTTTCTTACATTAAATTCATTTTTGATTGAATCATAAGTTATTTCTTTGATCTCTACGTTGATAGAAATCGCAAGATATCTAGTTAATTTTTCAAGCGTTTTTATTTCTACTTCGTTTATTTCTTGCTGTTTAATATAAACGGTATCCAACTCCTTCTTTTTACAACTTAGTACAGTTGTAGCAATCGCAACTGCAACTACTGCAATTTTGAGCGTTTTAATTTTTAGATTTTTCATAACTCAATAATAATGGACACATATTAGAACACTGTAAACAAATAATTATTTTTAATACATTCATTTAGACTTAAGTATACATTTTAATTAATTTTATATAAACAAAAAAGGCCAGATCTTACGATCCGGCCTCCATCTTAATTATTTATCAACTCTTAGTATACATTAGTTTGAGGCGTGAAATTGGCCCAGCCCGCAGTCCAGTCTGAAGTTCCAAATGCACCACGATGACTTACCACATCAAAACCAGTTAAGCCTGTAAAACTTGCACCAGCCAATAGTATCGATCCGGTGTTCAATGTGAATTTAGGTGTAGCACCTAAATCAAAAATGCTACCATCAATACCCAAATCTTCCCATTTGGTATAAGTTTCATTTGCGAATGCAGCAGTTTTGAACCAAACATCAATGGTTTGAGCACCAACATTACCTGTTGATTTAGTTTCAACTCCGATTGGATTTGGGAATGTGGTAGTTCCACCAGTTCCATAGCCATTTGCACCCCAACCATCTACACCAGCTAGAACATTGTTTTTCAATACCAGTTCGCCAGCTGCTGCATTAGCCAAAGTTGTAGAGCCATCAATAAATAATCCATTAGGATATGCAGTGAAAACCGAATTATAAATTTTAATTTTATTATTTCTTCTCAAATGCATTGCATTTTGAAATTGAGTTGAAATTGTTTTAGTTCTATCTTTCTTTGGACCGATGATAGTTACGTTTGAAAACTGTGGAGAGGTATAAGGTGCAACACTTGAACCAGTTCCATCATTATCCACTTCAAAACCATTAGATCCAGATTGATCGGCAGAATTTGCATCACGGATACCAACAGCAAACTGAACTGTACCACGGAAACCGAAATCGACGTCAAAATCGTCATCAAGACCACGATATGCAATTAAGTGTTTTACATTAACCGTTCCACCGAACCACTCAAAAGCATCATCCAATCCGTACGAACATTGTATATAATCAATTACAGTTCCTGAACCTACCGAACCCATTGTTAAAGAGTTAACTTCCTGGTTTGGATTAATTGGTGTACCTGCATAATCAATTCTAACATATTTTAAAATTCCAGAATTATCTGCATCATTTGTACCACCATGCCAGCCTTCATAAGCACCTTCTAATTCTGCCTCGCCACCAGCTTGATTGTTAGTTGCTTTTCCACATAACACTACACCGCCCCAATCGCCTGGTTCGCGTAAACCCGCAGCACGCTCAGATGTAAAAATGATCGGTTGAGTAGCTGTACCTTCAGCAATTAATTTATTACCTCTTTGTACCACTAAAGTACCTTTGGTTTCTCTATCACCAATAATCACTGTACCGGCTTCAATAGTTAAGGTAATACCCTCTACAGCGGCCAAGGCAGCTTTATTTTTTGGGTCTCTTCCTACTCTTACAAAACCATTAAGCCTGTAAATGTTATCTTTGGTCCATTTTGTGTTAGTTGTAATACTGCCGGCCGCCACTTCAACTATTGGTTTCGTAAATCCTGTTGCTGGATTTGGAGTAGTTCCACCTCCTGTGCCCGAATTGTATCCAGCTTCATTATATTCAATAACAGTTGTTTTTTTACATGAACTAAAAATTAATGTTCCTGCCAAAACAAATGCCATTGTTTTAAGGCCGTTAATACCAAATTTTGGCTTGTAGAGCTTTTTCATATTCATTTTTTCGTTTTTTATGTCTTTATAAGTTTTAAAATAATTTATAAGAGAGTGTTAGTCCAACCTGGCGACCACTTTTAAATTGTGCAGTAACCTGATCTACCGATTGATCAAATTTGCCATCCTGATTTCCATCCTGCATCAACGTGAAGTTTTGATTCAGCAAATCGTTGAAGTTGGCCTTTAGAGAAATTTTGTTTGTGAAATTTTTAGTAACTACCAGATCAATTACATTTCTTGGCATTTCATAAATATCTCTGATCAGATCAGTACCAACAAAAGCAATGCGTTTACCCGTAACATTGTAAAGCAAATTGACCTGAAATTTAGATTTAATGTTATTATAAAAGATAGCAGTGTTGATGATATATGGAGATTGACCTTGCATTGGGCGATCATTTGATTGACCAATAGCATTAGCACCTTCGAACATAACTTTACTATTGATATAAGAAGCGTTTAGCGTTAAGGTAATATCATTTAAAAATTTACTATCGCTAATACCCGCTAATGATTTACGCATTTCTAGTTCTACCCCAACATTTCTTACTTTTTGAGCATTGTTAAAATTAAAAGACTGCGCATTAGAACCCGGTATTGCAGTCATTTCAATCGCATCCTTAAATTTCTTATAGAAACCTGAAATACTAATTAATTCACCAGAAGATGGATAGAACTCATATTTTAAATCATAATTATCAATCTTTGCCGTTTTTAAGTTAGGATTACCAGCAACGTTAAAGTTTTGGTCAAAATCATAAAATGAGAAAGGTGCAATCTCTCTGAATTCTGGTCTGTTCAGCGTTTTGCCATAAGCCAATCTAAATAATGATTTTTCAGTTAAATTGAATTGTACATTTGCAGAAGGAAGTACCCTGGTGATATCATTATTTACATTAACAGGCCCGTCAGCATTAAAGCTATTTAGTTTTTGAACGTTATTTTCAACTCTCGCTCCAGCCACAACGGTTAGCTTATCTTTATATGGCAAAACAAAATTAGCATATCCAGCAAAAAGTTTGTTAGAAGCATCATAATTATCATAAGGATTAGATTTTTCATCCAGTCTTATTCCTGTTGTGGTGTTTATATTTTTCCAATCAAAAAGCTCTTCTATAGTTCCTTTCAACAGCGACTGGTCAAAATTTAGTGAGTTTGCCCTTACGTAACCTATGTTCCTGGAAGAAAATGTTCTTTGTTTATCCTCATAATAACCTCCAACCTTTACCGATGGCTTAAAACCTTCCGATTTTGGAGCCAGCGCCTGTTCTACATTAAATGCTCCTGTTTTAATATCTTCATTCATTTTCGAATAAAATCTTCCTAAAAATTCAGGTTGAGCACCACCAGTTGGCACGAAAATATTATAGGTTCCATCACCGTTAGCCAATGTTCTGTAACGTGAATAATCTGGCTGATCTCTAAAAGATTTACTATAACCAGCTACCCAATCAAATTTTGTATGTTCATCATTAAACTTATGCGTTCCGGATAATTGTCCGGAGTAGATTCCACGGTACAAAACATTAGATGCAAAATTTGCATACTCTTGTTGTTTTTCAGCACCCATCCTACTTACATATTGAGATGTACTCAATTGATTATATAAGTTTTTAAACTCGAATGTATTGTTGTTATCTAATTTAAATGCCCAGTTATGAACAACACCTAAACGTACATTATAAGTATATTGATCATCATTATATCTGTAATTTTCTTCAGCAATTTTTGAAACTGGATCATAAACCTCATAATTCCCTCTAAAAACAGCATTATTGGTTTTACTATTACTGTAAGTTATCGCGGTAATATTACCCAGTAGTTTGTTATTGATATTGAATCGTTTACTTCCATAAATATTCAGTTTCTGATCTAGATTAGCAGTATTTACATCTGGCACCCAATTGTTCCTAAGGGCATGACCAGCTGCATTTAATTTACTGGAATTAACACCATTTAGGTTTGAAGGAAAATTTACGGGCAGATCATTATCTCCTGTATTGAAACCGGTAAAATATAAACTTCCGGTGTTGGTTCTCTTAAAATCCTTAAAAGTTGCATTCTGACGATAACTTGTACCATAATCAATGGTTAATCGGTCATCATCAGGAATACTCTTAAGAAAAACTTTTACAACACCTCCCGCAAAATCAGCTGGAATATCTGCAGAAGGGCTTTTAAAAACTAATACACGATCGATTTGATTGCTTGGAATTAAATCAAAAGAGAAGGATCTGACATCAGTTTCCAAACTCGGTGCAGTTACGTTATTTAGTTGTACATTATTGTATCGCTCAGCTAAGCCTCGAATATTAATAAAACGATTATCAACAATGGTAATACCAGGAACACGTTTTACAACCTGTGCTGCATCAGTATCTCCAGATCTTTGAATAGTTTGAGACGATACACCATTCGCTATAGACTGAGATTTTTTCAATTCTGCTAATAACGATACTTCAGTACCCGTTTTTCTGGCGCCAGTAATCACAACATCATTAAGTGTTGGTTGATCATCCTCCATTACTACATCAACTGTCGTTGTTTTTCCAGGAGTAACTTTTACATTAGGGATAATTTGTTTCTTAAAAGAAATAAATGAAAAACTTATCTTGTATGTACCCGGCTTTACAGTATTTAGAATATAATTACCTTCTGCATCACTGGTTGTACCGATCGATGTCCCCTCTATTAGCACTGATAAACCAACCAAAGTTTGACCTGTGGTTTTATCCGTTATTTTTCCAGAAATTTTTCCTGTCTGCGCATACGAGAGTATGCTGATCGTTAAAGCGAACACAGTAAGTGCCGCTCTTTTAAAAGAGTTTAGTAAGTCCAATTTGCCTTTATTTGATAAGGGCAAAGCTATTACCACAGTGTTAACTACAGGTTAGGTGTTAATTAACATTCCTTTACCTTAAGGTTAACTAGAAGTTAACGATTTCTATTTATTACTAATAACGAATCCCCGTTTTCTTGCATATAAAGTGCAATAACCAGATTGGACCTATTAACAAAAACTTAACATCATCCAAAAAAGATGGTTTCTTGCCTTCAATTTTATGCCCGATAAACTGACCAACCCAGGCTGCAATAAAAATGGTAGCGTAAATAGCATACGCAGTTCCACTTCCTAAACCTACTGCCTGTTCTATCTTTACAATAATATAGCTCATTAAACCGATTACCCAAATCATCATAAAGAACAACACCGGTGAAAGGGTAAAGTAATAATATAAACTGAAAGCCAACAGAAATGAAGCCCAATTGAAAAACCCATTATAACTACCTAGAAACCTAATATGAGGAAAAGGAATTTGCCAAACCAAACCAAGCAAACTAAATACAATTAAAGGAACGCAAATCCAGTGCACCAGTTTATTGGTCGGATTTTGATGGCTTTCTGCATACTGATCAAAAAGGACATCAACAGGACGTTTAGGTTCTATGTTTATGGTTGGCTTGCTCATCAGGTAAAATTAAAAAAAATATCCAAGTGAATGGGCTCATCTTCGGAGTTTAATAGCTGATCTATTCACAGCAAAGATTCCATCTATCAGTTCGGTATTTCACCAACTGAAAAATTAAAGCTTATAAAGCGAATCATATTGATAGGTTGACGAGATAAAACTTAAGCTTTTTAGTGAGACATGAGTGTTCGGAAGATTAATAGTAGTTTACATTAAACAGCTATGAGGGGAACTCCCCACCTAATTTAGGAGGGGGCAGGGGTTGGTCAACCATTCTGTAACAGTTTTCAATTGACAAATCATAATCTTCCGAACAACTGAGTGAGACACCAACCAGCAGGCTAAAATTAGATGCCAGCAGGATCTATTGCAAAATATTGTTTAATCCGAATGGTATCTCTATATGAAGATGCTGCTATTGTACTTAAATAAACTTTCCCATCCAACAACCAATTGGAAGTTTTAGAACCCGAAGTTTTTATTCCTTTAAAATCACCTCCAACTATTTTTAAACCTATTACATCACAACTTGCGCATGGATTTGCAAATTTTACCTCACCAGCTATAACCTGTTCATTACTTAATTCAAACTTTGTCACGTTAGCGGGTATCCTGATATAAACATGTTTTGCATAATAACCATTACCCAATAAGGCACTGTACTTAAAAATTTTATAACTTCCCTTTTGAAGATTTAAAAAGAAAGGGTTGCCAAAATCTGCCTCATCCTCATATAAGTAAGTACAGGTTATGTTGTTCGGACAAGTGGTTAAATGATCCGCATTAATTTCGATCTCCTTATCTTTATCTTTCTTACAACCCAGGTTGATTAGAATCATCACGAAAATGGAGAGGCTAAATATTTTTTTCATATCAATGTTTTTTATAGCCAACGCAACTCATCAACTAAACGCTACAATAATAAAGAAACCAAAAAAGCGATGGAATAACCCATCGCTTTACATCATTTATATTATTATAGACCTTATAGGTTTTAAAACCTATAAGGTCTGTTAATGTTAAACTAATTATTTCGCAAACGCCACCGAACGTGTTTCTCTGATCACCGTAACCTTAATCTGACCAGGATAAGTCATCTCCGTTTGAATACGGGTCGAAATATCTGCAGCCAATAATTCTGCCTGTGCATCTGTAATTCTTTCGCTTTCTACAATTACACGCAACTCTCTACCGGCCTGGATAGCAAAAGTTTTCTCTACACCAGGATAAGATAATGCCAGTTCTTCCAAATCTTTTAAACGTTTAATGTAGCTTTCTACAACTTCTCTACGCGCACCCGGACGAGCACCAGAAATGGCATCACAAGCCTGAATAATCGGCGAAATCATCGACGTCATTTCGATTTCATCGTGATGGGCACCAATGGCATTACAAATTTCAGGGTGTTCTTTATATTTTTCTGCCAATTGCATCCCTAAAATAGCGTGAGGCAATTCAGGATTATCATCAGGTACCTTACCGATATCATGTAATAGACCAGCACGCTTAGCCATCTTCGCGTTTAAGCCTAATTCTGCAGCCATTGTAGCACAGAAATTAGCCACCTCGCGTGAGTGATGTAACAAGTTCTGACCATAAGAAGAACGGTAACGCATCCGCCCAACCATACGGATCAGTTCAGGGTGTAAACCATGAATCCCTAAATCAATTACAGTACGTTCACCAATCTCTACAATTTCATCTTCAATTTGCTTTTTGGTTTTAGCTACAATCTCTTCAATACGAGCCGGGTGAATACGACCATCTGTAACCAAACGGTGTAAAGCCAAACGAGCAATTTCTCTTCTTACCGGGTCAAAACCAGATAAAATAATCGCTTCCGGTGTATCATCAACAATAATCTCGATACCAGTAGCAGCCTCTAAAGCACGGATATTTCTACCTTCTCTACCAATTACACGACCTTTAATTTCATCACTTTCTATATGGAAAATTGAAACCGAATTTTCAATCGCCGCTTCAGTAGCCGTACGTTGAATGGTTTGAATCACTACCTTTTTAGCCTCTTTACTGGCTGTTAATTTAGCTTCATCAACAATATCCTTAATCTGGATCATGGCTTGTGTACGTGCCACTTCCTTTAAATTATCTACTAATTGATTTTTTGCTTCTTCTGCAGATAAGCCCGCAATGGTTTCCAACTGCGTTAAATGCTGATTTTTTAAAACTTCAACTTCCTCTTGTTTTTTAACTGCTAATTCAGTCTGTTTTTCAAGATTTGCTTTCTGTTTATCCAGTTCCTGCTCTTTTTTATTAAAGTTTTCCATACGCTGATTAACAGATTGTTCTTTCTGTTTCATCGTATTTTCGCGTTGATTTATGGTATTATTTTTAGCATTTACTTCCTGCTCATGCTCTGCTTTTAACTGCAAAAATTTCTCTTTTGCTTCTAAAAGTTTATTCTTTTTTAAGATTTCTGCATTATTCTCTGCATCTTTTAAAATCTTTTTAACCTTGTTTTGAGCAGCAACCTCCTGCCCTCTAAGCAAGTTGCGTAGCAGGAACCGCCCTACCGCTATACCGATACCTAAGCCTGCTATTAAGGCAAATATGTATCCTAGAATTTCCGTTATCTCCATTTTGTTTTTTAAGTAAAAAAAAACCGCAACTAATTTTTAAAGTCTCATTATTTTAAACCTCAACTAAGCATAATTGGGATTTAAGCCATTTTCAGGTGCTTAAAGCAGATGAAATACGCCCTCTTAACCCCATAGATATTGAAGTGTTAAGTTTTATAAATTTTGAAACTCAAAAACTAGCCGCGGCTATGTCTTTATGCTAATTATAGAAATTCGTCATCCAGATCCGATAGCTATCGGATTTATTTCAGGATCTTGTTAAAAAGGCGCTGAAACGAGTTCAGCATGACGAATCGCCAAAGAACGATCCTTTATTTTTTGAAAAAATCATTGAGTAAAACATCCAATTCTTCAACTTTATCAGCAACAGCAGTATCCTGGCTTTGTACTTTATTTTCAGTTCTTAGTACAGCCGTTGCATAGTGCAGCACAGCCATAGAAAGAAGATCCTGCTTATCCCTAACCGCATAATTATCTTGATAATCCTTTATGCGCTCATTGATCATTTTAGCTGCCCGTCTCACAATTTCTTCCTCTTCTGTATTTACCTTTAATGGATAGATACGGTCGGAAATGGTTATTTTAATCGAGATTTCTCCCATTTGTTAGCTTAGTTTCTGATTTCTACGCATCATTTATTTTTTAAGCAATGCGATACTTTTATCAATCTCCCGCACAAAATCGTTAATTTTTTGTTTAATGTCAAGTGATTTTTCACTTGTACCTTCTATACTTTTAGCCAGTTTAGTTACTCTTAATTTTTCTTCAAGATCTGTACGCTGTGCTTTCGAAGTATCAACGGCAACTTTTAACGATTGATTTTCAAGCTTTAATAAATCATTTTCCTCCTGCAAAGCATGACATAACTCAATTAAACGAGCCGTTTTTTGTAATACCTTATCTAATTGATCTGCAACAGAAGCCATGAATTTATTTCTAAAAATACGAATTTATATTTTATTTCCTAATTTCTGCACCCGCTTGCTGCGTTAAATTCGCAATGAGCTTGTGCATAGTACTTTCTATTTGCTTATCCGTTAAGGTTTGCTCCTCATCCTGTAAGGTAAAATTTAAAGCATATGATTTCTTACCCTCTGGCAATTTATCGCCAACATACACATCAAAAACACCCACTTCCTTAATCAGCTTTTTATCCGTTTTAAAAGCAATGCCTTTTAACGTATCAAATGTTACAGCCTGATCAATCAACAGTGATAAATCTCTGCGCACCTGCGGATACTTTGAAAGCTCCTTATTCACAATTTTATTTTTCCTTACAATATCTAAAATTGCAGCCCAGTCAAAATCAGCATAAAAAACCTCTGCATGAACATCTGCCACCTTACGATCTGCTTTACTTGCCGCACCAAAACTTACAATCACTTTATCTCCACGGAAATATTTAATCCCATAGGCAAAGTACTCATCATTTAAAGTATCCGTTTGATAACTCGAAATTCCCAAACGCGATATAATCGCATCTACAGCGGCCTTCAAATTGTAAAAGGAAACAGATTTAGCATTTTGATTCCATTGCTCGCCTTGTTTTGCACCAGAAATTAACACAAATAACCTCGGGCGCTCCACGTACTTCTCATTAATTAAATGATACGTTTTACCAAACTCATAAAACTTAACATCGCCACTTTTACGGTTCTGATTGTAGGCTACACTTTCCAAAGCAGGCATTAACATATGCTGACGCATCACGTTTAAATCGCTGCTTAAAGGATTCAAAATAAATACGGCTTCATCCAGGTTTTTAGAATAAGCTGATTTAGTCAATGAATTACACATAATTTCCGCATAACCATTAGCGGTTAATAAATCTGCAATTACATTTTGTGTATTTTCTTTCTCAGGCTTAACACTATAAGAAAGCGATGCATTTACCTTTGATGGAATTTCAATGTTGTTATAGCCATAAATACGCAATACCTCTTCAGTAATGTCACATTCGCGGGTAACATCCACCTTGAATGACGGAACCCTTAATGCCAAAGTATCATCAGAAGTACTTGTAGCCGAAATACCTAAAGCAGTAATAATATGCTTAATCTCTGCCGAAGGAATATTTGCGCCAATTAATTTATTGATATTCGTATAGCTTACTTCAAATTCAAACGGACGAATGTGATTTGGATAAATATCAGAAACTGATGAAGATATTTCTCCCCCGGCTAGTTCTTTAATTAAAATGGCCGCATATTTCAAAGCAGTAACCGTAATTTCAGGATCAGTTCCACGCTCAAAACGGAAAGAAGCATCGGTTTTTAAACCATGTCGCTTTGCCGTCTTACGTACAGAAACCGAGTTGAAATAAGCGCTCTCTAAAAAGATATTTTTCGTATTGGCATCAACGCCAGAAGTTTTCCCACCAAACACACCGGCAATACACATAGGCGCTTCAGCATTGTTAATCATCAAATCATCTGCACTTAACTTCCTCGCTACATCATCAAGTGTGATAAATTCGGTTCCTTCTGCAACTTTTTTCACGATCACCTTACCGCCAGCAATTTTATCCGCATCGAAAGCATGCAAAGGCTGACCCAAACCATGTAAAACATAATTGGTAATATCTACCACGTTATTAATCGGACGAAGGCCAATTACTTTCAACTTATCCTTTAACCAATCAGGAGATTCTGTAACGGTAACACCAGATAGGGTTACACTGCTATAACGCGGACAAGCGTCTAAATCCTCTACCTCTACCGGAATAACTAAATTCTCATTATCGGTTTTGAAGGTCGAAAGATCAGGCATTTCATACTCACTTCTAAAATAAGCAGCCAAATCTCTGGCTACACCTAAATGAGAAGCTGCATCAGCACGGTTTGGTGTTAAACCAATCTCGAAAACAAAATCATCATCCATCTTGAAGTGATCTTTCGCACGGATTCCGATTTCAGTATCTTCAGCCAAAATCATAATACCATCGTGAGATTTGCCTAAACCAATTTCATCTTCAGCACAAATCATTCCTTGCGAAACTTCTCCCCTGATTTTTGATTCTTTAATCTTGAAAGGTTCGCCCTCCAAAGGATACACGGTCGTGCCAACAGTCGCCACAACTACTTTTTGTCCGGCGCCCACATTTGGTGCTCCACAAACTATCTGAAGATTTTCTTTTCCACCTACGTTCACGGTAGTTACACGTAAACGATCAGCGTTAGGATGTTGTATACACGTTAAAACCTCACCAATAACCAAACCCTCTAAGCCACCTACAACAGGTTGAACTTTATCTACACTTTCTACCTCCAGGCCAATATCAGTCAGGATTAAAGAAAGCGCTTGTGGTGTCTGATCTATTTGGACGAATTGTTTTAACCAGTTATATGATATTTTCATTTTTCGAGTATCAAGAAGTAAGTATCAGGAATCAAGACAACTCTTGATACGTTAATTTCATAAAACGCAAAGATATTATTAAAAGCTTAAAGCAAAAAACTAAACAAGCAATCTTAATACAATAAGTACTAAATTCTATTCAAGCTGCTGGCAACGCAACAACCGTATTTTCCGTCATCTCGACTGAAGCGCAGCGAAATGGAGAGATCTTTGAACCAGGCAAACTGTGCCCTCGTCATCTCGACTGAAGCGTAGCGAAATGGAGAGATCTTTGAACCAGGTAAACTGTGCCCCCGTCATCTCGACTGAAGCGCAGCGAAATGGACAGATACTTGAACCAGGCAAACCGTGCCCTCGTCATCTCGACTGAAGCGCAGCGAAATGGAGAGATCTTTGAACCAGGTAAACCGTGCCCCCGTCATCTCGACTGAAGCGCAGCGAAACGGAGAGATCTTTGAACCAAGCAAACTGTGCCCTCGTCATCTCGACTGGAGCGTAGCGAAACGGAGAGATCTTTGAACCAAGCAAACTGTGCCATCATCATCTCGACTGGAGCGCAGCGAAACG
>Ga0247813_10001560_pt1 | contig 17141 bp, 19 predicted proteins | sample UWRJL169409C1_FD_180719 | JGI IMG/M metagenome (GOLD analysis project Ga0247813, IMG submission 180719) | Plant litter microbial communities from Arlington Agricultural Research Station in Wisconsin, United States - UWRJ-L169-409C-1 | ecosystem: Environmental > Terrestrial > Plant litter >... | reverse complement strand
CCCTCTCGACGCGTTCGAGCAAACCATGGAGGATTGCCTCGGTTTCGTCATTTCCGGAAGCCAGACCGTCGGACGATTGCCAAAAACGCCGGTTCTCAATCGTCCGGTCCAATGTTGCGGCATCGAGGGGAACCCAGACCGCATCTGTTGTGAACAGGTCTATGCCCTTGACCCAGACGATCAGGTCATCAGCATTGATATCGGGTTGGCCCGAAGCGATCAATGGAGAGAGCGTTGCGAACTTTTCCCCCGCCGTTGCCAGGTCACGGGGCGACAGCTTTATCGTCGACGCCGACGGGGTGCACGCGACGGCACGTTCAAGTGCCTCCATCGCTGCAGAAACACGGGCGTCAATATCGCTGACGCCCTTGCCCTGATTGATGACGATTGACTTAGCATTGGGTGAGACGGCATTCCAAACGGGAATGCCGACCTTGTCCAATCCGGTCAAACGTGAGAGCCGAGTAATCCCAAACCGTGGCAACAGCTCTTCGACGCGCCGCCACGTTTCTGCCGGGGGGTAGATCCTGTCGCAGTCATAGAGCGGGTTTCTATCCGCGGCCAGCAAGTGCCTCAACCGTCCATATAACCACCGGAGACGGCTGCCGCCGAGGTTGCGAGTACCGCCAGGTTGACGCCCTTCGTCACGGTTGTGCCCTTGTTGCGCAGATCGTTTGCGACGTGAAGAGCGCCCGACGATGGTTCAGGCATCTTTGTTACTGTTCCTGCAGCCAGATCCGCGACCCAGAGCCCTGTTTCTCCTGCAATGCCGATGACGACTACATTTGCCATTTATCTATCTCTCCATACCTGTTTGTTGTTCGGTTAGAAGCCGGCTTTGATAAGGCCTTCTTTGTAATGCTGCCTCTGCCACTCCTCTTTGAAGGGAACCAGAGCCATCCACGCGTCCAGGTCGAACGCGGGATGAACATCGAATGTCCTACGGACGAACTGCCCCGCCTTGCGGCCGTCACCGAGCATTCCCCAGCAAGCGGCAGACAGCCTGTCGGCGGGTGCCCGGTCGTGCATGCGGCCGATATAGTTCAGGGCATCTTCGTATCGTCCGAGAGAATAGCAGGCGCCCGCCGCCGTCCAGAAATACTCGTCTGGTGCGATTGGATTGAGTTCGATCGCATGTTCTACCTTTTTCAAACCCTCCTGCGGCCGCGATGCCTGGATCAATGCATCGCCGAAGCTGGCGATCAGATTGGCGTAGTGTGGGCTGAGGGACTCGGCCGTCGCGAAGAACTCCGCGCTTTCATCAAACTGACGCATATAGAGTTTGGCGACGCCAAGTTCCTTGTAGCCCGCGGACAATTGCGGGTCGGAAGCGATCGCGTCTTGCGCATGACCTTCCGCCAACGATAGGAGGCCTTTGTCATTTCTGGCCGTTACAAGCCATTCCAGGAAATAGCTGCGCGACATTCCACTTTGCGCAGCCGCGAAACCAGGATTGAGTTGAAGGGCCTCGCGAAAGTGCTTTCGAGCCCGCCGGACCTCGGGAAGACCGAGGTTCATCAGGTGGCTCTGGCCGCGCAGGAAGCTTCGATAGACTCTGGCATCCTGCTCATAGTCGCCGCGTACCGTCTCGTTCATGTGAATCTGCCGGGAGATGGCCTCCGCAAGCCGGTGCGCTATATCGCGGCGGGACCGGACTAATCCGCCGTCATTGAGCTCGAAACGCTCTGCCCAGACGACCTCGTCGCTGCCAAAGAAAATCAACTGGGTGAAGAGGGAATAACCGTCACCTTCATATGTAAGGCGGGTATCGAGAATATAACTGATTGCGTAGCGCTCGTAGGTTGCAGACTTATCGGCGTGATCGCGTATCTTGGCAGCGCTATAAGGTGCGATGACCGATAACGAATGCAGGCTGCATAGGTCGATCGTGACGTCCTCGATGAGTGCGGAGGCAAACATAGAAACGTCCGCGCCGGCGCCGTTTGATGAGGGGGGCAGCAAGACCAGGCGGGGCAGCCCCTTGCGTATTACCGGGCGTGGCGCTTCCGCTATCGGCAGGGCCGGCCCAAAGGACGTTGTTACGGATTTTACCGCCGCAGCCGCTTTCTGGTACATCGAGCCGCGCAGGAGATTGCGCACGGCCTCGTCGGCTGGGTCATGCTCCAGAAGTTTGACTGCTGCATCTTTTATTGGACGATTTTCAGCGTCGTCGCCCGTCAACCCTGTGGCCAGAACACAGCGGCGCAGCACACTCAGATGGGCTTCGCGCTCCCGATCGATCCACGCGGCAAGCGCGCTGCTTAATGGTTTGACATCCTTCAAGAAATCCTCTCTCAGCCTCAATGCAAGCGCTGATGTAAGAGGACGGTCGATCACTGAACTGTGGTTGGGCAGGCAATCGACATCCGTCTCTAAGGGATCTGTCCCCAAAATCACCATTGACGTCGAAAACGATAAGAACTGAAAACCGATGTCGTGTTGCCTGCTCGAGATTCGTGAGGCCGATTTGCGCAGGTTTGCATAGGCCTGGCCCGGATCCGCGTCCCCCCACAGCAAGATCGCGATCTCACCGCGGGGAAGTTTGGTAAGCCCTCTCGCTTTCAAATAGGCGAGAATGACCAAACCCATTTGCGGGAACGGAATGTCATTTCCGTCCTTGTCCAACAGGCGTAGCCGCCCAAGGGTTTGCAGTCTGGGAAGCGTATGCACCTAGATCCGACGCTCCGGTTTCACGGCATTTATGTCTTTTGCAATCTGACGGGAGTAACTGCCATGATCTGCCGCGTGTTCGACAAGCACATTTGCAAACACAATGAGTTTCTTTCGGACCAGCGGATCCTCGACCTGAGCGAACGCATGGTTCAACGCAAAACCGTCCTTCGCACTGACAAGGGAATCAACCTCATCAGGTTCGCCAACGACCGTTTCTCCCAGAGCGGGCACCACATCACGTAGCCTGCAGGTGGCCATCGACCGGCTAGCGCCGATCCCATAGATCCCCTTCTCGTATTTTTGAAGCTGGTGAAACGTGTAACCGGTACCGTCGCCCAACTTCCTTTGGTTCAATCCGAGCATGACGCGCCGCATCCTCATCCTTGAGCGACCATCGCATCGGAGGTCTTCGACATCTTCTTTTGCATGTCAAACTCCACTATTTGACGGCTCTTCGCATCAATGTGCTTGAGGACCAGTGATCATGCAACCATGGCGACCGATGAATCATGGATTTTTGCGCGCGAGTACGGCGTGGCCATTGAGTTTAGTGCTATTTTTCGTTGATCGAATGCAACCGCAGTGATTGAGATATCTGGACCGGGTGAGCGGATGTTTTGTGGGATTGAGAAGGTGTTTTCCGATCCTGTTCGCGCAGCAGCCATATCGGTGGACAGAGGATAACGCGACGCTTGAGGAGCAAGCCCGGATACCGTTTGTGGTATGTTTCGCGGCGGCAAGGACCTGTCGCGTGAGTGGTCGATCCGCTTCAGCGAAGGGATCACCACTCATCTCTTTGGGCAACAGCGTCTCAACGCTCTTTACCGGATCGGGCACAAGCGGTCACAGCTTAGCCACATCGATTTCGCCGTCAACATGGTAGCCAGAGCTTGAGTTTTGCTACCTCGGCTCCATTTGATGTGCCTCATCCGAACAAATGGAGGAGGGAATCGAATGACAAGAAACATCATGGCGCTGGCCTTTGCGGCCATAAGCGGAATGTGCAGTGCGGCAGTGACGCATGCCGAACAGTTGGCAGTGAGATCGACCACCAGCATAGAGAGTGATCTCAATTATCTGATGTACACGCCGGACGACTATGGGGCGTCCGACAAAGCGTATCCTCTTGTTGTCTGGCTTCACGGCGGCGATCAGGGCGGCACCGATATCGAGAAAGTGAGATCGAGCGGCATTCCGAAATTGATCGAGGATGGAAAGACATTCCCGTTCCTGGTGTTTTCGCCTCAGAATCCGAGTGAAGAACTGCTTTATCCGATCGAGAAAGTGGACGCAGCTCTCGATGAGGTGTTGTCGAAATATCGTATCGATCGCACGCGGGTCTATGTCGTTGGGTTCAGTCGCGGTGGTTTCGGTACTTGGGCCATGGCAGAACAGTTTCCCAAAAAATTCGCCGCCGTCGTTCCAATCGCCGGGGGCGGTAATCGCCATTACCTGAGCAGGACCAATGAAAAGGCGGCGTTTTGGGTGTTCCACGGCACCAAGGATGACGTCATTCCTTTGTCGGATTCCGTCGTGCTCTACGAGCGCCTTGTCGGACTGAAGCGTAACGCTCGTTTGAGTGTTCTGGAAGGCGTGGATCACTCGGGCGTCGAAGGGGCCGCCTTAAATAATCCGGAACTTTGGGATTGGCTTCTGAACCAGCGCCTTGAGGTCGCGCCTCAATAGCCCTGTCAATCCAGTCCGCGTGCGGCGGAGAGGCAAGAGCAGGGTATCTGCTTCGCGTTGTCATGAGACCGCGTTGATGCCTCCGTGGAAAAAGAGGTTATGTTCCGCCGTCATGGTGGCAATGAGGGGCGCGAGCCGACGTGCGGCTATGAACGCGCTTGTGACAGAGCTGGCGGTGATCGGGTCGCCGATATCTTGTCGGCCGTTGTGGACTTGACGAATCTCGGTTGCCTGGCGGTGAAACACGCATATCGGGGCTTTGCCATCGCGGAAACGCGCTGACTGGCTGAGCCTCAAAGCCGACGTCGGCCCCTTGCGCGCTAGGCACTCATTTTGAGATTTCGATTTGAGCTACAATGCAGTTGTCGACAAACCATCCCGGGAAAGGCCATTGAATTAGGCCGCAAACCCGCCCCGCTTCTGCGAGAGATCTAACAAAGCAGCTGCCAGTTCCTCGATTCGATAAGGTTTTGCCAGCATGCCAACACCTATCGCATGTGCCTCGGCTTGAAAAGCTGTTGCGTATCCGCTCGTCAGCAGGATCGGCACGGTCTGTTTGCGATCGCGGATTTCGCGTGCAAGATCTACTCCATTCATCCCGCCAGGCATCATAACGTCAGAAAATACCAAGTCTATTCTCCGGCCGTCTGCCAATGCGCCGAGGGCAGCCTGGGCCGATGCGACCCGCGTAACCCGGTACCCGGAAATTTTCAGCATCTCGGAGGTGAATTCTGCCACCTCATGATCGTCTTCAACCAGAAGAACGTGTCCGTGGCTTGGGTGATCGGCCTCAAGCTCAACGATTGCACTGCCTATCTCCGCGCTATAGGAACTCGGCGCGACGGCTGAACGCGGGAGCAACAACGAAACGGTTGTGCCTTGCCCGACCGTGCTCTCGATATCCAGACGACCACCTGCCGAGTTTGCGAAACCGTAGGCCTGCGCCAATCCAAGACCGGAGCCTTTCCCCACGTCTTTGGTGGTGTAAAACGGCTCTAACGCGTGGGCTAAGACGTCTGGCGTCATGCCCGAGCCATTATCGGCAATTGTCACTTGGACAAAATCGCCGGACATTCCCTTTGTTTCTTGCCCAATTTTGTTTTTTGCAGAGATTGTAATCGCCCCACCATTCGGCATTGCGTCACGAGCGTTGATACACAGATTCATCACCACGAGTTCAAATTCGTTACTGTCGAGATAAACCGGCCAAAGATCGGGCGCGAACTCAGTTATGACTTGGATATCGCCGCGCAACGAACGGTCCAGCAAATCGCGCATGCCGCCAATCTGGCGGGCGAGATCAACGGCCTCAGGATCAATGGCCTGGCGTCTGGAAAATGTCAGTAGCTGACGTGTCAGTCCAGCGCCCCGATCAACGGCCTGTCGCATGCCGGTCTCGATGCGTTCACGGCGCACCGGGTCCGTGGTTCTCTTTAGCATATCGAGGCCGCCAGATATCGCCATCAACAGATTGTTGAAGTCATGTGCAACCCCACCTGTCAGTTGGCCGATCGCTTCCATTTTCAAGCTGTGACGCAAAAGTTCTTCGGTGCGTTGTCGCTCTTCTACTTCGGTGAGCAGCCGCGCATGCGCCGAACGCAGCTCTTCACCCGTACGGTTCTGATCGGTGAGGTCAGTTACAACGCAGCATAAAGTCTCGGGAGACCGATCATCACCCCCGAGCCTGGCGAAGGAGAAATGGACGGGAACAGGCGAACCGGTGACCGCGATCAGATCAAATTCACCCTTGCCAGAATTTGTAGCCATTTCGCCAAGCCGACCGACCTCCCCTGGCGAAACGTAACGCGACAAGGGCCTGCCAACGATGGAACCGGTGTTTTCGCCAGCGAGTTCAGAGAACCGACGATTACTGTAGAGCACGGTTCCGTCCGCCGACAATGTCAACGCACCCTCCTGCATCTCCTCGACCAGAATGCGGTAGGTCTGGTCGGCGGTTTCGAGGGTATAAACCTGTGGCGTTCCACCTTCGCCGGCGACGACGACAGCGTCAACGTCGCCATTGCGGATCGCGTCGAGCGTCTCCTCCGCTTCCCGGAGCCGCTCGCGCAGCATGTCCGTCTCGTCAGAAAGGCCTTCCTTGTCAGGCATCGTTGCCGTTCCCTTTTGTACTCATGCTGCGCTCGATCCCAAGCGCCGCCAACGCCCTGCGCTCGTCGGACAAATCACCGATAATCCGGCGACGAGGTGCCGGAGCGATCTTGACCAACGTCGGCGCGGCTATGATCTGGTGTTCCCTTGCTGCTGCGGGATGCAGATATAGGTCGATGACTTCGAGTTCATAGTCATCCGCATAATATTCGTCACAGATGCGACGCGCGTTCGAGATCGCATGTGCAGAGCGAACAGTCGTCCCGGTAACATAGAGTTTGAGCAGGTAGGTCCGCTTGGGTTCTTCCATGCCACTCACTTCAACGGTTGCAGGTCGAGGCCGACAAGCACCCGCTCGGAATCGGAAAGATTACCGATTATCCGCTTCAACGGTGGCGGCAGACGGCGCACGAGAGTAGGCACAGCTAGGATCTGGTCGCCTGCGGCAAGCTGTGGGTTTTCCAGCAGATCAATGACCTCGATCCGGTATCGTCCCGCAAGATGTTCTTCGCATATTTGCTTGAGATTGACCAAAGCGGCCACTGATTTTGGCGTGTTGCCGGCGACATAGAGCCGGAGATTGTAGTGACCATCTTCGATCGCCTCGCCTCCCGCGCCCAATTTGTCGCTCACAATTTGTTCCTGACCGTTCAACCCGCTCATTCCGCTGCTCCCCGGCGCGCGGCCATTGCGTTCCTGTTACTGGTAAAAGTCGTCTCCCACGCGGCATCCTGATCGATCAACCGGTTGACCTCCTCTTCCTCCGCCTCGAGTGAAGATCGCAGGTCAGCGATCTGGCGCTCGATTGTCGCCCGTCTCCGCTCTATTTCGCGTCGACGTCGCATGATCTCTTGTTCCCGGCGCGTTTCGTCGGCAGCGTCAGCCGCCTCCTGCGCCAACCTTGAAGAACCGGTCAGCACGCCGCCCGCGCCGACATAGGCATCAACCAGTTGAATGCCACGGATGCCGAGGACATATTCGCGGACTTGGTTGGAATGGCTCATGCCGCGCGACTTGAGAACATAAAGACCGCGGTTGCGCTCGCCGTTTGTTTCCAAGTGGACGAGCGAAAGCCAGGTATCCATCAACGACGACATGCCAATTTCGGTGGCGTCGGTTACAAGCTGTCCGGACACGAGATTGGTAAGCACGGCGGTCGTGCCGTTGCTTTTGAGAAGATCAATGATGCGGAGCAGAGCGGAATGAACCTCACCCTGCTCGCCGCGTAGGGAAGAGATGGGATCGAGCACGACAGCGTCGGGTTTGAACCGTTCGATCTCACGGTGCATGCGTGCCAAATGCATCTCCAACCCGAACAGGCTGGGCCGCGCGGACTCAAGCCTTAACAGGCCGTCATCGACCCAGGGCTGCAAGTTGATGCCGATTGAACGCATATTGCGAATAATCTGAGCCGGCGATTCCTCGAAGGCAAAATACAAGCATTTTTCGCCACGGCGACAGGCAGCGTCGACAAAGCTGCTGGCAATGCTGGTCTTTCCCGTCCCTGCCGTTCCTGAGACCAGGATGCTGGAGCCACGGTAGAATCCGCCGATCCCCAACATAGAGTCGAGACCGGTTATCCCTGTAGAAACCGCCTCGTTATTGGTGGAATGAGCAAGTCCTGCAGAGGTGATTGGCAAAACCGAGATGCCCTGGTCGTCGATCAGAAAGGGATACTCGTTCGTACCGTGGGCAGACCCACGGTATTTGACGATGCGGACGCGACGGGTGGTGATTTGATGCTCGACGCGATTGTCGAGCAGGATCACGCAGTCGGAGATATACTCCTCCAATCCATAGCGGGTGAGGGATCCTTCACCCCGCTCCGCCGTGATGATCGCGGTGACCCCTTGTTCCTTCAGCCAACCGAACAGTCGCCGGAGCTCGGCGCGAAGGATATCGGTGTTTCCCAGACCCGTAAATAGGACCTCGAGTGTGTCGAGCACAACCCGCTTTGCTCCAATGCTCTTGATCGCGTGGTCAAGCCGGATGAACAATCCGTCGAGATCATAGTCACCCGACTGCTCGATCTCACTCTTTTCAACCCGCACATAATCCATGGCAATACGCTTTTCATCAGCCAGGCCTTGCAAATCAAAACCGAGTGATTGAACGTTCAACGCGAGATCTTGACTGGCTTCCTCAAAGCTCATGAACACGCCTGGCTCATCATACATCGTTGCGCCGTTCACAAGAACTGTCATCGCAAAAAGGGTCTTGCCGCAGCCAGGTCCGCCACAGACGAGGGTCGGTCGTTGGGCCGGAAGACCTCCCAGCGTGATCTCGTCGAATCCTGAGATTCCTGTCGGTGCCTTTGGAAGCAACATTCCAGTCGCAATTGAGGCAGAAATGGATGTCATGCGCTTATCGTCCTTCCGTCAGTCCGGCCACTGTCTTTCGCCGGTAATGGGGAGCAACTTCGATACTGGCTCCGATGCGATCCCGCAGCGCGGTTTCGATAAAGTTGGTCAGATTGCGATTTTCTTTAACCGCACGATCGCGAACCGCATCCAGAAGGTCCGGGTCAATACGAACGGTAATAGGGACCTTCATGACAATGCTCCAGTTTGGCTTGAGAGAGACATGGAGCAGTTAATGCTGTTTGCAATACGCACATGGCGCGCCAAGAGCGCGATTTTGATAGAGAGGAGCCCGTTGGCTTATGCTTGGATCGTTGAAAAACGCACAGCACGCAGGATTTCTTGTTGAGTGCCATGGTAAGTTGGCCTGGACAATCCTCGATTGATTGCGCAGCGCTAGTGCAACCTGACAACGGTCACGTTTCTGTCGCGAGATTGAGCTGGTTGCTCGATGGCAAACAGAAAGTCCAGGGCGCTGGCTCGGCCCCTCCAAGCGCGATAGAGCGTGTGCCAGAACATGCTGTGGGCGGGTTTTGTGATGGGATATGGAACATGCCTTTGCCGTCTTAAGATACGGCTGGGCGTTGGGAACCCATAGGACGGGATGACAAAGCCAGCCGCAACGTGTCGGGACCAGTCGGCCTCTGTGGCGCCCCCCGCCTTTGCGACGAAATCAGCTTTGAGGGGAACAATCGAGCAGAATGCGGGTTCTGTCGCAAAGGAGATCCAAATGCAGATTCCCGCTCCCACGCACGAGCTTGGCGATATGCAGCGAGCTATGGAGTGTGAAGAAAAAATTCACCCGTTTATAGACGCGATCGTAACGTCTGCCATTGCCTCGGGCTGGTCGATTGATGAGGCGTTGATTGCGGTAGAAGAGGTGGTCAAGGATATCAGGACAGCAAAACCGGCCGTGTAGCTTCTCAAAATGCCGCCAAACCCGGTGGGCAATGGGCGGCTCAGTTATATTGCAGTTTCCTCTCCTTTGCATATTGCCCTCGAACACTCGTAATTGAGGAAGGCTGACAGTAGGTCGAGCCGGCCTATGCAAGCTCAAGTCCCTCAGGAGACCAAAGCCGACATGGGCCCCACGCAAGCGTTTCGAGGTTTTCATGAAAAGCGTCGACGCTTCGAGGGAAGCGTCTACTTCCTGCAGGGCGCGGACGCGTCATGGTAGAGATGGCAGCCCCGAACGTTTCTGCGCTCCGTTTGCGCATGTCCGGCAGTTTTTCCCATCGCAGCCTCCCCAGGGCGGTGGCGCTCATACGAGGCGGCCTCAGCAGCCGCAAAGGCGCGTTCCACCGGCGCTCAAGGTGCCCGAAAGGAATCGTCGCAAGCTGTCATCTGGTCGGGTAGCGGCTTTTCCGTGTCGGAGGGAACAAAATGATCAGTCGATCGTTTCGAGCGCGGAACAAGGAGAAGATGCGAATGCACGAAAATCAACGCCGGAAACCTTGCGACATCAAATGGCCGCCCGTGATCGTTGATCGCGGCCCTCTGGACCAGCGCCGTGTCGAGAGCCCGCTGCAGGCGATCGGACTTATGCAGCTTATGTGGCCCAAGCCATCGCGGCTGCAGGCGCATGCCGCAAAGCTTTGCGTCGAGGCTGTCGAGCAAAAGCAGACGGCGGCGCAAGCCCGAGCTGCTTTTCTCGCCGCGCTTATGGACGATAATCTTTCGGTGCATTAACCGTAGCGCTCAGCCAACAGCGCCGTCACCTCGAATGGGTGGCGGCCTTTTCATGCGAAATCCGAACGTAGATGAACGAGAGGTTCACATCGCGTTCATCGCTACGCGCGCATGGTTGGCCATCACCTCGAAAGGAACGACAGATGAAAAAGATATTCCAGACCGTCGGCGCTGCTGCAGTCGCGATGGTTATTGGTCTCACGACCTTCACGCCTGTGTCAGCCGCCCCGTTCGCTCCAGTAAAGTCTCAAGTAGCGTCCGATGTGCGCCTCGTCCAGAATGGCTACGGCGACGATGATGATGGCGAACAAGTCTGGAAAAAGCGCGAGCATAACAGGAATGATCGGGCAGAGCGACGCCATGACCGCCGCGATGATCGCTTCGACCGGCGCTATGATCGTCGCCATGACCGTGCAGAGCGGCGCCAAGAGCGGCGTGGATACTGGAACGGGCACCGCGGCTATCGCGAGTACCGCCGCGGTTACCGCCGCCATAGCGACGGCTATTACTACTCGAACGACGTGTTCCAGCTATTTCTACGCTAACCGATTGGCCGTCATCCTTCGGGGTGGCGGCTCTTCACGCTAACCGCGTCGCGCGGAAGACAACCAAGACCAGGACACATGCGCTGTTAATCCGCGGGATGAGTTTTGGTGCCAAAACGGGTCAAAGTTCCGCGCTTGAACGCATGCCGCATCGCTGAGGAACTGCCTTGATGGCGCATCAGCGCGACTTGCCGGTAGTGTTCGGGCAGAATGCGGAGATTGGCATGCCTATCAGAGATACGCAAACGGGCGCCGCTTCGAGATTGTCGATATTCTAAAGTAGACCACCAGCGCGCTAGCCGGAGCTTGGGTCTGACGGCCGCCTCCGCTCCGGTTGGATTGGTTGTACAGTGCCTTGATGTGTTCATTCTGAAATAGGCGGTCGTACACGGTCGCCGCTATCGACCGCCGTGTATCGCCCGCACCGGGCCGGTCGCCTTGACAATGGATTCGTACATTCAGTGCGCTCGGGCGCTCGACGTGCCACGCGTACGAGACGGTCATCAGGTGCAACGACACCGCTGTTCACGATGCGGTCGTACCACCCTGTGCGACCTAACGAGTGGACTGCCCTGGCCATGTCGGCTCCGCCAAAACGCTCGTTGGTTTCCAAAAGAGCTGTCTCCCCTGGCTGCCCTCGTTAATGGTGGAACCGAATTCGAAAACGTCGCCGATCGAAATGGCGTCTTCGGTCAGTCCGACGGTTGAAAGGTTCTCCCCGAACGCTCCCGGGCGAGCGAGATTTTCGTGTGGCTCAATTTCCGTTTTCCAATATGCGTAGTGCTCAAACGGGTCCGGCATCTGTGAGCCTCAGGCCGAAGAAACCGATCTCCTTGTGTCCCGAAGGAAATACCGATGCCCAAGCGCGGAACGACGAGCAAATCGGGCTCCAAGGTGTCTCCCTTGCAGGAGCCAATGTCTCCGAGATCACTAAAGACGACGCAGTATGAAGCGTCTTTTAGCGTCTCCGAGAAGGACCCGAGGTCTTCGAAGTGCACGTGCCGGAGCACGAGGGCGGCCTTTTCCATGATGCCCTCACGCGGCGCTCAGCGAGGGACCTTCGCAACGGCCAATGGCGCACCCTGGGTCGTCCCCCGAGGAGAACGTCGTCGCGGCGATGTCGGGAATGCGGACCGAGAGCGCCATGGCGATCCGCGCTCCGACGGCGAGGTCTTCCTCGACCCCGAACACCTGATGCACGATGGAGCCGTCGCGTCCGATCAGGATCGACGACGGGGTGCCTCGCAACGCGAAACGCTGCATGGTGATCGGCGTATCGAACCGCTCGTCGGTCATATCGATCCCGACAGGATGCTTGATGCGGTATTCGTGCAGGAACGCTTTCAGTGTGACCGGAGACATTGCAGCGTGGTGTTCGAAGACCGTATGGATGCCGATGACCAGAAGATCGGTATGACCGAATATGCGCTCGATACGCTGGACCTGCGGGATGGATTCCGAGACGCATCCTGGGCAGAGAAGTTGGAAACTGTGAATGAATACCGGGCGACCGCGCAGTCCGGCGAGTGTCAGGGGGGCAGGCGTGTTGAACCATTCGCTCACCGCCAGTTCGGGCGCGAGCGTCGTCGATGTCTCAGACATGATTTCCATCCTTGTGTTGCAGGCAGACCCGGGGGGAGGTGGTTCGCCCCCCGGTGTTACGCGGCGGCTTTCGTGAGTTTCACACCTGGAAAGTCGACCGGTACGTCGAGGGCGACGTTCAGGTAGTTGGTGAACAAGTTGAGGGCGATATGGGCGACGATTTCGACGATCTCCTCGTCATCGAAGCCTGCCGAGCGGAGTGCCTCGACGTCAGTGGTTTCGATCCCGGCGCGTTCGTCGACCACGGCGAGAGCAAAGGTCAGGGCGGCTGCCGTGCGAGCATCGGTCGCGCGGCCCGCCTGGGCTGCCGCCATCTCCTGCTGCGTCGCTCCGGCTTTGCGACCAAGAACCGTGTGAGCGGCGAGGCAATAGTTGCAGTTGTTGCGGTCGGCGATGGCAACAGCTATCTGTTCGCCGAGCTTTGCACCAAGACGGCCGCTACCAAGGGCGCCGAAAGCGCCCCACAGGCCGCTCAGGGCGGCGGGGGAGTTGGCCGCCGCCTTGAACATGTTCGGCACCATGCCGAACGCACCCTTGATCTGGGCGAGCTGTTCCGATGTCTGGCCTGTTGCGCTGGCCGGGTCTATAAGTGTAATTCTGGACATGTTCTTTCTCTCTATTAGCCTGGAGGGGGGAATATGCGGGTTCGTCGATGGCTGTCGGCGGACCCGCGCCGTTCAAGTCACTTCGAAGGCATCACCTTGCCGGGGAGGCTGAGGTTGCCCGAAGCGATCTTGAACACCTTGCTGACACATAGAAGCGGCGCGTGCAGGTTGCCGTTGACCTTCAAGCCCGCGGTCACGCCGTCATAGGACGCACCCGTGATGCCGCCGATCAGGGACAGTGGGATGTTCACATCGACGGCGTCGCCCTTGAGGGTGGTCGGATAGGTCGGGCTGTCGATGAGCAGCGGAACGCCGGGCCAGGTTTCGGGAACCTTCGGCGTCGTGCCTTCCGGGATGTCGATAACCTTGAGACCGCCGCCACAGGCTTTGTCCTCGCCCAGCACGACCCAGTGCGGATGCCAGACATCACGGTTCTTGCCCCCCTTTGCAGCGTCGTCGAAGTCGGGATGGAAGGTCACGGCCAGAGCTACGATGCCCTTGTCCTTGTCGAAGCCAATATCGCTGCTGTTGAGCGATGTCGGCCAGACATAGGCGTAGACATCTGATCCTTCGAACCTGCCCGTTGCTGCTGGTTTGTCCGAACCAGCCTCGCCCCGGACGCGGGTCGAGAAAACTGCGGTGTCGCCCTTTGTCACGATCGTCGTCTCGATGATGTCAAACGAAGCCTGCACGGCGTCGGACGGGTCCGCCTTGATCGGGTGAGCGCTGGCGGCTGTCAGCCATAGCAAGGCCGTTCCGGCGAGAAGCGCACCGGCTGCAAAGTTTCTGATCATTTCCGTATTCTCCTTTTTCTCCATAGCCTGGAGGGGTTGCGACACTATCCCTGTTGAAAAACGTCCCAGGTGGCTGCCCGTGACGCGGGATCGGCGGTCTCGTGTTCGCGGCAGTCGATGCGGATATCCCGCTGTCCGAATGACGCGTCGACGAAATGACAGTGATGCGGTTTTGCCGCATCGGAATGGGCGAACGGCGCGAAATACCGGCAGCTGGCGCACATGCGCTGGATCGGGATCGCGTCGGTCTCCTGCAGATGTCTGATCATCTTGACCAAGGTGATCAGCAGGTCTGCTTGTTCATGCTCGGCCAAGGCGTCGACCGTTTGTTCTGCGACAGTTTCGCTCGATCTGCCTGCTTCGAGCGTCGAAAGCCCTTCGGGCGTGATGCCGACGTTGACACCGCGCCTGTCGGTGCCGGCGCTGCGTTTGGCGACGAAACCTTTGCGCTCGAGTGCTGCGATGGAGTCCGTCGCCGTCGGCTGAGTAACGCCGAGGTTCGCTGCGATCTCCTTGACCCCCAGTCCGTCCTTTCGACCTTCCAGCAATTCCACAATGGCCAGCTGGGTCGGGTTGAGACCGCTGGTCCTGGCGCGGTTCCAGTCGTCGGTCCGCATGGCCACGGCAACCCGGGAAAGTCCTTCGCGGATGCGGTGATTGACAGAGGTGGGGTTCTTCGGCGTTTCCATGATGCGAATATACATAGGACTCCTATGTTATGCAAGAGAATATACCAGATTTCATTTGGTCGGCGGAGCCCCGATGCCCGTGTCGGATATCGGCCCGTGTGGTTGCTCAGCACTGTGCGAATGCGTCGCCTTTTCCGCGGTGGCCGGTCCCGTAAAGCCGCCGGCCCCGTAAAAGGCAAAATGCAGGCCCCAATATCCAGTCGCGAACACGACGAGGGCGGTCGCAATCCCCGCGGGTATAGCGGGAAGATGCACCTTGAGCGACGGCAGAAACCTGGTAACGCGGCATTGATCGCAGGCGATTGCAACCAGGATGGCCATGATCAGTCCGTGCCCGATGAGATCGACCCGCCCGAACGGCCATACCGCCGCCGTGAAAATGATGATGAGCGCGATCGCCGACAGCCGGCGGATCAACGGTGTCCACAGAAGTCCGAAACCCATTGTGAATTCGGCGACGCCCGCCATCGGGATGAAGACGTCCCTCGGCATGCCAAAGGTCAGGAACGGCTTTTCGACGAGCAGTGGATAGAACCAGTCCGGGTACGCGAACTTTTCGAGGCTCGACCACATCAGCGCGATGGCAAGACCCCAGCGCAAGGCCTCGAAGCGATGCGATCTCCACGTCTCGTTCTTGCAGGGCTCCAGTACCAGATAGGCGGCGACACCCGCCCCAAGGGCCAGATAGTCGAACAGGTGGAACAAGTCGTAGTCACGGATTGCCAGGAACCAAAGCGCCAGGATACCGATCCCGGCCAGCGGCATCGTCTTGCGCGAAAAGATGCATGCGGCGATCAGGAGCTGAAGCCAGGATACCCACTCCGCAGGAGTCTTGAGATCGGGTGTCAGATAGACGCCGCCGACCGAAAAGATCGCCACGAAGAAGGCGCCAACGGTCACGCGGACGTAGTCGTCGAGCCGGTTCCACAGGGGGCCGGTAACACGATCCAGGCCGTCGTGGACGCGCGATCCAAACGAACTGATCTCGATCAGACGGGTAAGCACGAAGAAAACTACGACTAGGATGATACCGATCCAGAACCAAGGATCGGAGAGCACTGTCGATATCGGTTGCGGCGGCGCACCGACGATGTAGGGGGCAAACCATTTGACATGGGCCTGGGCCGCCAGAGGCAACGCCATCGCGAAACCGAAAAAGGCCGCTCCCACAACTGATCGTCTCATCCATTTCATCCTTCATTGGGCCGCTTTCGCCGCGACACGGCCCAAGCCAGCTGCGTCACCTGCACCCTATCGCCGACCCGCGCGCATGCAATTGGAGATTTGGCGTTCCTTTATGTGGATGTCCGATCCCGAATGCGCGGGCGGTATTGTCGAACAGCGCCCTGGTAGGGAGCAGCGGTCTCCACGCCGGACAAGGTCCATTTTCCGCCGGGGAAATCGTCGTTCTGGATATCGACGAGGATCCCAAGCTTGCTTGCTCATGGCATTTTCATCTTCCAAGCGCCGCCTTCCTAGCGGCGAGTGGCGCTCGTGGAGACTGTTGCGAGTTTGACGACAAAGGGTTTGCTCCTTCCGGACAAACGGCCCGCGGCGTTTTCCTGGGGCGACACTGGATGCACTTGGCTCTTGCCGTTCAGCTCACGTGGCCGGCCGGAGATCTCCGATAAGCGTAGGCACGAGTTCCGACACGGTCGGATGGATTGGCACCGACCATTGCAGTGTCGGGTAGGGGGTGCGCGCGTTCATCGCGTCGATGATGCCGTGAATGGCCTCGTCCCCTTCGATGCCGAGGATAGCGGCTCCGAGTATCTGCCGCGTTTCGGCATCGGCGACGAGTTTCATAAAACCCTTTATCTCGCCCTTCTCGACGGCTCGGCCGACACGGCTCATGGGCCGTTTAGAAACGAGGATCGGTCGTCCCGACGCCCTTGCCTGGCGCTCAGTCGTTCCCACCCGTCCGAGCGGAGGGTCGATATAGAGGGCGTAGGCGGGAATGCGGTCGCTGAGTTTGCGGTCCGCTCCGTCAAGCAGGTTGGCGGCGACGATCTCGAAGTCGTTGTAGGACGTGTGCGTGAATGCACCGTGCCCGTTGCAGTCGCCTAGCGCCCATACCCCGGCGACGTTGGTGGAGAGCTTGTCATCGACGGTGATGAAGCCTTTTTCGTCGGTCTCGACACCCGCTGCATCAAGCCCGAGGTCATCGGTGTTGGGCCGTCGGCCGGTAGCGACGAGAACGTGGCTCGCGACAAGGGTCTCGCTGTTGACCATCACTTCGATGTGGTCGGAGTTTTTGACGAACGCAAGTCCGGTTGCCTCCGTTCGGACCGTGATCCCCTCCGCACGGAGGATGTCGGCGATCGCCTCTGAAACATCCCCGTCTTCACGGGAAGCGAGGTGTCTACCGCGTTCGATGACGCTGACCCGC
>Ga0247813_10001559_pt1 | contig 17166 bp, 15 predicted proteins | sample UWRJL169409C1_FD_180719 | JGI IMG/M metagenome (GOLD analysis project Ga0247813, IMG submission 180719) | Plant litter microbial communities from Arlington Agricultural Research Station in Wisconsin, United States - UWRJ-L169-409C-1 | ecosystem: Environmental > Terrestrial > Plant litter >... | reverse complement strand
GCCGTGGTCGCGGCCGGGCGACTATGTGCTGATGCGGGCGCTGACCGATCTGGTCTGCGTCTCGTCGTCCTGCCCCGACGATATCGATGCCGCCAATGCCTGGAACCCGACCGACATTCATGTCCGTACCTATTCGGACAAGGAAAAATTCTCGCGCGCCGTCGCCATCCGAATGACCCCTGATGCAGAGCCCGAAATGACCCAGGAAACTGCCTTTCATCCGCGCCTGTCGGCACTGACGCGCAATCATACCGAATATCGCGGCTACTGGTTGCCGAACCGCTTCAACAATGAAGGGCCGATCGAGGAATACTGGGCCTGCCGGGAAAAGGCGGTGGTCATGGACCTGTCGCCGCTCAGGAAATTCGAGGTAACAGGGCCGGACGCCGAAGCGCTGCTGCAATATTGCGTCACCCGCGATATCCGCAAGCTGTCGCCGGGGCAGGTGGTTTATACGGCCATGTGCTACGAGAACGGCGGCATGATCGACGACGGCACGGTGTTCCGGCTGGGTGAGAACAATTTCCGCTGGATCGGCGGCGACGATGTCAGCGGCATCTGGCTGCGCGAGCAGGCGGAAAAGATGGGCTACCAGGCCTGGGTGCGCTCCTCCACCGACCAGATGCACAATCTCGCCGTCCAGGGACCGAAGAGCCGCGAGATCATCAAGGAGATCATCTGGACAGCACCGTCGCAGCCGTCGATTGGCGAACTCGAATGGTTCCGTTTCGCCGTCGGCCGCATCGGCCATTTCGAGGGCGCGCCGGTTGTCGTTTCGCGCACTGGCTATACCGGCGAACTCGGCTACGAAATCTTCTGTCATCCGAAGGATGCGCTTGCCGTGTTCGATGCGGTCTGGGAAGCGGGCCAGAAGCATGGGCTGAAGCCGATGGGGCTGGAGGCGCTCGACATGGTGCGCATCGAGGCGGGGCTGGTCTTTGCCCATTATGACTTTTCCGATCAAACCGATCCGTTTGAAGCAGGCATCGGCTTTACCGTGCCGCTGAAATCGAAGACCGAGGATTTCATTGGCCGAGATGCGCTGATCAAGCGCAAGGAAAACCCGCGCTACAAGCTGGTCGGGCTCGATATCGATGCCAATGACGCCGTCGGCCATGGTGACACGGTGCATATCGGCCGGGCACAGGTCGGTGTCGTCACCAGTGCGACACGCTCACCGCTTCTGAAGAAGACGATCGCGCTGGCGCGGATGGATGTGCTGCATTCGGAGGTCGGCACTGAAGTCGAGATCGGCAAGCTGGATGGCCAGCAGAAGCGGCTACCGGCGAAGATCGTGCCGTTTGCGCATTACGATCCGCAGAAGCTGAAGCCGCGGTCGTGAGTTCTCGGCTCTGATCGGTCGTAGCAGATCGTCAGCCCTATTTGCCCTGCGCAGTCGCAATCTGCCGCGCGACGGCTTCGGAATCGTTGGCCAGCGTGCGCATTTCCGAGGCAAGGACGGCGAAGCCGGCGCCGGCTGTTCCGGCTCGGGCGGCCTCGATGCCGGCGTTGACGGCAAGCAGTTTCAGATAGCGCAGGGAATGCAGGATTTCTGCGGTTCGCGACGCCGTCGCACGCATATCGGCGGTCTGTTCGTCGATGCGCTGGTAGAGGGATTCGATATTGACGATGCTCCCTTCGAGATAGAGCAGCTCGCCGGTCTCGTCCCAGACGCCGCCCCCGGTTTCCGTTACCCAAATGAAATGACCGCTGTTGTGGCGGATGCGATATTCGAGCGTCCAGTCGGTTCGGTTTTCCAGCGCCTTGCCGACCACCGCGTCCATCGCGGGTACGTCTTCCTCGCACATGATCGAGGTGAAGGTGCGCACACGGTTGCCGACGATTTCGTCAGTGGGATAGCCGAAGATCCGCTGGATGCCGTCGGTCATGTCGAGCATCGTATAGTGCTCGTCGGCCCGGCACCGGTAGAGAAACCCGTTCATGCGGCCGAGAACGCTGCTCAGAAAGTCCATGGCTAATCCGGTCATGGCTGGAGGGGCAAAAGGACAAGTGAATTTATCTTGAAATATGTAGGCACTCTAAAAAGGTGTTGCCGAAGGCCGTGGAGCTGGCCTTCGGCTGTTTTGTCGGGAAAACGCGATCAGTTCTTCAGATAAACTTCCAGCGTATCATCCATCGCTTCCAGCCAGGGCGTATGGTGCTTGGGCGCCATCGTACCGGTCATCAGCGATTTGTAGGCATTGTCGCGGAAGCCCATGATGTTTTCGGCCTTGTGGTGTTCCCATTCCATGAAGGTCTGGTTGGTGCCTTCGACGTCGAACTTCGGGTAGTCGGTGTCTTCCAGCAGTTCGATGACGTAATCGCCCTGGAACCAGATCATCTGTTCGGCATCCTCTAGCGTTTCCTCGCGGGCGCGCCATTTGTCGAAATGCGCCTGCATCTCTGCCTTCGCCGGCAGCTTGATGCGGTCCATGATCACATCGCGGGCAAACCAGGCCTGGGCGTCGAACATGTTGAAGGTATAGAACTGGTCCTGCATGCCAATATACATCAGCTGCGGATTGTCCTCGTAGACGACGCCCTTGTAGAGATTGTCGGACCACAGACGGTTGGCGGTCTTCAGGCGCAGGTCATCGGGCAGGAACGGGAAGTGGTGGAGGTAACCGGTGCACAGGATCAATGCATCGACCTCCTTGGTCGATCCATCGGCGAAATGCGCCGTCTTGTTGACGAGCTTTTGCAGCAGCGGCCGCTCTTCGAAGCGTTCCGGCCACTTGAAGCCCATCGGCTTGGAGCGGTAGGTGGTGGTAACCGACTTGGCACCGTATTTCCAGCATTGCGAGCCGATGTCTTCGGCCGAATAGGAGCGGCCGACGATCAGGACGTCCTTATCCTTGAATTCCAGTGCATCGCGGAAATCATGGGCATGCAGGACGCGGCCGCCGAAGGTTTTCACGCCTTCGAAATAGGGGACGTTCGGTGTCGAGAAATGACCGGAAGCGACGACGACATAATCGAAAATCTCGTCATACATGACGTCGTTGACGCGGTCGTGTGCCGTCACGGTAAAGGTCTTTGATTCTTCATCGAAACGGACCATGCGCACCGGGGTGGAGAAGCGCACCCACTTGCGCACATCGGCCTTTTCGACCCGGCCCTTGATGTAATCCCAGAGCACGGCGCGAGGCGGGTAGGAGCCGATCGGCTTGCCGAAATGTTCCTCGAAGGAGTAGTCGGCGAATTCCAGGCATTCCTTTGGCCCATTCGACCAGAGATAGCGGTACATGCTGCCGTGGACGGGCTCGCCATACTCATCGAGACCGGTGCGCCAAGTGTAATTCCACAGGCCACCCCAGTCGGCCTGCTTTTCGAAGCAGACGATTTCAGGAATGTCAGCACCCTTCTGGGCGGCGGACTGGAAGGCTCTCAACTGGGCAAGGCCCGAGGGTCCTGCGCCGATCACGGCTACTCTGGTCATGTCTGTCTGTTCCCTTTGTTTTCAGGCGTGTTTTTGTCGCCCTTGTCTCAATGCTCTTATGGCCGTTTTCTCTCCGTCATCCTCGCCCTTGTGGCGGGGATCCAGCAGCGGCGCGTCTGCGCCGCTAAAAGACTCCTTTCACGCGACAGACGTCGCGTGGCTGGATTCCTGTGACAAGCACAGGAATGACGGGGGAGTTTGCCTTGGCGCCATGCTTCTCAATCCGGATAAATCCCCGCACTCGTTGCTGCTCCATCGTCATATTTCGCCAGCCAGTCGATCATGATCGGCCGGTTGCGGGTCAGGCCCTTGTAGTCGATGATTTCCGGCGGAAGGCTTTTGAGGACCCGCGGCAGGCGGCGGGCCCATTTGGGGACGGTCACCAGTTCGTTCAGGCTGATCAGGTAGCAGCGGATGACGAAGAGGATGGCATTCGAGCGGGGCAGGCGCCACAGGCTCTGCAACTCGACGCGCAGGTGCATCTTTTCGCCGACATTCTCCGGCGTCACTGTCATGCGGTCCGGACCCCACTTATGATAGTTTTCCGGTGAGGTATCGAGCCGCGGATTGACGGTCATCGTCCAGTTGAGACGGCGGGTCGGCTTGCCCTGTTGCAGGTTGAGCAGGAATTTCAGCGCCCGGTCGAAGACGCCGATCTGGTGGGCGAGCGGCACGGGGCCATGCCATTCCATGAAATTCATGCCGATATCGAAATCGAGCGACCAGTCGGCCTGGGTGGTGACCATGCCGGCATCCATCCAGAGATTGTTGTCGCGCTGATCGACGATGCAGAAATCGCCCTGGGCCTGGCGGGTGATATATTCCATCGGCGGATAGGGCAGGGTGGAGGGATCGCCGAAGGTGAAGGTGTCATCGATGCCCATCGGCCGGTTGATCCAGCGCCAGCGGTCGCCATTCTTTGTGAGCGTGAAATGCTCGGGATAATCCTGGGCCTGATGCTCCATCAAGAGTTCCAGCACATCCCATTGCGCGGCCATCATGTGCGGCAGGGCCTGGCAGCGCAGGGGATCCTCCTTCAGCACCATCGCCCGGTCCTGCATCTCGGCGACATAGTGTTCGTCGACATCGATGAGGTTTTCGAAAACGCTGTCGGCCTTGCCGCGAATATGCGGCTCCATGTTGACCGAATACATGTATTCGTCGCGGTCGAAGGGGAAGGGAAAGCGCCTGATGTTGGTGAGGCTGTTGCGGAAGGTGAAGTCGTCGCGGAACGTTTCGTTCCTGAACGTGATGGTCATCTGTCCGGTCCCCCTTCTGTCGATGTAAGACTGCTAGAGTTGAAGAATGAGTTGCTGGCCTTTGAAACGCGAGACGCAGATCATGACTTTTTTGCCGGACGCCTTTTCCTCGTCCGACAGGTAGATATCGTTGTGCTCCAGCGTCCCATCGCAGGACGAGACCGCGGTTTCGCACTGGCCGCAGGCGCCGCCGCGGCACATGTAGGGAGCATCGCAGCCATGGGCTTCGGCCGCTTCCAGGATGCTCTGGTGCTCGCCGACGGTCATGTGAATGTTGGATTTTTCGAGGAAGACCTGGAACGGCAGGCCGGCAGGCGGCGCCAGGAAGCGTTCCGAATGCAGGTTTTCCTTCGGCCATCCGGCTTTCAGCGCCGTCATGAGCACGCCATCGATCATGCCGGCCGGACCGCAGACATAGAGATGCGTGCCAAGCGGCTGGTTGCCGGCGATCTCGGCAACGGGAATGTAGGTCTTTTCTTCATCGACATAGATCTTGATGCGGCGCGGGCCGTAGCGGTCGATGAGGTGCTGCCAATAGGCGCCGTGCGAACGGGAGCGGATGGCGTAATGCAGTTCAAAGACGATGTTGTCGCGGCTGAACTGCTCCATCATGGCGATGAAGGGGGTGATGCCGATGCCGCCGGCAATCAGGATATGCTTGCGGCCGCGATGATCAGGGGCAAAGAGATTGACGGGCTGGCTGACGGTCAGCTGATCGCCGGGGCGCACCTGTTCATGCATGAAGATCGAGCCGCCACGGGAATTCGGGACTCTCAGCACGCTGATTTCATAGGCGCTGTTGTCGTCGGGGTTGGACATCAGCGAATAGGGATTGCGGCGCAGGAGGCCATTGTCGTTCATCGAGACGACGACATGGGCGCCGCCGGAAAAGAACGGCATGGGATGGCCGTCCAGCCGCTCGAAGCGGAAACGCTTCACCAGATCGGTCACCTGGGTGACGGCCACCACGCGAACGGGCATATCAGTGTTCAAACTCACGGGAACATCTCCTCTGGAGCAGGGGCCGTACCCGGTTCTTCTGCATCGATGTTGACGCCCTGGAAGGCGCCGAGACGTCTGGAGTAGTGGTCGCGCACTAGGAGCGGCAGTCCGCAATGAGTGCAGGCAAAGGGGCTGGTGGTCACATTGTCGGTGATGCCCTTGCAGTGCACGCATTGCACCCGGCGCGCCGTCGAGCCGCGATGTTCGGTGTGGATCGAGTTGAAATCGATGCCGAATTCGAGCGCCACCTGCATGATCTGGCCGATGAAGCCTTCGGTGCCGGCGATGTAGAGCCGCGTTCCCATCCGGGCCTGCTCAAGACAGGCGCGCAGGCGAAATAGAAGCGGCTGAAGCGTCGGTGCTTGCCAGAAAACGTCCGGCGACAGAGCCGACAGCATTGCGTCATAGGCTTTCGGCGCAGCCCCTGCGGCCAGATAGAGGATTTCCGATCGTGCGAGGAAATCCTTGCCCTTCACTTCCACCTGATCGGTGAGGGCAGCCGCCCCTTCGCCCTCGAGGACAAAGAGGTGGCGCTTTGCGTGGGGATCGATGTCGAGCCCCTTATATTCCGGCCTGCTTTTGATCCCTTGTACGAGCATGCCGATATCCTCAGCCTTGCGCCGTCCGTTTGGTCTTCTTCGGATCATCGAAGGTGATCGTGTGGGCGATGGCCGGTGCGTTGACGCTCTTGCCCTTCACTTCGAGCTTGGTGCCCTGTACGGCATAGGGAACCTCGACGCGCATGATCGCCATCGAGCGGTTGGTGAGCTTGGAATAGGACGGGCAGGTGATGACACCCACCTTTTTGTCTCCATCCCAGACCTCGTCGCCAAGATCAGTCGGGCCGTCGGCCTCGACCAGCAGGCCAAAAATCTTGAAGCGTTCCTTGCCTTTCAGGCGAGCATGTTCCTCGGCGCCGCGGAAGCCGGTCTTGCCGGGGCTGACAGTGAAATCAAGGCCGAGTTCCCACAGGCTGTCGCCGGGCTGCTCGTTGGCGAAGGGGTACATCTGCGAATTGTCGTAGGGGTAGAACAGGAGGTAGCTTTCGACGCGCAGCATGTCGAGAACGCTGAAACAGACGGGGATGATGCCCATCGCCTTGCCTTCATCGACGATGCGGTCCCAGACCATGCCGGCATCCTGGCCGCGCACGAAGATTTCGTAGCCGCGTTCGCCCGTATAGCCGGTGCGCGAGATCATCACCGGGGCGCCGAACAGCGTCGTCTGCATGTGATGGAAATATTTGAGGTCGCGAATGCCGGGCACGTATTTTTCGAGGTAATCGACGGCCAGCGGTCCCTGCAATGACAGGTCGTGGAGATCGTCGTCGAAAAGCACGGCGCAATTGCGGCCCTGGGCCTGCTTGACGATTTCCTCGAAGCCGGAACCCGAGCCATGCACCAGCATCCAGGAATTCGGGCCGGTGCGATAGACGATGCAGTCGTCGGTGAAATGGCCGCGATCGTTGAGCATGCAGGCATAGACCGACTTGCCGGGATAGACCTTCGTCATGTCGCGGGTGGTGATGTATTCCAGGATGGCAATGGCATGCGGGCCGACGAGATGGACTTTCTTCAGGCCTGAAACATCCATGATGCCGGCCTTGGTGCGCACCGCGATATGTTCTTCGTAGATATCCTTGTCGTAGGTCCAGGCGGTTCCCATGCCGCTCCAGTCTTCAAGATTGGACCCCAGTGCCCGATGTCGATCGCCCAAGGCGGAGAAACGCCAGCTAAGTGCCATGATTTGTTCCCTTATTTATTTCACTCTGTGGAAATAATTATTCCTGAGTATATTCGCGTTTTTGGGAACGGCAAGCCCGCGATGTGGATTTCTCGCCGGAAAGTGCGGTGTCGCGGATCGTAAGAGACATGCCGCTTTTGCGTTTTCAGGAGCGTGTCGCCGGGGCATTCAACGCCGGAAAAGCGGTCTTTTCAAGTGGGGCGGTGCTGGCAGGGCCACAAACGGCAATGCCCGGATCAAGGATCCGGGCATTGCGAACAGTCGAACATGAGCCGGGAATCAGGCGAGGAGGCCTTCTTCCTTCATGGCGGCGGTAAACGAGGCCCAGGCTTTCTGGGGGCTGCGGATACCATCAAGGGCGTCGAGGCAATGCTGCAGGGCGCGGCGATAGGCAAGGCCGCGTCTTCCGGGCCAACGGCGCAGGAACTCGACGGCGTCCCATGCGGTTGCGATGATGTTTTCCTGGCTCTGCTTGATGATCACTCTGACGGGGGTTGGAAAGCGTTTGTAACTCACGTCGTCCTCATGCTGCTTCTTGAAATTGCAGCACTGGAACGTCCGAGATTCGAGAAGGTTCCGGCCCAGGATTCATTTCGGAATCTGCTTGTGAAACGATGTTCTGATGCAGCCGGACATTAGCCTCCGTCCAATACCCGCCTCACCCAATCCGCCCCTATCTGCCATCGCCGCAGGACATCCAGTGGATCCTCGGCATCGAGCCGCGAGCAGATGCGGTAGACTTCCAGTACCTCGGCGCTCATCTCGCCGCGATGATAAAGAAATGTCGCGGCGGCATAGCGGGTGCGGCCGGACCATTCGATGCCCGGCGGCGTTTTGATCAGCTCCCAGTTCTGGCGTGTTTCCTCGTCCATATCGTTACCATCAGAACTGCGCGGGCGGGGAGGCCGCGCGGCGGTCGAGCTTGATGAAGGGGCGCGGCACGATGCGGGCGCGTTTCATCATCTTCTGGTATTGCAGCTCGCGCAAAGCGTAGATTTCCACCCAGAGGTCTTCGTTGAGGCGCGTGCCGTAAGGCCGCGTCAGGCTGGCGATGGCGATATTGCGCTTGGCAAGCGGCGACCAGATGGCGGCACTGACAAGGCCAGCTTCGTGCTTTTTCCGGCGATAGATGATCGCACCGTCAGCCGGAATATTGCCTTCAATTTCAAGGCCGACAAGCACGTGCTTCAGAGTTTGATTCCGCCTGGCTTCAAGTATCGCTTTACGTCCGTTGAAGTTCACCTTTTCGGCATCGACCAGCCAGTCCAGTCCGATCTCATCCGGCAAACGGGCGCGATCGGCGCGCAGCGCCGTCTCGGCCGTCATGAAATCGGCATTGGCGACGATGAAGCCGGCTTCGATGCGGGCGCGGTTGAGGGCGGCGTAGCCAATGGCGCGGATGCCATGAAGCTGACCGGCCACCCAGAGACGGTCCCAGAGGCTGAGTGCGGCTTCGGCCGGGACGAAAAGTTCGTAGCCGAGATCGCCGGTAAAGCCGGTGCGCGAGATCGTGATCGAGCCGCCCTCGTGCGGGAAATCTGCAAGCTGAAAGGGCTTGAGACGTTCGATGCCGTCGAAGCCGGCTTTGGACAGCACGGCAAAGGAGGTCGGACCCTGCAAGGCGAGCCCGGCGATTTGTGTCGTTTCTTCCTCGACCGCGACATCAAAGCCGATGGCGCTGTCGACGAGCCAGGGCAGGTGACGTTCCTGGCAGCAGAGGCGGAAGATATCCGGGGAGAGCCGGAACAGGGTGCCATCGTCGAGAACGTGGCCGTGGTCGTTGCACCAGGCGGTGTAATGCACGCGGCCGGTGCCGAGTTTGGCGACGTTGCGGACGGTCAGGCGGTTGAGATAACGCTCGGCATCCGGCCCAGCGATGCGGTATTTGACCATCGGCGAGATATCGAACAAGGCGGCGGTAGAGCGGATGGCGAAATATTCGAGTTCCTCGTCAAAGACCGAATGCGGCGCCTTGTAGCCAGCCCAGGTGTACCAGTCGCTGGTTTCGCTGAGCGCCGCGATACGCGGATGAAACGGGGTCTCGAAGCGCGGCGTGGCGATATGGCTTTGCAGGGCGCGGCGGGTGTTGATCTCCAGCATCATGCTCTGTCTCCCGAAAGAATGTGGCGCGCGGCGAGAAGCCCCGGCAGGCCGGAAATGCCGCCACCCGGATGCGAACCGGCGCTGGCGAGGTAGAGGCCAGACAATGGGGTCGTGTAACCGGCAGCCGCGTTGACCGGGCGGTTGACCAGCAGTTGATCGGCCTGCAGCTCGCCATGATGCCAGTGGCCGCCGGGCAGATGGTAGTGGGTTTCCATGTCGGCTGGTGTCATCAGGTTGCTGGCAATGATGCTCTTGCTCAAACCCGGCGCGTAGAGCTCCAATGTTTCGAGGATGATCTTTTCGAAGGCCGCCTTGCCGTTCGCCCAGCCGCCCTTGAGGTCGTAGGGCGCGAATTCGACCAAAGCCGAAAGCGTCGCGCCACCGGAGGGAGCGAGCGCCGAATTGGCGAGGCTTGGCAGCGTGATTTCCATCACCGGATCGGGGGAGAATTCGCCGTATTTGGCCGGATTGAAGGCATTTTCGACATGGGCGATGGAGCGGGCGATGACCATCCGGCCATGATGATCGTCCGGAGAAACACCGGTGAAGGCCGGCTGCCGGTCGAGCGCGAGGTCGAGTTTGGCGACATTGCCTTTCGAGCGGATATTGCTGACGGCACGGACGAAACCGGTACCCAGTTCGGCGGTGTCGCAGAGTTTCAGAAATGTCGCCTGCGGATGGATGGCGGAGACGATGACGGGAGCATTCAGCTGTTCGCCGGTGCCGAGGATGACGCCGGTTGCCGTGCCGCGATCGGCAAGAATACGGGCAACATTGGCCCCGGTGCGGATGGTGACTCCGGCGGCGGTTGCTGTCTTTTCGAAAGCCGCAGTAAGGGTGCTCATGCCGCCTTGCGGCACATATTGCGCGCCGGTCTTGCCGTCGGTTTCGCCGGTCAGGCGGTAATAGAGACCGAGCAGCGAGGTTGGCGATCTCGGTCCGAGATGGATGCCGAGCGTCGCGTCGAAGGCGACGAGGCCCTTGAGGCGGTCATCGCTCAGATATTCGTCGGCGACATCGGCGGCGTTCATCAACAGCATGCGCAGGAAGTCGCGGCCTTCTTCGCGGCCTTTGGTGATGAGGCTCAGTCCTGCACCGGCGAAGGCGCCGAGATCGCGCATCGCAACATTGCCGATCTCCGGAGGACGGCGCTTGAGGAAGCGTTTGAGAATACCGGCCTGGAACATCAGCTTCTTGCGCATGGCGGCAAAGGCCTTGGCTTCGGCTGGGCTGATGCCGTCGATGGTCTCGCCATAGGCGCCGCGTAGCACCGCGTGTTTACCATTCGGGGAAAGCGCGACAGTGGGCAGTGGTTTACCGGATGCGGTACTGGTATCCAGCTTCAGCAGCTTGGCGACCTCTGGATCAAGCCGGTTGACGATATGGGCGAGGCCGGCGGAGCGATATCCGGGGTGGAATTCGAAGCCACGGATCGTGCCGCCGGTGCCACCGGCCGCTTCGAGAACGATCACCTTGCGGCCGTTCTGGGCAAGCAGGGTGGCGGCCGTCAGGCCGTTATGGCCGCCGCCGATGACGATGGCGTCGAAGTTTGTGGTCCGGGCGAGATCAGATGACGTCATGGGCCGGGCTCATTTCAGCGGGTTTGCGTTTCAGGTCGCGCAGGATTTCGGCGGCGGCATTGCGGCCGGGCGCCCCCATGACGCCACCGCCGGGATGGGTGGACGAGCCGCAGAGATAGAGGCCGGGTACCGGCGTTCGGTATTGCGCGTAACCGGGGACCGGGCGGTTGAACAGCAGCTGGTCGAAGGTCAGCTCGCCCTGAAAAATATTGCCTTCCGTCAGGCCCACTTCCGCCTCGATCTCGCGTGGTGTACGCACTTCCATGTGCAGGATGCGGTCGCGGAAGCCGGGGGAATAATCGGCGATCTGGCTGACGACGGTATCGGCAAAGGCATCGCGGTCGGCATCGGTCCAGTCTTGGCCGTCCAGTTGCGGCGGGCAATATTGCACGAAACAGCTCATGAAATGCTTGCCGGGCGGCGCCATGGTCGGATCGAGCGTTGTCGGGATCACCATATCGACGAAGGGATCGGCGGAATAGCGTCCACCCTTCCAGTCGTCATAGGCGCGTTCCATCCGCTCCATCGAATCGGTGAAATGCAGGTCGCCGCGAATGCAGGAGGAATTTTTCGGCAGGGCCGGGAATTCCGGCAGGCTGTCGAGCGCGATGTTGAGCTTGCCCGACGAGCCTCGCATCTTGAAGTGTTTGACCCGGTGGACGAAGGTTTCGGGCAGGGCGTCTTCCTCGACCAGCTTGAGGAAGGTGCGCTTGACGTCGGCATTGGAGACCACGAGATTGCCGCGCACCTCCTCGCCATCGGCAAGCACGACGCCGGTGGCGCGGCCGCTGCGGGTCATGACCCTTGCCACATCGGCGCCGGTGCGGATCGTGCCGCCCGATGCCTTGAAGGAAGAGGCGAGCGCTTGCGTGACGGCTCCCATGCCGCCGCGCGCATAACCCCAGGCGCCGACCGAGCCGTCGACCTCGCCCATGTAGTGATGCAGCAGAACGTAAGCCGTGCCGGGCGACATCGGTCCAAGCGCCGTGCCGATAATGCCGGAGAGTGCCAGATAGGCCTTGATGACGTCGGTCTCGAAATATTCGTCGAGGAAATCGGAGATCGACATGGTCCAAAAGCGTAGCGTCTGCGCCATGTCATGGGCGGAGAATTCGCCGAATTTCTTGCCGAGATAGAGCAGTTCGGAAATGTCGCGCGGCTTGAACGAGAAAGGATCGGGCGCGGTGCGCATCAACAGCGGCTGGATGAAGCGGCACTGGCGGGTGACGTCGCGGGCGTAGCGGTCATAGGCTTCGGCATCGCGCTTGGAATAGCGGGCGAATTCGCGGCGGTGGCTGTCATGATCGCGGTAGGAGGCGATGTAGTCGCCATCGCGGGTGAAGACCGCGCCGCCCTCATAAGCGATAACCTGCAGGCCGTGTTTCGGCAGTTCGAGGTCGCGCATGATTTCCGGCCGGAACAGCGAGCAGACATAGGAACAGTTGGAATAGAGGAAGCCCGGCGTCAGTTCGCGGCTGGTGGCAGCACCGCCGACCCAATCGTTCTTTTCGAGCACCAGCACATCAAGCCCGGCGCGCTGCAGATAGCAGGCTGCGACCAGGCCGTTATGGCCGCCTCCGATCATCACCACATCGTATTTTTTCATGCCGTGGTCTCCCTCATTGCGAAAAATCTGGCATGAAAAGCAGAATGTTGTCCAGTTATATTGAATGAATATTCAGCAAGTATGTTGCAATCCTCTGATTATGCGATAGGATTTCGTGTCAGAGGCCATGAGGCTGGAAGGTGTCATTCAGAAGGTTCTTGACATGAGGCGGCATTCTCCCGCTCTTCGGCCCGGTGAAAAACCAGGCGGGAACGCATCATGAGCGTGGTTCTCAGCCTGACGGGCAAGAAGGTAACAGTCAGAATGAAGGCAGTGTCTGCGGCGGCGCAAGCCGGCGAAAGCGACAAACGGGGCCGCAAGGCATCCAAGGAAACGCGGCGCCAGCAGCTGGTCGAGGCGACGATCGATTCGCTCGCCAAGCGCGGCTATTCCGAGACGACGCTTGCTGATGTCGCCGATGGCGCCGGCCTGTCGCGCGGCATCGTCAATTTTCATTTCGAGAGCAAGGAAAAGCTGCTGATCGCCACGCTGCAGTTCATGGCAGACGAATACGCCGCCCATTGGGGTGCGGCGCTCGACAAGGCGGGCGAAGCGGCGTCATCGCAGCTCTGGGCGCTGGTGGCGGCCGATTTCGACCGCAAGATCTGCACCAAGCGCAAGCTGGCCGCCTGGTGTGCCTTCTGGGGGGAGGCCAAGTCGCGGCCGACCTATCAGGCGCTGTGCGGCGCCCGCGACACCAAGTATCAGGAACTGTTCGTCGCGCTCTGCGCGCAGATGAAGGCCGAGGCATCCTACACATACGACGCCGAAACCATCGCCTTGGCGCTGAGCGCCATGATGGAAGGCCTGTGGTTCCGGCTGATGATGGGCGACGGGCTGACGCGCGAAAAGGCCCATGCGGCGGCGATCGAATATCTGGTCTCGGTCTTTCCGGGCCATATGACCCATCAGGGTCCGAAATAGGGAATAGCTGAAAACGGCAAAGGAGACCGGTATGCGGATAATGGGAATGGTCAGGCATTTGAGCAGGGCCGCGTTGCTGGCCTCGCTGGTTTCCGGCGCGGCGTTTACCGCGGGCGCTGCCGATAATATCACCATCTTTGACTGGTCCGGCTATGAGGATCCAGCATTCCATCCGGCCTATACCGCCAAGCACGGCACGGAGCCGGATTTCAGCTTCTTTGGCGATGAGGAAGAGGCGTTCCAGAAGCTGCGCTCCGGCTTCAAGGCCGATCTTGCCCATCCCTGTTCGCAGAGCGTCAACAAGTGGCGCGAGGCAGGGCTGCTGGAACCGCTCGATACTTCGAAGTTGACCGCGTGGAACGATATTCTGCCTGGCATCAAGGCGATGAAGGGCCTGATGACCTCCGATGACGGCACGGCCTGGTTCCTGCCGTTCGAATGGGGCAATACGGTGCTGACCTATCGCACCGACACGGTGAAGCCGGAAGAGGTCCAGTCGCTGAAGGCGTTTGCCGACCCGAAGTTCAAGGACCGCGTCTCGATTGGCGACAATGTCGATGATGCCTATGCGCTGGCAAGCCTTGCGATCGGCGTGAAGGATTGGACGAAGATGACCGATGCGCAGTTTGCGGAGGCTTCCGCCTTCCTGCGCGAGGTGCACAAGAATGTCCGCCTGTACTGGACCGACAATACCGAAGTCAGCCAGGCGATGGCGAGCGGCGAGGTCGATCTTGCCTGGGCCTGGAACGAGACCGTTACGACGCTGCAGAAGGATGGCGTGCCGGCCGACGTCAAGCGGGATACGACGGAAGGGCTTTCCACCTGGGTCTGCGGCTATGTCCGCCTGAAGGGCGCAGAGGGCGACGCGGCCAAGCAATATGATTTCCTGAATTCGATCAGCGATCCGGCCATCAGCACCTACCTGGTCAACGACTGGGGTTACGGCCATGCCAATGCCAAGGGCATGGCTGCGGTGGATCCGGCGATCCTGGCGGCGAAAGGCTATGCGGATGTCGATAAATTCGTCGACAAGACGCTGTTCCAGTCGCCGATGCCGATAGAGATGCGCCAGAAGATGATTGCCGAATTCGAGAAGATCAAGGCGGGCTATTGAGCGGATATGATGCAGATGTAATCGTCGCCGGGGCCGGTTTTACCGGCCTTTCGGCGGCTGACGCGCTGGTCTCGGCTGGCCTCGATGTCGTCGTGCTCGAAGCTCGTGATCGTGTCGGTGGCCGGGTCGAGCGCATGGCTTTTGCCGATGGCGTCGGCATGGATACCGGCGGGCAGTTCATCTGCGACGAGATGCCGAATGTCATGGCCCTGACGCGGCGCTTCAGCCTGCCGTTGGCGGAAACGCCGCTCGAAGGCGCATTTCTCGTTCAACCACAACCGTTTTCGGAAGCCGGTTCGTCCTTTGCCGAATCCGGCCGTATCCGTGCGCGGGCCAACCGGATCAATCCGCGCGATCCCGGTATTGCCGGGCTGACGGCGGGGGAATGGCTGGCCCGGCAGAGTGATCCGGAAGGTGCCAAGGCGAGCTATCAGGCGATGGTCGAGGGGCTGTGGTGCCGGCCGGTGGGGGAGATCCCGCTCTGGTATCTGATCGACAACGACCGGCGCACGATCAGCAATGGCAACGAGCTGCAATATTTTGCCGAGGGGACGATCCATGCCGCAGCCGAAGCGCTCGCGGCAACGCTGGGCAAGCGCCTGCGGCTCGATACGCCTGTGGTTCGCATAGATCGCGCCGATGGTTCGGTATCGGTGACAACAGGCGCGGGTGATGTGCTGACGGCGCGGCAGGTGATCATTGCCGTACCGCCGGTGATGGCCTCGCGTATTGCGCATACGCCCGATCTCCCAAATCCGCTGAAAGGTGCTCTCACCGCCTGGAAGAGCGGCACGGTGATCAAGGGGCTGGTACGCTATGAGCGGCCTTTTTGGCGCGATCGCGGTTTGAGCGGCATGATCATGTGGCGCGATACGCTGGGGCTTTTCGCCTGCGATGTCAGCAGCCGGCAGGCGTCGGCGCTGGTGATGTTTGCCGGTGGGCCGGTAGCCGTCGAATGGAGCGGGCAGGGACACGCTTTCATCGAGGCGGAAATCCGCCGCCGGCTGGTGGCGGCGCTGGGTGCGCAGGCGGGCGATGTGACCGGCCTCTTGATCCGCGACTGGGTCGGCGATCCGTGGAGTGGTGGGGGCTACAGCGATGTGATTACGGATCTCCAGGCCTATGATGCCGAGGATATTCTGCGCGCTGGTGTGCCGCCGGTGCATTTTGCCTCTTCCGAGCTGGCATCGTCATTTCCCGCCTATATCGAGGGCGCAATCGTTGCTGGCCGCGAGGCGGCGGCGCGGGTGATAACGGCGCATCAATCGGCCATCGCCACCAGCGCATCCGGATCATAGGCCAGCCGGATCGGTGCACCGACCGGGATATCGTCCGCGCCAAAATTGTTGGTTTCCGATACGGATAATGGTTTTTCGAGGCCGGGCACATCGACGATCAGGTGGGTGATCTCGCCGAAATAATGCCGGTCGACCACATGGCCGGTCACTTCGCAATCGGCCTTGGCGTCGTCCCACAGGACCCGCAGACGTTCCGGCCGGATGCCGATGGTGGCTTGGCCGTTGTTTGCAGTAAAACCCTTGGGCTTGGCGATGGTGACATTACCGAAGCGGGTGGTTTCGACGGAGAGATTGACGGCACTTTCGCTGGTGATCTTCGCTTGCATGAAATTCATGCCGCCCAGGAAGTCCGCGACCTGCCGGGTGAGGGGATGCTGGTAGATCTCCTTGGGCGTCGCCACCTGGGCAATCTTGCCGCCGAACATCACGGCGATGCGGTCCGACATGGCTAGAGCCTCGTACTGGTCGTGCGTGACCAGGACGAAGGTAATGCCGACTGCCTTTTGCAGGGTGCGCAGCTCGACCTGCATTTCCTCGCGCAGCTTCTTGTCGAGCGCCGAAAGCGGCTCGTCGAGCAAAAGCACCTTCGGCCGCATCACCAGTGCCCGGGCAAGCGCAACGCGCTGGCGCTGGCCGCCGGAGAGTTCGTGAGCCTTGCGCTTGCCAAGATGGGATAGCCGTACCTGTTCCAGCGCATTGCCGACGCGCTGGCGTTCGTCGGCCGCGTCCAGTTTGAGGCGCTTCAGGCCGTAGGCGACGTTTTCCTCGACATTCAGATGCGGGAAGATCGCATAGTTCTGGAAAACCATGTTGGTTGGGCGCTTATTGGGTGGGAGGTCGATGGCCGACTGTCCGTCAATACGGATGTCGCCGGAGGTCGGCGTATCGAAGCCGGCGATGGAACGCAAAAGGGTGGTCTTGCCGCAGCCGGACGGGCCAAGCAGCGAGAAGAATTCGCCGGCGGCGATATCGAGGCTGACATCGTCGAGTGCCCGGTAAATGCCGTAGTAGCGGCTGACGGCATCGATCTCGATCATGGGTGTATCAACCATGGGCGGCGGCTCCAGCTTTGAGGCGGTTTTCGGCGTGGCGGCGCAG
>Ga0247813_10001558_pt1 | contig 17169 bp, 14 predicted proteins | sample UWRJL169409C1_FD_180719 | JGI IMG/M metagenome (GOLD analysis project Ga0247813, IMG submission 180719) | Plant litter microbial communities from Arlington Agricultural Research Station in Wisconsin, United States - UWRJ-L169-409C-1 | ecosystem: Environmental > Terrestrial > Plant litter >... | reverse complement strand
TAAAGTACCTGCTAAATATGCCCGTGTAACGGGTGGAGAAGGTGGCCACTATGCGCAATGGGTGGAAGCTTGTATCGCAGGATATGGAAAGAAAGAATTAAGTTCTCCTTTCGAAATTGCGGGACCACTAACAGAAGCTTTATTAATGGCCAACCTAGCTATACGAGGTGCCGATGTGCAGCGTAAAAATGCCGAAGGAAAAATTACTTACCCAGGTAGATATTCGAAGTTACTTTGGGATAACGACCAAATGAAGGTGACCAATTTTGATGAAGTTAACCAATTTGTAAAAAGAGAATATCGTAAAGGTTGGACATTAGGTTCATAATTAAACTTAAAAAAATGAAGAAATATATTTTATCTGCGTTAGTTTTAGTTACTATAAGCTACACCGCCGATGCTCAAAAAGGATTTAAAAAGTTATTTGACGGCAAAACAACAACTGGCTGGCACACGTATAATAAAACCACAGTTGGTAGTGCTTGGGAAGTAGTTGATGGTGCGATACACATGAACCCGACTAAGAAAGGGAAAGATGGCGGTGGCGATTTGGTTACCGATAAGGAATATACAAATTTTCACCTAAAGTATGACTGGAAAGTTGCTCCTGGAGCAAATAGCGGTCTAATTTTCTTTGTTCATGAAGATCCAAAATTCTCACAAACCTATCTTACCGGTCCAGAGATGCAGGTAATTGACAACGACGGCCACAAAGACGGGAAAATAACCAAGCATAGGGCTGGTGATTTATACGATATGCTAAAAAGCACTTCTGAACCTGTAAAGCCACTTGGACAATGGAATAAAGCAGAGATAATTGCGAACAAGGGAAAGCTAACTTTCATGTTAAATGGCGTAACGATTGTAGAGACCACCTTATGGGACGACAATTGGAAAGCTTTAATTGCTGGAAGTAAATTTAAAACTTGGGAAGGCTTCGGAACCTATAAAACTGGTAAAATTGCACTCCAAGATCACGGTGATGAAGTGTGGTATAAAAATATATCAATTAAAGAATTGTAACCTCACACACTTTACGCGCTAAACTAAAATTATATGAACCCAACCATCCGAATTAAACTATCTTTCATGATGTTCCTAGAATTTTTTATCTGGGGATCATGGTTTGTAACATTAGGAACATTTTTACCTAACAATTTAAAAGCCTTAGGCCCAGAAATTGGCGCTGTATTTTCTACACAGTCTTGGGGTGCAATTATAGCTCCTTTCATTATCGGACTTATTGCAGATAAATATTTTAATGCCGAAAAAATCCTTGGCGTATTGCATATTATTGGTGCAATTTTAATGTACCAAATGTACAATGCCACAGATATATCCTTATTTTATCCCTATGTTTTGGGCTACATGATTGCCTATATGCCAACATTAGCATTAGTAAACTCTGTGTCCTTTAACCAGATGAAAGATCCAGAAAAAGAATTTTCTAGCATCAGAATTTGGGGTACATTGGGTTGGATTGCTGCCGGATTGCTGATAAGCTACGCTTTCCATTGGGATTCGAAAGATGGAATTGAAAGCGGATTGTTAAAAAATACATTTTTAATGGCCGGCGTGGCCTCACTATTCTTAGGCTTATTTAGTTTCCTTCTGCCTAAAACACCTCCAAAAGGTGCTGGAGAAAAGGTGACCATATCAGACATTTTAGGTTTAGATGCATTGAAACTGTTAAAGGACAAGAATTTCTTGATTTTCTTTATATCCTCTATTTTGATCTGTATTCCATTAGCATTTTACTATCAAAATGCTAACAACTTTTTAACTAATGTGGGAATGGATAATCCTACTGGAAAAATGACAATTGGGCAGGCGTCGGAAGTATTATTCCTCTTAGCCTTACCCATTTTCTTTAAAAAATTTGGATTCAAGAAAACAATCCTTGTTGGCATGTTAGCTTGGGCTGTTCGTTACGTATTATTTGCTTATGGTAACGCTGGCGAATTAAGCTTTATGCTGCTAATAGGGATTGCTTTGCACGGGATTTGTTACGATTTCTTCTTCGTATCGGGTCAAATCTATACCAATTCAAAGGCTGGTGAAAAATTCAAAAGTGCAGCTCAAGGCTTAATCACCTTGGCTACGTATGGTGTTGGAATGCTTATCGGATTTATGGTAGCTGGGCAAATTACGGAAATGTATAAAGTTAATGGCGTAGAAAACTGGAATATGATTTGGATTATCCCAGCTGGTATTGCTTTTGTAGTCTTCTTACTTTTCGCATTTTTATTTAACGATAAAGACAAATCTGAATCTATTTAAGATGGTTTCAAAACTAAATAGAAGAAACGCGTTAAAAAGCATTATTGCTGGTACAGCTGCCATTGGCATCTCCTCCCAATTTGAGGCCTTAGCCATGGATAGCGCTGAAGATATGCAACCAAAAAATTTGAAAGGAAATATTAATCATTCGGTATGCCGATGGTGTTTTAGCAGTTTAGAGTTAGAAACGCTGTGCATCGAAGCAAAAAAGATGGGGATTACAGGAATTGATCTTGTCGGACCTAAAGATTGGCCTACCCTTAAAAAGCATGGGCTCCTTTCTACGATGTGTAATGGGGCAGAAATAAATTTGGTAGATGGTTTTAACGATGAAAAGTTTCATGAAACACTCGTTGCCAATTATAGCAAAATGATCCCATTGGTAGCCGCAGCTGGCTATAAAAATCTAATTTGCTTTAGCGGAAACCGTAGAGGGAAAGACGACGAAACCGGCTGGAATAACTGTGTTAAAGGCCTTAAACAATTACTTCCATTAGCCGAAAAACATGGTGTAGTATTAGTAATGGAACTTTTAAATAGCAAAGTAAATCATCCAGATTATCAATGCGATAAAACTGCTTGGGGTGTTGAACTTTGTAAAAGATTGGGTAGCGAAAATTTTAAATTGCTTTACGACATTTACCACATGCAAATTGATGAGGGTGATGTAATTAGCACCATTAAAAAGAGCCACAGTTATATTGCGCACTATCATACTGCTGGAGTACCTGGCAGGAACGAGATCGATGAAACTCAAGAATTAAACTATCCTGCTATTATGAAAGCAATTGTTAATACTGGCTTTAAGGGTTTTGTTGCACAAGAGTTTATACCCAAACAACAGGATAAATTAGCCTCTTTAAAAAAGGCGATTATAATTTGTGATATTTAATTAAGACATAATGAATTCGAGAAGAGATTTTATAAAACAGGCAGGTCTTTTGGCCCTTGCTACCAGTATAATGCCAAACTATGCATGCAGTGCCATGAAATCTGTAGCCAATAAAAATATTGGATTGCAACTCTATAGCCTGCGTAATATTATTGGAAATGACATTACGAGTATCCTTTCAAAAGTAGCTAGTATTGGGTATAAGGAAGTGGAAACGTATGGATATAGCGCTAAAGGAGGATTTTGGGGTTTAGATGCCAAAGCATTTGGTAATTTGTTAAAACAAAACGGATTAAATTCTCCAAGCGGCCACTTTAATATGGATGCCTATATGACGGGTAAAGGAAGTGATGATCTAAAATCGTATATAGATGCTGCGAATATCATTGGAAGTGAATACGTTACCGTACCTTATCTCGCCTCCACGGTTAGAAAAACGGCTGACGATTATAAAAAAGTTGCCCAACGTTTAAATGAGGCGGCCAGTCTGTGCAAGGCATCAGGCTTGAAATTAGCCTACCATAATCACGATTTTGAGTTTACCAAATACGATAATACCACTGGTTTTGAAATCATGTTGAATGAAACCGATAAAAACTTGGTAGATTTTGAGCTAGATTTATATTGGGTAGTGCGTTCTGGATTAGATCCTATTGAACTATTTAAAAAATATCCAAAACGCTTTACCATGTGGCATATTAAAGACATGGACAAGAAAAATAATGCTGTAAATACTGAAGTTGGCCAGGGAGCAGTTAATTTCAAAGCCATCTTTGCAGAGGCAAAACTTTCTGGAGTGAAACATTACTTCGTTGAACACGAATACAATTACAAACCTAATGAGTTAGGCTCCATAAAAACGAGTTTCGACTATGTTAAAAATGAGCTGCTTTAACTCCTAAAACGATCAACAACTAGGCCCACCCATTCCTTTAGCATAAGTTCCCAAAGTAGGAGAACATTTGCGCTAGGAATAATAAAATCTGACAGCTCAAGACCCGATTTTGACCGGTAATCTGTTGGATAATAAGCCACTTGATTGCCAAAGTATTTGGAAAAAATAACCTTAGCTCTTGGAATATGTAAAGCACTTGTAATCACTAAAATTTTAGCACTGGGCTGAATTTTAGTGATTACTTTAAAACTGTTGGTTGCGTTTTCTATCGTATTTTTACTTCGATTTTCGATGAGAAGTGCGGAATCTGGAATACCTATTTTCTTCAGATATACCGCCACAACATTGGCTTCTATCTTATTTTCAACTATTTTCTCAGCACTACCTCCGCTAATTAGAATCTTCTTGATTTTCCCAGCTTTATATAAGGAAACCACTTGAACTAAGCGATCAATACTTCCATAAGATTCCAAATTCCCATTTCTAGGGTTAGAGCCAGCATAGCCACCCAATACAATACCAATATCGTACTGTTTGTAAACTTCATATTTAGCCTCAAACGAACTTAGTATTGGATTAATGATCGCCGTGTTAGAAAAGACAAACAACAACGCTACTCCACCCACTAAAAATTGCTTACGCCGAATAGCTTTTTTGGCTAACAAAGACATCACCAATAAACCTAATACCCAAATCAAAGGCTTGAGCAAAACCGTTACAAATTTTGAAAGAAGAAAAACCATATCGCAAGGTATTCAATAAAGATAATATCTCCTCTCTTAACGGATAAATCAGTGGCTAGTTTTGTGCAATATGTGAATCAGTATGGTGAGCTTCACTGATCAAATCTTTAATGGCCGACTTCCGCTTTTTAGTAACCGTGTGCTTAAAATGTGGAACTTCAGGTGTTTCTACGACTTCTTCTATCGCATCTCTGCCTAAAATTCTATCTTTAAATGATGTATATGAGTCTCTCAAATTTTTCGCTCCATCAGCGATACTTTTTCGAGTGGCTGAACCTTTGCTCGGAGCAAGTAATATGCTAATTACAGCACCCGCAGCTAAACCTGCAACTAAAGCAACTGCTACCTGAGCATTGCTTTGGCTCGATCTCTGTGAAAGAAATCTATCTATTAATTTTTTATACCTCATAAAAAAACAACAATCGTTACCTGCTATTGTTTAAAAGATGTTCAATTTAATTTCCTCGCCAGCACACACACCTTTTTGAAATGTCGCGACTTCCCATTCAATGCAAAGACATCAAATTGGATGACATAGATACCTACTTTGCTTAAAGTAGCATCGTCTTTTAGTCCATCCCAAGCTAAATAACCCTTTCTAGGTATGGTAGCATTACTAACTAGCTTTTTTACAGGTAGTCCTTTGTCGTCATAAACGGTAACATTCGCTAAATAATCATGGTCAAAAAACTGATAGTTGACTTCCAAGATATCCGCTACTCCATCCCCATCCGGAGAAAATACCTTAGCGGTTAACCAAACGTCATTAGTAGAGGCCGAAAGCACTTGTTGAGAGTTCTTATAAGTAGGGGTTGCGAAACCAACAGACTGAGCTGCGGATTTAAAATTACCTTTATCGTTAGCCGGATATTGAAAAGATACGCGCTCTAACGATACACCCTTTGTCAGTTGTAATAACGGAAAATGCATTTGCTCCAGGTAATCAAATCGATCAATAACCCCCTTACTCCCCAATAATATAACCGTTCCACCTTCATTGTTAAACGCAGGTAGGGATGTCATTTTTATAAAATTCGCTTTATTCTCCACCCAATAATGCTGTTTAATTATCTCTACATCAGTGGTGAGAACCCAAAAGCTTTTACTCGGAACATGGATGCTGCCGTCTGCTATTTTTTTAACACTAGTAATATTTCCTTGATGATCTACAGTCGCCAAATTTAAGGTGGATAAGTCCAAAACATGAGGGCTTGCATTATAGATCTCTATAAAATCTACCCCATCAGATTTTGGATTAATTAGTATTTCGCTAATTTGAATATCATTTGGACCGATGTCTTTGGCAATAAATAACGTACTCTTGTTCGAGCTTATATCTATTAGATTTCCGGCGCAATCTGTAATATGATTAGCAGTGAGCAAGTATTCCTGTCCCTTAGTTAAAGGAATAGCTAGCTTAAGCAAAACACTACTAAAATCTGGAGATTGGGGGATTGCAATTACAGGTTTTCCGACACCATTATTTAAATAATAGTTATCGATTAAGGCTCCACTCAAACTATCTATGCTTTTATTAAAATCTATTCTAATCGTACTATCATTTAGCATTGAGACTACAGTAACCTTTGGAATCAATACGTTTAGCTGAACTTTATAAATTGAATTTTGTGCCCCAGGTGTACCGCCATTTTGATGAGTACTTGCTTGCCAATTTTGAATTCCTGCACACTTATTTTGCGGGTCGATTAATTCTAAGCTATAACCTCCACCCCACTTTACTGAATCCTTATACCAATTATCGGTGTAAGAAACCTGATCAATGATTACTTTTTCTGGATTAATTAGCAGGAGCCTATCGCGGTCATTATTTAGGCTTGGCCAAGGGGAAAGACCTATCGCTTTTCCGTACCCTTTAAAAAGATTAACATCGGCAACTGCACATAAAATTACATAATCATTTGGACCCAAGGTATCGGCTGAAAAAGTACATGTCGTTGTTAAATCTTTATACTGCCAGTCTTTCAAGAGTATATAATGGTCGCTGGTATTCCAAAGCTCAATATACTCCGTAACCGGTAATCCAACGGATGGAGATGGATCTGCAAAAATTTCGTTGATGACCACATCCCCTTTCAATGCAACATAAGGTTTAATATAGAATGTGCTTGCCTCGCTGTGGTAAATCCTATTTCCCTTTAAATCTTCGACACCACTAACTTTCAACGAATAACGGCCAGATTTAATAGGCTGAGCGAAAGTTAAAATAAACACATTAGGTAAAGCCGTTGGCTTAATGGAGATTGGCAATTCATTTAATTCTTTGAGAAGGTACTTATCTGCCATCACCGCAGTAGTGGCAATTAGCGCCTCCGAAAAAGTTACCTCCATATTAGAATCATCCACCATTTCAATACGTAACAGCTCAGGAGGCGTTACATCAGTTAACAGCTCTTCCACGCTAAAATCGTCAAACATAAAACCATCCGATCGCGAAGCGGTATACCTGCAGTAAACACCAAACCAAGCTGTGCTGATAAATGACTTATCTGTAGCACTTCCTTCCAGTACATAATTAACGCCATCATCACTTGAGCTATACATTTCCCATCGTCCTGAATCATCTCGCGTAACTCTTAATTTTGTGGATAAAAAGTTAAAATTTGACCTATTTTTTGGTAATCCGTCGATGATTTTACTGGTCGAATTTCCCGTTTGTTTGTACAAATCGTAGCTGTCGGCACCCCCACTTTCGCCAATTTGGATAAAATATCCGTTCAAACTGCCTTGTAGATCCAATTGATCAGACATTAAATACACCCTCGCCAAATTTGTTGTTGAAGGATCAAAACTTAACTGTATAGAGAATTCCCAGACTACATTTAACGCTAAATTGCTCGGCGTTGCTAGGCTAATGGTTTGTGCAACAGCAGATAACGAAGATTTCAATTGTTTATTTGCAGTAATGGTAAATAGTGAAGCCTGACCTGTCCAAACTGGATTAGCAGTGAAGTTACCATCACTAAAGTCATCTCGAAATTGCCCGAATGCAAGTTTAACACTCAAGAACAGTAAAAAAAGTAAAGTTTTTCTCATCTTTGGTAGATATTAGGAATTAACTTAATATACTAAAAATCAAAAAACGAATGAAAGTTGCAGTAGTAGGTGCCACCGGGTTGGTAGGTACCGTAATGTTAAAAGTATTGGAAGAAAGAAATTTCCCATTAACCGAATTAATTCCCGTTGCCTCTGAGAAGAGTGTAGGTAAGTTAATTACGTTTAAGGGTAAGCAGTTTCCAATTGTTAGCATGGATACTGCAATAGGCATGCGTCCAGAGATTGCTTTATTCTCCGCTGGCGGAAGTACTTCACTTGAACATGCGCCTCGTTTTAAAGAAGCCGGCACTACAGTAATCGATAATTCTTCCGCTTGGCGAATGGATCCAAAAATCCCGTTGATTGTACCCGAAGTAAATGCTTTTACGTTATCGCTAGACGATAAAATTATTGCTAATCCAAATTGCTCAACGATACAAATGGTGGTGGTCTTAAAACCATTACATGATCAATATCGAATTAAAAGAGTAGTGGTATCTACCTATCAGTCGGTAACCGGTACCGGCGTGAAAGCAGTTGATCAAATGATGAATGAGCGCAATGGCGTTTATGATGGCCCGATGGCTTATCCGTATCAAATCGATTTAAATGTAATTCCTCAAATTGATGTATTCACCGAAAATGGCTACACCAAAGAGGAGATGAAAATGATCAATGAAACCCGTAAAATTATGGGCGATGAGAGTATTCGTTTAACAGCAACAACTGTTCGTATTCCAGTGATGGGCGGCCACTCCGAATCCGTAAATATCGAATTTGAAAATGAGTTCGATCTTGCTGAAGTAACCGCTTTATTAGAAAAAACTGAAGGCATTATCGTGGTTGATGATATTGCTAATTTAAAATATCCAATGCCAAAAGACGCACATGAGAAAGACGAAGTATTTGTGGGCCGTATTCGTAGAGACGAATCGCTGCCAAATACGTTGAACATGTGGATAGTTGCTGATAATCTACGCAAAGGAGCTGCAACTAATGCGGTTCAAATTGCAGAATATTTAGTGAGGAAAGAATTGGTTTAAATCTGTTATGAGTTTAACTCCAAATTAATCTACCAAAGGTGATGTGAATAGCATCACTTTTTTTATAATCTTTTATATCGAAATTTGTTATCAGCAATGCTTAAAAAAATAATACTGATTCACCACTTTGTTGAGAATTATTAATGGCTTCGATTTACTTGTAAGTATCCCCGAAGTTACACCATCCGAATTTGTAAAATAAACAGCTACATTCCTATGAGACCGCTACTAATCTTCCTTATATTATTTCCAGTTATTGCTCTGGCTCAATTCCCAACCGCAAAATTAGCACAGGCTTACCAAAATTTAGTGGCAGATGATCAGGCCAAATATGCCATTACTTCTCTTTGTGTGTTAGACGCTAAAACAGGCAAAGTGGTATTTGCAAAAAATGAAAATCTTGGCATTGCAACGGCATCAACGTTAAAAACCATTACTTCAGCAACCGCATTCAGCATCTTAGGCAAAGATTTTCGCTATCAGACGACCTTGGCCTACAGCGGAAAAATCACTTTGGACGGCACCTTACAAGGAAATCTAATCATCACCGGGAGCGGTGATCCTACCTTAGGCTCTTGGCGCTACGCTCAGAGCAAAGAAAATGTAATTTTAACGCAATGGGTTACCGCAATTAAAACGGCAGGCATTAAAAAAATTGAAGGATCTATCATTGGCGACGATAGTTTATTCGGCACGCAAACTATGCCAGAGGGATGGATTTGGCAAGACATGGGTAATTATTATGGCGCTGGCACGTCCTCACTAACTTGGCGAGAAAATCAATTCGATATCCATCTTAAACCAGGAAGTGCGCAAGGGGCAGATGTTCATGTCAAAGAAACGGTCCCCGCAATGCCGTATGTACAATTAGTGAATGAACTTAAAACAGGTTCTTCAGGCTCAGGAGACAACGCCTATGGATATTTGCCTCCGTATAGCGCAGTCGCCTATTTGCGTGGCACCTGGGGCCTGGGAATAAGCAAAAATGGCATTTCATTAGCCTTACCAGATCCAGCTTACGACGCTGCTTATCGCCTGCAAGACACCCTAAAAAGAGTAAACATCATCAGCACAAAAGAAGCAACTACCTCGAGAAAGCTCAATTTGTTGGGTTTAACTGTGCCCTCCATCACCCAAAAAATCTCAACTATAAGCTCTCCCTCCCTTAGCGAAATTATATATTGGTTCAATAAGAAAAGCGTGAATTTATACGGAGAGCAATTGCTAAAAACCATTGCATGGAAAAGTGGAAAAATGCCATCGACCCGTAATGGCACCGCAGCTGAAATTAATTTTTGGGCAGCAAAGGGAATTGATAAAGATGCGCTGAATATTTTAGATGGCAGCGGACTATCGCCGGGCACACGGGTAACGAGTATGGCCATGGCTTCGATTTTATTTCAAGTTCAAAAAGAAGAATGGTTTACCGATTACTTAAATTCATTTCCAGAAAACAACGGCATGAAATTAAAAAGCGGCAGCATTAATGATGTTTCGGCATACGCTGGATACTACACGGCTTCTGATGGAAATAAATATATCGCGGTAATTAACATTAATAACTATAACGGCTCTGGCATTAGCAGAAAATTATTTAAAGTTTTGGATGCGTTGAAGTAATTTGTGCTTACCTTGAGTTCTAATTTTTCTAACAATGAACTTTAAAACTGCAATTTTAATTTTAGCACTCGCTATCGCTACGGTATACACGTCATGCAATAGAAAAGCAGGAGACGATTCAAATGCTGCTTATTTTAACTCTGCCGATACTGGTGTGCTGTCGGGCGGTGTAAAAATAATCCCAATCCAAACGCCAAAAGGAAAATTTAATGTGTGGACCAAGCGAATTGGCAACAATCCAAAAATCAAACTTCTGCTACTTAATGGCGGACCAGGTGCAACGCACGAATATTTCGAATGCATGGAAAGTTTCTTACCTAAAGAAGGGATAGAATTTATCTATTACGATCAGTTAGGTTGTGGTAATTCTGATAATCCGAAAGATACCGCTATGTGGGATTTAGACCGATATGTGGAAGAAGTTGAACAAGTACGGCAAGCACTCCAATTAGATAAAGATAATTTTTACCTGCTCGGACATTCGTGGGGTGGTATATTGGCTATGCAGTATGCATTAAAATATCAAAAAAACATGAAGGGAATGATTATCAGCAACATGATGAGCAGTATTCCTGCCTATGGCAAATATGCAGACGAGGTTTTAGCGAAACAAATGGATCCAACGGTTCTTAAAAAGATTAGAACCATAGAGGCAAATAACGATTATTCAAACCCGGAATATATGAATCTATTGATGCCAAATTTTTACGTGAAACACATTTGCCGTATCCCTTTAGATCAATGGCCTGAACCTATTAATCGCTCATTTAGTAAAACGAACCAATCGTTATACGTAACCATGCAGGGTCCAAGCGAATTTGGCGTAGCTGGCAAACTCTTAAAATGGGATGTTTCGGCTCAGTTAAAAAACATTACCATTCCAACCCTAACCGTTGGCGCTAAGCACGATACCATGGATCCAAAACACATGGAATGGATGGCCTCTGCACTAACAAATGGAAGCTACCTATACTGCCCTAAAGGAAGTCATATGAGTTTGTACGACGATCAGCAAACGTATATGAAAGGAATAATTAAATTTATGAAAGAGACCCATTGATGGAATTCGAACTCCGCCCCTTTCAACATGGCGATTTGGCCAACTTAGTAAAACATGCCAATAATTACAACGTTGCTAAAAACCTAAGCAATAAGTTTAATTTTCCTTACACGGAGAACGACGGCATTGCCTTCATCAATTTGGCATTATCTGCCTCACCTAACGAGATTTTCGCCATCGTTGTAGATGGAGAAGTAGTGGGTTCTATTGGCGTACATCCACAGCAAGATTTATATTGCAAAAATGCAGAAATGGGCTATTGGTTGGCTGAAGCCCTTTGGGGAAATGGCATAATGCCGTTAGCGATAAAGGAAGTGGCTAAATATGGATTCGACACCTTCGATATTACGCGAATCTATGCAAGAACCTTCGATACCAATTTTAAATCGCAACGTACACTCGAAAAAGCCGGCTTTAAATTAGAAGGAGAGTTTAAGGGCACCTATTATAAAAATGGCACGGTATACGACGAATTGGTGTATGCCATTCGAAAATAATTAATAAATTGCCCATTAATCTTTTTTTTCATGAAACGAATAGTATTCTTAATATTTTCTCTTTTTACACTTCATTCTTTTGCACAAACTGCAGAAAGTAGCATAGAAACCATTACCATTGCTGAAAATGGTTCAGCTAATGTTCAGTCAGAAATTGCCATCATACCAGAACCTGTAACCCTGATCAAACAAACTGGGCACTTTATTCTTCCCGCTAACATTACAATACAAGCGAACAAATCTCCCGAACTTAAACAAACTGTTGCTTTTTTACAGGAACGTTTAGCTATTCCAACCGGACACTTTGTAAGCATAGTACATGTCCCATCACCAGCAGCTACATTTAAACTAGTCCTTACCGATAAAAACGACCCGATTTTAGGGAATGAAGGATATCATTTAACCGTTAGTTTAAAACAAGTAACAATCACTGCGAATAAACCGGCCGGCTTATTTTATGGTGTACAAACACTCATCCAATTATTACCCAAAGAAATCGAAAGCAAGGAAGAAGTAAAAGGCATCAAATGGGCTATACCTTGTGTGCAGATAACCGACTATCCTAGACTGGGCTGGCGAGGCTTAATGTTTGATGTTGCTCGTCACTTTTTCACTAAAGAGGAAGTGAAACAGTACATCGATGCCATGGTGCGTTACAAATACAATATTTTACATCTGCATCTATCAGACGATGAAGGGTGGAGAATAGAGATTAAAGGCCTGCCTGAACTTACCGATGTGGGTGCTTGGCGTGTAAAGCGTGAAGGATCATTTGGCGATTTTATACCCCCAACTGCTGATGAGCCCCGTAACTACGGTGGTTTTTATACCCAAGAAGACATCAAAGAGTTAGTGGCCTATGCAAAAGATCGCTTTGTGGATATTATGCCAGAGATTGATGTACCCGGACATAGTCTAGCCGCCATAGCCGCCTATCCAGAACTATCTGGCACACCTGAAGCGGTGAATTATAGGGTGCGAAGCGGAGAAAAGATCATGGACTGGAGCCGGGGCGCACCACCATTAGGCTTAATAGACAACACCCTATCTCCTGCCAACGAGAAAGTTTATGTCTTTTTAGATACGGTATTTTCACAAATCGCTAAATTATTTCCTTTCCCTTATATCCATGTGGGTGGTGATGAAGTTGCCCGTAATTTCTGGGAAAAGAACGATCAGATTAAGGAACTCATGAAACGGGAGGGTTTAAAAACGATTCCCGAAGTACAGGCCTATTTCGAAAGAAGACTAGAGCAGATTATCACTTCAAAAGGTAAAAAATTTATGGCCTGGGATGAAGTTTTAGAAGGTGGGGTTTCACAAAGTGCAGCGGTAATGAGCTGGCGATCCATGAAACATGGAACCGAAGCTGCTAAAGCTGGCCACGAAGTAGTGATGAGCCCTACTCAATATGCCTACCTCGATTACATGCAGGCCGATGTAATTACCGAGCCAAAAGTGTATGCTTCCTTGCGCTTAAGCAAAGCCTACGAGTTTGACCCCGTACCTGCTGATGTGGATCCGAAATTTATCAAAGGCGGACAGGCAAATTTATGGACTGAACAAGTATACAATATCCGCCAAGCGGAATACATGACCTGGCCTAGAGGCTTTGCCATTGCCGAATCGGTATGGTCGCCCAAAGAAAAAAAGAACTGGAACAACTTTTTTGCACGTACAGAAGAACACTTTAAACGTTTAGATATTGCCGAAACTAAGTATGCACCTAGTGTATACGATCCTATTTTTGCAGTAAAGCGTGGTGCCGACAGACAACTGCAAATTACCTTAAGCACGGAAGTGGAAGGATTAGATATCTATTATAGCTTCGATCATTCTTTTCCAGACCGTTTTTACCCGAAATATACTACTCCACTAATCCCCCCTATTGATGCAACCGTGTTAAAAGTAATCACCTACAAGGGCAAAAATCCCGTAGGAAGAATGATGAACATGCCAATTGAGGAATTAAATAAGAGAGCTGGAAAGAAATAGTAGAAATGAGGGGTTAATTACTTATTTTAGTGTAATGAACCGTACCCTCAAATCTATCATCGCTCTACTTCTGCTTTCGCAAATGGTAGTTGCCCAAAATAATCTCGTTAAATTAGTAAAAGATCCAAAGGCAAAGAAAGTTGATGTTTTAATTGGAAACAAGCTATTTACTAGCTTCTTATATCCAGATAGTATCGAAAAACCCTTCCTTTACCCTGTTTTTACGATTAATCAAACTGATGTTACCCGAGGTTTTCCATTGAATCCAAAACCCGGCGACCCTACCGATCATCCGCATCACATCGGTATTTGGCTCAATTATGAAAATGTTAATGGACTAGATTTTTGGAACAACTCTTATGCTATCCCAAAAGATAAGAAAAACAAGTATGGCTGGATCAAGACCGATCAAATTTTAGAAACGAAAAATGGCGTAAAGGGCATTTTAAAATATCATGCCAATTGGAATAACCAGAATAACGACACCTTGTTAGAAGAAAATACCTCCTTCGAGTTTAGTACCCGTGGCAATAGCCGAATCATAGACCGTACCACCACCTTAACCGCTGCTCAAGAAGTTTTATTTGCAGATGTAAAAGATGGCTTTTTAGGAATGCGCTTGGCTCATGAACTTCAGATCCCGACCAATCAAGATCAAAAATTCACCGACGATAAGGGTAATGTGACCGTAGTAAAAGGAGGCACAGATAAAGTTGCCAATGGAAATTACCAAAGTAGCGAAGGAAAAATGGGTGATGCCGTATGGAGTACACGTGCGTCTTGGGTAAAGGCATTCGGCAAAATGGGCACCGACTCCGTAAGCGTAACCCTCATCGATCACCCGAGCAACCTAAATTACCCTACCTATTGGCATGCTAGAGGATATGGATTATTTGCAGCAAATCCATTAGGAGAAAAAGTATTCACCAATGGCACAAAAGCCACAAACTTGAAGTTAAAAAAAGGAGAGAAAGTAACCTTTAAGTATCGAATTGTAATAGATGCAGGTAAGAACGCTATTTCCAATACACAACTACAGCAACTTGTAACCGAGTTTAGTAAATGATAAAGAAAGGAACGCTCATTCTTCTTTGCTTTATACTGGTTAAGTTGGTGTTGCACTACTTAATTATACATCCTATCTACGATTTACAACGGGATGAGTATTTACATCTCGATCAAGCCAAACACTTAGCTTGGGGCTTTCATTCTATACCACCATTGACCTCATGGATTTCCTGGATTATTTTAAAACTTGGGAATTCTTACTTCTGGGTTAAATTTTTTCCTGCTCTATTTGGTGCACTTACCATAGCTGTGGTATGGAAAACGGTAGAAAGTTTAAAAGGTAGTTTATATGCCTGCATGCTTACCGCAACTGCGTTAACTTTTTCGACGCTATTGCGGATAAACATGCTTTACCAGCCGAATTCGTTAGATATCTTATGCTGGACATTGCTATACTACACCCTTATCCGTTTTATTCAAACCCAAAACTATACCTGGCTTTATCTAATGGCAATAAGCTTTGCCATTGGCTTCTTAAACAAGTATAATATTGCGTTCTGCCTATTGGGAATATTTCCGGCATTACTGCTATCTGAACATAGAAAGTTATTCTTGAAACCTCAATTTTATTTAGCTATTGCTATAGGGCTAGCCATCATCTCGCCTAATTTAATTTGGCAATTTCAACATGACTTTCCTGTGCTAAAACACATGAAAGAGTTGCAGGAAACACAATTGGTGCATGTAGATCGGATGGAATTTATCAAAGAACAAATTTTATTCTTCTTCAGTTCCTTGCTCGTTATTATTGCAGGATTTACTTCCTTATTTAGCTACATCCCATTTGCTCGTTACCGCTTTCTATTTTTTGCACTTCTATTTACGTTAGCATTATTTATTTATTTAAAAGCAAAGGGCTATTACGCAATTGGGCTTTACCCTACTTTCTTGGCTTTTGGCGCTGTATACTTAAGTCATGTTTTACAGCAGGGATGGAAAATTTACCTGCGAGCGATACCTATGGCAATGATTATTTTACTTTTTATTCCTTTGCTTAAGCAAACATTACCTATAAATACACCATCTGCTTATTTTAAACAGGGCAAACTTCATACTTGGGAAGACGGCAAAAAACATCCTATTTCTCAAGATTTCGCCGATATGCTCGGTTGGCGAGAATTGGCAAAAAAGGTTGATTCCATCTATCGAAAACTCCCAAATAAGGAAAGTATTCTAATTCTATGCGATAATTATGGGCAAGCGGGCGCCATCAATTACTACACCCAAGTAAAGGGCTTAAAGGCCGACTCTTTTACGGCTGATTACATCGATTGGATCGATTTAAATAGAGAGATTACAACCGTAATTCGAATTAAAGAGCTAAAAAACATCAACTTTACTAAAGACCTGTCCCTTTTTAATGAGGTAGTACACGTTGGCAAAATTGAAAATAAATTTGCCCGAGAAAATGGTACGCAACTGATTCTACTTACCGAGCCAAAACTCGACCTGGCCAAGCTTTTAAGGAGAGAGAAAGCGAAACAGCTGTGAACTGTGGGTTAAAATAGCTAAATTTGATTTTTGACATAACATGAAGAAAATCTTTCTTATAGCCTTGTTGCTATCTACCACAACTATTTTTGCGCAAAGCCTAACCGACAACTATTTTAAATTAACTCGTGAAGGCTTCAACGAAAAAAATGCCTATGCCACTACGGCTTTTGTAGAAAAATATTTTCGTGTTCCCGGCAACACAGGTTTTAACGCCAGCATTCACCATGTGGAAGAGATCCTTAAAAAAGCCGGATACGTTGAGCAAAAAGCAGATGAGTTTGCAGCACCATTAACCTACCGTATCGAAAAGCGGCCAATGAAACGAAATACTTGGGAGCCTGTAAATGCAAGTGTACAAATTGTTGGAGAAAACCAGCCTTTAATTGCCTACGCAACCAATCGGAATATGATTCCAATTAACTGCCCATCTACCCCAGCAGGTGGTGTTACCGCCGAAGTAGTTTTTGTAGGCAAAGGAACCACGGCAGATTTCGAAGGAAAAGATCTAAAAGGAAAAATCGTGTTTGG
>Ga0247813_10001557_pt1 | contig 17177 bp, 17 predicted proteins | sample UWRJL169409C1_FD_180719 | JGI IMG/M metagenome (GOLD analysis project Ga0247813, IMG submission 180719) | Plant litter microbial communities from Arlington Agricultural Research Station in Wisconsin, United States - UWRJ-L169-409C-1 | ecosystem: Environmental > Terrestrial > Plant litter >... | reverse complement strand
TTCTTTTACCATTTTTGAATGATCGTGATTTAATCTATAAACTTTTCCTTTTTTATCAACTGCTATATAATTTCCGTTTTGAAGATCTAAAATTGGATAATAATACTTTTCATCTATTTCAATTTCAAAAGTATCTTCCAGATCTAATAATTGTAACTGTTCCTTATTAAGGGAAGACAAAATTTTAGAAACATTTTTCAAATCAGGATTTTCAATTTCAATATTTCGAATTTTCAAATCTTTTTTACTTATCGAATTAAAATCAAAATCTTTATAAAATGTTTCCGGTTTTTCAACTTTAATCTGATCCAAAATACTGTTGCTATACAATAGTTTAATCTCTTTTTCTTTTTTAGTTTTCTTCTCAATTAAATATATTCCAGATAATTCAAAAAAACCTTTACTGCCTTTAGCAATTTCACTTTCAGCAACTGATTCATATCGTCTAAGCAATGTAATACCAGTTCGACTAAAATAAATGTTCAGTTTTGATTTTCTTAAATGTGCTTTTATTTGAGGAAATTCAGAGTCAATAAGTTCAGCTACTTTTAATTCAAACAATTGAATATCGTTAACTTTTGTTTTTTGCTTGAATATATTTATCATCATAAAAATAAATTAATCAAAAATTTACTTAATAGTTTCTGTTTTCTGGTAATCGAATATTTTTTTCTAATTTTTAACCAAATATACGCAACATTTCGACTAAAGTCATTGTTGCTAAAACTAAAAAACCGTTGGTTGAACAACGGCCTAGTCATATAATTAATTCGTGAATTCGTGGCTAAAAAAACATCAATGCTCCCCATACCCGATATCATCCATCTTCCCGCTAAAAACGCGATATTGAATAATAAAATAAATAATTACCAGAAACAAAGCGATAAAAAACCAGCTTAATCCGGCATTTAAACCATATTCCCCGGCTGCAGTATTATAAATTGTTAAAGACGGATTTACTTTATTGGTCGAAGGCAGAACATTCGGAAAAATTGAAACGGCTGTTGAAGCAAATCCACCAACCAGAAATAAAGACGAAAATATAAAGGCGTGACCGTCTTTTTTAAACGAACGTACTTTGAATAATCCCAAAATACCAACAAAAGCCATTACAGGAAAAAACCAAAGAATTGGTGTTTCAATAAAATTATGAAACGGTTCCGGCTCGATAAAATGCCAGATTTGCAGCGAAATACAAACTAAAACCAACAAGCCAATATTGAGCCTGAACACCATATTTTTAAGCTGCGGATTCAAATCTGAATTGGTTTTAAAAATAATCCAGTTCGCGCCGTGAATCATTAAAGCCACAACACTCACAATTCCAAGAAAAAGGGTAAACCAATCTATAATTCCCAGTTCATTTGCCTGCGGACTGAAAGTTGGATTCCATAAAGGCAAAAAGAAAAAATGGGGCTCTTGTGTTGAAACTCCGTTTTGTACCATTCCGAGATTGACACCGCGCACGATATTTCCCAAAGCAATTCCGAAGAAAAGTGCCAGAAGCAAACTTGCGATTCCAAAGGCTTTATCCCAAATTGCTTCCCACATTGGATGGTGTACTTGCCCGCGCATTTCTAAACCGATTGCGCGGAAAATCAAAAGCCATAAAATCATGATTAGCGGCAAATAAAATCCGCTGAAAGATGAAGCATATAAAGTGGGGAACGCAAAAAATAAAACACCTCCGGCAGCAATAAGCCAGACTTCATTTGCATCCCAAAACGGGCCAATTGAGTTTGTGATTGCCTTTTTATCTTTTTCTGTTTTGGCAAAAAACAAATGTATAATTCCTGCACCAAAATCATAACCGTCTAATACAATATAAACGGCCAGAATTCCCATTAAAACTACGTACCAAAAAAATTCCATACTTATATTTTTTCTGTTGAAAGTTCCACATGATGAGGTCCTTTATTGATAATTTTTCCAATTAAAAGCAAAAACAACATGCCTAGTAAAAGATACAAACCGATAAAACCTAATAAGGTAAATAAGGTATTTCCGGATGATACAGTTGGCGACGCTCCTTCGGCCGTTCTTAGCAAATTATAAACAAGCCATGGCTGTCTTCCTAATTCTGCAGTATACCAGCCAGTTGTATTGGCAATGTACGGAAATGGCATCATAAACATGAGCGACCATAAAATCCATTTGGTCTGGTATAATTTTCCCCGAAGTAGTTGAAAAAGGGATAAAACCATTAATCCAATAAAAATGGTTCCGAGGCCTACCATAATATGATAGGCATAATACAATCCTGAAATATTAGTTGGATGCAAATCTTCTTCAAATTGGTCTAAACCTTTAATTTCCTGATCCCAGTTTCCGTATGTCAGAAAACTCAAAATATTTGGAACTGCGATTTTATTGTCGAGTTTTTTATCTTTAACATCGGGCTGACCGATTAAAACAATTTCAGAGCCTTTTTTCTCGGTATGAAAAATCCCTTCCATTGCGGCAAAAGTTACAGGCTGATGTTTAACAACGTTTTTAGCCAGTAAATCTCCCGTTGGAACTGCTACAATAATACTTGAAATCAATCCGAAAATAACACCGGTTTTCAAAAATAATTTTCCGAAAGAAACATTTTTCTGACTCAAAATATAAAAAGCACCAATTCCTGCTACGACAAAAGAACTCGTAACCAAAGAAGCAGCCTGATTGTGCAAATAAGAAGGCCAAAGCCAAGGATTCAAAAATAAAGCTTTGAAATTCGTGAGTACAAATCTCCCGTTTTCGAGGATTTCATATCCAACCGGATTTTGCATCCACGAATGTGTCGCAATAATTAAATAGCCGCTTGCCCACGAACCAACCATAATTAATACTCCGGTTACAAAATGCCATTTATGTCCGAGAAGTTTTTCTCCAAATAAAAATATCCCCAAGAATGATGATTCTAAGAAGAAGGAAAACATGCCTTCCATGGCCAAAGTCTGACCGATGATTCCGCCGGTTAATTCAGAAAATTTAGCCCAATTGGTTCCAAACTGAAACTCCATCGGGATTCCGGTAACAACGCCCATTGCAAAATTCAGTGCAAAAATTTTCATCCAGAAATGTGTGGCGTGATTGTATTGCTCGTTTTTGGTTTTGAGGTATTTCCATTTAAAATAAACAATGATCAGCGAAAGACCCATTGTAAGTTGCGGAAAAAGATAGTGAAAGGTAATTGTGAAGGCGAATTGCATTCGGTCATAAAAAAGCATTTCTTCCATAGTGGTATTTTATTTATGAAGTACCACAAATTTACCCATTAAAACCCGAAATTCCTGCCTTAAAAAAAACTTTATGACCTTATATTTGTTAAACTTTCATCAAAACATAACCCGTGGTACGAACCGCGGAAATTCTCCCCATAATAACCATATTTTTCCAAAGGTTGAAACAGTTCGCTATGTTGATTCATTTTTTCAAAATGCCTTTTTCAACGCTTTCATTTATTAAACCTTCAGCATAGTTCCATAAAGTCTGTGAACCTTCTTTGATGACGCTCTTTTTTTCGTAGACTTTTTTATAGTTTACTCCAAATTCTTTCCAGATTCCTCCGTTGTTTGATGTATTTTGCAGTAGCGGTTCTAGTCTGTCCATCGATTTTGCAAATTTGGCTTCATTAGTTTCACCGGCTTCAAATTCTTCCCAAATAGAAATCATTTCATCGGCTTGTTTCTTTGGCAGTAAACCAAAAATACGTTGGGCTGCCAATCGTTCTTCATCTGTATTGCAATGATTTTTTTGTTCATCGTATATAAAAACATCTCCAGAATCAATTTCGACAATATCATGAATCAGCACCATTTTTACCACTTTCAAAACATCAATTGGTTGATTTGAATGTTCAGCCAAAACAATTGCCATTAAGGCCAGGTGCCAGCTATGTTCCGCATCGTTTTCATTTCGGTCACTATTAAAAAGCTTCGTTTTGCGCTGAATGTATTTTACTTTATCAATTTCTTTTATAAAAGCAATTTGATTTAATAGATCTTCTGTGTTCATCTCAATAATTTTCCTAGTCTGTAAAATTACGCAGATTTTTTTTTACCATCTAAGTCATATAAGTTCAATTTAGATTTGTGCATATTTAGCTCCTAACTTAATTTACTGATATCATTTATATGTTAAACCCTTCAAACTTTTTACATAAAAATTAAATTTGTATAACATTAGTCACCCTTTTTAACTAAAAAGTAAGTTACCTTTGTATTCCCATATTTTACAAAACGTATCATGAAAATTGAACAAATTTACACCGGATGCTTAGCGCAAGGTGCTTATTATATTACTTCGAATGGCGAAGCAGCGATTATAGATCCGCTTAGAGAAATTCAGCCTTATCTGGATCGCTTAGAACGCGATAAGGTAAAATTGAAATATATTTTTGAAACACATTTTCACGCTGATTTTGTTTCAGGTCACGTTGATTTGAGTAAAGAAACGAAAGCACCAATTGTTTACGGACCAAATGCAACCTGTGAATTTGACTGCATTTCTGCTAAAGACGGACAAGAATTTAAAATTGGAGATGTAACTATTAAAGCACTGCATACTCCGGGTCACACCATGGAAAGCACAACCTATTTGCTGAAAGATAAAAACGGAAAAGATCATGCTGTTTTTTCGGGAGATACACTGTTTATAGGTGATGTTGGCCGTCCTGATTTGGCTCAAAAAGCTGCCGGAATGACACAAGATCAGTTGGCAGGAATTTTATTTCATTCGTTAAGAGATAAAATCATGACTTTGGCCGATGATGTTACCGTTTATCCTGCACACGGAGCCGGAAGTGCCTGCGGAAAAAATATGAGCAAAGAAACGGTTTCGACCATTGGAAATCAAAAAGCCACGAATTATGCTTTGCGCGCCGATATGACCGAAGCTGAATTTATTACCGAAGTTACCGATGGATTATTGCCTCCACCTGCTTATTTTAGTATGAATGTAGCCATGAATAAAGGCGGTTACGAAAGTTTCGAATCGGTTTTGCATAACGGAATGAAAGCTATCAAAGTGGAAGAATTTGAGGCAGTTGCCGAAGAAACCGGAGCTTTAATCTTAGATACCAGAAAAAGCGGCGATTTTTATAAAGGATTTATTCCGCAATCTATTAATATCGGAATCAACGGCGATTTTGCACCGTGGGTTGGTACTTTGATTGCCAATGTAAAACAACCTATTATATTAGTAACCGAAAATGGTTTAGAAGAAGAAACCGTAACGCGCTTAAGCCGTGTAGGTTTTGACTCTATTATTGGTCATCTTGAAGGCGGTTTTGAAGCCTGGGAAAAGGCAGGTTTTGAAGTAGATACAGTGAACCGAATTTCAGCAGAACAATTTGCTGATAAATTTAATAGTAAAGAAGATAAAATTATTGATGTTCGCAAGGAAGCAGAATATGAAGCAGAACATATCGAAGATGCTTATAGTAAACCTTTAGCTTATATTAATGACTGGGTAAAAGATATCAACACAGATGAGCATTTTTATTTGCACTGTGCCGGCGGTTACAGAAGTATGATTGCAGCATCGATTTTGCAGGCCCGCGGTTTTAGAAATTTTACCGAAATTGACGGCGGTTTTGGAGCCATTGCAAAAACGGATATTCCAAAATCCGATTTTGTCTGCCAAAGCAAAGTTTTGAAATAAAGGTTCTGAGTTGCTAAGATTCTAAGATTTTTTGACCTTAAAACTTAATAACTCAAAACCAAAAAAAAAAACAAAGGTTTTTACCTTAGTAACTTAGAATCTTAGCACCTTAGAACCTTAAAAATATGCTAGAAATTATAAAAGAACCCTGGCCTTGGTACGTTGCCGGTCCACTTATTGGGTTAACTGTTCCGATATTATTGATTATCGGAAATAAATCTTTCGGGATTAGTTCTTCTCTCCGACATATTTGCGCGGCTTGTATTCCGGCGAATATTTCGTTTTTTAAATACGACTGGAAAAAAGAAAGCTGGAATTTATTTTTTGTTTTCGGAATTTTTCTTGGCGGAATTATCGCAGCTTATTTTCTGGCAAATCCAAATCCGGTTGAAATTACACCGCAACTCTCCCAACAATTAGCTTCTTACGGAATTACCGATCATTCCGGTTTATTGCCGAAAGAATTATTTTCGTGGGAAAGTTTATTCACAATTCGTGGATTTATTATGATTGTTGTTGGTGGATTTTTAGTTGGTTTCGGAACACGTTATGCCGGCGGATGTACGAGCGGACATGCGATTATGGGAATTTCAAACCTGCAATGGCCTTCATTAGTGGCAACAATCTGTTTTATGGTTGGCGGTTTTATTATGGCAAATTTGATTCTGCCTTATATTCTTGCTCTTTAGAATATTCTTTCACTTTAAAATTTCAAAAATGAATAATTTAGAAAATAAAAACACCGATACTGAAGGAACCAACGCAAGTCAATTGAACGATTCAGGCTTATCGAATCTTAAATATCTTTTGGTTGGAATCTTTTTCGGAATCGTATTTGTAAAAGCCGAGATCATTAGCTGGTTCCGTATACAGGAAATGTTTCAATTGCAGTCTTTCTTTATGTATGGCGTAATTGGAAGTGCTGTTGTTATAGGAATAATTTCTGTTCAGATAATAAAGCGATTCAATATCAAAACCATTCAGGGTGAGAAAATCGAAATACAGCCTAAAACTTTTAGCAAAGGTCAAATTTACGGCGGATTGTTGTTTGGTTTTGGATGGGCTATTACCGGAGCTTGTCCCGGACCACTATTTGCTCAAATTGGCACAGGAGTTACTGTAATTGGTGTGACTTTACTAAGTGCTATTTTAGGAACCTGGTTTTATGGTTTGATAAAAGATAAATTGCCTCATTAAGATTCTTACATGATTTCAATAGTAAACCCGACACGTTTTAAAAACCTGTCGGGTTTACTTTTTGAATAAACTCCATTGTCAAACTTTTAAATCGACAAACCAGACGATCCCAAAACCTCGAGATAAAAACCGGTGTGGTTTCATTTTGTTTAGTTATGTTTGTTAAAGAAATAACGCCCCAAAAACCAAACAATAATATGAATCGTTCAGAACAGTTATCAATTTTAAAAAGTACTGAAAAGTGGGATGTTATTATTATAGGCGGTGGAGCTAGCGGGTTGGGAACCGCTCTTGATGCAGCAAGCAGAGGCTATAAAACCATCTTGCTCGAAGCTGTCGATTTTGCAAAAGGAACTTCCAGCAGAAGTACCAAATTAATTCACGGCGGCGTACGTTATTTAGAGCAGGGAAATATACACTTAGTAAGAGAAGCATTAAAAGAACGAGGATTAATAGCAAAAAATGCAGGTCATTTAGTAAAAAATCAATCTTTTGTAATTCCGAACTATAATTGGTGGGGCGGCTTGTTTTACACCATGGGGTTGAAAATTTATGATTTGCTTTCAGGACGTTTAAGTTTAGGATCTTCAAAATACATTTCGAAGAAAAAAACAATAGAAATGCTTCCCGCTGTTGAAACGAAAGGTTTAGTAAACGGCGTAATTTATCATGACGGACAATTTGACGATTCCCGTTTAGCTATCAATATTGCTCAAACTGCAGTAGAAAATGGGGCCTGTATTTTAAATTATACGAAAGTTGTCAATTTATTAAAAAATGATCAAAACCAGGTTATTGGTGTTGAGGTGCTGGATCAGGAAACAGGCGAAAAATATGATTTAAAAGGATCTGCGATTATAAATGCAACCGGAGTTTTTACAAACGCCATAATGAAACTTAACGATTCTGTTTATAAAAAATACATCGTTCCGAGTCAGGGAATTCACTTGGTTTTTGATAAATCTTTTTTACCTGGAAACCACGCCTTAATGATCCCAAAAACAAGTGACGGAAGAGTTTTATTTGCAGTTCCCTGGCATAATCGAATTGTAGTAGGAACAACGGATACATTAATTAAAAAGCACAGTTTAGAACCTATTGCATTAGAAAGCGAAATTAAATTTGTACTCGAAACTGCTCAGCGATTTTTGGCAAAAAAGCCAACCAGAGCCGACGTACTTTCTGTTTTTGCAGGTTTGCGACCGTTAGCCGCTCCTGAAGAAGAAGGAAAAAGTACAAAAGAAGTTTCAAGAAGCCATAAAATTATTGTTTCTGAAACGGGCTTAATAACAATTACCGGCGGAAAATGGACTACTTACAGAAAAATTGCTGAAGACATTATAAACAAGGCAATTAAATTACAAAAAATACCTGCAAAAGAATGCCTTACAGAGCGCCTTTCTATTCATGGAAACAAAACTACAAGTAATCTGGACAGAGAAAACCACTTATATATTTATGGTTTTGATATTCCTAAAATAGTCGAACTACAAAAGAACCAACCCGAATTACAAGAAAAAGTACATCCTGCTCATGAATTTACAATGGCTGAGGTAGTTTGGGCCATTCGATATGAAATGGCAAGAACTATTGATGATGTTTTAGCAAGACGTGTACGTTTACTATTTTTAGATGCAAGAGCCGCTGTTCAATCTTCTGAAAAGGTAGCAAAAATACTTGCAAAAGAATTGGGACATGATGAAAACTGGATCAAGAAAGAAATTCTAAACTTTAAAGAAATTTCAAAAGGCTTTCTGCTTTCAGAATATAAATAAATCCCATTTTACGTAGCAGATTAAATATGCAGCTTTAAGATTTTAATAGTCTCATAAATTAGAGCCGATATTTCAAATAATAAAAAATATTTAAATGTCATAAAATCAATATTTTAGTCAAAAATTAGTAGTACTTTTAAACTGCTATACATCATTTACATACTAAATTTTAAGTCTTATTTATTAACAAAAAATTAACGTAACATTTGTATATACAACTATTAAAACTTATACATTTGTATATACAAATTATAAACTTACGACTATGACAATTGAAGAGGTTATAAAAAGTACAGTTAAGATGGATAATGAGAAAAAAGTTATCCTGAACATAATGTACACGCAAAACGTAATTCAGGATCATTTTAACGAGTTAATAAAACCGTACGATTTATCCGGAGAACAATATAACGTGTTGCGCATATTGAGGGGACAAAAAGGAAATCCTGCTAATATGTGTGTGATTCAGGAACGTATGCTGGCAAAAACAAGTAATACGACACGATTAGTTGATAAACTGTTATTGAAGGATTTTGTGACCCGAAAAGTTTGCGAGGGCAATAGACGAAAAATTGAGGTTTTAATTACTCAAAAAGGATTAGACGTTTTAAAAGAATTAGATCCAAAAGTTGATGAACACGAGCGCTCATTTGCTAAGAATATAAGCCCGGATGAATTAGAATTATTAAATCAGTTATTAGAAAAATACCGAACCCAACAAAATTAATATTTATGAGTACATTATTAGAAAATCTAAACTGGAGATATGCAACAAAAAAGTTTGATGCAACAAAAAAAATATCTTCTGCAGATTTAAATACCTTAAAAGAAGCTGTTAGATTAAGCGCTTCTTCTTACGGATTACAGCCCTATAAAGTTGTTATCGTAGAAAATCCTGAAATAAGAGAGCAGTTAAAAGCGGCTGCTTACGGTCAAACACAAATTACAGATGCTTCTCAATTATTTATTTTTGCTAACGATTTAAATGTTGGCACAGAATCTGTAGGTGCTTACATAAAAAATATTAGCGAGACAAGAGGCGTTCCTACTGAAGCTCTAAGTGGATTTGCAGACATGATGAATGGCGTGATTTCGAATTTATCTCAAGATGCCAAAAATATCTGGACAGCAAAACAAACTTATATCGCTTTAGGAACTTTATTAAGTGCCGCTTCTGAATTAAAAATCGATGCAACTCCAATGGAAGGATTCAATGCTGCTGCATTTAATGAAATCTTAGGTTTCGACAAATTAGGCCTAAATGCTTCAGTTATTGTAACAGTTGGTTACAGACATGATGAAGACGACGCTCAGCATTACAAAAAAGTTAGAAAATCTCACGAAGAATTATTTATCACTATATAATTATTATTAATCCAAAATCAATTTTACAACATGAAAAATTTTAAAACAATTGCAATAGCATTATTCGTAGCAGTGGCTAGCATTTCAGTAAACGCACAAACTAAACAAATCGACGTAGCGTCAAGTACTATCAAATGGGTAGGTAAAAAAGTAACCGGAGAACACTCAGGAACTGTAAACTTTAAAGACGGGTCTATCATTTTTAAAGGGAAAAAATTAACTGGAGGAAGTTTTATTGTTGATATGACTTCATTAACAGCAACTGATTTGACTGGAGAATACCAAGGAAAATTGAATGGTCACCTAAAAGCTGATGATTTCTTTGGAACTGACAAATATCCAACTGCAAAATTAGTTTTCAAAAAAATTGGAACTACTAAAACGGCTAATGTTTATGCTGTAACAGCTGATTTAACTATCAAAGGAATTACTAAACCAGTAGTTTTTGATCTTACTGTAAACCCAAACAGCGCTACTACTGCATTTAAAGTTGACAGAACTAAATACGATATCAAATACAACTCTGGTAACTTCTTCGAAAACTTAGGAGACAAAACTATCAATGACGATTTCGAATTAACTGTAGCTATAAAATTCTAATATTTTAGACTTACTAATTCAAATTTCAGAAAACCCCAAAAGTTTAGGCTTTTGGGGTTTCTTTTTTAAACTTTTCATAATAATAACGTTCTTAACGCTAAAATAACCCTTTCATAACAATACACGATGTTTTGATTAACATACGGCTTCTAATTTTGAGGTAATTAAAAAATCAAAAACTAGAAATCAATATTATAGTTATGAAAACAAAAATCAGAATTGCAATTCTAAGTATTTTAAGCACTTTTTTTCTACAAGCACAGCAACAACAAAGGGGAATTGTTGGAAGCACAAACTGGATGAGCAACTGGACTAATTTTAAACCTGCTAATACAGAATATAGCGAGGCAAGTAATATTATTGCAGGTACAATAGATAAAGACACTAAATTATTAAAAAGAAATACATACCAATTAGTTGGTATTGTTTATGTTACTAATAATGCAGTTTTAACGATTGAAGCAGGAACTGTAATTCGCGGCGATGAAAAAACATGTGGAACTCTTGTAATAACAAACGGTTCTAAAATTATGGCCGAGGGTTTAGAAACAGATCCGATTGTTTTCACTTCAAATAAAGACAATTTAAACAGAAAACCGGGCGATTGGGGCGGAATCATTATTATGGGTAAAGCACCAATAAATAGTCTTGGTGGTTTGCATACATTGCCATTTGATCTTGAGCCAATGTTAAATCATTACGGAGGCCAGGATTCTGAAGATAATTCAGGAATTTTAAAGTATGTCAGAATTGAATATTCAGGCCGAAAATTAAGTGCTTTAAAAGAGCTTAACGGACTTTCTTTAGCCGGAGTTGGGCGAAAAACAGTTTTAAACAATATTCAAATTAGCTTTTCAAACGATGATTCTTTCGAATGTTACGGAGGCGATCTTAATCTAAGTAATTTAGTTTCATACAGAACAACTGATGACGATTTTGATTTTACTCAGGGAGCACAAATAAATATCAGCAATAGTATTGCAATTCGTCATCCTTTTTCATCAGATGTTTCAGGATCAAGATGTTTTGAAGTTGATTCTTATGATAAAATTGATGGTACAGATATCAAACGTTTAACGAAAATAAATGCTTCAAATATTACATTGGTTAATCTGGAAGAAAATAATCAGGGATTAGTTCGTGAATCTATTTATGTAAAAGAAAATACTTTTTTTAATTTAACAAATAGTATCATTTCAGGCTTTTCACCTTTTACAGTATTAGAAGGTAGTATTGGAAATGGTGAAGTCAACTTATCAAAAATCAATTTTAAAAATCTGGTAGTAAACAACTGCAACGGTGGAATAACAAGCGAATCTGCCAGCAACAATTCAGGACTTCAAAGTTATTATTCCAAACCACAATTTGATATAGATTTTACAAAGATTAAAAATATTGATTTGTTTACCATGCCTAATATCAAAGGAAATCCAGATTTTAGAATCAACCAAAACAATACTATTGCAATTGGAAATTAAAGCATTGAATCTGCTTTAGCGTTTAGAATTTAACAAATTTCAGAAATTAGAAAAGTTTTTTTTTAATTTTTATGTATTCTAATCCAAATTACATTTATATATTTGTGACATCAAAATTAAGATATGAAAACATTAATGAACAATACTTGGTGGTGGAAGAATTTACGTCAAACGTCGTGAACTCAGCTTCCTATGGTATTTTCAAAACTATAAATATAAAAGGCTTGTCATCACGACAAGCCTTTTTTTTTGGCGCAAACTTAAGCAGAAGATATATTAAAATTAAAAAACGAAATACTTTGAAACCTTTTATACTCAACACACATTACAAACAAATTCTGGCAGACACCATTACGCCGGTAAGTATTTATTTTAAAATAAGAGATAAATTCCCAAATAGTCTTTTATTGGAAAGTAGTGATTATCATGGAAATGATAACAGTTTCTCCTACGTTTGCTGTAACCCGATTGCAACTATTAAAATTGAAAATGAAACAATTTCTAAAACTTTCCCTAACGGAACAACTGAGCAAATTTTAATTGACGCTTCAACCAACATTCCGGAAGTAATTCAGGAATTTTCAAGTCAGTTTAAATCGGAGAAAAATGATTTTAAGTTCATTAATAACGGTCTATTTGGATACATTTCTTATGATGCGGTTCGTTATTTTGAGAAAGTTTCAATTGCTAAAAAAGATAATGCAACTTCAATCCCAGATGTGTTTTATGCGGTATATCAAAATATAATTGCGATCAATCACTTTAAAAACGAAGCATACATTTTTTGTCATAGTGTTGATGGAAAAAATAATATATCTGAAATCGAACAACTATTACAATCCAGAAATATTGCTTCCTATAAATTCTCTAAAGAAGGTGAAGGATTTTCAAACTTAACCGATGAAGAATTCAAACACAATGTGGCGTTAGCTAAAAAACATTGTTTTCGAGGAGACGTTTTTCAATTGGTTTTATCTCGTCGTTTTACACAAGGTTTCAAAGGCGATGAATTCAATGTTTACAGAGCTTTACGCAGCATTAATCCATCTCCTTATTTGTTCTTTTTTGATTATGGAGATTTTAAAATATTTGGGTCTTCGCCCGAAGCACAAATTATTGTAAAAAACAGAAAAGCTGAAATTCACCCAATCGCCGGAACTTTCAAAAGAACCGGAAATGACGAACGTGATGCACTTTTAGCCAAAGAGCTTTCGGAAGATAAAAAAGAAAACAGCGAACACGTTATGTTAGTTGATCTGGCCAGAAACGATTTAAGTAGAAATGGTCACGATGTAAACGTAGAAAAATACAGAGAAGTTCAGTTTTTCTCGCATGTAATTCACCTGGTTTCAAAAGTTACAGGACATTTACACGAAAAGGCGACAACGATGCAAGTTGTTGCCGATACGTTCCCAGCCGGAACTTTAAGCGGAGCACCAAAACACAGAGCGATGCAATTGATTGAAGATTACGAAAAAACAAATCGTAATTTCTACGGAGGTGCAATTGGCTTCATGGATTTTGAAGGCAACTTTAATCACGCCATTATGATTCGAACTTTCTTAAGCAAAAATCATCAACTGCATTGTCAGGCCGGAGCCGGAATTGTTGCCAGTTCTGATGAAGAAAGTGAAATGCAGGAAGTTTATAATAAATTAAGAGCGTTGAATACGGCGCTTGAAATGGCAGAGAAAATATAGTTTCTTTTGTTTCAGGTTTCAAGTTTCAAGTTATTGAAACGTGACCCGAGGCTTTAGCCGAATTGGCGAAGCAAACCAGAAACCTGAAAATTGAAACAATTAAAAACAAACCATAAAAACCATAAATAATCATGAAAAAAGCAATTTCAATTTTATTTTTAATCATTGGCCTTACAGCTTGCAATTCGGAAAAAAAAGAGAATCCACTTGAAGGAACCTGGCGTCTGATATCAGCTGAAACAACAGAAAAAGATTCAACGTTCTCGACTTTCAATCCAAAAACAAAAATGATTAAAATTATAAATGATACCCATTTTGCTTTTTTTAATCATGATTTGGATAACGGAAAAGACAGCACAACAGACGTATTCTTTGGCGGAGGCGGAAAATATACTTTGAAAGACAGTGTTTACACAGAGAATCTGGAATATTTCAACAACCGTCAATGGGAAAATGGAAAATTTGAGTTCGTAGTAAAAATCAAAAATGACACACTTACTCAAAAAGGAATCGAAAAAGTAGAAAAATTAGGAATCAATCGAATTATTACAGAAAAGTACGTTCGAGAAAAATAAAAAAATAGTTTCAAGTTTCAGGTTTCAGGTTTGCTTCGCCAATTCGGCTAAAGCCTCGTGACACGTTGTTGGGACTTTAAACAAAAAAACTTGAAACCTGAAACAAAAAAACTCATGAAAAAAATATTAGTTATAGACAATTACGATAGTTTTACTTATAATTTAGTGCACTATTTAGAAGATTTAAACTGCGAAGTTACCGTTTACAGAAACGATGAATTTGAAATTGATGAAATCGCAACTTTCGATAAAATATTACTTTCTCCGGGCCCTGGAATTCCGGATGAAGCAGGTTTATTAAAAGAGGTCATAGCAAAATATGCTCCAACAAAAAGCATTCTTGGAGTTTGTTTGGGACAACAAGCGATTGGAGAAGTTTTTGGCGGAACGCTTTCAAACCTTGATAAAGTGTATCATGGCGTTGCAACGAATGTTAGAACAGTAGTTTCAGATGAAATTTTGTTTGAAGGCTTAGGCAACGAATTCGAAGTTGGAAGATACCATTCATGGGTTGTAGACGCGAATCTGCCAGACGTTTTAGAAGCGACTTCAGTAGATGAAAACGGACAAATTATGTCACTTAGACATAAAACTTTTGATGTGAGAGGCGTTCAGTTTCATCCGGAAAGTGTCTTAACGCCAAAAGGGAAAATGATATTGGAGAACTGGATTAGAAGCTAGTCAAAAGTTTTAAAGTCGAAAGTCATAAAGTCAAATATAAAAACTTAGTCTTTCTTATTAAAACTAAAAAACATTAATCAAATCTATAAAAAATAGCAAAGCACGAAGACGTTAAGACCTTCGACTTTAGACTTTAAGACTTATATAATGAAAAATATATTAAATAAATTAATCAATCACGAAGTGCTTTCTAAAGAAGAAGCCAAAGATGTATTGATTAATATTTCAAGCGGAAGTTATAATCCAAGTCAGATTTCGGCATTTTTGACCGTATTTATGATGCGAAGCATTACGATTGATGAGCTTTCGGGTTTTCGTGAAGCTTTGTTGGAATTATGTGTTCGAATTGATTTATCAGCATACAACACCATCGATTTATGCGGAACAGGCGGTGACGGAAAAGACACTTTTAATATCTCAACTTTAGCTTCATTCATTTCAGCCGGAGCCGGAATAAAAGTAGCAAAACATGGAAATTACGGTGTATCCTCAATCTCAGGATCAAGCAACGTGATGGAAAAAATGGGAATTAAATTCAGCAATGATCCTTCCTTTTTAGAAAAATGCATTGACAAAGCCGGAATTTGCGTTTTGCATGCTCCCCTATTTCACCCAGCGATGAAAAATGTTGGACCAATCCGTAAAGAATTAGCTGTAAAAACATTCTTCAATATGTTAGGACCAATGGTAAATCCATCTTTTCCACAGAATCAATTGGTTGGTGTTTTTAACCTTGAATTGGCTAGAATGTATGCTTATTTATACCAAAATACTGATATCAATTTCACAATACTTCATTCGCTTGACGGATATGACGAAATATCCTTAACAGGTCCAACCAAAACCATAACATCGCATATGGAAGGCATGTTGAAACCTGAAGATTTCGGTGTTCATCTTTTATCACAAACCGAAATTGAAGGTGGAAAAACAATCGAAGAATCAGCAGAAATGTTCACTAATATCATCTCAGGAAAAGGAACAGAAGCGCAGAATAATGTAGTTTTAGCCAATGCTGCAATGGCAATTGCAACCGTTACAAAATGTTCTCCGCTGGAAGGATTTGAATTAGCCAAGGAAAGTCTTTTCTCCGGAAAAGGACTGATGGCATTACAAACATTACAAGAATTAAGTAAATAAAATTTAGTTTCAAGTTTTCTTTGTTTCAGGTTTCAAGTTGTTGGAACATGAAACCTGAAACTTGAAACCTAAAACAAAATAAAACAATGAATATCTTAGATAAAATAATATTTGATAAACAACGAGAAGTTGTTCTAAAAAAATCGATCATTCCGGTTTCGCAATTGGAAAGTTCTGTATTTTTTGGAAGAGAAACTATATCTTTAAGTCAAAAACTAAGAACAAGTTACACGGGAATTATTGCAGAACACAAACGTCGCTCTCCTTCAAAATCTGTTATCAATCATAGTTTTACGGTTGAAGAAGTCGTAAAAGGATATGAAAATGCAGGAGCTTGCGGAATTTCGGTTTTAACAGACGGCAAATATTTCGGCGGCTCTCTTGATGATTTACTTTTAGCAAGAGCGAGTGTTAATATTCCGCTTTTGCGAAAAGAATTTATTGTTGATGAATACCAAATTCTGGAAGCCAAAGCTTTTGGTGCCGATTTAATTTTATTGATTGCAGCGGTTTTAACGCGTGAAGAAATCAAATCATTGTCTGAATTTGCAAAGAAATTAGGTTTAGAAGTGCTGTTAGAAGTTCACAACCAAGAGGAGCTAGAAAAATCAATTATGCCTAGTTTAGATATGATTGGCGTGAACAACAGAAACTTAAAAACGTTTGAAGTAAGTCTGGATTTCAGTAAGCAGCTGGCATCACAAATCCCAAATGATTTTGTAAAAGTTTCTGAAAGCGGCATTTCATCAATCGAAGCCATCTCAGAATTAAGACCATATGGTTACAGTGGATTTCTAATTGGAGAAAACTTCATGAAAACAGACAACGCAGGCGACGCAGCTAAAGATTTTATTGACAAACTAAATCTATAAAAGTTCGCCACGAATTACGCTAATTTTCACTAATTCAATTCGTGATAATTTGTGCAATTCGTGGCAAAAAAACTTTGCACCCTCAAGCCTACGTGGCAAAAAAAACTTAGTGTCTTAGCGCCTTCGTGGCAAAAACAACAATAAAATG
>Ga0247813_10001555_pt1 | contig 17194 bp, 14 predicted proteins | sample UWRJL169409C1_FD_180719 | JGI IMG/M metagenome (GOLD analysis project Ga0247813, IMG submission 180719) | Plant litter microbial communities from Arlington Agricultural Research Station in Wisconsin, United States - UWRJ-L169-409C-1 | ecosystem: Environmental > Terrestrial > Plant litter >... | reverse complement strand
GGAAAGGGCCATGTGTTCGCAATTGGCGATCCATGGCTGTATAATGAGTATGTAGATGGTAGAAAACTGCCGGCTGACTTTGAAAACTTTGCTGCGGGTGCTGATCTGGTAGACTGGATTTCTAATTTATGAAAACGATTTCAAAAATAATTTTTAATGATTTTATCTAAACAATTTTTACAAAATATCGATCCGGAAAGGGTCATTGTTCCTGCTGATGCGCTGTTTAGTCTTCCAGAAAAAGTACTCCAGTTTGGTACCGGGGTTTTATTGAGAGGTCTGCCGGATTATTTTATTGATAAGGCTAACCGGCAAGGCATTTTTAACGGCCGTGTTGTCATCGTCAAATCTACCGGAAAAGGCGATACCACTGATTTTGATAGTCAGGATAGTCTGTACACCATTGGCGTCCGTGGTATAGAAGGCGGCAAGAACGTGGAAGATAATATTATCTCCTCCGCTATATCCCGAGTTATTTCCGCAGAAAAGGACTGGGCGTCCATACTGGAAGTTGCTATTAACCCGGAACTGAAACTGATAGTATCAAATACAACTGAAGTAGGTATCCAACTGGTTACTGAAAGTATCGACCAGGCACCACCCGTTTCATTTCCTGCAAAACTGCTATCGGTACTTTACAAACGTTATCAGGCATTAAAAGCATCGTCTGATGCGGGGTTGGTGATCATTGCTACAGAACTGATCCCGGATAATGGTAAAAAACTGGAAAGTATTATCTATGAACTGGCTGCTTTTAATCATCTTGATGATGATTTTATCAACTGGTCTAAAGCAAATAATATATTTTGTAATTCATTGGTAGACCGTATTGTACCAGGAAAACCTGATGCGGAAAAGCTGGCGGAGCTGACTCAATCGCTGGGTTATGAAGATCAGTTACTGATCTTAGCTGAGCCTTACCGTCTGTGGGCGGTAGAAGGAAATGACAAAGTAGCGGAAGTACTTAGTTTTATGCAGGCAGATAACGGGCTGATCGTTAAACCGGATATTGAAATTTACCGTGAATTAAAAGTACGCTTATTGAATGGTACACATACGCTGACCTCAGGTATCGCTTGTCTGTCAGGCATTGACACGGTTAAAAACGGGATGGATAACAACGAGATCCTTAAATTTGTAGAGCAGGTAATGCGTAAAGAAATTGCCCCTGCAATCCCATACCAGGTATCTCTTGAAGAAGCCAATGCATTCGCTGATACCGTGATTGATCGTTTCGCCAACCCGCATATCAAACACTTATGGTTGAGTATTACAGTTCAGTACACCATGAAAATGAAAATACGTGTGTTACCTGTTTTATTTAATTACCATACCTTATTTAATGAAGTCCCGGCATATATTACTTTTGGGTTTGCAGCTTTCCTTCATTTTATGCGTTCCGCCAAACATGATGATAATAAATATTATGGTGTCGCTGGTGAGGAATATTTGATAACGGATGATAGTGCGGCCTATTTTTACGAGAAAAAACAGTCGATAAATGAAGTGGATTATGTTGCGGCGGTTTTAAAAGACGAAAACTTCTGGGGTGCGGATCTGAACGCGATTCCGGGTTTTATCCCTGCTGTGGAAAAAGATTACCAGGACATCCTGGAAAAGGGCATTACTGCTGCCTTAAGACTATTAAACAACTAGCAGTTTTTACTGCGGATTAAAGAGAAAAATGAAGAAGAAAATATTAAAGGTGCATCCTAAAGATAATGTCCTCGTAGCGCTGATGGATTTGAGCAAGGGTGAGGTCTTACTGCATGAGGATCAGGTTTATGAATTAAGGGATAATGTACCGGCAAAACACAAGTTTGTAACGCAGGACCTTGGTGCGGGCGACCAGATCATCATGTATGGCGTACTGGTAGGTAAGGCACAGGAGACGATATTAAAGGGGGGGATCATCACCACTGGTAATATCAAACATGCGGCTACCGGTTTCCATACAGGAGAAGATCATAAAGGATGGAATGTTCCTGATGTTTCGGCCTGGAAAGACCGGACTTTTGAGGGGTTCCACCGTAGTGACGGTCAGGTCGGAACAGCAAACCACTGGTTGGTTATCCCGATGGTATTTTGTGAAAACAGGAACCTGGACGTGATCCAGGAGGCTTTACTGAATAACCTCGGTTATGGCAGAAACGAAACTTACCAGGCACAGGCGAAAGCGCTGATGTCTCTATATGAAAGCGGTGCGGGTGTGGATGAAATCCTTCGTGCGCAGACTACCCATTCGGAAAAGGCAGAACAAAAAAACCGGCTGTTCCCGAATGTAGACGGAATTAAATTTCTGACCCATAACGGGGGATGCGGAGGAATCCGTCAGGATTCGCAGACACTTTGTGGCCTGCTTGCCGGTTATATCACGCATCCCAATGTGGCAGGCGCTACAGTGCTAAGCCTGGGTTGCCAGAACGCACAAGTAAGTATTTTACAGGAAGAAATCGCAAAAAGAAGCCCGAACTTTGATAAACCACTTTACATTCTTGATCAGCAGAGCATAGGCAAAGAATCTGACCTGCTGGCTGATGCGATCCGCCAGACTTTTGCAGGTTTGATCCAGGCCAATCAAAATGTACGCCAGCCCGCCCCGTTAAGCAAACTTTGCATCGGACTGGAATGTGGCGGCTCTGATGGTTTTTCAGGATTATCCGCCAACCCTGCAATTGGTTATACTTCAGATCTTTTAGTAGCTATGGGCGGTTCTGTGATCCTCGCAGAATTCCCTGAATTATGCGGGGTGGAACAAAATATTATCGACAGGTGTGTTGATCCTGAAGATGCGAAACGATTTGCTGACCTGATCGGTACTTACAGCAACCGGGCCACAGAAGCAGGCTCTGGTTTTGATATGAACCCTTCACCGGGGAATATCAAAGACGGTCTGATCACAGATGCAATCAAGTCTGCGGGAGCGGCAAAAAAAGGAGGTACCTCGCCAGTCGTGAATGTGCTGGATTATCCGGAAAAAGTAACCAAGCCTGGTCTGAACTTATTATGCACACCTGGAAATGATGTGGAATCAACTACAGCAGAAGTAGGGTCGGGTGCTAATATTGTACTGTTTACCACTGGTTTGGGAACACCTACGGGTAACCCGATCGCCCCGGTGGTAAAGATCTCTACCAATACAATATTATATAATAAAATGAATGATATCATTGACCTGGATACGGGATCGATTATCGCCGGTGAAGAAACAATTGAAGAGGCAGGCGCACGCATATTAAATTATGTGATTGATGTAGCCAGCGGAAAAACAACAGTAAGTGCGGTCCGCCATATACAGGACGATTTTATACCATGGAAACGGGGAATTTCCTTGTAACCTGATAACCAACTAAGAATGAAACAATTTATCGACGAAAATTTTTTATTAAGTAACACAACGGCAGAGACTCTTTATCACCAGTACGCTAAGGATATGCCAGTAATTGATTACCACTGCCATCTGCCGCCGGATCAGATTGCGGAGGACCGTAATTTTGAGAACCTTACCCAGGTGTGGTTATATGGAGACCACTATAAATGGAGGGCAATGCGTGCAAATGGTATCCCTGAAGAATATATTACCGGAAACCGGAGCGATTGGGAAAAGTTCGAAAAGTGGGCCGAAACTGTGCCTTACACTTTAAGGAACCCGTTATACCACTGGACGCACCTGGAATTGCAAAGGTACTTTGATATTTATGACATCCTCTCTCCGGCTACCGCAAGAAAAATATATGATGAATGTACGGCCAAATTACAGACACCGGAATATTCTGTCCGTAATCTGCTCAGAAAGATGAATGTAGTGACAGTAGCTACTACCGATGATCCTACGGACGATCTTTCTTACCACCAACAGATTAAAGCGGATGGCTTTGAAGTGAAAATCCTTCCGGCATTCCGTCCTGATAAAGCGATGAACGCTGATGATATCGCCGCATTAAATACTTATATCACTAAGCTGGAAGCGGTTTACGGTCAGCCGGTTGCTGATTTTGAAGCATACCTGATTGCTTTAAAAAGCAGGCATGATTATTTTGCTGAGAACGGTTGTGTATTATCTGACCACGGGTTGGAACAACTTTATGCTGAACCCTATACCTTAGCAGAAGTGAGTGTGATTTTTGATAAAATCAGAGCAGCCAAAATATTGAATAAAACTGAGGTTCTGCAGTTTAAATCGGCTATGTTGTATGAGTTCGCCATATGGGATCATGAGAAAAACTGGGTGCAACAATACCATATCGGTGCGTTACGTGACAATAATTCAAGAATGTTACAAACGCTTGGTCCGGATACAGGATTGGATTCTATCGGCGATTTTTCGCAGGGAAAAGCCCTTTCGAACTTCCTGAACCGTCTCGACAGCAGTAACCAGTTAACTAAGACGATTATTTATAACTTAAATCCCGCAGATAATGAGTTAATTGCAACTATGATCGGCAATTTCAATGACGGCACCGTTGCAGGTAAAATACAGTATGGCTCTGCATGGTGGTTCCTGGATCAGAAAGAAGGGATGATCAGACAGATCAACGCCCTGTCTAATATGGGCTTACTAAGCCGTTTTGTTGGAATGCTGACCGATTCAAGGAGTTTTCTGTCTTTTCCAAGACATGAATATTTCAGAAGGATATTGTGCAATTTATTAGGAGAAGATATCGAAAATGGTGAACTTCCAGACGATTTGGTATGGGTAGGTAAAATCGTTCAGGATATCTGTTATAACAATGCTAAATCTTATTTCAATTTCTAATCGTTAATATGGGTAAAGTTTTAAGTTTCGGTGAATTATTGTTGCGCATCTGTCCGGATTCTTCTGGTGACTGGCTGGCAAATAATTCATTTCCGGTATATGTAGGCGGTGCCGAAGCCAATGTTGCTGCAGCACTGGCTTTGTGGGAAATCCCCTCTGCTTACATGACCGCAGTACCTGATAATTACATTGCAAAACAACTGGTCGGCTATCTGGACGACCTCAATATTGATACCAGCGCAATCCGTTACGAAGGTGAAAGGATCGGTCTGTATTTTCTTGATAAAGGAAAAGACCTTAAAAATGCTGGTGTTATCTACGACCGTAACTATTCATCATTTTCTGAACTTAAAGCGGGGATCATAGATTGGGACGCAGTTTTTGAAGGGGTAAGCTGGTTTCATTTCAGCGCTATCTGTCCTGCCATCAACCAGAATGTAGCGGATTTATGTGAGGAAGCATTAATCGCCGCTGCCGCCAAAAATATTACCATCTCGATTGATCTCAACTACAGGGCGAAATTATGGAAATACGGCAAAGAACCTGTTGATATATTACCTGCCCTTGTAAACTACTGTGACCTGGTGATGGGTAACGTATGGGCCGCAGAGAAAATGCTCGGTATCCCTGTTTCTGAGACTCTGGTAGATGAGCATGAGAAAAGTGCTTACCTGCAGCAGTCTCAAATCAGTTCAAAAGCTATCATGGAACAATTTCCGAAATGTAAGCATGTGGCCAATACTTTCCGGTTTGACCAGGGAAATGGTATACAATATTATACAACGTTGTATACCGCAGATGAACTTTTCATTTCAAGGGAGTACACTGCAGAGCAAATCGTGGGCAAAGTGGGGAGTGGTGACTGTTTCATGGCTGGCCTCATTTATGGTTTCTACAAAGAACTATTCCCTCAGGATACGGTAGACTTCGCCACGTCAGCTGCCTTCGCTAAACTGTTTACTGATACAGATTTTAATACAACCAATATAGAGGATATAAAAAAAGTGGTTCAAGCTTATGAAGAATAAAAAAGATACGTTAAAAGCAATAACAGATCAGGCATTATTGCCGCTGTTTTTTTATGAAGATGCGAATGTAAGTCTGGATATTATGCGCACGTTATACCGGGCCGGTGTACGTGTGATTGAATATACGAACCGGGGGCCGGCTGCGCTTGAGAATTTTGAAATTATGATTGCTGCTGCAAACCGTGAAATGCCCGATCTTCACCTGGGGATTGGTACAATCAGAAATCCGATAGAGGCAGCATATTTTATAAATGCGGGTGCTCATTTCATCGTTTGTCCGGTCATAGATGTTGAGGTTGGTAAACTTGTGCATGATGCGGGTCTGTTGTGGATCCCGGGATGTTTCACACCTACAGAAGTGAATACAGCTTATCAGAACAATGCAGGCCTGATCAAGCTTTTCCCTGCTAATTTCCTTGGTCCGTCATTTGTTTCGGCAATCCGGGACCTGTTTCCTGGTCAGCTGTTCATTCCGACCGGTGGTGTGGAAATAGAAGCCGCTAATATCAGTGAATGGTTCAAATCCGGCGTTTGCGGAGTAGGTATGGGTAGTAAGCTAATCAGTAAGGACATCATGAAAAATAAGGATTATGAAACCTTATTTACGCTGACACAGACCACCCTTAGGATCATAGAGGAAACCAGACCAAACTAACTGGAATTGTATATCAGGATTAACAACCTCATACCAAATATAAACTGATGAACCCGGCAGCATTACGTTAATTATTAAAGCTTAAAGGCAATAATTAATTGAATGATCAAAGGCTCCATCTAACAAATCAATATCAATAAATAAATTAGATGAAAGAAAATAAGATGAGCAATTACCGCTGGACGATCTGTGCGCTGTTGTTTTTTGCTACTACCGTGAACTACCTTGACCGCCAGGTGCTGAGTTTGCTACACCCTTTACTGGAGAAAGAATTTAACTGGACGAACAGTGATTATGCTAATATTACCTCTGCATTTCAGTTCGTTTATGCGATATCAATGCTTTTTGCAGGCAGGATTGTTGACAAACTGGGAACAAAATGGGGTTACGCCATCTCCCTCATTATCTGGTCGGCCGGTGCGGTAATGCATGCCATGGCTATTCCGGTAGGGGAAAGCCTTGCCTCTTTGTTAAGCTGGGCAGGTCTTGGGCTGATCCCGGTTTCAGTACTGGGTTTCATCGCTTCACGTGCCGTGCTCGGATTTGGCGAATCGGGAAACTTTCCTGCGGCGATCAAAGCTACAGCAGAATATTTCCCTAAGAAAGAACGATCATTCGCCACCGGTATTTTTAACTCCGGTGCAAACATCGGTGCTGTTCTTGCACCACTTACCGTACCCTGGATTGCTGACAAATGGGGATGGGAAAGTACCTTCCTTATTGTTGGTGCCGTAGGACTTATCTGGTTGTTTTTCTGGTTTTTATTATATGATAAACCTGAGAAGCAAAAATTTATCACACAATCTGAATTGGATTACATCAACAGCGATCAGCTGAATGATGATGGTATTGTAGAAGTCGCAGATGCCGAAAAAGTTTCCTGGTTTAAATTATTAGGCTATAAACAGACCTGGGCGTTTGCTTTCGGTAAATTCATGACTGATGGTGTATGGTGGTTTTTCCTTTTCTGGTTACCTTCCTACCTGAAGGTGCAGTACGGAATGGTAGGTACCTCGATCATGATGCCATTAACTGTGCTGTATAGTATGACTATGATCGGCAGTGTTGGCGGCGGATGGTTCCCCGTATATTTTATGAAAAAAGGGTTGGCCCCGTATGATGCCAGGATGAAAGCGATGTTTATTATAGCACTCATTCCTTTAGTAGTACTTGCTGCACAACCTCTTGGTCATATCAGCTTCTGGATCCCGGTTATCTTAATCGGAATTGGCGCTTCTGCACACCAGGCATGGTCGGCCAATATCTTTACTACAGTTTCCGATATGTTCCCTAAAAAAACTGTAGGGAGTGTTATTGGTATCGGTGGTATGGCTGGCGGTATCGGCGGTGTAACTATTTCTAAACTGGGTGGTGCGTTATTTGATCATTACAAATTACTGGGACACACACAGACTGGATACACTATAATGTTTGCTATCTGTGCTGTAGCTTACCTGATTGCATGGATTGTAATGAAAGTGCTCGTGCCTAAATACAGACCTATTACAGATTTATAGAACTCTCAATTAATAATTAAAACGTTTCTCATGGCCGTAATAGACCTGACCTCAATTTTTGTAGAAGAAGATAAAATTCCTGAGCAGTACAGGCTTTCGGGCCAGCTGCACCAGCGTGAGTATTTGAGCAATGGCGAAATGCTATCCTGGGATGGAGAAGTGCATACTGTACTGTCTCCAATTTGTATCCGGAAGCCGGGCGGACTGGAACGAAAGGTGATAGGTACCTATCCTTTATGTACCGAAAAGGAAAGTTTTGAAGCGCTGGACGCCGCCGTAGCGGCCTATGATAACGGGCGTGGCGAGTGGCCTACCATGAGTGTGGAAAGCAGGATCGGCTGTGTTGAGAAATTTACGCAGCGGATTATCCAGAAAAAAGATGAAGTAGTTAAACTTTTGATGTGGGAAATCGGTAAGTCCCATGCCGACTCTGTTAAAGAATTTGACCGCACCGTAGAATATATCTACGCAACTATAGACGCCTTAAAAGATCTGGACAGGCAATCATCAAAGTTCAGTATAGAGCAAGGGATTGTTGCGCAGATCAGACGTTCCCCTTTAGGTGTCGTGCTTTGCATGGGGCCGTTTAATTATCCATTAAATGAAACTTTCACTACCCTGATCCCCGCACTGATTATGGGGAATACCATGTTGTTTAAACCACCTAAACATGGTACACTATTGCATTATCCATTACTGGAAGCATTCCGTGATTGTTTTCCGAAAGGAGTGGTGAATACAATTTACGGCCGGGGCAATAAAATTATACCCGGTTTAATGGAATCCGGAAAGATCAATGTACTCACCCTGATCGGTTCGAGTAAAGTTGCCAATGAGCTTAAAAAGCTGCATCCAAAAGTAAACAGGTTACGTGCTATTTTGGGGTTGGATGCAAAAAATGCCGCTATCATAACAGCGAATGCAGATTTGAAACTTGCAGTACAGGAAACTGTGCTGGGATCGCTTTCATTTAATGGTCAGCGCTGCACGGCACTGAAGATTATTTTTGTGCACCGCAGTCTTGCCGATGCTTTCCTGAAGGAATTAGCTGAAGCTGTATCGAAGTTGAAATACGGTATGCCATGGGAAGACGGGGTTTCTTTAACGCCCCTCCCTGAAGCGCATAAACCTGCCTATCTGAAAGAATGCATTGAAGATGCGATAGCTCAGGGTGCCCGGGTCATCAATGAAAACGGCGGTATGATCAATGAATCATTTTTCTATCCTGCGATAGTTTATCCGGTAAACAAATCCATGAAACTTTATGAAGAAGAGCAATTCGGACCGGTAATACCTGTTGTCCCTTTCGACGATCTGGAAGAAACCATTGAATACCTGATCGAGTCTACACACGGACAGCAGGTGAGCATCTTCAGCAACGATGATGAAGAGATTGCAGGTCTGATCGATCCGCTTGTTAACCAGGTAAGCCGTGTCAATATTAATTGCCAGTGTCAGCGCGGACCTGATGTGTTCCCTTTCACAGGCAGGAAAGATAGTGCTGAAGGAACCCTTTCCGTAGTGGATGCATTGCGGTCTTTCTCTATCCGCTCATTGGTTGCGACCAAGCTTAATGAGAAAAACAAGGAGTTGCTCAATGAAATTATAGAAAGCAACAGCTCCAACTTTTTATCTACGAAATTTTTGTTCTAGCTGATAAAATCAAATAAAAAGCCTGGTTATTCTGAATTGTCCTGTACAGAAGTACAACAATCAGAATAACCAGGCTTTTATGCTTTACGCGGCAGGCAGTGACCGCTCAGGAAGCGTCAGGATAAACCTTAATCTACCAGTCTTTTCTCCAGGATAAACGTGCTTTCTATTTTCCGTTTTTTGGAGTTGTTCAGGATCACATTATAATTACCCAGAAAACCAGTTCCGATCACATTGTGGGGAGCGGCAGAACTTAAAGTCACTTTTTGATTTTTCAACACCGTACCATTCAGTGTAATGGAAGGTATTACAACCTCATATAAAGTATCCACCATTTTTCGTCCGTGTATAGTGGAGGTCAGCGTATTTTTCGGCGTTAGCTTGTAACTGGTAATCAGCTGCCGGCCCAGGTCAGAACCTGTGCTAACCTGGAAGGTAGTTCCAGATCCAAGGTCGAGTACAAAATCAGCAGTGGTACCTTCAATTTCTACGGCAGCAACCGGGTAGCTGTCATTTTTATAAGCGATGGAAGTAAATGGCTGCGCAGGTGTAAAAGGTAGTTTGGAGATCGCAATTTCATTCCTGTCATTGTCAATCCTCCAGTTGTACTGATAAACCATCATCGTACCCGTTGATCCCGTAGCGACACTGTCTGGAAAAGAAAAGTTGACTATAGCTTCTTCATTTCGGAATTTGATGGTGCCTATTTCAATTTTCGGTAAGTAAAATACCATCCGGCTTTTGGTATTGCCTTTTTTATCAGTAATGGCAAGCCCGTTCCAGCTTGGATAGAGTTCCCTGGTTCGCATAAAATATGGCGTAACCCGCAGTGTTTTGGAATAGGTGCCCAGTAACATCGTCACCGTATCATTGTCAATTTTTGCCGGTATAAATATCCGGTTGAACTTATCTTTCTGAAACGTGATTTTTGTCTCGTTTTTTGTTTGTGCTGTCGCACTTTCAGCTGGAGCCCACAGGGCGGTTATGATGCATGCCGCACTGAAAATAAATTTTACAGCTTTGTTCGGATTTACTATTATATTGCTCATATACAGGTTGATTTGTGTTCACTAAAATAACGAATTAATTGCATAAACCGATTCTAAACAAATCGCTTAATTAAATGTTTACTATTAAATGATTTCCTATGCCCATCTGGTTAAAACGCACTCTTCAAATCTTTGGTTCACTTGTCTTATTGGTTATTATTGTCTTTATAGGTCTTGCCATTTATGTCAACGCCAATAAAAAAGAATTACTTGTATCGATAACTAAAGAATTAAATAAAAATATCAATGGCAGTTTAACAGTAGGGAGTATGGAGCCCACTTTTCTCCGGGGTTTTCCCGGGGTTTCAGTCTCCTTAAAAAATGTAGAAATCAAAGACAGTGTATGGAAAGTGCACCATCACTCTTTATTAGAAGCTAAAGATTTTGCTATTGCGGTCAATGCGATGGCTTTGTTGCATGGTACAATAGAAATCAGGAAAATTGCCATCACAGATGCTGCGGTCTATCTCTATACAGACAGTACCGGATATAGTAATACATCAATCTTTAAAAAAACAAAACCCAAAGAACCCCGTTCGGCGGAAGATAAGGCCTCCCCAGCAGAAATCCGGAGGTTTGATTTAAGCAACGTTCGTTTTATCATGGACAACAGGAAAGGCAATAAGCTGTTCCTGTTTGCTGTTCAGGATTTTAGCGGCAGAGTGGATTACCCTTCGTCCGGCTGGCAGGCGGCGGTAAATTTGAAAACATTAGTACGAAGCCTTGCTTTTAATACTAAAAGAGGAAGTTTTATCAAAGACAAACTTCTTGAAGGAAAGATGGATATCGCGTATGATGAGGATAAAGGTATTATTGAAGTAAAACCAAATGTCCTCAATATCGGAGAGGATCCATTTATCCTGGGCGCAAAATTCAATATCGGAAAAGACCCGGTGGATTTCACTATCGATGTGGAAGCCAAAAAAATTAAATGGAGAAGCGCATCAGCGTTACTGGCGCCGAATATAACTTCCAGATTAAATAAGTTTGACCTGGAAAAACCTTTTGCTGTAAAAGCGATTATCAAAGGCAATATGGGCGCTGGAGGAGACCCCTCCATTTTTGTGAACGCATTGATTAAAGATAACACGCTGACTAGCCCGGGAGGTATCATCGATGGCTGTAACTTTGCGGGTGTTTTTACGAATAACTTTATCGATGGTAAGGGATTTACAGACGAAAACTCCGCTGTTAAACTCTATCGTTTTTCTGGCAGTTATAGCGAAATGCCATTTACTATTGATACAGCTTTTATCTATAATCTTGCGAAACCCGTTGCGATGGGGACGTTCCGATCTAAATTTGAGGTGAACAAACTTAATCAAGTACTGGGAGATGACCTGATGAAATTTACCAGAGGAACAGCTGATCTGAAACTGCATTATCGTGCGGATATTGTGGATTTCAGACTGAACAAACCAGTAGTTACCGGACTGGTTAGCGTAAAAAAAGCAGATGTAAGTTATATCCCGAGGAATGTGAACTTTAAAAATACCTCTATTACGCTCGACTTTAAGGGGGAAGATCTGTTAATTAAAGATATCAGGCTGCAGAGTGGTAAAAGTGTTGTGTTTATGGAAGGAAGTATTAAAAACTTTCTTAACCTGTACTACAATTCACCAGAGAAGATCCTGCTGAGCTGGAAGATGCGCAGTCCGGATATTTATCTGGCTGAATTCATGGGCTTTCTCGGCAGCAGAAAAAAAAGGGCGGTCTCCAGATCCAGGAAAAAAGATTCTAATTTCTCTGACCAGATGAACGAGATGCTGGATAAAGGCAGGGCGGAAATCAATTTACGTGTTGACAGGATGCACTATGACAGGTTTCTGGGCAAAGCGGCGACGGCTGATATAGTTCTCTCCAATGATGGGTTGAGCCTGACTAATGTCAGTATGCAACATGCCGGTGGTACGGTTAAATTAAATGGCAGGGTAACCCAAAACGGAAAGAGCAACAGGTTTGCGCTTAATACGGTCATATCAAATGTTAATATCAGTGATTTCTTTTATTCATTTGATAATTTCGGTCAAAAAGCACTGACTTCCAAAAACCTGCGTGGTAACTTTTTTACCAAGACTAATATCACTGGAAGTATCACAAATGAAGGTAAAATGATCCCGCAATCAATCAATGGCAGTATCATATTTGACTTGAAAAAGGGTGCGCTGGTTGGTATGGAATCCATTAAAAATGTGGGAAAATTTGCATTTCCATTCCGCGACCTGGATAATATCACTTTTGATAACCTGAATGGTAAATTTGATATCAGAGGTGAAAAGGTTAAAATTAATCCGATGTTTATCAATTCGAGTGTGCTCAATATGAACCTGGAAGGAATTTATTCTATGGGAAAAGGAACAAACATATACCTGGATGTGCCTTTAAGAAATCCAAAAAAAGATAAAGAAATCGATGATAAAACGGAAGTGAAGGAGCGAAGGATGAAAGGGATAGTCGTACATATCCTGGCTACAGATGGCGAGGACGGCAAAATCAAGTTTAAATTGATCGGTAAAAAAGATAAAGCGGAGCGGAAGATTTAAAATCCATAAATGCCGCCGGATTACGGCTGTAACTCTTCAAAGGTATCACCTATGATAAAGATCAGGTCTTCATCAACTGATACTTCGTCGTTGGTTACCCACATATCTTCTTCAGACAGGAAGATCTCAAATTTGTCGTGTCCGGGAATTTCAGCGTAGTAAGCTGAATCTTCACCATCTTCAACTTCGGTAATAGTAACCGGTAAAGTTTCGCCTTCGAATTCTACTGTAAATTCCGTTATCAGATCTGCCATGGGTCAAATATATTAAAAAATAGCGGCTCCTGTAGGAAGCCGCTATTTTTATAAGTGTTCAATTGTGTAATTTTTCCTGATTAGTTTACTCTGTCAACCGTAGTTTCTATTACATCTTGTACAGATTGAGGTAAAGCTGATAACAAGTTATATCCTGTTGCTTTTTCAATATCCCGTACAGATACACGGTAAGTTTTCCAGTCAGTATTTGCCGTGTTTACATTTGGTGTGTTTACCGCAATTACACGTGTTGCTGAAGTGACACGGCTGACATCACCGTTGCCTGAAGGAATAATCACCGCAATTTTCCATACGTTGGAAGGTACAGTTACTTTTCCATTGGCGATGGTCGTAGCTGCGCCTTTGCTTCCTGTACCGCCAGTTCCGTAACTTCCCATGATGATGTAAACTTCATTTCCTGCAAGTGCGATCGCACGTAAGTCATTTTCCATTTTAGCCCATGTCTGCTGATTATTAACCGGTGCCTGTGGGATCATGTTGGTCATCAGGAAAGTTGCGCTGTTTGCGTTCGTCGAACTGGTACGGTCTGCCGATGGAATGTTATGTCCGCGGTCAAATCCCGATCCTGAATAACTGTTGCTCTGCACCTGGAAAGAGTTGGCAGGCAAACCTGTAAAACCAGCAAAATTATCCAGTCTGCTGCTAGCCCCGTTAAAGTCGGCCACATCCAGGTGCCAGCTTACCCAGTTTGGTGTTCCTCTGCTGCTGCTGTAAGATTCAACATAATACTTCTGGTCGATCAAAAAGTTTTCCGGCAGTACACCTGATGCATTGGAAGGGTTACCAAATAAAAGATTGCTATTGTCACCAGTTACGGGTTGGGCATCCGTACCCGCAGTAACACCACGTGGTGCGGAAGCTGATCCTGTAGAAGTGGTATCAACAGGATTTGTGTCAGGAGTCCCCGCGACAATGCCCGGGTCGCCAGTACCTGAAAAAGTAATATCATCAATGTTTACCCTTGGTGTTCCTGTTTTTCTGATTTGGAAACGTACCGGTCCGGTGGTAGAAACCTTAAAGGAATCCAGTTTTAAAGTCGTGTTGTTCTCAACGATGTCGGGACCAACCTGTGTGTAAGTCAAACCCGCATCTGCAGAGATCATTAACTGCCATGTGGAGTTGGCGTCATTACCATACTTACCGTGTTTGACATATAACGTGGTCATGCCTTTAACATCAAAATTCATGCTCAGGTTTCCTGTTCTTAACCTTACACTTTTTGTTTCATTTTTCAAATCGGCCGCAAGGTTACCAATAAGCGCATCATCCAGGCTCCATAAACCCGTCGGTGAAGCTGCGGTGCCCAAAACATAAGCTGTTTTTGAAGAATTTTCGAAGCCTTCCGTTACAGTGTATTTTGCCGGTGCCACAACAACAGGTTCTGTAATTTCGGGAGTGGTGCTTTTTGAACAGCCTGTAAAAATAAGGGCGATACTGCCCAGAAGGAGTAGATTTTTAATCATTAGAATTTAATTAAATAGGTAAATAATATAAGATCTGCAAATATGGGCTCTTAATGTTAAGTTACCGTTATCAATTGATAGTATCTTAACAGAAATCATGTAAAATTCTTATTGCTAAAACATTTTTATCATTGATATGATGCTGACGAATACTGATTTTGTCTGTACCCCGTTTATTAGTTCAGCATCACTTTACAATTATTATCTTTGCGGCATGAAGTTTATTTTTACTTTTTTGATTTGTTTAAGTGCCTTTGTAAGTAAAGCGCAGAACCTGCGGTTAGATGAATTGAAATCAATTATAAACCGTCCGGTTGCTTCCCTGAGAGATAGTTTAACTGTTAATAGCTGGGAGTTGAGGCCAGAGCTATCCGCCAGGCAGGCACACCAGCTTTATCAGACGTTTTCCTATGGTAACCAGAAAGAGGAGCAGGGGAAGGCTATTGCCTGGTTGAGGGTTCACGCTGATAACGGAATCATAAACCAGTTATATTATCAGTTACCGGGAGCTGAGCAATATGAATTGGTGCTTAAAGAAATCAAAGTGGCGGGCACCGAGAAAAAAGGTATGGAGACAATAGAGGATAAAAACATAAACACCTACTATGTTTCTGCGGATTATACCTTTCAGACCATAGTAGGTGCGGGAAATTTTACCATCATGGTGATGACAAATAAATTTTTTAGCGCTGATTAAAAGGCTTCACCGACATTAATAACGAATCCGCCATAACCTTTGCTCACGCCGTAATCGACACCAATATTCGTGTTGGATGTTTTATTGAACTTTACACGTAAGCCTGTACCTACAGCCGGATGAATTTTCTTGAATTTATTGTCGGTTTCTGTAACAGAAGTGGCATTTGCGAAAACTACAAATCCGAACAGCCCGTTATCTGTAATATCTCTTCTGTATTCTGTTTCCACATAAAACAGACCCTTACCACGATAGCGGTTCTGATCTACCCCACGGCCTGATTTATTATTCGGATCCCAGCCAATGCTTGGCAAGTTCAGATAGGGTATATTATTGCTTAAGCCCGTCCACAGATAAGTCCAGAAAGCAAGTGTATTCTGCTGATGAGGTTTAGTATTTAAAGGAATATATTTCCTCGCATCTACGTACAGTGATTTCCAGTCCGTTTTACTTCCCAGAAACGTAGGGTTATTCCTCACCACAATGTTCAGATAACCACCGGGAAGCGGATTGATATAGTTAGTCCGGCTATCATATAACAGGTTTAACGAAACTCCCGATGAAAATGAATTTTCTCCATCGCCGGTTCCAATCTGGTAGCCGCTGAATTCTTTCAGGCCCGGTGAGGGGGTCCTTACATTAATAAAATAATCAAGATTATAACCAATCCCGGCATATAAATAAGGTTTTAATCTTCTTAATGCACTTTGATAAAATCTGATATATTTATAATTGACTAGCATATTGTTATCCTGGTTTCCGCTGCCTATGCCCCAGGTATACTGAGGATAAAAAAGAAAACGTGTATCTCCTTGTACCACCCACTTGTTATCATCGAGCCAAATATTTGATCTTAAGGGCAGTCCAAACCTGCTTTTCAAATTCCAATAAGGTGTAAAGGTTACATTGGAAATATTTGTTGATTTACGGTCCCCCAAATAAAAGCCGGCCGTTGTGGAAGTAATTAATGCGCGGCCTCCTCCGGGAACATTACCGCCGATAGGCAATAAAGAGAAGTATACTTTTTTCTCTCCATCTTTCAGGCGCGGACGTGACTTGATATCAAATAAAGATTTCGCTACATCAATCAGATCTCTTTTTTTCGCTGTATCCCGAACTACGTTGTTCATAGAAATGGCATTGTTAGGATTTTGTGCGTAAGCGGAGGCAGTAGTAAATAGCAGAAAAAAAAGTACGAGTTTTTTATTCATGATTGATAAATGGGCGTTAATAATCCAAAGAGTAGGTTAGTGTAGCAAAATACGTGTTTATTTCACCTTTGCTGCACGTTCTGCAAATCTCGAGCCATTTATCTGTATAATTATACTTTTTCGATAATTACATTATATTAAGATTAGAATGAACAGTTTGCATATGCGGAAATTTGTATGATAACTAGTGTATTCTTATGCTGATAGCGTTGGAAATCAGGCAGTAGTGACATAGTACATTTGAGATGAACTATGTCGTTAAATTATCTCAGTACAACACACCAGGGAAAGGGGGAATAACGATGCATTATTTAGCCCGATGTGTCAGTATCCGTATAAAACATGGT
>Ga0247813_10001554_pt1 | contig 17196 bp, 17 predicted proteins | sample UWRJL169409C1_FD_180719 | JGI IMG/M metagenome (GOLD analysis project Ga0247813, IMG submission 180719) | Plant litter microbial communities from Arlington Agricultural Research Station in Wisconsin, United States - UWRJ-L169-409C-1 | ecosystem: Environmental > Terrestrial > Plant litter >... | reverse complement strand
CCTCGTCGCGGCGTGGTGCTGTGTTGACGCGCTTGCGCTGGCCCTGGGCGCCGGCACCGGCTTCGCGGCTCTGACCACCAGCTGCATTGCCGCCGCCGTGGTTGCGGTTGCGCCATTCGCCCTGCTGGCCGGGGCGTCCGTTGCGGTTGCCGCCGGGGCGCTTGGCAATTGCAGTTTCGTGGGCTGCCTGTGCGGCCGGGCCCTGACCCTTGCGATGCTGCTTCCTCGGTTCGCCGCTTGCCAAAAGATCGTCACCGGCAAAGGGGCTCGGAGCCGACCGTTCAGCGCGGTGAACGTTGTCGCTGCCACCCTGCGGACGCGGACGGCGCTCGGCATGGCCGTTGCCGGCCGGGCGTCCGGCGTTGCGGGCACCATTGCCGCCACGGCCACCCTTCGGGCGGGCACGGTCGGCTGGAACTTCGCCGCTGGCAACAGCGATATCGATGTTCATCAGGCGCTCGATGTCGCGCAGCAGGCGGATTTCGTCCGGTGCGCAAAACGCGATGGCGATACCGTCGCGGCCGGCACGGGCGGTGCGGCCGATGCGGTGGACGTAGGCGTCAGCCACTTCCGGCAGATCGTAGTTGTAGACATGGGTGACGCCGGGAACGTCGATGCCGCGGGCGGCAACGTCGGTGGCGACGAGAACGCGGGTCTGGCCGTCACGGAAGTTCTTCAAGGCACGCTCGCGCTGGCCCTGGCTCTTGTTGCCGTGGATCGAAGCGACGGAGAAGCCGGTATGTTCGAGATGCTTCATCAGCTTTTCGGCGCCATGCTTGGTGCGCGAGAAGACGAGCGCCAGGCCCTGCGGGTTCTCGGTCAGCGACTTCTTCAGCAGTTCAGTCTTCTGGCTCGCACCCTGAACGAAGTGCACATACTGCTCGACCTTGTCGGCAGCCTTGCCCGGAGGCGTGACTTCAACGCGCTTGGGGTTGCTCAGGTATTCGCTGGAAAGATCGGCAATCGCCTTCGGCATGGTGGCCGAAAACAGCAGCGTCTGGCGGTTCTTCGGAACCAGCTTGGAGATCTTGCGCAGGTCGTGGATGAAGCCGAGGTCGAGCATCTGGTCGGCTTCGTCAAGCACGAGATAGCGGGCCTGCGTCAGGGTGACGGCGCGGCGGGCGACGAGATCGAGAAGACGGCCGGGGGTGGCGACGAGGATGTCGACGCCGCGAGCCAGCTGTTCGGACTGCTTGTTGATCGAGGCGCCGCCGACGACGAGGCCGATCTTCAAGGGGGTCTTCTTGACGAAGTCCTTCAGGTTGGCAGCGATCTGGTTCACCAGTTCGCGGGTCGGCGCCAGAACGAGAGCGCGGATGTTGCGTGGATCGGGACGCTTGTCGTCCTTCAGCATCTTTTCGATCATCGGCAGGCCAAAAGCGGCGGTCTTGCCGGTGCCGGTCTGGGCGAGACCGATCAGGTCATGGCCTTCCATGACGAGCGGGATGGCTTCGGCCTGGATCGGCGTCGGCGTATCGAACCCAAGGGCGGTGAGGGTCGAAAGCACGTGCTCGGAGAGGCCAAGGTCTTTGAAAGTGGTCAATGTAGTACCTTTTCGGGGGCGCAAAACGAACAACGCCGGAACTGCACCATGCGGTTCCGGTTTCGCTTCGCGTCAAGAACCCCGCGTGATTTGGGAACTTGTGGGTTGATTAAACTCGTCTAGCGCATGCATTTTGCCACGTTTGGCAAAACATTCTGTGTTGCGCTTATCCTTCGTTACGGATCGGTTGGATCCCGCAGGGCTCGCTCACGCGGCGGCCGGAAGGTGACGCTGGGCCTCATGTCGTTGTTTTGCAGTCAAAAGTCAAGGGATAGTTTTTTGCAGGTGCGAAGAGACCGGTGGATTACGGCATCACGAGCTGGAAATCTACGCCTGCCAGAACGGCACCGTTGACGAGAATTTCCAGCCGGTGGCCGCCGGGATAATACTGCCGCGTGGTAATAGTGCGTATCGCATGCTGGCGCGTCATTATGGTGGTTTGGCCAGGAGCAAGCACAAGGCTCTTCCATTTGAAGACCTTTGGGGCAAGGCTGCCATTGGCTTTACGATGATGGATCGCATAGTCGATCATCACCTGCTGCGGCGTGGAACCCTCGTTGAGGATGGTGAGGGTGAAGGCGACGGCATTGCCGAAATCCACATGCGGGGTCCCTATCTCCACAGTCGCGCCAATGCCGGAAAGCGGGGCGAAACCGAAATTCGCCAGCGCGGCTGCATGCCCCTTTTTCAACAGCGTGCGCGAGGCATGCCGCAGAAGCTGCCGCCGCTCCGGTGAGGCGGCTGCGATATGCTCACCGACGAAAGCTGCGACCAGATCGGGATGATCCTTGGCAATATCGTTCAGGCTGTTGGCGACGGAACGGCGCACGTAATCTTCCGGGTCGTCCAGTAGGGCCGTGAGGATCGGCAGGATCGGTTGCGGGTCGCGCATCAGCGCCGGCAGGCGGATGGCCCAGGGAAGGCGCGGACGGGTGCCTTCGCTTGCCAGCCGGCGGACGTGATGATTGCTGTCGGTGGTCCATGTGCCGATCGTTGCCAGCGCGCGGTCCTGCTCTGCAAGAATGAACTGGCGGATGCCGAATTCCGCGGTAAAATGCGGGGTCAGCTGCTTTAGCAATGCCAAGGACAGATCGAAATGGCCAAGGCCTTTCTGCGCCACGAACTGGCTGACCGGCAGCAGTGCCCATCCGTTGATGCCGCTGCGGCCTGATTGCGGCAGGCTCGCCGAGAGAAGGGCGGCTGCCTGTTCGAAGTCGTCCGGCAATGTCACGGCAAGCGCGTCGCGAATCTGTGTGGCGCGTTGCATCAACTCCAGCTGCTGCATGTCACGTGTTGCAATATCAATGAACCGTGCTGTTTCAAACCTTGAGGAATGGGAGGCGATCTGGTTCGCCATCGTCGTCACGAGCGCCGGATGCAAAAGGTTTTTCAGCGGTTCGGCCATGATGTCTATCCAGTGTTTGATTCCGGTGGACCATAGCCGCAGTTCAACCTGGAATGTAGACCGGGTTTTCCGCCATCATCGTCTCGCAACGGATTTCCCGTAACTATTTCGGGAACCTTCCTTTTTCTCGCGGCGTTGAATCTTCCACGTGCCTCGTTTGCATGAGGCACGTGTTGACGCCCAGTCATCGTGCCGCCGGTGTGGTGACATATGGCCGTCGAGATGAAGATTGCTCGAGGAGTGAAGTATGACCACGACATGGATTCTTGCCGCTGACGGAAACCAGGCCCGCCTTTTGAAGGGCGTGAATTTCCTCAAAGATGGACCCCAGAGCCCCGAGCAGGAGATTTTTCAGATGGACACCAAGCGTGTCCAGGACATCATGGCCGACAAGCCGGGCCGCAGCCATTCCTCGGTCGGACATGGCCGCTCGGCCATGGAATATTCGAGCGATCCGGTGCGCGAGGAACAGCAGAAATTTACCGCTGACGTTGCCAGCAAGATCGACAGCTATGAACAGGAGGGGGCATTCGACCGTCTGGTTGTCTGCGCTGCACCCCAGACGCTCGGCGACCTTCGTTCGATGCTTTCGACCGCAACGCGGGCAAAGACAACCGCCGAGATCAACAAGGACTACAGCAACCTTCCGACCGACAAGTTGATTTCGTCGGTCCGTGCTGCGATGGCGAACTGATCCTCCGTTAAAAATCCGTCGGAACGCCGCCTTCGGCTTTCCGGCGGGCAACAAACGCATCGAGCTCTTCCTCGATGGCCGGATCGAGTGGCGGCTTTTCGTATTCGTTCAGCTTTTCCTTGAAGACACGATTGGCGTGATCGTAGGTCGTCGGCCGTCCTGCTTCCGTCCAGGTCTCGAAATTGCGCCAGTCCGACAGGATCGGCGAATAGAACGCGCTCTCGTAGCGTGCGAGCGTATGGGCGGTGCCGAAATAGTGGCCGCCGGGGCCGACATCGCGAACGGCATCGAGACCAAGCGCATCCTCGCTGACATCAAGGGGAGTGAGGAATTCCGCCACCATCTGCAGCATATCGACGTCGAGGATGAATTTCTCGAAGGATGCGGTCAGTCCACCCTCGCTCCAGCCGGCCGAATGCATGATGAAATTGCCGCCGCCTTGCGTCAGCGCCCAGAGCGACAGCGCCGATTCGTAGGCTGCCTGCGCATCGAGCGTGTTGGAGGCATTGGTGTTGGAGGTGCGGTAGGGCACCTTATAACGGCGGGCGAGCTGTCCGCCGGCAATCACGGCTTTCATGTATTCCGGTGTGCCGAAGGCGGGCGCTCCGGTCTTCATGTCTACGTTCGAGGTGAAGCCGCCATACATGACCGGCGACCCGCGCCGGACCATCTGCGTGAAGGCGATGCCGGCCAGCGCCTCGGCATTTTGCTGCACCACAGCCCCGGCGATCGTCACCGGCGCCATGGCGCCTGCCAGCGTGAACGGCGTGACGACGACGACCTGATTGCGCGACGACATTTCGATAATGCCCTGCAGCATCGGCCCATCGAGGCGCAGCGGCGAGGATGTGTTGATGATGGTGAAGAGCGACGGTTCGGTTTCCATCTGTTCGGCGGAAATGCCGCGCCCGATGCGGGCAATCTCGATGGCGTCGATATTGCGCTGCTGGCCGAGCGAATAGCAGTGAAACACCTTGTCGGTCAGCTTCACCATGTCGGAGAGGCAGTCGAGATGGCGCACCGACGCGTGGATATCAATCGGCTCGACCGGATAGCCGCCGGTCGTATGGATGATGTCATAGGATTGAGCGAGCTTGACCAGCTTGCGGAAATCTTCCTGGTTGCCGGCGCGCCGTCCACCTTCGCGATCGGCGACAAACGGGGCCGAAGCGATCTGGGCGAACACCAGGTTATTGCCGCCGATCTGAACGTTGCGCACCGGGTTTCGCGCATGCATGGTGAAGCCCGATGGTACGGACGCCATCATGTCCATGATCAGGCCGCGATCGAAACGCACACGGTCGGTGCCGGGCGTCACGTCTGCGCCTGCCGCCTTCATCCGGTCGCGGGCTTCCGGCAGGATCACGTCCATGCCGATTTCTTCAAGGATGGTCAACGAGGCATCGTGAACGGCCTCAAGCGCGTCTTCCGACAACACAGAAGATTTCGCCATCGTATTGACGAGATTGAGGTATTTCGAACTACTGCCGCCTTTGCGCGAACGATCCGCGCCGCGCCCGCCGGTTCGGCGCCGGCGTTCCACCGGCGCTTCGGTGTCGCTCGGGGTGGTTTGCGGAAGTTCGTTGTCGCTCATGATTTTTCCATCGGTTTGGACAGAGGCTCATGTTGCAGATTCGACGCCCCGAAGGCGCCACCATTTGCGACAGCAAATTTCCCTGAAAGAGAAGAGCGTTTTGAGGGCTGGTTATTCCGCGACGCCGGATGTCGATTTTACGCCGCAAAGCATTTCGCGCTTGCTGCCGAAGCCGGGTCTGCGTTCGACGGTGAAGCCTGCACCTTGCAGGTTGCGGCGGACGAAACCGGCGGCGGCATAGGTCGCAAACGTACCGGCATCAGCGGTTTTTTCATAGGCAAGCCGCATCAGCTCCTGCGACCACATGTCGGGATTGCGTTTGGGCGCGAAGCCATCCAGATACCAGGCATCGAATTTTTCCGTAAAACCACGGATACTCTCAAAGGCTGGGCCGCAGACGACTGTTAGCCGCAGGCCGCCTGCGAAACTGAGGTCAATCCGGCCTTCTGGTTGATCCGGCCACTGCGCGCACAGGGCCAGCCGCTCCGCCTCGATCTGCGGCCAGCGCGACAGCGCCCGGCCAATGTCGGAAGCGCGCATTGGAAACCGCTCGAACGAGACGAAATGAAGGTTTGCCCCTTCAACACGCGTTTCCTTCCATTGCCGCCACGTCTCGCAAAAATTCAGCCCGGTGCCGAAACCGAGCTCACCGATCCAGAATGTGCCGGGTCTGCGCCAGCGTTCGGGCAGGCCGTTGCCTGTGAGAAAGACATGGCCACATTCCAGCCGGCCATCTTCACGGCAATAAAAATGGTCGCCAAATTCCTGCGAATAGGGCATATCGCCCTCGTGCCATTCAAGCGTTTGCCTGTTTGGGGTTTGCCCGTCCGGCGCGGGCATTACGTCCAAATGATTGCGGGTCATGGCGAACCGATAATCTCCACGTTCAAGAAGGTCAATCGATGGTGGATCTGTTGATTGTCGGCGGCGGCATCATGGGGCTCTGGGCGGCCGTCATGGCCGATCGGGCCGGGTTGAAAACGCTGCTGGTCGAACGAGACAAGATCGGCGCCGGTGCCAGCGGCGGCGTGCTCGGCGCTCTGATGCCGTATATGCCGGATCGCTGGGACGACAAGAAACAGTTCCAGTTCGATGCCCTGGTATCGCTCGAGCGCGACATCGCCACCTTGGAAGCACAAACCGGGGTATCGGCCGGTTACCGCCGTTCCGGCCGCCTGATACCGCTACCCAAGCCGCATCTGCGCACCATTGCGCTGCGCCACGAACAGGATGCGCTCGTCAATTGGTGGCTGGGAGACCGGCGGTTTTTCTGGCATGTGCAGGATAGTCCGGCAGCGGCCGGCTGGCCTGAAAACGAAGCCATGGCGAGTGGCGTCGTGTTCGATACGCTGGCCGCCCGCGTCGATCCGCGCTTGCTGCTTGCGCTGTTGGCCAAGGCGCTCGGCCAGTCGCGTCATGTTCAGATCGAGGAAGGGCGGGCGCTTGCCGGTCTCGATCCGGTCGCCGGCAAGGCGACGTTTTCAGACGGACATTCGCTATCTTTCGGTGCCTGCATTCTTGCTGCCGGCGTCGATACTTTCGGGCATCTGGATGCGCTTCCCGATAAACCGGCAGCAGCGTCCAGTGGAACGGCCGTCAAAGGGCAGGCGGCTGTGCTGAAAGCCGATCTTGATTCCGCATTGCCGGTCATATTCCTGGACGGGCTCTACGTCGTGCCACATGACAACGGTCTTGTGGCAGTGGGCAGCACCAGCGAAAACAGTTTTGCCGATCCCGTGTCGAACGACCACCTGCTTGACGATCTCCTGGCGCGGGCACGCGCGGTGGTGCCCTTGCTTGCCGATGCTCCTGTGGTCGAGCGCTGGGCCGGCTTACGGCCCAAAGCCATCGGCCGCGATCCGATGGTCGGCCGTCACCCGGATCATCAGCGGCTCTATACCCTGACCGGCGGCTTCAAGATCAGCTTCGGACTGGCACATCGCCTCGCGGCCAGCGTCATCGGCGAAATGGCGGGACAGCGGGACGAGGCACTGCCGGACTCGTTCCGCTGCGCCAGTCACTTTTCCCTGCTGCGCGCGTCCTGACTTCTTTCCACCTTCCGGAAAGCAGTCTCTATTTCGCAGTGGTCTATGCTTCGATCATCTGCGCCTGCGCGGCAATCTGCGTTTCCTGGAATTTCGTGTTCTGACCGGCTGCGATCAACCATCCTCCGTGCTGCTTGCTCATCACATAAAGCGGTCTTCCTTCCTCGTGCCCTTCCAGCGGTATCCCTGTTGGACCGACCGGGCACTGACGGACATTGACGGCTGCTATGGTGTCGCTGAGGAAGGTGATGTGCTCCACATCGTAATAGGCATATTCCTCGCTGAGCGCGGGTGTGAGCACTTTTGCCGTGAAATCATGGATTTCCGGCCATCCGGTAAGCCGGCGTCCGAACGCCGTGACCCAGACGGCTTGTGGCGTCAGCAGGCCGGTGAAGCCTTCGACATCGCGATTCCATTGCATCGTTTCCAGCCGTTCGACCACCGCGATGATCAAGGCAGTGTCGCGTGGGCGGTCTGGTGGCGACGTAGGAGCATAGGTGACCGCGGGTTGAGAGGGCACTCTCATTTGTTCTTCCCGATCTGCGCGCGCCGAGGGGCGCTCATCCGATTCCAAATCGCCGTGGAGGTCCTCGGGATCGTGGCCTCCAGTGTGAAACTGCCGATCCCGACAGGTGCGCGCCCCTCAACGGCATCGATCACCGCCGCGGCACCTGCGCTGGTGAAACCGCCATAGAGTTCGATCAGCCCGACGCCATCGTCGACAAGTGCGCGCGCAATGGCAGCCGCCGCCGCTTCAGCCGCAACGGCAAAAAATGTCATACGCAACGGTGGAAAATCCTGGTTGAACCGGTCTTTTTGCGGGTCGGCATTTGGCTCGAGGAAAATGAAAGCCCCGGGCGGTGGCACTCCGTTGTCATAGGCAGCGCTGTAGCGAGCGGCAGGGGTGAGAGATTCCATGCCGAATGTCACCGAGCTGACCCGGATATTCGATCCGACTGCTGCTTGCACGATCGGCCGCCACCGGGGCGATATGCCGCCGCAGAGCTCGATCAATTCCACCCCTTCCAGAGCGAGACCGGAGGCTACGTCCAAAAGCTCGTCCACGCGCCCGATCGCCACGATTGTCAGTCCTGCGCGCTCGATACGGTCCCGTGCGGGATCAGCGCCAGCGGCTTCATAAATGATTGCCTTTTTCATCTCTCTCTCTCCAGGAAATGCGTGACTGGGAGATTGCAACCGCCTTTTGATCTGTGCAAAAAAACAGATCAAAACGATCGGAATATATGATCATGCTGGATGCGCTGACACTCGATCAACTTCGCGTTTTCGTGTCGATTGCCGATACTGGCTCCTTCCGCGCGGCATCTAGGTCGCTTGGGCGGGCGCAATCCGGCTTGAGCAATGCTGTCGCCAACCTTGAAGCTGAGCTTCAGATTTCCCTGTTCGACCGCGCGCAGCATCGTCCTGTGCTGACCGAGGCGGGAGCGACATTGCTTGCCGACGCCAGGGTGCTTCTGATCAAGGCGGATGCGCTTCGCGCCCGTGCAAACAGTTTCAATCAGGGCATTGAAGCCGCTCTCAGAGTGGCGCTTGATCCCCTTCTTCCGTTGCCACGCATAGCCGGGGCGTTTCGGCGGTTCAGCCAGGCGTTTCCGCAGGTAAGACTGGAACTCGAGACTGCCCCGATGACCGCTGCCTTGGCAACCGTTCTGGACGGCCGGTGTGACCTCGGCTTCACGGCTGCGGATGAGCAGGACCCTCATGTGGTGATCCATGCGATTGGCAGGATTGCCGGTTTGATTGCCGTATGCCGTTCGGACTACGAACTGGCGCGTCCCAAGGATGGAGAGAAATGGACAACGGTCGCTCTCTCGGATCATTTGCAGGTGGTGATATCGGATCCTTCCCTGCGCTCACAGGGCCGGAATTTCGGGGTGCTGTCACAGAGGATCTATCGAGTCGGAGACATCGCAACCAAACAAGCGCTAATTCTGGCAGGCGTTGGATGGGGATATCTGCCTTCCTGGATGGTCGAAGATGAGATTGCTGCCGGCAGGCTGGTACGCGTTCCTCTCGTTACACACGGGACGCAGGAGACGCAGCCTTTGACGCTTTATGCGATCCGCCGCATCGATCGACCATTCGGGCCGGCCGCATCCGGGTTGTGCCGTATCTTGGAGGAGGATTTTGGCTGATCTCTTGCGGGATCGTGAAGCCTGCCGTGAGGCTGTCGCTTGCGTTCTGACCGGCAACGCAAAAAGCCCTGCTTCGCGAGCAGGGCTTCGTGGACAAAAATCGGGAGTGATTACATCCAGTATGGGGGCACGCCGTAGTAATCGTAGACGCGGCGGCCATTTTCCTTGTTCCAGTCGTATTCGTCGTCGCCATGATATTTCGGCGCGCTTTCGACCTGTTCGCGGGTGATATCGGTGCGGTAGCCGCCTAGGCTCTCGTCATAGCTGAGCTTCTGCCACGGAAGCGGATAGTGATCTTCGCCGATACCGAGGAAGCCGCCAAAGCCGAGGACGGCATAGGAGACGCGGCCGCTGCGCTTTTCCAGAATCACACGTTCGATCGTGCCGATATGCTTTCCGTCCTGGCCATAAACGCGGGTACCTTCGACCTTGTCGCTGGCGATCAGGTCGTGCGTTTCCTTGATGCTGGCATCCTGGATAGTGCTGTCCTGGTAGGTCATGTTTCGTCTCCGTTTTTAATGTTACCGCTGAGAAAACGAAGCAAAAGCCGGTTGGTTCCGTCCGAAAATCGGCATTTTCAGACAGGATTCCGTTTTCAGGAGGAACAGAGGATCGGTCATTGGCCAGCGGCCGCCCCATTCGTCATTGTGTCATGCAAATCACTTAACCCCGGCTTCAGAACGAGTTTCAACGGAGCGGAGCCGATGCGGTACGCTATCTATTTTACGCCGTCGATGTACGATCCCCTGTCGGTCGCCGCCGCAAGCTGGCTTGGCCGTAACGTCTATTCCGGCGAAGCCCCGGAGGCGCCGTCCATTGCCGGTTTCAGCCGGCAGGAACTGGCGTTTCACACGGCAGTGCCGCGCCGTTATGGATTTCACGGAACGATCAAGGCACCGTTCCGCCTGCATGATGACACCAGCGAGCCGGCGCTTCTCAAATCGCTGATGCATTTCGCCAGCACGATGAGCCCGTTCGAGATCCCGAAGATGGAAATCGGACGGCTCGGCGAGTTCTTTGGCCTTGCACCATCAGCGCCCTGTGAACAAATGAATCATCTGGCCGCTTCAGTGATTCAGGCATTCGACGCGTTTCGGGCGCCCTTGAGCGATAGCGAGATCGAGCGGCGGGACCCGGACCGGCTGACGGCACCGCAGTTTTCCAATCTTCATCGCTGGGGCTATCCTTATGTGATGGATGAATTCCGCTTTCACATGATGCTGACAGGCCCGGTGAATTCCAATCTCAACGCACGCTTCGAGACCGCCTTGCGTGATTTCTTCGAGCCGGTGATCGCGGGTCCACTGAAAATTTCCAGCCTTGCCTTGTTCATCGAGCCGGAACCGGGTGCGCCGTTGCGCGTGCATTCGCAGCACCCGCTCGGCAAGCTATCGGCGCATCGGCCAGCCGTTGCCGGCGCAAAGGCCAGTGCTATGGCGCTGACCACTATGCCACGCGTTTCCGAATCGAAGGCGGCTGTGGCTGCCCGCCTGCTACAGGCGAGCTGCTGAGCGGCTGATGCCGTTTCGACTGTTGAAGGTTCGGGCTATTCAAGCTTTGGACAGATCGCTGTTCGCCACCATTTTGACTTCGATTTTCCGCCCCCGGATGCTACCGTCCCGGCAAATTCGAAGGGTGATTTCATGACAGACCAATCTTATCCACGCGATCTCATCGGCTATGGCCGCAATCCGCCGCAGGTCCGCTGGCCGGGCGATGCGCGTATCGCCGTGCAGTTCGTGGTCAACTACGAAGAGGGCGGCGAGAGCTGCATTCTCGACAGTGACAAGGCATCCGAATCGCTGCTGTCGGAAATCGTCGGTGCGCAGCCCTGGGCCGGCCAGCGCAACCTCAACATGGAATCGATCTACGAATATGGTTCGCGTGCCGGCTTCTGGCGGCTTTGGCGGATGTTTACCAGCCGCAATGTCGATGTCACCGTCTATGGCGTGACGCTTGCCATGGCGCGCAATCCGGAAGCGGTTGCCGCCATGAAGGAAGCAGGCTGGGAAATCGCCAGCCACGGTTATCGCTGGCTGGAATACAAGGATTTTTCCGAGGACGAAGAGCGCAAGCATATCCTCGATGCCGTGCGTTTGCACACCGAACTGACGGGCTCGCATCCGCTCGGCATGTACCAAGGCAAGCCTTCGGACAACACGCTGAAGCTGGTGATCGAAGAGGGCGGCTTTGTCTATTCCTCCGACAGCTATGCCGACGAACTGCCCTATTGGGTGCCGGGCCTCACCAAAGACAAGCCCCACCTGATCATCCCCTATACGCTCGATGCCAACGACATGCGCTTTGCAACGCCGCAGGGGTTCAATTCCGGCGACCAATTCTTTGCGTATCTCAAGGACACGTTCGACGTGCTCTATGCCGAAGGCAAGGACGGCAGCCCGAAGATGATGAATGTCGGCCTGCATTGCCGCCTTGTCGGCCGCCCGGGCCGGGCCGCAGCACTTGCCCGTTTCCTCGATTACGTTCTCAGCCACGAAAAAGTCTGGACGCCGAAACGCATCGACATCGCCCGGCACTGGCAGGAACATCACAAGCCGGAAGGTGGACTGTGATGCTGGCGCGGGATGAGTTTGTCGCACGGTTTGGCGGCATCTTCGAGCATTCGCCCTGGGTGGCGGAACGTGCTTTTGACGCGACCCCGGATATTTCGCTGACGTCAGACGGTGTGCATGAGGCACTTGTTGCGCCGTTTAGGGCAGCCTCGCAAGCCGAGCGTCTTGCAGTCCTTCAAGCCCATCCGGATCTTGCCGGCAAGCTGGCCATTGCCGGAGGACTGACGGAGGATTCCAGAGCGGAGCAGGCGGGCGCCGGGCTGGACCGGCTGAGCGCGACCGAGCATGCACGGTTTACCGGACTGAATACCGCCTACACGGAGAAATTCGGCTTTCCCTTCATCATCGCGGTGAAGGGCCTGAACAAGGACGATATTCTCGCTGCATTCGAAAGCCGGATTGACAATAGTCTCGAAGAGGAATTTGAAACGGCTTCTGCGCAGGTCGAAAAGATCGCGCTGTTGCGTTTGCGTTCACTGCTTCCGGGAGAAGACAATGCCTGAGACGAAACCGCCATGCCATTTCACGGCGGCACTGAGGATCTGATGCCACAGTTCCTGACCATCGAGCCGCTGACGCAAGCGGCATTCGCGCCTTTCGGAACTGTTATCGAGCCTGATCCGGAAACGATGCGGTTGATCAACGGCGGCTCCACCGAGCGGTTTCATGCACTGGGCCGCGCCGATGTGAGCGGCGAAGACGCCCGCGTGATCATCAACATCTTCCGTGGCCAGCCACGCAGTTTTCCCTATTCCGTGACGATGATGGAACGCCATCCGCTGGGCTCGCAGAGCTTTTCGCCGCTCGGCGGCGGTTCTTGGCTTGCAGTCGTTGCGCCCGATGAGGGCGGAAAACCGGGATTGCCGCGCGTCTTTCTGGCAACCGCCGCACAGGGCGTCAATTATGGCCGCAATGTCTGGCATCATCCGCTGATGGCCGTCGGCGCGGTCAGCGATTTCCTGGTTGTCGACCGCGACGGGCCGGGCAACAATCTGGAAGAGGTTTTCTACGACGAGCCTTTCGTCATCGCCAATCCCTTCTGATGCATACGAGGTTTCTATGAGCACGTCCGGCCGCCTGACCACCCATGTCCTCGATACCGCGCTTGGCAAGCCGGCCAAGGGCTTGAAGATCGATCTGTTCCTGATCGAAGGCGAGGACCGCCGCTTGCTGCGCACGGTCGAGACCAACAGCGACGGCCGTGTCGATGGGCCGATGCTCGAGGGCGAAGCCTTTGCCACCGGGACTTACGAACTGCTGTTCCACGCCGGTGATTATCTGCGAGCGGCCGGCGCTGCCCTGACAGAGCCGGCCTTCCTCGATCTGATCCCGCTGCGCTTCGGCATCGCCGACGCGGGCAGCCACTACCATGTGCCGCTGCTGCTCTCGCCGTTCAGCTACTCGACCTATCGGGGAAGCTGAGTTTACTCCGCAATCACATCCCGGTTGATGTCGCGGATATCCCGCTTGCCGCAGAGCGCCATGGTGATGTCGAGTTCCTTGCGGATGATCTCGAGCGTGGTGGTGACGCCAGCCTTGCCGTCGGCGCCGAGGCCGTAGAGGAACGGGCGGCCGATATAGGTGCCCTGGGCGCCGAGTGCCACAGCCTTGAGCACGTCCTGGCCGGAGCGGATGCCGCCATCGACATGGACCTCGATCTGGTGGCCGACGGCATCGACGATTTTCGGTAGCATGCTGATCGATGAGGGGGCGCCATCCAACTGGCGGCCGCCGTGATTGGAAACGATGATCGCATCAGCGCCGGTGCGCGCCGCCATCTTGGCGTCCTCGACATCGAGAATGCCCTTCAGGATCAGCGGGCCGCCCCACATCGTCTTGATCTCCTCGACATTTTCCCAGGACAGCTGCGGATCGAACTGCTCGGCTGTCCACGACGACAGAGAGGAGAGATCGGAAACGTTCTTGGCATGGCCGACGATGTTGCCGAAGCTGCGGCGCTTGGTCCCCAGCATCTGCATGCACCACAGCGGCCGGGTCGCCATCTGCCAGATATGCTTCGGCGTGAATTTTGGAGGGGCTGACAGGCCGTTGCGCAGGTCTTTATGGCGCTGGCCGAGGATCTGCAGGTCGAGCGTCAGAACCAGTGCCGAGCACTTGGCGGCCTTGGCGCGGTCGATCAGGTTCTTGACGAACTCGCGGTCGCGCATGACATAGAGCTGGAACCAGAACGGCTTGCTCGTCACCGATGCGACGTCTTCGATCGAGCAGATGCTCATGGTCGACAGGGTGAAGGGAACGCCGAATTCCTCGGCCGCCTTTGCCGCCAGCATCTCGCCATCGGCGTGCTGCATGCCGGTCAGGCCGGTCGGAGACAGGGCCACCGGCATCGAGACCTTTTGGCCGATCATCGTGCTTTCCAGCGAGCGGTTGGTCATGTCGACCAGAACCCGCTGGCGCAGCTTCACCTTGCGAAAATCCTCTTCGTTGGCGCGGTAGGTGCCCTCCGTCCAGGCGCCGCTGTCGGCATAATCGAAGAACATTTTCGGTACGCGGCGCTTGGCAAGTGCCTTCAGGTCGCTGATTTCGAGGATTTTGGCCATATCGCAGGGTTCCATCTCAAGAGATGGCCCGGCCATACCATGTTTCAGGAAGGCTTGTTAAGAGTAGAAGCGGAGAGAGGTAAAATTATTTTACCTCTTTTTGGGAAACTCAAGCGGTATCTGCTCATTGCCTGTCCGCCCATGCTCTTGCACAACATTCGATCTCCCTCAAAAGAGGGGGCTGTATTGTGCGAAATGGGATTCGGGATGAGAACCAGCTTGAGACAAAAAATCATTGAGGTTTGCGATCGCAAGATTGCAGACAAAGGCCCCGGCGTCGGGCTGTCCTTCTACGCATTCTTTGCCAACAGGAATGATGATCCGGAACTGCTGATGGAAGCGGCCGAATGGTGGATCCGGACGCACAGGCTCGATCACTTCGAAAAGGCTGTAAAGATCAAGGCGATGGTGGAGGGAGTGGCTTAACCGGCCAAGCCCGCCTTGGCTGCTACTCCCGCCACATAGGTCTCGACGATTGCCCGGTCATCGCCCATGGTCTGGAGCAGGAACAGTTCGTCGGCGAGGGAATTGACCACTTCCGCTTTCAGCGCCATGGCCGGAGTTGCCGCCATGTTCAGCACGATGAAATCGGCGTCGGTGCCGGGATCGAGCGTGCCGATCCTGTCTTCGAGCGACAGCGCCTGCGCATTGCCGAGCGTCATGAAATAGGCGCTTTCAAACGGGTTCAGCCGCTCGCCCAGCAATTGCTGGATCTTGTAGGCTTCGTCCATGGTGCGCAGCATCGAATAGCTGGTGCCGCCGCCGATATCGGTAGCGAAGGACACGCGCACCGGCTTTTCTCTGCCCATCAGCCGCCGGAGAGGAAACAGGCCGGAGCCGAGGAAGAGGTTGGAGGTCGGGCAGTGCACGGCGATCGAGCCTGTCTCGCTCATCGCGTCCATCTCCCGGTCGGACAGGTGGATCGCATGCCCGAACAAGGTTTTCGGCCCGAGCAGGCCGTAGCGGGCGTAGACGTCGGTATAGTCGACGGCGTCCGGATAGAGCGCGCAGGTGAAATCGATCTCGTCACGGTTTTCCGAGAGATGGGTCTGCACATGCAAGTCGGGGAATTCACGTACCAGGGCTTCCGCAGCCGACATCTGTTCCGGTGTCGAGGTGATGGCAAAGCGCGGGGTGATGGCAACGTGATTGCGGCCCTTTCCGTGCCATTGTTCGATGACGGCGCGGGTCTCGTCATAGCCCATTTCAGGTGTATCGAGCAGGCCCTGCGGTGCGTTGCGGTCCATCATCACCTTGCCGGCAATCATGCGCATGTTACGATCAAGCGCTTCGGCGAAAAAGGCGTCGGCGGAGGCCTTGTGCACCGAGCAATAGGCAACCGCCGTCGTCGTGCCGTGGCGGACCATCTCGTCGAAGAATTTTCCGGCGATCCGCTCAGCATGCGCCGTCTCGACGAAGCGGCATTCCTCCGGAAACGTATAGGTGTTCAGCCATTCCAAAAGGTTGGCCGCATAGGAGCCGATCACCTGCATCTGCGGGAAATGCAGGTGCGTGTCGATAAAGCCGGGCAGGATGAGATGCGGACGGTGGTCGATTTCGATGACGTCCTTGGGGCCTTGAGCCTTCACCGCATCATAGCTGCCGCGTGCAAGGATCAACCCATTCTCGACCAGCAGCGCGCCATCCGCCTCATAGGTAAAGGCGCTGGTGTCGTTGAGGCTCAAAGGGGCACGGCTGAAGCTGAGCGTGCGTGCGCGAATGAGAGTGGTGGTCATTCTGTCTTGCCTTCCGAAACCGCGCTTTCGAACCATGCGGTTAAAAGCTTGCGTTCGTCATTGGTCATGTCGGTGATGTTGCCTGGCGGCATCGCATGGCTGCGTCCGGCCTGAATGTAGATTTCACGGGCGTGTGCGGCAATCTCCGCGTCGTTTTCAAGCATCACGCCCTTTGGTGCCCGGTTGATGCCTTCATAGACCGGTTCGGCCGAGTGGCACATTGAACAGCGCGTCGAAATCGCGTCCTTCACGGCCGGGAAATGCGCGTTGGCGGCGAATTGCTGGAACGCCGGCGCGACCTCGGCCTTATCCTCGCCGGTCAGGACTTTCGGCACTGTCGAAAGCCACATGATGGCAATGAAAATGATCAGGGTGACGATCCAAGTCCAGGTCGGACGGCCTTTTCTGGCATGGGTGGTGTTGAACCAGTGCCGGATAGTGACGCCCATCAGGAAGACCAGTGCTGCAATCACCCAGTTATAGGCGGTGGCGAAGGCCAGCGGATAATGGTTTGACAGCATGAAGAAGATCACGGGCAGGGTCAGGTAGTTGTTGTGCAGCGAGCGCTGCTTGGCGATGACGCCATATTTCGGATCCGGCGCCCGTCCGGCGATGAGATCGGCGACGACGACGCGCTGGTTCGGCATGATGATGAAGAAGACATTGGCCGACATGATCGTCGCGGTAAACGCGCCGAGATGCAGGAAAGCGGCGCGGCCGGTAAACACTTGCGTATAGCCCCAGGCCATCAGGACGAGCGCGACGTAGAGAATGCCCATCAGCGTCCAGGTGTTCTTGCCGAGCGGCGATTTGCACAGAAGGTCGTAGAAGATCCAGCCGATGGCAAGCGAGCCAATCGAGATCGCAATTGCCGTGGTCGCGGAGATGT
>Ga0247813_10001550_pt1 | contig 17229 bp, 15 predicted proteins | sample UWRJL169409C1_FD_180719 | JGI IMG/M metagenome (GOLD analysis project Ga0247813, IMG submission 180719) | Plant litter microbial communities from Arlington Agricultural Research Station in Wisconsin, United States - UWRJ-L169-409C-1 | ecosystem: Environmental > Terrestrial > Plant litter >... | reverse complement strand
GAGCAGGACCTGCGCGTCCATCAGGTCGCGGCTTTCGCGCACATCGCCGCCGGTATAATGGGCGACATCGGCAACCGGTGATTCAGCCGGCTTTTGCGGCAGGCTGGAAAACCGGTCTTCAACCTGTCGCACAAAGCTATCATGATCGATCGCACCGGCCCCGACGACGAACATGCGGTCGGTGGTGTAGTTGCGGTCGAGATAGGTGCGAATCTGTTGAGGCGTGAAGGATAAGACCGTATCCGGCGTGCCGAGGATCGGGCGGCCGATCGTCTGGTTGGCGAAGGCGGTTTCGGCGAATTTGTCGAAGACGACATCGTCGGGCGTGTCGTTGGCGGCGCCGATTTCCTGCAGGATGACCTGCTTTTCGCGCTGCAGCTCGTCCTCGTCGAAGGAGGATTCCGTCAGGATGTCGGCAAGAATGTCGACAGCGAGCGGAACATCGTCCTGGAGAATACGGGCGTAGTAGGAGGTGGTTTCCGTTGATGTCGCGGCGTTGACCTCGCCGCCGACATTTTCGATCTGTTCGGCAATGTCGCGGGCTGTTCGCCGTGCGGTGCCTTTGAACGCCATATGTTCCAGCAGATGGGCAATTCCGTGCTCGTCCGTGGTTTCATCGCGTGAACCGGATTTGATCCAGACCCCGAGGGCGACGCTTTCAAGATGCGGCATGTTCTCGGTGACGACCGTCAACCCGGATTGCAGCCGGGTGCACTCAACTTTCATCATACGTCTTTCTGCGTCCTTATTTCCGGATGCGGGCCCGCTCGTTGATATAGGTTTCAACAGCTTTTAGCTCGGCGTCAAGAACGTCGAAACGCTCCTCCCTGACCATCAGATTAGCAAGCCACGTTGGAAGCGCCGGGTCAATACCACTGGCCGATTTTACTGCAGCCGGGAATTTCGCCGGATGCGCGGTGGCAAGCGTCACCATCGGCACGCTCGAGGTTTCATGCTTGTTGGCAACGAAGACGCCGATGGCCGTATGCGGGTCGAGAAGATAGCCGGTGGTCTCCAGCGTCTTGGCGATGGTTTTGGCCACTTCCTTCTCTGTGGCGCGGCCGGCGCGGAACACCTTGCGGATCGATTTCAGCGCATCGTCCTCGATCTCGAAGGAGCCCGATTGCTTCAGGTTGGCCATGGCACCGCGCACCTTGGAGGCGTCGCGGCCATACGCCTCAAACAGCAGCCGTTCGAAATTGGAAGAGATCTGGATATCCATCGACGGCGAGCTGGTCGCCTTGACGTCGCGCATCTCGTAGCGACCGGTCTCCAGCGTGCGGGCGACAATGTCGTTCTCGTTGGTGGCAACCACCAGCTTGTCGATCGGTAGGCCCATCTGGCGCGCCACGTAACCGGCAAAGATATCGCCGAAATTGCCGGTCGGAACCGTGAAGGAGACCATCCGGTCGGGACCACCCAACGCCAGCGCCGTGGTGAAATAATAGACGATCTGGGCCATGATGCGGGCCCAGTTGATCGAGTTGACGCCGGACAAGGCCACGCTGTCGCGGAAGGTGACATCGTTGAACATGTCTTTGACGAGGCTCTGGCAATCGTCGAAATTGCCGTTGATCGCCAGCGCATGGACATTGCTCGCTGTCGACGTCGTCATCTGGCGCTGCTGTACCGGCGAGACCTTGCCATGCGGGAAGAGGATGAAGATGTCAGTGCGGTCGCGCCCGGCAAAGGCGTCGATCGCTGCCCCACCGGTATCGCCCGAGGTGGCGCCGACGATGGTGGCGCGCTCGTTGCGTTGCGTGAGCACATAATCCATCAGCCGCCCGAGCAGCTGCATCGCCACGTCCTTGAAGGCAAGCGTCGAACCATGGAAGAGTTCCATGATGAAGGCGTTCGGGCCGGTCTGGACAATCGGAGCGATCGCCGGATGGCGGAAGGTCGCATAGGCTTCATCGATCATCGCACGAAATTTTTCGTCGGGGATTTCACCGTCGATGAAAGGCGTGAGGACCGTGAACGCGATCTCCTGATAGGATTTTCCGCGCATCGCCCGGATTTCCTTCTTGGTGAAGCTTGGCCATTCGGCAGGCACATACAGACCACCGTCGCGGCCGAGACCTGCCAGAAGCGCATCGCAAAAACCCAGCGAAGGGGCTTCGCCCCGCGTCGAGATATACTTCACCGTGACCATCCTTCGTCGTCTGTTTGCTGCCGCGGACGTTGCGGCGGGAATTGAGCGGCACCCTACAGCGCCGCGCGTCATTTCATGATGCGCAAAGGTCGCTGTAGCACTTGGTAGTCGAACCGAGTGGGAACCGCGGTTCTTTTTGCGTCAACCCTTGGCAAAGCTGACGGAAATATCGGATTTTCACCCTTTAACCGGCCAATTCAGCGCGTCCTGAAAAATTGGCGCTCCGGCTTCAGACTCCAATCGATTTTTCAATGCGTCGCTGCTATAGACCATCGCCAAGGGTCTTGAAAGGCTCAAGTTGCAGGGGCGGAAAACCGAAAAATACCTTATTTTACGGTCAGTCACGCCCGGCGGCATCAATTGTGCAAGGCAGAGGGTCAAGTCAGGTGTTTGGTAAAATCTCCAGCCGTCTTCTCGGAATTTCACTTCTCGTGATCATCGCGGGCTGCAACAAAACGGACACAGGCGGCGCGATCGACGCCGGCGGCAGCGCCGCGGCGCCGACCCCTGCCGTCATCCAGGGTGCGTGCCCGCAGGTCTATCTGCTCGATGGAACCGCAAATTATCGCACATACGCCAAGGGCGCCAAGGATGATCCGACCAAGATCGTCTACCAGGCGTCGCTCGCAGACACGACCCGCCAGTGCGTTCAAAACGAGAGCCAGCTGGTGATGACCGTCGTCGTCCAGGGCCGCGTCGTTGCAGGTCCGGCCGGTGGTGCGGGAACAGTCAACCTGCCGATCCGCGTCGCTGCGACCGACGGCAAGAACACGCTCTATTCCGAATTGACGCAATACCCCGTCGAAGTCCCGACCGGCGTCGGCACCACCCAGTTCATCTTCACCAAGACCAACATCGCACTGCCCGGCGGCGCCGGCGATTTCGCCAAGGTCTATATCGGCTTCGACGAGGGCAAGGCTTCGGCCAAGAAGAAGAAATAAGCGGGATTCTGCTGTGAAATGAAAAAGCCGGCACGAGGATATCGCGCCGGCTTTTTTTGTTGTTCAGGCGGTGATCAAGCCGTCAGCGTTTCCGACCATTCCGACAGTGCGGCGATGACGCCGGGCAGGGCGCTCATGCGCGAAATCACCGTTTCTGCACCGGCTTCAGTCAGCTTGTCGGCATGCGAGGGGTAGGTGTGCGATGCACCGGTAAAGCCGACGACGCGCATGCCGGCAGCGATGGCGCCATGGATGCCGTGCACCGAATCCTCGATCACCAGAACGCGCGACGGATGGACGCCGAACTGTTTTGCCCCGTGCAGGAAGATGTCCGGCTTCGGCTTGACCTTGTCTTCGCCAAGATCGCGGGCCGAATAGATGTGCTTGCCGAAATGATCCTTGATACCGACCTTGGCCAGCATCGAGGCGAGCCGCGCCGAAGTCGAGTTCGAGCAGATGCAATGCGGCAGCTTGATCTGCGCCAGCATCGGCTTGACGCCCTCGATGATGTTGAGGTCGTTTGCCAGGCGCTTGTCGAGGATGGCTTCGACCTTGGTCAGCATCGAGGCTGAAAACGGGATGTCGGCTTCCCTCTCGATGGCGAGAAGCGTGTGGTGCCAGGTCATGCCGGCAAAGCGCTCGGCCATTTCCTCGGTGCTGATCGGATAGCCCGATTCCGTCAGAAGCTCGGCTTCGACTTCGCTGGCGATGATTTCCGAATCGACAAGAACGCCGTCGCAGTCGAAGATAATGAGATCAATGCTGGTCATGCCGTGAGAATCCTTCGGGGAGATGCTGGCCGTTTACACGATGCCGCCTCAAAGCTCAACCGCGCGAAGCGGGTAGCTGGTATGCGGGCAGGAGGACTTGCTGCAATGTCATCGCCGGTTGACCGGCAGATAAAGCTGAAGATATTCTCCACCGCGTCGGCCATGCGGGGTGAGGGTTCGGCTGAGATTTCCGTCTGAACCAACTCAAGGCCTTCATGACTGTCCGTCTGCGCCCGCATCATCTGCTCTGCATGCTGACCTTCATCGGCAAAGGGTACACCGAAACTTTCACGGAAAACTATATCCGCATCGCCGCCCGCCTTTCCGCAGGCGAGGATATTCTGGTGGTTGAGGGGCCGGACGATATCTGTGCGCCTATGCTTGGCGAGGTGGATATGCACTGTCTGAACGAGAGCGTGACGGATCGCGATATCAAGGCGAGCGAAGCGGTTGGGGCCCTGCTCAAGATGCCTGCCGGTCCGGGCGCTTCGATCACTCCCGGCGCAGATTTTCTGCAGCGGATGCGTGCGGCGTTTGGTGATGGTTCGATCAGGGAAGCTTGCCAGCGTTGCGAATGGTCGCCGCTCTGCACCGGTATTGCCGGCTCAGGCTTCGACGGTGTCCTCGTGATGGCGCTTGACCGCTGACGGTACTGCCAGGGGAAAGAGCTTTGCGAATTCCGTCTCGCCGGTGCCGGTGAAACGGATGGCGCGGCTGTCGGGCTCGCGTTTGGCCCAGCCCTTGTCGAGAAACAGCGTCAGCAAGGCTTGTCCGAGCGAACCGGCGAGATGCGAGCGGCGCTCGCTCCAGTCGAGGCAGGCGCGGCAGAGCGGACGGCGCAATCGTGTCAGTGCCGGAAGATCGATGCCGAGCGTGGTCATCCTGTCTTCGCCGGATGGCGTCAAATGCAGCTTGTCGCCGACGCCGGTGATCACTTCTTCCGCCACCAGACTGTCGAGCATGCGCACGCCATAATCACCCGCAAGGTGATTGTAGCAGACGCGAGCCTTGCGCAGCGCCGGGTCCTTGGGGCCGGTGCGGTGGCGGGTAAAGCCACGATAGGCGGCAAAGCCCATCAGGCCTTCGATCATCAGTCCGACATCGTCATCGGCAAGGGTGAAGTAGCGGTGCCGTCCCTGTTTGCGCTGGGTGATCAGGCCGCCGGCCTCGAGCTTCGACAGATGGGAACTGGCCGTCTGCAGGGTGATGCCAGCCGTCCCGGCAAGCTCCGTCGCCGTCAACGCCTTGCCGCCTGTCAGCGCGGTCAGCATGTTGGCGCGGGCGGGATCGCCGATCAGCGAGCCGATGAGAGCGATATCTGGACCTTCTTTCATGTCGCGATGTTAACCGCGGCACTGGGCCTCGGCAAGGCCTGACGCTTCGATCGTCATCGAAGCATCCGGGGCCTGCAAACTGGCACAAAGGGACATCCGCAAACGAAGGAGATACCCATGATCACCTGTTTCATCCGCTATGAAATCGATCCGTTCAAGCGCGAGGAATTTGCCACCTATGCCCGCAACTGGGGACAAGCGATCCCGCGCAACGGTGCCGACCTGATCGGCTATTTCGCCCCATACGAGGGTTCGGCCACCACTGCCTATGCCGCCTATCATATCGACAGCCTCGCGGCCTATGAGGCCTATCGTGCCCGGCTTGCCGCCGATCCGCTCGGTATCGAAAACTATGAGTTCGCCCGCAAAGAGCGGTTCATCCTCAAGGAGGACCGGATATTCCTCAAGAACGTCTCTGGCCCGCACGCAAAAGGGGTGCAGTTTTGATTGCCGTCATCTTCGAGGTCACGCCGGCTGACGACCGGCGCAGCGCTTATCTCGATCTGGCCGCACAATTGCACATGCGCCTCAATGAGATCGACGGCTTCCTGTCGATCGAGCGCTTCGAAAGCCTGCAGATGCCCGGGAAGATCCTGTCCCTGTCGTTTTGGCGCGACGAGGCGGCAATCGCCACCTGGCGCAACGGGAGGGAACACCGCGCTGCGCAGCAGGTCGGCCGCAACGGCACCTTCGCCGATTACCGCCTGCGCATTGCCGGCGTCATCCGCGACTATGGCATGACCGAGCGGGAAGAGGCGCCACAGGATAGCCGGGAGTTTCATGCGACAAGCGAACAGACGCAATAATCGCCGTTGAAAAAGCGCTTCCGTTAAGCATGACGGGAGCGCCGCATACCAGCACTTTCCAGCATCCTCCTGTATCATTTCACAAATTTCGCATGCGCCTTCAGCATTTGGTAACCAAGTTCGGTAACCATAAGGGCTGAAATCAGTTCCGAGTAAGCGTAGGTGCGAGTGTCCATGTCATCAGTTGTTTCGTTGGCCGAAATCTCCCGCGGCGTCAGCCCTGCAGGCTGGCTCGATTCCATCATCAAAGGCGATTGCGTCGCCGCTCTTGAGGCGCTTCCCGATAACTCCGTCGACGTCGTCTTCGCGGACCCGCCGTACAACCTCCAGCTCGGCGGTTCGCTGCACCGGCCCGACCAGTCGCTGGTCGATGCGGTTGATGACGAATGGGACCAGTTCGTGTCCTTCGAGGCCTATGACGCCTTTACCCGTGCCTGGCTGCTTGCCTGCCGCCGCGTCTTGAAGCCGACCGGAACGCTTTGGGTCATCGGCTCCTATCACAATATCTTTCGCGTTGGCGCGACCCTGCAGGATCTGAACTTCTGGATCCTCAACGACATCATCTGGCGCAAGACCAACCCGATGCCGAACTTCAAGGGCCGCCGGTTCCAGAACGCCCATGAGACGCTGATCTGGGCAAGCCCGAGCGCCAAGGGCAAGGGCTACACGTTCAACTACGATGCCTTGAAGGCCTCGAACGACGACGTGCAGATGCGCTCCGACTGGCTGTTCCCGATCTGCTCGGGCGGCGAGCGGCTGAAGGGCGACGACGGCAAGAAGGCGCATCCGACCCAGAAGCCGGAAGCTCTGCTTGCCCGTATCCTGATGGCCTCGACCAAGCCGGGCGACATCGTGCTCGATCCGTTCTTTGGCTCCGGCACCACGGGTGCGGTTGCCAAGCGCCTCGGCCGCCATTTCGTCGGTATCGAACGCGAGCAGGCCTATATCGACGCGGCATCCGAGCGGATCGCTGCCGTCGAACCGCTCGGCAAGGCAACCCTGTCGGTCATGACCGGCAAGAAGGCCGAACCGCGCGTCGCCTTCAACACGCTGATCGAAAGCGGCATGATCAAGCCCGGCACGGTATTGACCGATGCCAAGCGCCGCTACAGCGCCATCGTGCGCGCCGACGGAACGGTGGCAAGCGGCGGCGACGCCGGCTCGATCCATCGTCTCGGCGCCAAGGTGCAGAACCTCGATGCCTGCAACGGCTGGACCTTCTGGCATTATGACGACGGCACGTCGCTGAAGCCGATCGACGACCTGCGCGCCGTGATCCGTAGCGGCATGGCCAAGATCAACTGATCAACCGCCTGCCAAGGGAGTATCAAACGCCGCCATCCGCAAGGGTGCGCGGCGTTTACGATTTCCCTGCCGGCTCCATGAGGATGTCGAAACAATTGGCACAGTAGCCGAACGGATAGCCGGTGGTCTGCCAAGGCTCGACCGGTTGCTCGCAGCAAATGCAGTGGATGACCCAGCGGGCAGGGCATTCCGAGTTCAGATCTGCCCCAGTGTGCCCGGCTTTGGCTGTTTTCCAGATGTCGCTGTTCTCGCTCATGTGCACTGCCTTTCCTGTCGGTAGACAGGACGAATTTCTGAAAAGACGAGTTTCAAAATAGTGGAGGATTTTGGAGATGTGAGTCGGCATGCTGTTGCCGACCGTGCCTGTTGCCGTCAAAAAAATCCAGAGAAACAGGACCTGAAATCAGCGGAGACAAAGCTGCCTTTTAGAACAATTTAACCATCTTCCGGATAGTTTGACCAGGAGCAAGGACGACCGTGTGATCAACCACACGAGGCGCGCGGGCAGGCCCGTTAATTGCTTGGCGGCGTGGCATCAAGCCATTCCGTTCACAGATAGTTTTCGACCGGTTTAGTACCTTCAGTCCCGGAAGAAGACTTAAACGCCCAGGACCCGCGATGGTCCTGGGCGTTTCTGTTTCCGGTGCCACAAAGCTCAGATGGTCCCTGCCGGCAGGCTTTTATCCAGGTGCGGCTGGCTGAATGCCCAAGGGATGAAGTCGTGGCATGTGGTGACGTCATTGGTGCCATTGGAATGCGAGCCTCGTTCCATGCTGGATTCTGAGTGCTCATCATGCCGCCGGCAACGTGAATGACAGCTGAACCGGAACCGTGCCCCGTCATCCTTCCCCAGGAAATGAGCCTCAGAAATCAGTGACATCGACATTGGTGACCTTGCCCTGATCATTGAAGGTGATGGTTTCCTCACCCTGACGGACAAGAGGTTCTCCGGTCGTGGTACTGGTGGCGCGCAGGCTCCAGACCGCCCGGGCCGCAAGCGGGGAGACTTGTTCGACCAGGCTGTCTTCGGCAATCTGGTCGGGATATTCGGCAAAATAGCGCCGGAACGCCGCCATGATGTCGGCGCGTCCCGTAAGACCGCCGACTTTGCCCGACGAATAGGTTGCGTCATCGGCGAGGAAATCTTCGATGGCCTTGAAATCGAGATCGCCGATCGCGGCATGGAAGCGCTCTGTTGCGGCCGCGGGATCGAAGGGAATGCTGATGCTCACCGTCATACCGCCAGTCCATAGGCGAGAAGGTCAGACTGAAGCGTCTGCGGATCGGTGAAATGCACGGCATGCCATCCGGCGGCGCGGGCGCCTTCGACATTGGGCATGCTGTCGTCGATGAACAGCGTTGCCGCAGGATCAAGGCCGAACGTCTTCGTATGCGTCTGATAGATCGCCACGTCCGGCTTGATCAGCCGGATATCGCCGGAAACGGTGACGCCGCGCGGCAGTGTCAGGAAGGGAAACAGCTTCTGCGCTTCCTTGAACGTGTCGGAGGCAAAATTGGTCAGCATGGTCACGTCATAGCCCTTGGCGATCAGGCTTTCCATGATCGAGACGCATTCGACATAGGCATGCGGCACCATCTCGTGCCAGTATTTGCGGAAGGCCCGGATGCTCTCTGCATGTTTGGGATGTTCGGCAATCAAAAGCTCTTCCGCCTCGCTCCAGTCGCGGCCGCGATCCTGCTCGATGTTCCAGTCATGGGTGCAGACATTGGCGAAGAACCATTTGCGTTCCGCGTCGTCGGGAATGATTCGCGAGAAGGGGATATGCGGATCGTAATGAATCAGCACCCTGCCGATGTCGAAGACGATATGGCGGATTTCGACGCTGCTCATCAGCTGTTCCTTAAGTTTTCGAGCTGTCCAGGCCGCTTTTGAAAGCATGCGGTATAGCCTGGGCGATTGCTTTTTTCATGACGGTCGGCAGGGCTTGAGCCTCCAGAGAGGCAAGCGGCTCCCACCAGCCGTTTCCTGTTTTGTTCTCATTGGCGACCTTGGCCCGATAGACAGACAAGCGCAACTCAAAATGCGTAAAAATATGTGTGATTGTTCCGCAGGGTTCCCACGGCGCGGCAAAGGGCTGGGCGGAAATGGTGTTGTCGCCGTCGATGCGCGAGGTCCATGGCGTGCCCGGAACTTCGGTCATGCCGCCGAGCAGGCCGGTTTCGCCGCGCTTCTGCAGATAGACGGCCCCATCGATGCCGCTGGCGACGAACGCTGCACCAACCCGCAGCGGCTTGTCCTTTTTCGGTGCCTTGCGCGGAAAGGTTTCCGGGTCGGCACTCTTCAATGCCAGACAGTTTTCGTTCAGCGGACAGAGCGCACAGGCCGGCCGTTTCGGCGTGCAGATCGTTGCGCCAAGGTCCATCATCCCCTGCGCAAAATCGCCCGGCCGGTCCGCCGGCGTCATCTGCGCCACCAGTGCCCGCATCTGCGGCTTTGCGGCCGGAAGCGGCGTTTCGATCGCGTGCAGCCGCGAGATCACCCGCTCGACATTGCCGTCGAGAACGGCGCTTTGCCGGTTAAAGGCGATGGCGGAGACGGCGGCGGCAGTATAATCGCCAATGCCTGGCAGCGCCTTCAATCCGTCTTCGGTATCGGGAAACACGCCGGAATGCTCGCGGGCCACTGCCTCGGCGCATTTCTTCAGGTTGCGGGCACGGGCGTAATAGCCAAGACCGGCCCAGGCTTTCATCACCTCCTCGGTATCGGCAGACGCAAGGTCGGTCACCTTCGGCCAGAGCCCCAGGAATTTTTGGAAATAGGGTTTGACCGCCTGCACGGTGGTCTGTTGCAGCATCACCTCCGACAGCCAGACGTGATAGGGGTCTGCGACCACGCCATCACGCGCCATCGGCGGCGAGACGCGCCAGGGCAGGTCGCGGTGATGCCGGTCGTACCAGGAAAGAAGCCGTTTGGCCGCATCGGCCGCTTTGGCCATTGTCATTGTCTGCTGCATCATTTGCCGGAATGTTGATTGGCTTCTATACTTGGCGGAGTGTTCGCCATCCTTCAAGGCGGATTCGGAACCTGAAAGATATCTGTTGAAACAACCTTATACCCGCAAGGGCGGCCGCCAGATCAGCGAGATCGCCAATGGCATGATCGATCCGGTGCTTGCCAAGCGCGCCGGTATCAACACGCTGTTGCTGGGTTCCTGGGATGAGATCGCCGGCGAGGATTTTGCCGATTGCACCCGGCCGGAAAAGATCGCCTGGCCGCGCCGCGCCTCGGAGATGACCGGCGAGGGAGGCTATCAGCCGGGCGTGCTGACGATTGCCTGCGAAGGCGCACGCGCGCTGTTCCTGACCCATGCGCAGGGCGAACTGATCCAGCGGATCAACGGCTTCTTCGGTTTTCCGGCGATCAACCAGATGCGTATCGTGCAAAAGCCAGTCTCGGCCCCGCCAAAACCCTATCGCAAACCCAGACCCTTGACTGGCGAGCGGGCCCGGCATCTGGAGACGCTGGTCGATGGCATCGAGAATGATGCCCTGAAGGCGGCGCTGACCCGGCTTGGCACAGCGGTGCTTGCGCCGCGAAAAAAATGAGCAGGACCATCAACCGGTCACAATTGTTTGAACGTTGGTGAGCAACAGCCCCTTGTCGCCTTGAACAAGGCAAGTTATCGAATTTTCGACCGTTTTCGTTTATCCCCTTACACAGGTGAAACCATGTCCCTTTCTGAACTGAGCCCTTTCAAGCGCCTCCTGAGCGGCGTTGCCGTGGCTGCCATCGCTGTGACGCTCGCCGCCTGCAGCGACGAGAAGAAGGATGCGGCTGCCAACACGCCTGCGACGGAAAGCACCGACACCGCCGCCAAGACCGAAGTCAAGCCCGCTGACGGCGGCTCGATGATGTCGTCGACATCGGCGATGAAGCCGGCTGAGGGTGGTTCGATGATGGCTGCCAATGCGGCGATGAAGCCGGTGGATGGCACGACGACATCCTCCACCATGTCTTCAGCTGCAACGCCGGCAACGGCTGAGGCCGGTCAGACGCAGGTTGCCCAGGCCGCAGCGCCCGCAGCCAAGGTCGAGGTTCCGCAGTCCGAAGGCGAAGTCGATATTGCCAAGCTGATGGCGCCGGGCCCGCTGCCGGAAATGTCGGTCGGCAAGGCCGACGCCAAGGTGACGATCGTCGAATACATGTCGATGACCTGCCCGCATTGCGCCCGTTTCCACAACGAAACCTATGACGCCATCAAGACCAAGTATGTCGATAGCGGCCAGGTTCGCTTCGTCTTGCGCGAATTCCCGTTCGATCCGCGTGCGGCTGCCGCCTTCATGCTGGCGCGCTGCGCCCCGGAAGGCCAGTATTTCCCGATGATCTCGATGCTGTTCAAGCAGCAGGAACAGTGGGCTGCCGCGCCAAACGGCCGCGAGGCGCTGCTGCAGATGTCGAAACTCGCCGGTTTTACACAGGAGAGCTTCGAGGCCTGCTTGACGAACCAGAAACTTCTGGATGATGTGCAGGCAACGATGCAGAAGGGCGACAAGGATTTCGGCGTCAAGGCCACCCCAACCTTCTTCGTCAATGGCAAGAAGTATTCCGGAGAAATGTCGGTTGACACCATGTCGGCCCTTATCGACTCGATGCTCTGATTTATCGCAGTTCTCAGGAACGATTGGCGGGCGCATTTGTGCGCCCGTTTTTTATTACCTCCCCCTTGAGGGGGGAGATCGCGCGAATGCGCGGGTGGGGGTGACCCAATACAGTTCCGCTGAAATCACCCCACCCCGGACCTTCGGTCCGACCCTCCCCCTCAAGGGGAGGGTAACAACATGAAATTCACCAAACTCCGCCTTCTCGGCTTCAAGTCCTTCGTCGAACCCTCCGAATTCGTCATCGAGCGCGGGCTGACCGGTGTTGTCGGGCCGAACGGCTGTGGCAAGTCCAATCTGGTCGAAGCGCTGCGCTGGGTGATGGGGGAGAATTCCTACAAGAACATGCGCGCGTCCGGCATGGACGACGTGATCTTTTCCGGTTCCGGCCATCGTCCCGCCCGCAACACGGCCGAGGTCGGCCTTTATCTCGACAATTCGGATCGCACCGCGCCTGCCGCCTTCAACGACAGTGACGAAATCCAGGTGACGCGACGGATCGAGCGCGAAAACGGCTCGGTCTACCGCATCAACGGCAAGGAAGCCCGCGCCAAGGATGTGCAGCTTTTGTTTGCCGATGCTTCGACCGGCGCCCGTTCGCCGTCGATGGTCGGCCAAGGCCGGATCGGCGAGCTGATTGCCGCCAAGCCGCAGGCACGACGCCAGCTCTTGGAAGAGGCGGCCGGTATTTCCGGGCTGCATTCGCGCCGCCACGAGGCGGAGTTGCGGCTGAAGGGGGCCGAGACCAATCTCGAGCGGCTGGAGGATGTCACCTCCCAGCTCGAAAGCCAGATCGAAAGCCTGAAGCGCCAGTCGCGCCAGGCCAATCGTTTCAAGATGCTGTCGGCCGATATCCGCCGCCACGAGGCGATGCTTCTGCATATCCGCTGGGTGCAGGCCAAGGAAGCCGAAGGCGAGGCCGACAGCCAGCTGAACCAGGCGACATCGCTGGTGGCCGAAAAGGCGCAAGCGCAGATGGAAGCGGCGAAGGCACAGGCGGTTGCCAGCCTGAAACTGCCGGAATTGCGCGAAGCCGAGGCCCGGGCGGCTGCCGCCCTGCAGCGCCTGCAGATCGCCAAGTCGCAGCTCGAGGAAGACGCCGGCCGCATCCTGCGCCGCCGCGATGAATTGCAGCGCCGCCTGTCGCAGCTGCGTGAAGATATCGTCCGCGAAGAGCGGATGGTCGCCGACAATGCCGGTATTCTTGCCCGTCTCGATGAGGAAGAGACAGAGCTTGCCGATATGCTGGCCGAAGCCGGCGAGCGTGCCGAGGAAGCCCGCGAGCGGCTTGCTGATGCAAGCGAACGATTGTCCGAAAGCGAACGGCAGCTCGGCCTGCTGACCGCCGAAAAGGCCGAGGCCCAGGCCTCGCGCAACCAGCTCGAAAAGACCATCCGCGACCTGACCGAGCGGCAGGCGCGCCTTGCCCGCCAGCTGTCCGACCAGAACCGCGACCTCGACGAACTCGACCGGCAGATTAAAACGCTGCCGGATCCTGCCGAAAAGCAGGAGGAGGTCGAGGCCGCCGAATCCGCCCTTGAGCAGGCGGAAAATGCCGTTGCCGATATCGAAGAGGCGCTGGCGGCTGCCCGGCAAGTCGAAGCGGCAGCCCGCCCATCTGTGGACGCTGCCCGATCGCAGGTGAACGGCATCGAGACCGAAGCCCGCACCATCCGGCGCATGCTGGATGCATCAGCCGTGCAGGGCGCTGCTCCGCCTGTCGTCGATGACATGAAGGTCGATCGCGGTTTCGAAACCGCCTTGGGTGCCGCGCTCGGAGAAGATCTGGAGTCGCCGCTGGATCCGGAGGCACCTGCCCATTGGCGCGCGCCGGGCGATGCTTCGGATGATCCGCAATTGCCGGATGGCGCCATATCGTTGACGCAACATGTGCGTGCGCCAAAAACGCTGGATCGCGGCCTGCGCCAGATCGGCATCGTCGACAGTGACGCGACGGCGGAACGCCTGCTGCCGCTGTTGAAGGCCGGACAGAGGCTGGTGACACGCGACGGTGCCGTCTGGCGCTGGGATGGTCATGTCACCGGCGCCGATGCGCCGAGTGCCGCAGCCCTCCGGCTGGCGCAGAAGAACCGCCTGGCCGAACTGGAAGGCGAACTCACCGATGCCCGCGATCAGCTGGCCGCGCGCGAAGCCGAGCTTGCCGCCGCCGCCGCCCGCATTCGCGCCGAGGACGAGCGCTTGCGGCTGTCGCGCGAGACCCAGCGCATGGTGGTGCGCAAGCTTGCCGAAGCCCGCGATGCGCTGGCCGCCGCCGAACGGGCATCCGGCGATCTCGTCCGCCGCCGCGCCGTTCTGGCTGAAACCTCGAGCCAGCTTTCCCTGCAGGTCGAGGAAATCGGCGAACAGATGGAAGGTGCCCGCGAGGCACTGGAGGATGCCCCCGACGTTGCCGGGTTGGAACTGAAGCTGAACAGCCAGATGACCATGGTTGCCACCGACCGGGCGCTGGTCGCCGAAGCCCGCGCCATCAACGATGGTCTTGCCCGCGAAAACGAAGCCCGCGGACGCCGCATCCGCGCTATCGCCGCTGAGCGGCAGACATGGAACACCAGGGCAGCGAGCGCGCAGGAGCATATCGAGACCCTGCGCGAGCGCGAAAGCGAAGCCCGCGAGGAAGTCGAGGAACTGCTCGAAGCCCCCGACGAATTCGACGAGAAGCGCCGGGCGCTGATGAGCGAACTGTCAAAGGCCGAGGAGGCGCGCCGCGAGGCGGCGGATGTCCTGACCGTCGCCGAAACCCGCCAGCGCGATGCCGACCGCATCGCCGTCACCGCATTGTCGGAACTGGCAGAGACGCGGGAAAAGCGCGGACGGGCCGAGGAACGGCTTGTTTCCGCCCGGGAAAAGCGCCTCGAAGGCGAAGCCCGTATCCGCGAAGTGCTTCACTGCGCCCCGCATGAGGTGATGCGGCTCACCGGCCTTGCCGTGGATGCCGAGCTGCCGGACGTCCGCCAGATCGAGCGCGAACTTGACCGCCTGAAGATCGAGCGCGAGCGGCTGGGTGCGGTCAACCTGCGGGCCGAGGAAGAGCAGAAGGAACTTTCCGACAAGCTCGATGCGATGCTGAAGGAGCGCGAGGACATTATCGATGCGATCCGCAAGCTGCGCTCGGCGATCCAGAACCTCAACCGCGAAGGCCGCGAACGCCTGCTGGCCGCATTCGATGTGGTCAACATCCAGTTCCAGCGGCTGTTCACCCACCTGTTCGGCGGCGGCACGGCTGAGCTGCAGCTGATCGAGAGCGACGATCCGCTCGACGCCGGTCTTGAAATCCTCGCCCGCCCGCCCGGCAAGAAGCCGCAGACGATGACGCTATTGTCAGGTGGCGAACAGGCGCTGACGGCGATGGCGCTGATCTTTGCGGTGTTCCTGACCAACCCGGCGCCGATCTGCGTGCTCGACGAGGTCGATGCACCGCTCGACGACCACAATGTCGAGCGCTATTGCAACCTGATGGATGAAATGGCCGCCTCGACCGAGACCCGCTTCGTCATCATCACCCACAATCCCATCACCATGGCCCGCATGAACCGCCTTTTCGGCGTCACCATGGCCGAGCAAGGCGTTTCCCAGCTCGTCTCCGTCGATCTGCAGACGGCCGAGCAATTGCGCGAAGCTGTCTAATAATTTCAGTAAGGGAATCTTTCATATCTGGGCGCACACTTTCGCCGACAGCCTTTTGAAGGGCGACGCCGGGTCGCCGGAGGGTATGAAACTTGACGGATTTCACGGGCGCAGATGCTTTGATGCTGCTGGGAGCCGTTCCCGTGGCGTCGGTATGCGTCAATGCTGGCGGCATCATCGTTTTTGCCAATGAGGCCGCAGCGGCCATGTCCGGCGCAGGATCTGATCTTGCGCGCACGCCGGTGTCTCGCCTTTTGCCAGAATGGCACACCGTCTCCAACGCCTCTGCCAAATCCTTCCGCCGCGAAACGCTGCTTTTGCGCGGCGATGGCAGCGTCATTCCGGTTGAACTCTCGGTCGTGCGGTTCAGCGATGCTCTGACGGGTGTTGTCATCCGCGATCTCATCGATGAACGGTCGATGGAATCGATGCGGCTTGAGCTGGAGCGGCAGAACGATGAGGCCCTGTTGGAGGCGAGAGCGGCCCACCGGCGCCTCGGCTTCTTTATCGACATGCTGCCGCAGGCGGCTTGCGTCTTTGATGCGCAGGACCGCTATATCCTGTGGAATGAGAAATATGCAGCGCTTTATCCGGAAATCGCCGATCACTTACGCCCCGGAATACCCTTTCGCGAGATTCTCGAGATCAGTCTGGCCAGTGGCGATATGCCCGAAATGGTTGCGGATCCGGAAAGGTGGATCGAGGAACGGATGGAGCGGCACCGGCTTCCTGTCTCGCAGGAAGAGCAGATGCTGCGGGATGGCCGCTGGCTGCGCCACGACGACCGCCGCACGCCCGACGGCGGTGCCATCGGCATGCGCATCGATATCACCGATCTCAAGCGCCGCGAGGAATCGTTCCGGCTTCTGTTCGATGCCAACCCGATGCCGATGATGGTCTGCGATGCCGTGAGCCTCGATATTCTGGCGGTCAACAGTGCGGCGGTTCGGCTTTACGGCTTCCCGGCTGAGGCGATGCGGCAAAAGGGCGTTACCGATTTTCATGCCGGCGGCGAAGGCGAGCGGCTGGGAACCATGCTGCGTGGGCTGGAAGGCGATTGCGAGGCGCGCACCGTCTGGCACCAGAAGGCGGCTGATGGCACGGAACATCATGTGCTGATCTATGTGCGCATCATCAACGAGGGCCCCTCACGGCGGCTGCTGTTGACAATCGCCGATGTCAGCGACCGGATCCGCGCCGAGGCGCACGCCACGCATCTTGCCCATCACGATCCACTGACGGGCCTGCCGAACCGCATGCAGTTTCGCCAGAAGCTTGAATCCGCGCTGGAAAGGGCGGCCCGCGACGGGCAGGAGCTGGCGGTGCACTACCTCGATCTCGACGGCTTCAAGCCGGTCAACGATACGTTTGGCCATGCAGCGGGCGACATGCTGCTGAAGCAGGTTGCCGAGCGGCTGAAAGCCGTGCTGCGGAACGGCGATCTGGTGGCAAGGCTCGGTGGCGACGAGTTCGCCATTCTGCAGCATGCTTCCGCCACCAAGGTGGCCGATATCGCCGACCGCTGTATTCTGGCGCTGGGCAAGCCTTTCGGTATTGCAAACCGCCAGATCGGCATCAGCGTCAGCATCGGCATCGCGGTAGCGCCCGACAACGGGTTCGATCCCGACGAACTGATGAGTGCTGCCGACACAGCAC
>Ga0247813_10001548_pt1 | contig 17231 bp, 22 predicted proteins | sample UWRJL169409C1_FD_180719 | JGI IMG/M metagenome (GOLD analysis project Ga0247813, IMG submission 180719) | Plant litter microbial communities from Arlington Agricultural Research Station in Wisconsin, United States - UWRJ-L169-409C-1 | ecosystem: Environmental > Terrestrial > Plant litter >... | reverse complement strand
CGTCGGGACTGCTAGACTGAAGTGCAGGCCGTTGAGTGGCTCAACTCCCATCACGGGGCGTGGCGCTTGGCTGTGCTTGACCTGTTCTTGAAGACTGGCACGGGCTTCGGCGTGTTGGCTCAACTGCAGCCTCAGGGAGCCGCAGCAAAAGTCATTGTGTTGACCAACTCCGCCACGCAAGAGAACCGAAACCGATGCATCGCTCTCGGCGCGCTTGCCGTTTACGACAAGACACACCAGTTCGACGAATTTCTCGATCACTGTTTGCGGCATCACCAGCAAGTTCAGACCTGAAGCCGACGCCCCGCGTGACGCCAAGGTACAGGCCATGCAGCGGACGGTTCGACTGCACGAGCGATCACAAAACGCGTCAGACCTTCCTCTTGTTATTCTTCATGGGTTTTGGAGCTTGGTTTGCCGACATGACCTTGCCCGTTCGAAGTTCAGCGCCGGTGAGCGGATCGAGCTGAGGGTTGGACTCAGTCCGCAGGGGCATGGCTTCTACGACGGCGGCTTCAGGTTCTGGCATGTCCACGGTGGCGAGGCCATCGCCGCCGTCGGCTGCAATCTGTTCATCCACCAGGCTGCCCACGTCCCAAGCTGGTCCACGGTTCCCAGAGGCCGTCCACGTCGTTGCCCTTGGACATGTCGAAGGAGACGCTGGTCAACGCCGGCTTGCCCGGCAGTTTGCTTGGTGGGAGGTTCGATGTCATCGAGTACATGGCCTGTCGAACGACTTCTGATACGCAATTTCCCGGGTCATGAGGAGCCCAAGCGCATCTTTGACGCCAGACACCAGGGTCGTCGGTCAGGTTGATCACACGTTCATAGACGATTTTCGCGCGCGCTTTGACTGCGATATTGGACGCAGGTCGGCCATGGGCTCACCGATGCTGTCGATTTGGCAGCGGTCCAGGGGACACCTGCCGAATTGACGAGGGCAGGGCCGCCCCCTTAGAGGATTTGCGTGAGGTGGCTGGCATTGCCAGCGCCGGTGATGGACCGGTACATCCGGGCTTCGGGGGTCACGCCTTCGGCTAGATTGACCTTGGCGCCTGTCGAGCAGGGCTACCATCGCGCCGATCTCCTCCAGGGGACTCAGATCCTCCGTCGCAATGTCAAAGAGCATGTACTTGTGGCCGGGATCGTCTTCGTGATCGCCTGGGTGAAGTAACGCCACGTGGCGAACCACTTGCCCTGGGCGTCGCCGAACTGGTCAAGAATGAGGTTGCCCAAGCCTGGATTGCATTCGCTGACGCGCAGGGTGTACTGCAAACGCCTGATGTGAGAGAACACGCGAGAGCTTCCTTCGTGGGTTGTGAATAAACACAGCCTGGCCTGAGGTCGTCATCCGGGCGCAGGAACTCAGGCATGTTGGCGTAAGCCGACGCGAAGGGGGCAAGCTATCAAATCCGTGCAGCGCTGTGAGCAGTTTTCTTGGCACTTTCAGGTGCACGGAGGCACCTGCCCAGGGATGCATATTGCCTAGAATAGTGGACTCAAACACTCACCCGCCCTGATGGCTGAGTCCGAGTTAGCATATGAGGTCGGGCTCTAGCCGACGCACAAGGATCGTCGCATGCCAATGGATTTTCTCGCCCGAATTCGCCACAGCGATTTCCCACTTGTCGTGACTGATGCCAATGACATCAACTCAGCCGCTGTTCTCGTTGCGGCCCAGCTGATTGCTGCTGAGATTCCCTCGCTGAACGATGATCCTCATCAATCGGGGGCACAGTCTCCCGCGACGATTCTCAGCATCACAAAACTCGGTCGTTTGGCGCTTGCCAACGTCGACATGGGACGTGAACTTGGAGAGTAGCTGGATATCGGCGGGTGGCCCCAGGTCGCTCATCGACTCAGTAGTTTTGCTACCCGCATTGACTCATCCGATTTGCTACCGGGTGAGTTGAGTTCCATACCTCACGTAACGTGCTACCTGCTGGACGGTTCGGCCGGAGCACCCCAACGTGACGAGGCAAGTGAGCATGTCAACACGCAAAGAGCTGATCGACGCGGTCGGTCTTCGATACAGATCAAGTTCGAGGGCCGAGCGCAACTCGATCCTCGACGAGTTCGTGGCAATCACCGGCTACCACCGCAAACATGCGATCCGACTGCTGTCCAGGCCAGGCACACCGCCAGCGCAACGGCACCCCAGTGCTCGGTATGGTGCCGCCGTTCGCGATGCTCTGGGTGCACTATGGGAGGTCGCCGACCGGGTCTGCTCCAAACGACTCAAGGTGATGATCCCAGCATTGCTGCCAGCCATGTTGCGCCACGGCAAGATCGGCGATGACCCGGTACTGCATTCACAGCTCACAACAGTCAGCGCCGCCACCATCGACCGGCTTCTAGCGCCCCTGCGGCTGGCTGCCAGCAAGGGCCGGCGACGCGCTGCAGGGAACAGTTCGGCCATCCGTCGCGCGGTCCCGATCCGTACGTTCGGCGACTGGGGTGATCCGGCACCGGGCTACCTCGAAGTCGACTTCGTGGCGCATTGCGGCCCTCAACTTGCAGGCTCATTTGTTCAAACCCTCGTGCTGACGGACGTCGCCACTGGGTGGACGGAGTGCCTGCCGGTCCTGACACGCGACAGCACGCTGGTCATCGATGCCATCGACAGGGCAAGGACACTGTTCCCGTTTCCCATGCGCGGCGTGGACTTCGACAATGACAGCGTCTTCATGAACGAGCGCGTCGTGGGCTGGTGCCGTGAAGAAGGCCTCGAAGTCACTCGGGCACGCGCCTACCGCAAGAACGACCAAGCCTGGGTCGAGCAGAAGAACGGAGCGATCGTCAGGCGGCTGGTGGGCTACGGACGGTTCGAAGGTCTGGAGTCGGTGCGCGCGCTGACCAGGCTGTATGCGGCGGCTCGCATCCATGCCAATGTGCTGCAGCCGTCGTTCAAGCTGCGCAGCAAGTCGCGCATCGGCGCCAAGGTCGTCAAGGTCGTCAAGAAGTACCACCCGCCCACGCCACCGGCCACCCGGGTGATGGTCCATAAAGCAGTCGATTCGACGGTAAAGGCTCGGCTGCTGCGACTGATCGCACGCGCTGATGCAGTCGTCCTTCTGGATGAGATCCGTGCCGCCCAGGAAGATCTGGGACGCCGGGTTGACCAACGCGGCATGACGCCCACCATCGGGTCGGGCGGAGTGCCCAAGGCCCCAATGGCTGTGCTGCTCACTGCCAACAGAGGCGAGCAGCGAGCCATTCATCGGCGGCCGTATCGGCGAACCAGACCTATCCCGCAAAAGGCTCGCATGCTGGATGCCTATGAAGACCAGGCACGCTACTGGCTCAAGCGGCAACCCGGTATGACGGCCGTAGAGATCCTCAAGCGACTACAGCAGGTTGCACCCGCCGGGGTCTTCACTGACAAGCACTTGAGAACGGTGCAACGCGCTCTCGCCGCGTGGCGCGCTGACGCCATTCGGCAATGGATTGACGAGTGCCGCATGGATACCGACACGAACAGAGCTCTAACTCTGGACGTCGCTGCTTGATGCAGGGGGCCAGGCGCTGCGCGCCCGGCGAAGACGTTTGAACAAGATTCATCGGAACGGCCGTGGACAACGCTTCGCGTTGACCACCGCCAAGCCTCGGTAACATTGCTGCGTGAGGCAACATGGGGGGTCAGCTCCTGATGTCGCTTGACAACCTGCAACGCGATCCGCACTCAAACGGGTTGCTCCACACGACGTGCAAACCTGCATGGACGGCTCTGCGGTTCGACCGAAAGGCCCGGCGCGGTTGAGAAAGATTGCAAAACCCTCGAGCGCGTCGATCCCCACAATGTGGTCATCGAGTGCAAACACGCCATGCGGTACGTCCAGCTCGCGAGCCAACTTCAGCAGTTTGTTGGTGTCTCAACCGGCAATAGCGAAGTCGAGTGCTGCCGCATCGGCCTGCTGTGCCACCATGCTGCCCGTGCAGCCGGTTGCTCCATCGATCAGAAGCTTGTTCATGCCTGCACATGCTGCCAGTTCTTGTAGACAAACTCGAGGCTGTAGCCATCGGGGTCCAGCACGTTCGCCGCGTAGTACCGCGGATCGTAATGAAGGCGCGCGCCAGGCACGCCGTTGCCGTTCGCGCCGGCCGCCAGGGCTGCAGCGTAGGCCGCGTCCACTTGAACGGTGCTTGTCGCGACGAAGCCGACGTGTACGGCACGGCCTTCGGCAATGCCTGCACGCAACCAGAAGAACACGCGACCCTCGGCGCCGAAGCCTTTCAGATCTGGATGCCCTGGCGGTCCGTCCTTGCCGGCGCAGTCGTGCTTGTGAGCGATGCCCAGCGGAGCAAGTGCAGCTGTGTAGAAGGCGATCGAGCGATCAACGTCGCTGACCGTGAGGAAGATGTGATCGAGCATGTGTTGTTCTTTCAGATGTTGTAGCCGCCGGTCACTTCGATGTTCTGCGCGTTGATCCAGCCGCTGTGGGGAGAGAGCAGGTCGGCGATTGCGCCGCCCACATCTTCAGGCTCGCCGACGCGGCCCAGGGCGGTTTGCCCGGCCAGGATCCCCTCGAACTCATCGTTCAGGCCACCGCCGAGCTCGGTGCGAATGGCGCCGGGTGCGATCGAATTGGCGCGGATGCGGCGCCCGCCGAATTCCTTGGCCATGTAGCGCGTCAGCACTTCCAGCCCGCCCTTGAACGCGGCGTAAGGCGCGACACCCGCAGTCGCCACACGGCTGGTTGCACTGGTCACGTTGACGATGTGGCCACCGTCGGCCATCAGCGGCAGCAACGCCTGCGTCAGGAAGAATGGTCCCTTGAGGTGCACGTTCAACAGGCCGTCGAACTCTGCCTCGGTCACGGTAGCGATCGGATTGAAGAGACCGTAGCCCGCGTTGTTGACCAACGCGTCGAAGCGGTCACGGCTCCAGGTCGAGTTCAACGCCGCGGCGACTGCTTGCGCAAAGGCAGGAAAAGTCGCCACCTTGGCAACGTCCAGCTCCAGCGCGACCGCCTTGCCGCCATCGGCCTCGATGCTGCGAACGACGTCCTCCGCACCTTTTGCATGGCTGTTGTAGGTGAGGATGACGCCCATGCCGCGCTTGGCGACCTGCAGTGCGGTGGCGGCCCCGATGCCTCGGCTCGCGCCGGTGATGATGACGATGCTCATGTGGTTCTCCCGTTCGGTAAGTGATGCACGAACGATAGGCCGAGCACCATTGGGCGGCCTGCCCGATGCTGCCTCAAACTTGCCTGATCCTGCTTGGGTGCTTGCAGTATTGGTCGCCTTGCGATCTGATGCGCTGCATGGAAGAACAACTGAGAGAACTCAGGTCGCTGGCCGCCAAGGCACAGAACCGCCTGACAGACACCGGCATCCCGCGGGTCGCCATGGTGCAGGGCAAGATTCCCGAGCACGAGCTGAGTGCCGTCTACGAGCCGATGGTCAACCTCATTCTGCAAGGGAGCAAATCGATCACGGTGGGCGAACAGACGCTGCACTACGACCCTGCCACCTATTTCGTCATGTCAATCGACCTGCCCGCGACGGGTGCAGTGCGCCCGGCCTCCACCGGCGAGCCGTACCTGGCGGTAGCCCTGACATTGGAGGCGAGCATCCTGGCCGCGCTGCTTCAGGACTTGCCCGAAGCTGCCGAAATCGCAAAGCCGAACGAGCAGACGACGGCCGGATTTTCGGTTGCGAGAGTCACCTCCGAACTGGTGGATGCGTGGGTCCGCATGCTGCGCCTGATGGAGCGGCCTCCGGACATCGCGGCGCTGGCGCCGGCGTATGAAAGGGAGATCCTCTATCGCGTGCTCCAGGGACCGCACGGCGGCATGCTGCGCGACATCGCCTCGCCTGACTCCGCCATGGCGCGCGTAAGCCTCGCCATCCAGTGGATACGGCGCGACTTCGCGTTGCCATTGCGCGTCGAGGACCTGGCTGACAAGGCGGCGATGAGCGTGTCGGCCTTTCACCGTCATTTCAAGGCGGTGACCGCACTCAGCCCGGTGCAGTACCAAAAGCGCATTCGACTGCTTCAGGCCCGCAAGCTCATGGTCACCGGTGGCAGGAACGCTACATCGGCAGCGCTCGATGTCGGCTATGAAAGTCCGAGTCAGTTCAGCCGCGAATACGCGCGGGCTTTTGGGCTGTCGCCTGCGCGGGATTCGTCTCGTCTGCTGGCCAGTGCGCGCGGGCTGCAGTCGATGGGTTGAATGCGCCCCCACCGCACGACGCGCATCGCTTGCCATTCCATCAGCCCGGCGGGGTGAGCCGCCAATGCGGCGGGTACGAAGCCTGGTAGGCCGGCGTCATCTCAAGGCGCGCGAGCCATTTGGCGATGGCAGGGGTGGCAGGACCGCACCTCGTCGGACTCCAGATCCAGTGCCGATGCGCTCGGGCTGCTGCCCAATCGAAGAAGCATCTGAAGATTGGGTACCACCGTGAGATCCGCAGCTGCAACACGGCTGCCCGCGAGGTAGTCGCGAGGTAGTCCGAAGCTTGCAGAACGCCTCGAGCTTGGCGAGGGCCGCACGCACAGCCTTTGCAGAAACCTTCAAAACGGCACTTCCATCGCCCTTGGTCCCATGGCTCAGCGGACGAATCACACCCTCATCGATGAGGTTGCGCAAGCCGTTCACGAATTCGAAGATCCGCTGCCAGATCAGGCCGGTCTCCAACGCGGATTCGCCGAACAATGGAGATGCCGGAAATGCGCGCTCCAGGTACGCCATGATCGCGATGGATTCAGTGATCACGGTCCCGCCCAACTTGAGAGCCGGCACTGTGCCCAAAGGATTGAGGACAAGGAACGCGGCATCCTTCTGTTCCCGCTTGCTCGGGTCCAGCCTGTGCGACTTGTAGGCAACCCCTTTGTGCTCGAGCGCCAGCATCGCGCGCCAGGAATTCGGGCTGCCGCTGATCCAGTAGAAATCGTGTTCCATGTGCGTCCTTCGCAAAGGTTGATGCCGAACCACGCTCAACTGTTCTGGCCGCCGTCGACGTTTAGGGTCGCACCGGTGATGTAGGCCGCATCCGGTCCTGCCAGGAACGCCACCATGCCTGCAATCTCCTCGGGCTGGCCGTAGCGGCCCAGTGCCGTCATCTGCTTGACCGTCGTGGCCATGTCACTGGTTTCCGGGTTCAGCTCGGTGTTGACCGGGCCCGGCTGGATCGTGTTGACCGTGATCTGACGCGGACCCAGATCGCGAGCCCACGCACCGCTGTACGCAGCCAACGCGACGAGGTGATCGCCATCCAAGGGGATCACGTGGTGGCCGTGAATGACAGCAACGCGTATCTCGCTGCCGGGAGGGCAGGCCTGGGCGTGATCCACACGCTGCAATTCATGGTGCAGCCCTACATCGACTCCGGGGCGCTGGTGCCTGTTCTGGAGGACTGGTCGGCGGAGCCCAACTCCTTCTCTGTGCTGTACATGCCGAACCGGCATCTCAGCGCTCGTGTGCGTGGATTCGTCGATTGGCTTGTCGAGCACCTTGCGGCCCATTTGCATGTGCGTTCTTGACCCCGAAGCCACACTCGGAGACCTTCTGCTGCCTATGCGACCTGCAAAAGCGCGTTCGCAGCCATCGCGCTCTGGCGAGTCGCTGGCGACTTAAATCTGGCGATGTCCCGCGCAGGCGGCAACCCGAACAGGCGGGCGTATTCGCGGTTGAACTGCGAGGCGCTCTCGTAGCCGACGGCGAAGGCGATAGTGGCCGCATCGCGCGGCTCGAACAGCAACAGCCAGCGCGCCCTGAGCAGCCGCAGCCGCTTCTGGTACTGGATCGGTGTCATGGCGGTGATCGCCCTGAAGTGGCGATAGAAGGCCGCCACGCTCATGTCGGTCATGGCAGCGAGCTCCTGCACCAGAAACGGTTCGGCGTAGTGTTCGCGAATCCAGTGGATGGCGCGCCGGATGTGTGAAAGGCGTCCATCGGACCGAGCGATTTCACACAGAAAACCGCCGAGCGGTCCCTGCAGCGCGCGATAAAGAATCTCGCGCTCGATCATCGGTGCAAGCGTTGCGACGTCATGCGGGCGATCGATGAGCCGCAGCATTCGAAGCCACGCATCCATCATGTCCGAAGGTGCCGGAACACCTGAAAAACAAACAGAGCTCGCATGCTCTGCGCCTTTGACATCATCGAGCAGCAACAAAGCGATGACGGCCGGATCGAGCGTCAAACTCATGGCGAGATAAGGCAAGCCTGCCCCGCCCGATCGAATCTGACCGGTCGCAGGAACGTCCACGGGAACGAGGAAATAGGTCCCTGCTTCGTAGTTCATCACGCGATTGCCGATGCTGAGCGTCTTGGACCCCTGAAGCACGAAGTGCAGCATCGGTTGATACACCTGGTCTGCACACGCTTCCGCGCAGACCATCGCCACGCGCGGTATGCCGATGTCGGTCCATTTGGTTCCCGCGCGCGTCACGATGCTGCGCAGCTCATCCATTGCATTGCTCATGCGGCTCATCATGGTCCGCGCCCGCGAGCGACGCAAGCGATTGAGAAGAATAGGCAAGGATGGGAGAAGAACCGGCACCTGCGAGAGACCTGTCAGTTGAACACTTGAAAGCAGCAGCACCACACGTTCGGGCATCGATTGCCTGAGGTTGCCGTCTCTGCAGAAACCAACTCAACTGAACAAGGAAAAATCATGAAGCTCAACGGAAAAATCGCCGTCGTCACTGGCGCCTCGAGCGGCATCGGCGCGGGCATCGCCAAGGCACTCGCCGCCGAAGGTGCGACCGTCATCGTCAACTACGTCAACAGCAAAAAGGGGGCCGATGCGGTCGTTGCCTCCATCGAGGCGTCCGGTGGAAAAGCGGTCGCGGTGCAGGCGGACCTGAGCAAGTCGGCCGACGTGGTCCGCCTGTTCGACACGGTCAGGGCCAACCACGGCAAGCTCGACGTGCTGGTGAACAACGCAGGCCTCGCGGTCTTCGAGATGGTCGCCGACCTGACCGAAGAAGCCTTTCACAAGCAGTTCAACGTCAACGTGCTGGGCTATTTCCTGGCGATCCGCGAAGCGCTGAAGCATTTCGGCGATGAGGGCGGCAGCATCATCAACATCAGTTCGATCCTGAGCACCGACCCGTACCTGGCCTCCAGCGTCTACGCAGCGACCAAGGGTGCCGTCGACACGATGACCTTCGCGCTGGCGCGTGAACTCGGACCGCGCAAGATCCGGGTGAACTCGATCCTGCCGGGTCACACCAATACGCCGGCCACCGACGGAAACTTTGCCGGCGAGTTCGGCGCGAAGCTGATTGCCGGAACGCCCCTCGGCCGCTTTGGCGAGCCGGAGGACATCGCACCGGTCGCGGTCTTCCTGGCCTCCCAGGATTCGCATTGGGTCACGGGCGAATCGCTGCGTGCCGCAGGCGGCGTGCGCGGCGTCGGGTACTGAGCGTTCCCCTGACAGCTTCAGTCCCTGGGAGCGTCGCTCCCATTGCTTCGCAGCCGATCGCGCCTGGGCGGGCTGATCGTAATGGCCCTCGTCGTCTGCCGCTGACCGCTACCGTGTTCGCGATCAGCCATTTCGTGCCGCGACTGATACGCCGCTTTGGCACGCGCGGCTTGCTCGCCACGGGAAGCCTCTTTGTCTCTGTCAGTCTGCTGGGCTTCGCGCTGTTCGGAGAGAACGATGGTTACTTCCCGGCTGTGCTCATTCCGCTGCTGATTCATGCAGTCGGCATCGCTCTGGTGTTCGCGCCGGGCACGGTGGCGATCATGCAGGGCGTGCGGGACGCGCATACAGGCGCTGCATCGGGGCTGCTGCAGATGGATCAACAGATCGGTGGTGCGCTTGGCATCGCGGTGATCACTTCGATCTAATCCTTTGTGTCTGAGCCGGGAGTTATGTGGCGGGCTTGTCGGCAGCCTTCGGAGGCAGCGCCGCGGTCGCCCTCGTGGCGGCAGTCGTGGCTTGGATTGCCATTCGAGGGCGAACAAAGCAACCTTGAGCTCTCCTCCGGCAGAACCCGGCGCGCTCCGATGACTGGCCATCAACTCTGCATCGGCGGGGGGCGGTCAGCGACGCGCGCGACGTCTGCCTTGCAGGCGCCATACGGCCAGTGCGGCGGCCAAGCCCAAGCCGATCGCCACCTGGTGTTTTCGCTGGGCCAGCATGTCCATCGGGCCCGCAGTGAATCCCCCGTCGATCGCATTGCCGCGCGAAGCCTCGAACAGGTTGCCCTTGGTGGGTTGGGCGGGATCGGCGCGGCGAAATGCGGCGCTCATCAATCCCATCATGAAGCGCCCGACCCAGTCGGGCGCCAGCGCGTGGGCGACGATGCCGGGGTAGGAGGGGGCGCCCAGGAAGACGGCCGACCGAGGGCGGTATGACAGCGAGAGCAAGGTGGCTGCCACGCGCCGAGGCTCGACGAGGAGTGGCGGCGGCTTGATGGTGCGGCCGCTATAGTTCGCGCCGTGCGACATGCCCGGCGTGTTGACGAAGGTTGGGTACACCTCGCAAACGTGGACGTCGGGCAGGGAGGACAGCTCGGCGCGCAAGGCCTCGCTGAAGCCGCGGATGCCGAACTTGCTGGCTGAATACGCGGCCGCATACGGCGCGGGCACGAAGCCGCCCAGGGAGATCATATTGATGAGCGTGCCGCGGCCCCGCGCCCGGAAATGCGGGACGACGGCGTGGGCACCGTTCATGTGGCCGATCAGGTTGGCCTCGATCACGCGTCGGTGGGCCTCGATCGGCGTCTCGTCAAACAGGCCGACCACGCCCACGCCGACGTTGTTGATCCAAACATCAATCCGGCCGAAGCGCGCGATCGCCGACTCCGCCAAGCGCTGCACTGCGTCGGCGTCGGTCACATCGGTGGGCACGATCAGCGCGGTGCCGCCGGCGTCCTCGCACTCGCGGGCGATCGGCGCGAGTGTGTCCGGGCTGCGCGCGGCCAGCACGACGTGATCGCCTTCCTGGGCGAAGGCCATAGCGGTGGCCCGACCGATGCCACTGGAGGCACCCGTGATGACGACGACGCGGGGTTCGGGCGCGCTGGCCCAAGGGGTGGGGTTGGGGTTCATGGAGGAGGGAGTAGGAGCTGCCATGTCAGATCACGGGCAGGGACTCGGCTGGGGCGACGCGCGGACCGCCGGGTGTCAAGACGACCTTGCGGCAGTCCTCCTGGGCTTTCTCGAAGATCTCATAGCCGCGCACCGCGTCGTCGAGCGCCATGTGGTGCGTGATGATCACCTCGGGCTTGAGCTCGCCGGCCTGGATATGCTCAAGCAGTTGGGGCATGAAGCGCTGCGCATGGGTCTGGCCCATCTTGAAGGTCAGGCCCTTCTCAAAAGCGTCGCCGAACAGGAAGCCATGGATGAAGCCGGCGTACACGCCGGGCACGCTGATGACGCCGCCGCGGCGGGTGGCCGCCATCGCCTGGCGCAGCGCCTTGCCGCTGGAGCCTTCGAGCTTGAGGTCGGTCAGCACCGTCTCCAGCGTGCTGCCCTTGGCCTCGAAACCCACCGCGTCGATCGACGCATCGACACCCCGGAAGTCCGTGCGTTCGATGATGAGTTCGGCGGGATCGTCGACTTCCTTCATGTTGATGGGCTCGACGCCGTAGGTGGCGGCTGCGAACTTCAGGCGGTAGTCGAGTTCATCGACCATGAAGATGCGTTCCGCCCCGAGCAGCCGGGCCGACGCCGCAGCCATCAGGCCGACCGGACCGGCGCCGAAGATGGCCACCGTCGAGCCAGGCCCGATGTCGCCGTTGACGGCCGCCTGGTAGCCCGTGGGCAGGATGTCCGACAGAAAAAGGACTTGGGCGTCGGAGAGGCCGGGCGGAATGACCAGCGGCCCAACGTTCGCTTTCGGGACGCGCACGTACTCGGCCTGACCGCCGGCGTAGCCGCCGTACAGGTGCGAATAGCCGAAGAGCCCCGCGCCCGAGCGCACGTTCTTCTTGTTGAGGATGGCGCCGCGGCCGGGGTTGGTGGTTTCGCAGGCGGCAAACAGGGTCTTGTTGCAAAAGAAGCAGGAGCCGCAAGCGATGGTGAAGGGAACGACCACGCGGTCACCCTTCTTCACGCGGGTCACGCCGCTGCCCACGTCTTCCACGATGCCCATGAACTCGTGGCCGAGGATGTCACCCGAGTGCATGTTGGGAATCTTGCCGCGGTAGATATGCAGATCCGACCCGCAGATGGCGGTGGCCGTCACGCGGAGGATGATGTCATCGGCCTGCTGAAGGGCCGGATCAGGCACATTGTCGACGCGTACGTCCTTCGAGCCGTGGTAGGTGAGCGCTTTCATGGGGGGTCCTTGACGAATGTGGGTGGGTGACTTTTTGCGGCGAGACGCGTGGTGGGTGCCTTCGTGTCGTCGCAACGTGAGGTCAAACCTACGGGCGCGTGCGGGTCGCCGTTGTAGGAATGGGGGTCGTGTCGTGTGCGAATGTGGCTGGCGGGCTGCAACGGCCGCTCGTCATTTCGTCAAGGTGCGCGTGGTTGCGCTGCGTGTGTTTCAGGCTGACTGGGCGAGCTGATGGCCTGGGTGACCTCGTGAACCATCAGGTCCTTCGGGAGGCCATAGCGGTCGTTCTCAGACTCCACCCACTTCTTACCCACGAGTTTCAGGCTGGAGCCAAACAGCTTCCGGACACGGCTCAGGTTTCCCCGGTGGTCAGCATGAGTGATTTCGCTGACAGCAAGCCACGCCTGAGCCAAGTCCCAGACAGTCATTCGCTTCATTCCGAGGCGTGCTTTGTTAGCGTCCTCCATGGCCTCGTCATGTTTCCGCTGCTCGAATGCGGTAGCGGTCCGCTTGTCGGTGGACTTGGTACTCCCCCGGTAGCGCTTACCGCCTATGCGTGTGCATCTGGTGGGACGACTGGCAATGAGCAACTGAGTCGTTGTCTCGAGTCACTCCCCATCAGGCGGGCTCGGCGCCTTGTGACCCGAAAATGCGCACTTTCCGCTCCAAGGTGCTGCCCCCAAGAACTCGCATTGCTGCCGTGGCGTTAGGCGGCGTGCTGCCTGGGGCGAATCAGCGGTCGGTCTTGGGGCAGCTTCTCGCCTTACCTCGCCCGTTGCCTATTCGTCTAAAGCGGCGTCGATGGCCGCGAGCTCACGCTTGACCCTGGCAAACAAAGCATCGATCTGCCCATCTGCGGCATACGCCAAAGTCAGCAAGGTCATGGGATGGATGTCCAACACCTCGCAGAGCTCTGTGAGCTTGGCGAGGGTGGGACTTTTCAAGCCACGTTCCAGAGAACTCACGTAGGTGCGGCTCGACACATCGGAGAAGGCCTCCTGGCTCAAGTCACGGGCCTTCCGGGCGATTCTGAGTGCGGCGGGAAACGAATTCTTTGATGCCATCTAGCTGTCTTCGAAAAGACACTGATGACAAACCGTTGCGCTCTATAGGGCTACAATCTATAGTGTTCAAATCTTGAGGATTCATCAAGATCCAAGTTGGCCAAGCTGTCCTGACATGACAACGGAGTTCGCCTTGAGAGTTGACGTCGCCTCGCCGTTCCCGACTGCCCGCCCTTTCCGGTTGCCAGCGTCGGTCTTGCGCACACATCTACCTGCCTCCGGGCCGAAGCGCAGTGACTCGGCCCTTCGTATCGGCAACCAAATCCGGGCGTTGCGCGTTGCATCCGGCGCCTCAGGAGGCGAGCTCGCCGTCAGCTCCGGCGTCTCCCGTTCCATGCTCTCGCGCATTGAGCGCGGCCTGATTTCCCCGTCCGTCGAAACACTTGACCGCATCGCCCGCGGTCTGGGTGTGCCCGTTTCCCGCTTCTTCGGCGACCAGACCAGCCGCACGGACTTCTCCTATGTCCCCGCGGGCAAGGGCATCCTGGTCGAACGTGTCGGTGCCGTGGCCGGATACCGTTACGAGCTCCTAGGCCATCAGCTCTCAGGCAACCTGTTCGTCGAGCCTTATTTCGTCACCCTGCTGCCGGAGGCGGAGCCCTACGTGACCTTCCAGCACCCTGGCGTGAAGTTCGTGCACCTCCTCACCGGGCACGTTACATATCGCTACGGCGCCAAGCTGGTGAAACTGACGCCGGGCGACTCACTGCAGTTCAATGCCACCGCCTTGCATGGCATTGATTCGATTGAGGAGGGGCCGGTGAGCTATCTATCGGTGGTGTTCACGATGCGGGAGTAGCGAGGGGCAAGGCCCTGAATTGCATCCCAGAGTGGAGGTTGTTTTACCTACCCGATGCATCAAGCCTGCGACTACCCCGGCCACACGAGCCTGGGTGCCATCGCTTGGCACCTCGCGCCGACGATTTCGGCGAGCCGAGGCGTCTCGCACACGCAAACACGATGTGGTCGATAAACATAAGGCTCCTGAAGGCTCTGGCCAACGGGATGACAGTTCCGGCGAAGCGCCGTCCCATCTCGCAGAGCGTCCCTGCAATGAAAGGGACCGCCCGCGGTGCCTGGCTGGCCTCCTCACGCGGGTCTCCGGCGGCGTCCTACGGAGGTCGTGCGATCGCTGAGTGAGCGTGATTGCTTCAGATTGAGGAGCAATAAGCATGGAACGTTTCAAAGGGAAGACCGTCATTGTCACTGGCGCTGCCTCCGGCATCGGACGCGGCGTGGCAGAGCGGTTTTCGCAAGAAGGAGCCAACGTCGTCCTGTGCGATATCGACGAGAAGAAGCTCGGCGAGGCGGCGGCCGGACTGCCGGGTGATCGCACGATTGCGCAACGCTGCGACGTGACCCAATTCGCCGAGGTCAGTGCGCTGGTCGCGGCGGCGGTCCGGCGCTTCGGCGCCGTCGACGTGATGGTCAACAACGCGGGCATCGCCGCGGAGGGCACTGCGCTGGAGGTGTCCGTCGAGGACTGGGGGAAGACGGTCGATACCGATCTGGGGGGCGTCTTCCATGGCTGCCGCGCGGCATTGCCCGAACTGCTCAAGACCCAGGGCTGCATCGTGAACACAGCGTCGGTCTCGGGACTCGCAGCCGACTGGGGCATGTGCGCCTACAACGCGGCGAAGGGGGGCGTCGTCAACCTCACGCGATCCCTCGCATTGGACTTCGGCGCCAAGGGCGTGCGTGCCAATTCGGTCTGCCCCTCGTTGACGCAGACCGGCATGACCGAGGACATGATCAAGAACGAGGTTCTGGTTGAAAGGTTCATGGAGCGCATGCCGCTAAGGCGCGTGGCACAACCCGCCGATATCGCGGCGGTCGTCGCTTTTCTTGCGAGCGATGACGCCCACTTTGTCAATGGCGTCAATATCCCGGTCGACGGCGGCGTTATGGCGTCGAACGGACAGCCGCCCCAGAACTAGTTTTTTGAACCCATCACTGTCGTCCCTAGCACGTCGCTGCCTTGAGGTGGGTGCGTGATGGTTCTTTCAATGGAGCCTTAATGATTACCGAAAATTGTGTGCGGTCTGCAGACGCCTCCACGTTTGCCGAAACTCAACCCTTCGTCCACCGAGGATGCCATTTCCTCTGCGGTGTGATCCAGGTGCGCGACGGGCGATACCAAGCCAACGTGCTTTACCAGCACGGCCTGCAGGGGATCGAGTCCATCGCGCTGCCATTTGACAGTGAACCGTACGGAAGCCCACCGGAGGCGCTGCGGCATGCGCAGCAGCAGGCTGTGCGGTGGGTGCACGATCGCACCGGGGATGGTCAGGGTCGGTTCTAAGCGTTGCATCCGTCGTGCGCGTTCGGAGAACGACGTAATGACTTGGCACGACTTCCGCGGCTCTGATGCAAGGGTTCCGAACCCTATCTCTTGATGGCATTCAGTACGGGATAAGGATCGAGGGCACGGCGCCGGCCGGTTCCTTCGTGTAGAGAAGCCGCTGGGTGGCCTGCCGGCCAAAAATCCAGAACATAACCGGGGCGAGCTGCGTATCTAAAAGGGTCAGGCTGATCAGGCCACCGAAGATGAATACCGCGACATTTCCTTGCCCGGCGCGTCGGCAGCCAGCAACAGCGGCCTGAGCGCGAATGCCGCTACCAGGGCTGTCATCACCACAGGCGTGAGCTGCTCCAGCGATCGCGCACGGTCATGGCCTGGCTGAAGGTCTCGCCCTCGAACTTGTACAGATTGATTTAGCAGCTGACCGTGAAGTGTCGAGATCCCGGCCAGGATGATGAATCAGACCTTCGACGCCGCCGACAGGCTCACGTCTGCGATCCACATAGCCACCTCGCTCCCGATTAGCGCGAGTGGAATATTGGCCATGATGATCGTCACCAGCACGGTCGACCTGTAACGCGCGTAATGGATCAGAAAGATCAGTCCCGGCGACAGCAGGGACACGCCGACGATCAGGTCCATGGCCTGCTACTGCGCTTGGAACTGCCTCTCAAGGCTGATTAAGGTGGTCGCCAGCAGGTTCGTCTTGGCGATGATGGATAGTCCGGAAATCCGATGTAAATCAACTAATTAGCGACATCCGTGTGCACCTCGTGTGCAATTATTTTTGCTCTGGAGCGTTCTCAGATAATTCGGTAAGCGACCGTCTGTCTGTCGCGCCGGGGGAGCGGGTTCCAATCACATCCGCTCCGCCAGTATGGATAAGGGTTAACAGGTAAGTGTCAGCTAACATTTTTCATCCTCCAGATCCATTCCTAGCGCTGTCTTCAGCTCGTGAGGTTGGACTGGCGGCCGAGCGACTGATCGCTGGCGACTTGGCCGGGTTTCGATCCGCAGCAACTGATTACGGGTCCGCGCGGGAGCTCCTCTGACGGCGTCAATGCGCTTAGGGTGCCAGCCTCGATTAACAGTCGAGCCGCACCGCCTAGCGCTCGTATACGCCATCCCGGCGAGGACATCAGGTGGCGGGAGAACTTGCATCGCGAGATCCAGGCTCTCGGGGAGGCAGCGGAGCGGTCGACCAATTGTCGGCGCGGTTGGGGACATGCTGGCGCCGACTTCCACGAAACAGTTGAGAAATGCTCCCCCGCCGTCGTGCCGCAACGCATCTCCTCGCTGAAAACGGTGATCAAAAACGGTACTCGACACTTCGTTGAAGGGCTTCCCCGAAAAGCTGGCCCAGCCTGGGGCTGCCAAGCGCGCGCAGCTCGTTCCGGCAAAGCTCATTCCATTGCTGGCTGGCGCTCAGGTGAAAACTGAGTCCGACATCCTCCAGTTTCAGAAAGCCGGAAGGGATTTTCAGAGGATCACTCCTTCGAGCAGTGATGTCCGGCCGCAGGATCAGCCAGGGCCATCGCTCGCGGCCGCGAGGAGCGGCACGAGCACATCGCTGATGGGCGTGGGAACGCCGAGGGCGCGGCCGCGACGCGAGACAACGCCGTTGC
>Ga0247813_10001547_pt1 | contig 17232 bp, 24 predicted proteins | sample UWRJL169409C1_FD_180719 | JGI IMG/M metagenome (GOLD analysis project Ga0247813, IMG submission 180719) | Plant litter microbial communities from Arlington Agricultural Research Station in Wisconsin, United States - UWRJ-L169-409C-1 | ecosystem: Environmental > Terrestrial > Plant litter >... | reverse complement strand
CTCCACGGCATCAACACCTCCCGCAAAGCGAAAAGTGTTACCCATGTCTCCGGTACAAAACGTCACCTATCTCTCAGGTCGGGCATGTGAAACACACGGGTCTGGATACGTCAGTCAATAGTACGAGCCGCGAGCTCGCCCGCGAGGTTCGCGGAGCCGGCATTTTCCGGGTTCGTCCATGCCGAAAGCATGGCCTCTTTGGCTTCTGGAGCAAGCGGCAGAGTTGCGAAGCCATCTAGATTTATCGCGTTCGTCATATGTGCGCTCACCTAAAGCCTTGAAATTTCTGGTTCTGGAGAACCCTGCCATTCAAGCCTCCATGTTCCACCTTGGCGTAGGTTTTGGATCAAAGAAGGATGGAACGCCACTAGGCATATCCCCCCCGATGACCTGACGGAAGGATAAATCAGACCCGGGCTGTCCTTTTCTAAGCGCAGCCATCTGGCCAGCCCCTGTCCCGCGGGATACGCGATGGCGGGGTCGGCTGTTAAACTGTGATCTTTTGAAAAAGCATCATCGCGAAGGTCGTGGAATTGCCCGACAAAATCAGCGAGCAATTCCGCATAGTCTGTGACGTTCTCAAACCGGTCGATCGCGACGAGTTCTTTTGTAAGGTGAAAAGTGACCTCAGCTAAAGCCGTTTCTGCTTGAAAGGCACAATACCATGCACCGCGCTCGTCATCGTTGAACCGGTTGCCGCCAGGGCGAGTGTATGTGAACGCGGCATTGATGAACGTATGGCCCGGGCGGCCGAACACAAGTTCTTTCCGATCGAGGTCTAACAAACCACCTTCCTGAGCTTGGAGGCGGCTGCTGGTAGCCCCCTCCAGCTCGGCCAAATCCTCCATGGCACCATGATTAGGCGCGAGTGCCAGCAACACCGGTTCCTTTAGCCTAGCTGTCGGTATCAGGCGTACGGTATCTCGCTGAACGATGTCGGTGCGAGCCGGCTCGATCACCGACCACCCCGCAATGCATCAACATGGCGTCGCACCAGAAGCAGCTTCGGGATGCCACCTTCAATCATGACGTCAATCGGCCGGCGCCCTTCGAAAAGCGGTCCCTTGTTTGGAAGTTTGATCCATTCGTTGGAAAGAGTTTCGGAGAAAAGCAGTCGTAGCGCTTTGAAGATACCAATGAGGGCACTAACCCTCGTCAATGTGTCTTGAGAAAGACTTCCGCTCCACTCACCTTTCTTCATTCTGAACCACGTGCGCTCTGAAACATCACCCATCAGGGCACAAACCTCGACGCTGGTTAAGCGCCATATCCCGGCCAATCGAACGACGCCAGATACTGCTGCCGGCGTCAGCCGTTCACGCGCTCCTTCGTCACCGAGATTTACGGGTGACTGCGGAACTCCGTTATCACGAATTGCTTGCGCTACGACCATGTCATCCTCCATTGACAGTCAATATACTGCCAATTGGCAGGAATTCAAGCTTACAATGCTGTCGTAATCGGAACGGGCCTTTTTCCGTCAACACTTCGCAATAGAAGAGCTGCGCCGATCTACACGGCGACGTGAGTATGTAAGTCGCTATCATCCGCGGAAGGGTCGAGGTCCAACTCCGGAACTATAGCGGATAACATATTTCTAAACCGACGCCTCGCTTCCTGCGAGCCTACGGGACTTGGGCAGAAGGAAGTGGAATGCGGTTTCCGCCATAAAAGACTTTCTAAATCACCGGGATTCGATGCCGAACGATCCTATACCTATGCGGGTATAGCAAGTGCCATTTGCTCAACCAAAGCCCCCATCTTGTGATAAAGAGCATTAGTATATATTTTCAGCGAGCTGATAGTTTCCCTTACTGGGTCGTAGGCTCGCATTCTTTCAAGGCGGCCATGTCGTGAAAGAATGCGAGACCTAGCCGCTCGGCTTAGGCGTCGCTAGCGGCGAGCGCTACGCAGCGGTGCTCGCCTTCACTCAGAACCTTGCCGACGGGTTCACCTGGTTTGTTGATGAGGCGCACCTGGAAGAAGGGCACTCCCGCTGAAGTCTTAGCCTGTTGAAGCTCGATGGCGAGGCCGGCGACGCCGAGCTTGTCGACTTCGATCGCGAAGCGGCCGCGCAGGCGATTGGTGACAAGGGCCTGGGCGATCCGGGCACTCTGCGTCGTGATTTTGTTTGTGGTCGTATCTTTGCTGGCCTTTTCCAAGGCCTCGATGGCCTTGCGGCGTTCAATCTGGGCAAGGACGTCGGCTTGCACGACGCCGAGCCACTTCCGGTCCGCCAGACCGTCACGCTCGAGGAGAAGGGCGGCGCGTTGAGGAGAGCCTGCCTCCGATTCCAGGCCCTCGATCCGCGTGGCGATCCCGCCCAGCACATCACGCAACCCGTCTGGCGCGGGGATCACACCCGGCGGCAACGTGGGCAAAACCTCGCCGGCGTGGGTTCGAAGCACTGCCCGTAGCCACCAGGACAGTTGGACAATCTGGCGGCGAAGGGTCTTCGCCAATCGTCGTGGCCGATATCGTCGTGGCCGATATCGTCGCGTATCAGAGCGACGAACGAGGGCAGCTCCTTCATGAGGAAGCTTTGCGGCGATAGCTGCTCCAGCAGCTCGTCATAAGCCGCGGCGGCTTCCTTTTCACGACGATTGCTTTCGTCCTGGACGAAGGCCTCGAAGCTGCGGAGCCAGTCGGCGGCTTCCACGCTGAGCGGCTGCTGGCACAGGACGCAATGGGCATCAGGGTCCGTCATGGGGAAGGGCTTTTCGGGATAGGCCGCTTCGCGTGAATAAGTTCGAGCAGCTTCCCACAGGACTCTCCAGATGTCCGAGCCGATATCGGGCAGTGGTTCCGCAGCGAAAAGATCGACGGACGCGGCGACTGCCGCCGCGCGTGCAGTCGCAAGACGGCGATGAGCCCCCCGGAGCGTGGTCCGGTTCTGGTCAAAGGCGGCGGTGGTCAATTTGCTGACCTGTTCGATCATCGCATTGATGCGGCTTTCCTGAGCCTGAAGCTGACGGACGGTCTGGGCGGGATCGCTGGCGAGGTCGGAAATGAGGGTTTGAAGCCGAGCGTCTTCCTGCGCGTTCAGGCCTGCCAGTTTCTCAATGGCGTCGGGTTTGGTCGTTCCGGACAAGCCGGAGATTATCTTGCCGACCGCCGTATCCGGCATCAGGACTGACCTTCGCGGCCAAACGCCCGCGAATGGTTTCTGCTTCGCCATCGATTGCCGCGCGGACCAGATCCCGATCGATACCTACGAAAACCCGGCGAAGGTTGAGCCGGGCCAGCGCCTCCTGATCGACGGCGCTGGCGCTCGCATCGGTGATCGGACCAGCGCGCGTGACGATTCCGCCCACCAGGCCGCCTATGTCGCCGTCCTTCTCTACTTCGCTAATCGCCGCACTATCCAGGGTGGCGCGGGCTCGGGCCGAAGCATTTTGGAGGGCTCGCGGGAAGGTCTGCCTTGTCAGATCGCGCAGCGCCTGGGCGAGTTCGGAGTGGCCGAGGTGTTCGATCATGCTGGCGACATGCAGGCGAAGCAGGCCGACGAAAGGGGCATCGTTGTCTTGCGGGTCGATGGCCTCGCCCATGTCGACCGGATCGTGAACGGAAAGATATGCGTCTGCGGGGCTGGGACTGGCCACGCCCCAGCGCGTGGCGACCGCGATCCGCTTCACCGTAGCCTCCGGCTTTTGACCGTGACGTCGATACGTCTGGCCTGTGCCCAGGCGCGGGAAAGTGCCTTCGCTGTTCCGCTTGGGTCGTGGCAACCCTTGGCCTCTGCGATCGTGAGCGAAGTCAGATCGGATTTGCACGCGATCCAGTCGGGGAGGTCGCCTCGTGCGAGACGCTCGATCTTGGCGCGTTTGCGACGATCGAGATCGACTACACGATTGCCGAGATGGGCGAAGATGGAAAGGTCGAAGTAGCGTTCGAGATAGCCGCGCGCGACGAACCTGCCGAACAGGCCCGACAACGCGACCTTCACCTCACGGGCTTGCCCGAGCGGCTGTTTGAAGATGAAAGGCGTGCCTATGCCGGTCGGCGACAGCAGCGCGTCCAGGATCGACCATGCGCCGTAAGCGGCGCCCGGCGTTTGAAGCACCTCTCAAATCCCGGCGTCTTCGATCTCGGAGACGTCCAACTCGATAGTCGCGCCGGGGGCTGGGTCGAGCGATGGCGGAGTAAAGCTGTAGATGAAGGTTCGGCTCATGCATCGGCCAGCTTGTAGGCTGACCTGAGAAGGGCAATCGCCTCGTCGCGGGTAAACGGCACGTTGAGCGCTTTTGGGTCGAGAGCGTCGTCAGTCTCAGCCAGATCAAGAAAGCGGCGCATGTCGTCGCGAATTTGATCGGGCAAGGTGATCGATGCATCGCCGGGCAGAAGCTGAGTCAGGCGGAGCACATCATTGCGGTGTTTCTTGATATTTTTGCTGTCGATCTTTTCCCCGGCCTCGGCCCGTGCGGACAGATCGAGAAATGCCCGCGCTTTGAAAGGGATGAGAAGTGTTTCGTCAATGACGGTTACCTCGATCTTTCGCTTCGCGGATTGCAACGCTTCATAATATCCGTCGTCGAGCAGAATGGCCGAGAGGCTGACGATGTCTGCCTCAACCGGGATGGGGGTGAGTTCTGCATTTTCCGGAAGGTCGAGCGTGCCGGGCTTGCGGGAAAACAGCTCGATCATGAAGGGAAAGCTCTGGTCTGAAGGCTTGTGGAAGCGGTAGAATTCCTTGTCGCCGGTGCTGCGTTCGCGTGCCTGGTAGCCACCTGCATCCAGAAACGCTTTGAAAGCGGTGCCGAAAGCGGCATCGACCACCTCAACGCAGAGCACCATGTCTATATCCTTGGTGGCCCTGAAATCGAGACCGGCTTCATCGAACAGGAGGTCACAGGCCGCGCCGCCGATGATGGCGTAGTGGTCCTCATGGCCAGCGAAGTATTTCTGAAATTTGTCGATGCCAGCTACCAAGGCAGGTTCTCCAAAAGTCGATCCGCGGCCATGGCGACACGCTCGTCGCGATGATCCCGGAATTGTGCGTACAAGGACAGGACGTCCACGGTATGGGTGTCGGACAAGGCAGCCGGATCGTAGGACCATGTCTCGATGATGCAGTTAGCTTCGTCGCGGTCGGTTTCGGCCAGGTCCGCAGTTTGCGAGATCGCTTTCCAGTTGCTGGCGGCGACGGCGAAAGTGTCGATACGGGGGCTAGCCAGTTCCGTCAGGTAGGATAGTGCCGTTTCCCCGGCCAGCTTCAGGTGCGCGCTGAAGGCGTCCCCGCGCACGAATTTCAGGGATCGAGCCGGACTGAGCAGAAGTGGCGTTGCTTTCTCGAGGAGGTGTCGCCCTTCTGCCTTGAAGTGAATGTGCCTCTCTTTCCCGTGCCTGATGGTTTCAGCGAGACCGGTGGCGACCAAATCGTCGAACGCTCGGCCGATCGACATTGCGGAGTAATGCAAGCGTTCAGCCAGGAGGGATGGCGTTTTCACATGCCTGTCGAGGTGCAGGATATGATGAAAAAGGACGGTTTGGGCGGCGGGGGATAGGCCGTCCGCCTGCCGGAGGCGCGGTGCCCGGAAATGCTCGCGCAGATCGATCGCCAGATCCGGTATATAGAGCTGGTTGCCGGGAACGATAAAGGGAACACCTTGACCGATGAGGCGCGACCGATTGTGCGCACTGATGGTCATGGTGGCGAACGTCACCGTCGTATGGGTGGCGTTGCGAACTATGTCGATATGCTTGGCGATGTCGGCTGGAGTGCCTGTGCCGTCGAGCTTGGCAACGATAACGCATTGCCGCCCAAGAATGCGGGCTTCGTAGAGCGTATAGGTGCGTCCGATAAAGGACGGCAAGCTGCGCGTGGCTTCGAATGGGCGGACATCGATCCGCTCATGAAGAAGCTCTCCCAGATAGCGTTCCAACGCTTCGGGAAACTGAACATCGTGGCTGCTAATATCTCTCTCTAACATGGTTACGCACGCTAACATTGATAGCGTTAGCATGCAATCTCAATGTTAGCGATGACGGCCGCCAACGTCGGGACAAGGCATGAGGGTTTGACTGTGCATCGGCGACGGCGCGGTGGCGGCCCGGGGGTGATGACGCTGTCGGCTCAAGCATTCTGCGATACACCGGGTGACTCGATCGGTATTGTCCCAGGCGAAGTTGCGGGGTGGGCCGACACTAAGCTTGGAACGCTGTCGAAGCTGACCTTGATTCCAAAGAACGGCTATCAGAACCCATGGGTGGAGATCCCCATCTTCACCCATTCTCCCTGAAAATGACCCCAAGGGGCCAAACTCACGAAACATCCTGAACGTCGCTTCAACTGACGTCGTTGTGGTGCTGGCAGGCGGCCCGGAGCTCAAGCAGAATTTGAAGTGGCGTTCGCTCTCGGCAAGCCGAGGATTTTTGTGGCGAGTTTCCTTTAAAATCAAAAGCGTAATACTTTGACGGACCAAGGGTCGGCTTTTGGCACTGCACTCAATAAAAAATGAGCTAGATCAATGGCCTAGCTGGGTTTAAACCAATCGAGTGGGAAGGGTTGACGGTTCGAATCACATCAAGGCGTGCAAGGCACAAGTGTCCGCACGGAGTAATCCTGCTGCTTCCACTGGCTGACACGTAAGATGATCCGGAAGTCTTCACCAACTACCGCACGGATGGCACGGATGCGCGTACTTATCAGCGGCAATAACAAGGGTACGGGCCGCCCCACGGTCGAGCGCTTTCTTTTACACAGATGCAAAGAGTGAAGCAGCGCCTTGTAGGAGGAAAAACGTCACGCCCAGCGCAACCACAGTCAGCAGAAGACCAAGCAGAACGATGAGACCGTCGCGCTCGATCAGCCCGAGAGCCATAAAGCAAATGGCGGTTACCGGAATAATGTTGCCGAAAGGGATCGGCAACGCGACCGCGACTGCGAGAACGAAGACTGGGAGTCCCAGCACGTAGCTGACCCCATCTCCAGCGAGAGCCTGCATACGCCCCGGACGGACGAGCCTTCTATTCGCCTGACAATCGGAGCTGCGTAGCGCTGCAAACTGGCGAAAGCCTGTTCTGAGATCTTGCGGCGTTGAAGGGAGGACGGAAGCCGAAGGCTTTTCCTCCGAAGGCGAATTGCAACGCAACGATCGCCAGTGCCGAACCGAAGACCAAGCCAAATGGTCCAGGGATCGGTATAAGGGCAGGCAATGCAAGAAGAAGCATGACGAAGCCGAACCCTGAACGGCCCGTTTCATGAAGCGCCTCTCCTATCGTCAGCCCATCTCGATATTTGGCCTTTTGGGCAAGATCGGCGAGGACTGTTGATGCCAAGCTACCTGAGTTGCTGCCGGGCGTCGATGAGTGGCTCATGAATGTCCTGCCTATTCTTCATCCATTCCGCGTTCAACGGGAGATCGCGAGTGCCAAACAGGCGTTGATCGCCTGACTGGCACCGGACAATCGCTATCACAATTTCAAGAGGCATGGTCAGCGTTTTGGCTCCTTGCCAAAATCCTTGCGCAATTCATCCTTGGCTCTGTCGAGCGTCGCCAACCTCGACTTTGACAGCTGCTTGCCGGCGCGATTGATATAGAAAGTCAGCATCGACATCGCGGACTGGAAAGGACTGGCCTTGCGGCGGTCGCTTTGTTTGGCAGAGGCCTCCAGCGAGTCCGCGATTTTCTTGGCGCTACTCTGCTTGAAGACACCGCCTTTCAGGTCCATCGCATCGCTGTTGTCGGTCACATCCTGCGACCACCTTTGTTTGGATTTCTTCTTCGGCATGAGCGTTCCTCCATAGAAGAGACGGCGCCACTGTCGCGACGCCGTGTCCTATCAGTGATGCGCGTGGTGTTCGTTGCGCTTGCGCGTAGCTGCAGCTTTCTTCGCTGAGGCGGAGCGCTCTTCCTTCGTGCGCGATGCGGCAGCCGCGCCGCCCTTGTGTCCGCCCTTTTCGGAAGAGGCGTGATTTTCGGGATGGCCTCGGCCTGATCCCGATTTCTTGCCGCCGCCGCTTTCCTTGTTGACGGTGGCCCAAGCACGGCGTTCGGCTTCCGTATCTGACACGCCGCGGTCCTCGTAGCTTTCCTCGATATGCTCGGCCTTGCGCTTCTGCTTGTCGGTATATGCGGATTTGTCGCCCTGGGGCATGGAACATCTCCTCTTTCATGCTTGCGGTGCCAGGTCAGTGCTTGCAATCTATTTACTCCAGGTCGTGTGTTCTCTTCGCGCGAGCGTCCTGGTGGCAAACGACAGGTCCTGACAGTTGTTCCTCGGCTATCGTGACCCATGATATCGCCGCGATGCATGTCGGGCAGACGCCATTATATGATAATGACAATCGCGGCCTTCCTCGATCTGCGGGTCAGGAACGCTTTCGCAGCGGATGTTGCGCAGGTCAATGTCTTCTGACATGCGTTCAAGCAAACGATACGCGCGTCCAAGCGCTGTTCCCCCGCCGAACGCCAGGGTCAATCCATCGACCTGCACATCATGGATGGCAGCCAGGGCACGAACGACGAACCAGTCCTTTTCCACCAAAGCAGGCGAGGGCAGACCGAAGAACTCCTGTACCTCCAGAAGCGTTTTGCGGTCCGGATTACCGTTCAACGCGGAGCTCCGCGCGGCCATCGGAGAGCCGTCGGTTGAAACGCGCCTTGACTTTGACCGTCGGGTTCACCGGGATCTGAGTGGAACGGCCTTCATAATAAGCTTTCGTGCTGTCGCCCTGCTCCCAAGCCACACCAAGCTTGTTCAGTGCCTGAAGTGCAGCACTGTGGAAGCCGTTGGAACTGGAGACAATAAGCTGGCCCGATAGACGCGACCGCATCGCCCGGGCGTAGACCCCGTAGCCCAACCGCATCAGAGCCCCATCGTGGACCAGAGACCTGAGCGCGCGCAGAACCTGATCATCACCACTGAGGTCAGCAAAGTCCCGTGGAAGAAAGACATCAGTTTTCTTCGTTCGCGCGACGCGGTTCTGGATTTTTTGCTTCAATGTCCTAGCCTGATGCATGGTCCGTTTCTTCCTGCAAACACCCGACACGGAATAGATGCAAAAACCCGACACGACGCAAGAGCTCGTTGGCGGCTTGAGATGCTCGTTTAGGCCATGTAATCGGGCCAGTGCGCGGCTTCCAGCGTGGCGTCGCCGGCCGCGCTCTTGTCATGAAGCACCTTCACATCTCCATTTCGTAGCAGGATCTACAGTCTGGCCCGCCACCTTGGCAGGCGACGGGCCACCGCATTGCATGGCGAGAAGCGGAGAAGCTTACTTGCGCACTAAACTGAAGGAAAAGTGGCTGCCTCGATGGTAGTCGATCGCGTAAATGACGGGCACGCCCGCCGCGTTGAAACAGGTTTCGGTGATCAGCAGGGCAGGGCCGAAATCGCGCAGGTCGTTGCGCTCGACCACGTCCTCGGGAAGCATGACGGCCGTCACGGATGCGGCCGACATTCGTGGCCGCTGCTTGTGCTGTTCCAGCAGCGACAACAGCGAACCGCTCCAGTCGATATCGTAGAGACGTGCGGGAATGATGCTGCGCGGCACGTAGTCCAGACAGTACATGATCGGCGTGTCGTTTTCGAGCCGAAGCCGCTCGATGCGGATCACCCGCTCCCCAGCTTCCAAGCGTAACTGCCTGGAAATTTTGGAATCGGGGGTCTCTTCGGAAATCGACAGGACCTTGTTCTGCGGCTTGTAGCCATATTGGCGCGCCATGTCGGTGACGCTTTCGAATACGGTAATGGGCCGGTCGACCTGCACGGCAGAGATTGCTGAGACAAAGCGGCCGCGCCCGTGTTCGACATAGATGATATCGTCCTGCTCCAAGAGTTTCAGTGCCTCGCGCAGTGCCGGCCGCGAAATCTTGAAACGGGCGGTGAGCTGCGCCTCGGTCGGCAGCTTGTCGCCGGGCTGGAGGGCCTCGTCCCGTATCAGATCGGCGATGCGGTCGCGAAGCTGGATCACCAGGGTGCGCCTATCGCGAAGGGGCTCTTCCAAGGCAGTCCTCATCATGTTGTGACAATCTTGTTTTCTTGTCTGACAAATACCCAAACGTCAAGCCAGTGCCTGAGACGGAGCAATCCGCTGCGACAAATGGCTACGTGAAGGTGCCGCCATCATCATCCAACCGAGGGTCTTGACAGTCAGAAATGGAGATGTCAGTTGTCTTACAACATTGTCGGAGACGACAAAGTGCGAGACGATCAGCGACGATCATGACAACAGAGAGTTTTCCATGCTGAATTTTGACGAACAAAGATTCCTGCGCATCCAGTCCGGCGCTGCCGGCCTTGCAAAGCGCTTCGACGACGTGATCGGGGGCTGCATTGCCGCGGGCGCCGAGAACGTGTTCTTCCTGGGGACCGGCGGCGCCGCGATCCTGATGCAGCCGGCCTACCAGCTGCTGCAACGCAAGTCGCGCTTCCCGTCTTTCCTGGACGTCACCGCCGAACTCGTCATTACCGGGTCGGCAAGCCTCACGAAAAACTCGATCGTGGTGATGCCGTCACTTTCCGGCACGACCAAGGAGAGCGTCGCTGTACTGGCCAAGGTCAATGAGATCGGCGCGACCGTCCTGACCCTCGTCGGTCATGAGGAAACACCGCTCGGCAAGGGCGGAAGTCATGTCTTCGTCAATTTCGCCGAGGACGATACGTCCTGCGAATCCTTTTATCTGCAGTCCCTGTTCATCGCGCTGTCGATCATGAAACATCGTGGTGAAATCGCCAATTATGACCAGCTGATCGGAGAGCTGCAGAGCCTTCCGAAGCTCCTGCTCGAGGTCAAGCGCGCCTATGAGAGCAAGGCAGAGGGCTTTGCCAAGATCCTGGCGAGTTCCGATTACCACATCGTAACCGGCGCCGGTAACGTCTGGCCGGAAGCCTTCTACTACGGCATGTGCATTCTGGAAGAAATGCAGTGGATCCGCACCCGCCCGGTCCATGCTTCGGACTTCTTCCATGGAACGCTCGAACTGGTCGAAAAGAACGTCAGCGTCATCCTGTTCAAGGGCGAGGACGAAAGCCGTCCGGTTGCCGACCGGGTCGAGAATTTCGCGCCTAATTATACCGACAAGCTCACCGTGCTCGACACTGCCGGCTTCGAACTACCCGGCATTTCGGCGGAAGTGCGCGGGCTGATCTCGCCGATCCTGCTCGCAACGGTGCTTGAGCGCATCAGCGCCCATCTCGAGGTCATGCGCAACCATCCACTGACGACGCGCCGCTACTACAAGCGGGTTGCCTACTAAGCCGCTATCGGCATGATGACCAATTGGCAGCACCCAGTCTTCGTTCAGGATAACGGGTGCCGACCGTCAGATACGGGCCGTGATCGTCGCAACGACGGTTGCGGCTTTGCCATTGTGACAGAGCATTCGAGGTTCCATGTCCCGTTATCGCTTAGCCGTCGTCGGCGACAACTGCGTCGATCGCTTCCAGCCGCCAGTCGGCCAGTCTCTGATCGGCGGCAATGCCACCAATGTCGCCGTCCAGCTCGCATTGCTTGGCCACGAGGTCTATTACTTCGGTGCGGTCGGGCTGGATGCCGACGGCGAGCGCACCCGCGATCTTCTGGCGGAAAAAGGTGTGCGAGTGGACCATCTGCAGATGCTGCCCGGCGAGACTGCCTATACGAATATTGATATCACCGAAGCCGGCGACCGCGTCTTCACCCATGAGGATTTCGGAGTCTGCCAGGACTACCTCCCAAGCCAAGAGGATTTTGCGGCCCTTGCCGGCATGGATCATGTCCATATCGGCTGGATCGCCGACCGGGGCGTCGTGCGCCGAAGCTTGGGAGGGGCGAGCACCAGCGTTTCGCAAGATGTCTCGGTCAACAACGACCCAGCGCATCTCGGCGTCGACAGCCTGCGCATCGCCTTCGGCTCGGCCGGCGAGAACCGCGAGAAGGCCGACGCGATGATGAAGGGGTTTCTTGCGAGCGGTGCCAAGCTGGCCGTTGTGACGCGGGGCGGCGAAGGCTCGGCGGCGTCCGACGGGATCGAACGTGCCGAAACGGGCATTACGCCTGTCGAGGTCATCGATACCACCGGGGCAGGCGACAGTTTCATCGCTGGTTTCTTGCACGCTTACATCGGTGGCGGCAGTCTGGAAACCAGCCTCATCTCGGGCCGCGAATGCGCTGCGCGCACCTGTGGCCATGTCGGCGGCTTTCCGCAGGAACCGCAGCCGCTCTGAGCGTTTAACAGCGCACTCAGTATCGCACTCGTGTATTGTGCTGGCCTGTCCGCTCCGCCACCACAAGAAAGTAGCTTAGCCCCCTCGCCAAACCTCCCCACAAGGGGTTGGGGAGCGTCTAACACGCAACGGTGCTCCCAATGGAGCGCTGCCCCTTCAATGCAGAATCTGACTGAGAAACAACCGGCTCCGTTCATTCTGCGGATTGGCGAAGAAATCTGCCGGTGCTGCCTCTTCGACCACACGTCCCTGATCCATGAAAATCACCCGGTCAGCCACCTGGCGGGCAAAGCCCATCTCGTGGGTCACGCAGATCATCGTCATGCCTTCCTGCGCCAGCGACACCATCGTATCGAGCACTTCCTTGACCATTTCCGGATCGAGCGCCGAGGTCGGCTCGTCGAACAGCATAACTTTGGGGTTCATGCACAGTGCGCGGGCGATTGCCACGCGCTGCTGCTGGCCACCGGAAAGCTGGCCCGGGTATTTGTTGGCCTGTTCGGGAATTTTCACACGCTCGAGGAGATGCATGGCGATCTCTGTGGCCTTGGCCTTGCTCAGCTTGCGAACCCAGACCGGAGCCAGAATGCAGTTTTCGAGGATCGTCAGATGCGGAAAGAGGTTGAAGTGCTGGAACACCATGCCGACTTCACGCCGCACTTCATCGATGTTTTTCTCGTTCTCGGTCAACTCGACACCACCGACGACGATCTTGCCCTGCTGATGTGCCTCCAGCCGGTTGATGCAGCGGATCAACGTGGATTTCCCCGAGCCGGATGGACCGCAGATAACGACGCGCTCTTGCTTGGCAATGTCCAGGTTGATGTCATCAAGGGCATGATACTGCCCGTACCACTTATGCACGCCGGCAAGCTTGATTTCGGTGTCGTGCGGCATGAAGTCTCCTCCGGTTATTATTTCAGGACCAGCCAGCCGGAGACGATGATGATCACGGCGCCGGCAAGGGTGTGGATTTCGATGGGAGCGCCAAACAGCAGGGCACCATAGAGGCATCCCCAGACGATCTGGCTGTACTGGAAGGGAGCGACGACAGAGGCATCGCCGAGACGGAAGGCTCGAACGAGAAGCGCGTGACCGGCAAACAGCAGGAGGCCGGCGGCAGCGACGATCATGATATCCGTCGTGACAATGGGCTTGAAACCCTCACCTGCGAAGGCGACGGCCAGTGAAAGCACGCTGAGGACCACAAGCAGGCTGGCCACCAGTGCCGTATCGGATTCCGTCGATTTTGTTCGACGCAGCAGTACGAGCGACAATGCAAAAAGCAGGGCCGAACCGATCGCTGCCGCATGGCCGAGGTTCATCGGCGCTACACCGGGACGAAGCGCGACAATGACGCCGGCGAAACCGAGAAGGACACCCATCCAGCCCGCCCGCGACAAACGCTCCCGCAGGAAGACAAAAGCGAGCACGGCGACTAGCACCGGTGACAGGAAGGCCAGAACATAGGCTTCTGCGAGCGGCAACGCCGCAAAGGCGTAATAGATCAGGATCGTATCACCGGCGAGCAGCCCGGCGCGCACGAAGGCCAAACGTGGGTGGCGAGGCCAGAGTGTGCTGCCGCGTCCGGTAACAACCGCAGAGCCGACAACGATGACGAGGGCTGCCAGCGTAACCATGAAGGTCACCTGCGGCACAGGAAAGCTCTGAGCCAAGAGTTTCACCAGCGCATCCGTGCCGGAGAAGACCGCAAAGGCGCAAAGTACCATCAAGACAGCGCGGTGATTCGATCGGGGCAGGGGTACCCCGATCGGGAGCGCTGAAAGTTCAGCGGGCATTGAAACGACCGAACCGGGCTTCGATGCGCGACTGAAGCAGTTCGAGCACGATCGAAAGCGCCCAGTAGATCATCGAAGCGGTGATCAGCATCTCGATATGGCGGAACTCCGTCTGCCCCTGGGTCCGGGCAAGGTACATGATTTCCCAGACTCCGACCACGGAGACGAGCGATGAATCCTTCAGCATGGCGATGAACTGGTTGCCGGTCGGCGGCACGATGACCCGCATCGCCTGCGGCAGGATCACGAGAAACATGGTCTGGTTGGGGCTGAGGCCAAGCGCGGTCGCGCCCTCCGTCTGCCCTCGCGGAATGCTTTCGATGCCGGCCCTGAAAATTTCCGTCATATAGGCGCCGTAGCAAAGGGAGAGCGCCAGGATGCCGGCCGGGACCGCGCTGATGACATATCCCACCTGCGGCAGGCCAAGATAGATGATGTAGATCTGCATCAATAGCGGCAGGCCGCGAAACAGCGAGGTATAAAAGGTGGCGAGGCCGTAGATCACACCATTCTTCGACAATTTGGCGATGGCGCCGGCAAGGGCAATCGCCGTGGCAATCGCGATCGAGATCGCGGAAATATAGAGCGTCGTCACTACACCTTGCGAGATCATGAAGCCGATCTTGCGGGCAATGAAGGTCAGTGACAGGTCGAATGAGTAGAAGAACAGCATCAACAGCGCGAAAAGCTCGATCCAGACGGCCACGATCTGCTGTCGGCGCGACAGAAGCTGCAGCAGCTTCCAGTTAAACGCGATGATGAGGGCAATAGTGATCGACGAGGCGGCCCGGCCGAGCTGCTTGTTTTCTTTCAGCCAGTCGATGGCCGAGGGAAAGAGCTTGCCGATCCAGGCCGAGCTGATGCCAAGTGCGTAGAGTGCGGTCGCGACGAGGACGAAGACGAGCAATATGCCAATGCGACGCGCCATCGTGGGATAGGTGAGTATCAGTCTTCCGAGCATGGATGTCCCCCCGCCGGATCAGGCGACGCGTTCGCGCCACCAGTCCTGCGCCTGCAATTTCCAATAGGTGAGTTGTGCGGTGGCAAGCCCGGCGACGCCGCCGGCCCAGACCAGGCCGAAGGGCTTGAAAAGCTTATAGCGATCCGACTGGCCGAGAATGCCTTCCGCGACAAGCTTGCCGCCGATGGCCGTGGTGTTGAGCCCGTGGCCACCAAACGCCGTGCAATGCCAGACGCCCGGCTGCATCTCCCCGATCTGGGGCATGAGATGGCGGGCATAGGACATCAGGCCGGACCAGGCGAGGTCGGTCTTCAGCTCCTTGAGCTGCGGATAGGTGCCGGTCATCTCGCGGCGCAGTTCCTGGGCAAGAGCGGCAGGAGAGGTAGCACGGGTGGTGATACGCCCGCCCCAGAGAATCCGTTTTCCGTCCTCGACGACGCGGTAGTAATCGCCGGCACGACGGTTGTCGCCGACAGCGTCGCGGGTTGCGATTGCCTCGCGAATGAAATCGGGGGCTTCTTCCGTCAGCATGACATAGGTGGCGATCGGCAGATAAGACCGGTGGAGCTTGCCGACCAGCGACCCTGTATAACCGCCCGTCGTGAAGACGATGCGCCGGGCTTTCACCTGGCCGCCTGCTGTCGTCACGCGCTTCTCCGCGCCATCGACATCGCAGCGCGTCGCCGCTGAGTTTTCGTAGATGCGTCCGCCCAGCTGCTCGATTTCCCTGGCGAGCGCCCGCAGATAGTTGAGCGGGTGCATGTGGAATGCCTTGGGATCGCGCAGCGCCTGATAATAACGCGCAGATTTCAACCGGGTGCGAACGGCATCGGTGCCGAGATATTCAAGCTCGTAGCCATAGTTGCGCTGCATCTCGTCGGCGTATTGCTTCAGGCTGTCGCCGCCGTCGTAGCGCAGCACGCTCATGATGCCAGGCTGCGGCTTGGCATCCGAAATGCCGAGATCGCGGATCGTATCGCGAACGAAATCCACGCCTTCGATCGAAAGCTGATGGATTTTTCGCGCGGCTTCCTTGCCGGCGGCTCGGGCAATAGCGTCGCCGCCGGTAGCAAAACCGGGGCTAACGAAGCCACCGTTGCGGCCCGACGCGCCGAAGCCGACGCTTTCGGCTTCAAGCACGATCACAGGATGTCCGGCGCGCGCAAGCTGCAGTGCCGTCGTCAGGCCGGCAAGACCGGCGCCGACGATAACGGTGTCGCAATCGACAGCGCAGGAAAGCTGCGGCCGTTCAGCCGCGTTCGCCATGGTGCGGCGATAATAGGTATCTGGATAGGTCATGTTTGGCTCATTCCGGCAGGAAAAAGCAATGCCAGGCGCTTGGCCCGGCATTGCATCACGTCTTAGTCGGCGCTGTAGTCCTCGCCATACCACTTGGTGGTGAGGGAGGCGAGCGTGCCATCCTTCTTCATCTCGGTGATGATGCCACCGACCTTGGCGGTCCATTCCGGATCGACCTTCTCACCGATCACGACCAGCGGCTCGCGGAAAGCATAGCCGTCGTCGAGGATTCGCAGCGGGTAGCCGTTCTTGATCGCGTTCTTTGCGGTCTGTTCCGGCGCGATGACAGCATTGAGACGAACGCCATCGCCGAGGCGCAGGTCGTCGAAGGGCAGCATGGAATCAGCGAAGGTGCGAACTTCGCCTGGCTCCAGCTTGTATTCGATCGGCGGCAGGCCCGGCGCATCGATTTCGAGCTTGCGGTTGATGAAGTCTTCGGAGGTCGTCGCCGTCTCGACGCCGATCACCTTGCCACTCAGGTCTGCGACGGTCTTGGCGGCGCTATCGTTGTGAACCACGTAGACATAGGGACTGTAGTAGTAGATGCCAGCGAAATCGATAACCTGCGCGCGCGCCTTGGTCGGCGTGACCGAGCCGACGCCAAGATCGTAACGCCCCTGCCACCGACCGCCGGTCAGCGTTGCCCAATCCGGGGTCTGGAAGCTTACCTCTACGCCGAGACGCTTAGCGATCTCGCGGGCAACGTCAATGTCGAACCCAACCATCTCGTTGTTGTCATCAAGGAAACTCTGCGGCGGCCAGCTGCTGTTGGTCGCAACTACCATAGCCTTGTTTTCCGTAACACGATCAAGCGTTTCGCCGGCAAAGGCGGAGTTAGCGGCAGCCAGCAGCGCAGCGCCGGCCAGGAGCTTCGTAAGGTTATTCATGGTTCCTCCTAAAACGTTTTGAATGACAGCTTTGTAAGATGTCTGACAACGAATATTGAGGAGATATGGGTCAACTGTCAATGGAGCTGGGTCGCAACTTGATGAGATATTCAGATTACTAAATGTCTTCTTGGAA
>Ga0247813_10001546_pt1 | contig 17234 bp, 14 predicted proteins | sample UWRJL169409C1_FD_180719 | JGI IMG/M metagenome (GOLD analysis project Ga0247813, IMG submission 180719) | Plant litter microbial communities from Arlington Agricultural Research Station in Wisconsin, United States - UWRJ-L169-409C-1 | ecosystem: Environmental > Terrestrial > Plant litter >... | reverse complement strand
TCTTCCATTAAACAAAAATTTTGTCGGCTGTTTGGAAACATTTTTATTATTTATAAATATCTCTGCTATACCATGTCTTACGAATTTAACTTTATCTTCCGCTATCCCAAATTCGATAAGATGATTTTTAGTTCCTTCTGAATACGTCCACCACTCTTTTACTTCCGCTGCTAAATTTGAAAAAGCCTTTACATACAGGTTCGTATAATATCCAAAATTAAATATGCTGGGCAACTTATCATGGAGTTTAAAAGTCGGAATAAGTTTACTAAAAAACTTCGTAATAGAATAAGATATGTTTAATTTATAACTTAATACATCAGCAAGCATGTTTTTTTTCCCCTTTCGCTCCGTAAATGTATTTCCGAACGTTAAGCTTTCTTTTGGATCAGATATAGGTGTGTGGTAAGAACACACTGTTTTAATAGAGGAATATTTTTTTTGCACTGCATACAATAGATCTAGGCCAATTGCGGCCGTAAACCCATGGACGTGTAGAATATTAATTTCATAAGAGTTGTCGAATGACGAAAGAAATGATAACCAACTTTCTTGATGTCTAAGAGACTCTTTGGAGTAAATCTGTTCGGTAGAGAAAAGATGGTATTTAATCCCCCAAACTTTAATTCCCTCGTAAGAATAGGTACATATTGTTAACAATTTGTCTGAGTATATAATGGGATTTTCTATAAATGCCTGATCACCTACTGCAGCAATGATCGTAACCTGATGTCCTTGCAACATTAAATATTTGGCCAGATGATGAACATATACCTCTGTTCCGCCCCAATGATACGGGTAAAAATTATGAGTAGCTAGTAGAATTTCCAATATAAAACAGTCAATTTAATGCGGTAAGTTGTTCAGTTTTCTTGATGCCTATAAATCTACACAAAAACCTTTTAAGAGGATTTGTATAAATTTGATGGTCGGCAGATAATTTTTTTAAGTAAAAGCAGCACTTTTCAAAATTATGGGTATCATTTTTTGCCAGTTGCCTCAATACTCCGGCAAACACCTTAATTAGTGCTTTTCGTTTTTCTTCTGTTAGTATTTCTTTCGACCAATGATGGTAGTATATATCTTCTGCGTTGTTGAAACAATCACGCGTGAAGGCTAATTTACTTCTGCTAGAGAGCGAGCTTCCTTCTGTTACTCTATATAATGCCACAATTCCTTGGGTATGTATAAATTTCGCACCTATTCGTGCAGCATCAAACATATACCTTGCATCCTGTATGATGGGTAAATTTTGATTCCATACTAACTGTGATGTGATTTTTTTTGAATACAAGAGGGCTGCAGGAGGACACCAAAAGTCGACAAAAATTTCAATTTCCGGATGCTCTCCAAGTTTTCTATTTATCGTTTCAGTAATTTGATTATGGCCATTAACCACCATGAACTTCTCAAAATCTCCATAGGCGATATCTCCATCGTTCGCTAATAGTGCGTTAACCTGCTTTTCGATTTTGTCAGGCATTAATAGATCATCAGCATCTAAAAATTGAATATATTCTCCATTTGCATAGGTTAAACCTAAATTTCGAGCATGGCTTACTCCTTTATTTGCGGTAGTATAGGTAGTAATTTTATCCTTAAAAAGTGCTAAAACCTCCAATGTATGATCTATAGAGCCGTCATTAATCACAATAACTTCGAGATTCGCATAGGTTTGAGCTAAAACTGAATTAATGGTTTGCTCAATCGTAAATACCGAATTAAATGAGGGGATGATGACTGAAACCTTTTTTTGCATGGATTAGAAATAGGATTAAATATACTATGGTTTTGGTGTTAAGACCTCGAAATCCAAATTCATATAACCTCTATAAACAAGATCATATTCATACGGAATCTCATTACTCAGTTTTTTGACAGGCCAAATATTAAAACGGAAAAGATTAAAGAAATCTTTTCCAGATATGTCGTCATTTATATATAATCCTAACACATATTCTCCTTCTAAAAATGGAATATTTTTAATTTTTATCGCTACATCAATATCTTTACCTGGCCCAGCCATCGTATGAATTCCTATCTGGTTTCTGAGGTCGAGTACAGCTACTCGTTGATTGAAGGAATCATAAAATAATGGAGAAATACTTTCAATTTTTCTATGTTCTCTACTGCTAACTTTGAAGCTCAAAATACAGTCAGACAAACTATTTATATGTGAGGGTTCAAAACTGAAATTTGAAACCAGATAGTTTTCATCTAGCTGTAATGTGTCTTGAGTTATCGTATTCTGTAAACCTTGATATAAATTTATAGCATCATTTGTTTTTTCCTTTGCTAACAATGTTCCATGTTGCAAAATAATGCTCGTGTTGCATAACTTTTGAATGCTAGTCATGTTGTGACTAACAAAGAGTACTGTTCTTCCTTGTCCTTTACTCACTTCACCCATTTTCCCTAAACATTTCTTTTGAAATTCTGCATCACCCACGGCTAACACTTCGTCAACGATTAAAATCTCACTTTCCAAATTCGCAGCAACAGCAAAAGCTAAACGGACGTACATTCCCGATGAATAGCGCTTAACGGGAGTGTCTAAATAGCGCTCAATTCCGGCAAAGTCTACTATTTCATCTAGTTTTCTTGAGATCTCTTTTTTCCTCATTCCCAGTATCGCTCCATTCAAAAAGATATTCTCCCTTCCACTTAGTTCTGGATGAAATCCTGTTCCAACTTCTAAAAGGCTTGCGATACGTCCTTTACCCGAAATTTTGCCAGACGTGGGTGCAGTCACCTTGCTGAGAATTTTAAGTAGTGTACTTTTCCCCGCTCCATTATTTCCGATGATACCAACGGCTTCACCTTGTTCAATTTCAAAACTTAAGTCCTTCAAACTCCAAACAATGTCACTTGTTCCTTTTGTGGTTCTATTGTTTGTTTCACCAATCCGAAGAAAAGGATCTTCTTTTCCTCGCAATTGAGCATACCACCGTTCCAAATCACGGCTTATTGTTCCAGTACCAATTTGACCTAATTGATATGCTTTACTTAGATTTTCAACTTTGATAGCTATATTTGACATAAAATAAGTCCGAATTTTGTCTAAAGAATTTGTCTAGTTCACGTTTTAGATATGGGATTATACCGTATCAACAAAGGTTTTTTCCACCTTATTAAATATAATAATACCAAAGACAAGCAAAACTAACGTCACACTTGTAGCATAGGCAAAGCTATGCCAGCTAAAACTCCCTTCTCCCAAAAAACCTAATCTAAAAATTTCAATTATCGGGGTCATTGGGTTATATTCTATTAACCAGCTATACGACGGATATTTTTCAATTGCTGTCGAAAGTGGATAAATTACGGTAGTAGCATACATAAGTAGCTGTACTCCGAACGTTACTAGAAAGGCTAAATCTCGATATTTTGTCGTCATTGCAGATATGATCATTCCAGTTCCTAACCCTAAAAGGGCCATGAGTATGACAACAACTGGAAACAATAGAATTGCCCAGGTAATGCTAAATGATGCACCGGTAGCATAATAATAGATCATGAGTATCAGAAATAGTAACATCTGCACCGCAAAGCGCACTAAGCTGCTGATGACTATACTAAGCGGCATAATCAATCTGGGAAAGTAAACTTTTCCAAATATATTGGCATTATCTTTAAAGACAGTTGATGTTTTGGTGATACAATCAGCAAAGTAGTTCCATGCAGTTATTCCAGCCATATAGAATAATGGCTTAGGCAATCCATCAGTGGAGATTTCGGCAAGATTGCCGAATATAAATGTGAAGATAATAGTGGTAAACAAAGGTTGTATAAAAAACCAAAGTGGACCAAGGATAGTTTGTTTGTAAAAGGATACGAAATCTCTACGTACCAGTAAAAATAGTAAATCTCTATAAGACCAGGCTTCTTTAAGCTTTATATCAAAAATTGAAGAATTAGCTTCAATAGACCAATGTTGTTCGTTAGGTTGCATATGTTTTATTTTTCAATAAAGTGAGAACTTTTTCTTTGTAACTTTCATAACTGAAATTTTCCAAGCATTCCTTTTGCAAACGAGTAGAATTTTCTACTGATCGTCCAGTTTTTAAGGTTTCTAAAATGGCAGCTATTAGCGCTGATTTTTTATTGGGATCTATAAGTCTCCCCAGTTTGCCATTTACCAATGCGTCCGTGCTGCCGTCTTTATTTCCTGCAATAGACGGACATCCACAAGCTGCTGCTTCAATAAAACTAATTCCAAAACCCTCAGCTTTACTTGGCATTACAAATGCATCGGCAAGTAAATAATGGTCTTGAACCTCATTATCTGGTAAAAATCCAGTTAATATTACAAATTCTTCAATTTTATTTATCTTAATTATTTCCTTAATTCTTTGGTTTTCAATTGGGTCTGATTTTCCTGAGAGCATATAACGGATGTTTGGATGTGTTTTAGAAAGATCTTTTATGCAATCTAAGATTAAATCATAGCCCTTGTATTGCTCAGCAGAAGAAAGCCTAGTTAGTGTAAATAATACGGGTTGATTTGATGTCAACTTATATCTCACAAGAGTGCTTTCAGGCTTGTCAAATTGTGTCGGAATGTTAAAGTGAGGGTCAATACAGTTATTAAGCACCTGAATTTTCGAAAGAGGTATTTTATGAGTAACGTTGAGTTTTTCAGCCGTAAAATTGCTTACTGCCCAAATTTCGCAGCTCATTAGAAATGTGGTTTTCCAACGCTGTAGTTCTGCCCAAACTTCAATGCCGTGAGCAAGTAAGATAATTCTCGTTTTTGGTTTTACTTTTTTGATCATCCTTCCGAAAATGAGCAAATTGATATGGCTTAAAATAACTACGTCTGATGTTATTCCACTAATAAGTGTAGCGATCCCAAATGAAATTCTACTTCCATTGAAACCGCTAAAAGACGATTTTTTTGTGTATGCTAAATCCGGTGAATCATCATACATTGAAAAAATTTCACAGTTGGTTATTTCTTGAGAGGAAGCTAGCTCACTTAACGCTTTAGTTAGCGATCGATTTACTTTTTCGATTCCCCCCATGAGACTAAAAGTGTGCAGGTTTAGGAAAAGCACTTTGTTTCTTGTCATTTCTATTTATCAGTTTTTTTTTTAAAAATTTGATAAATAGCTAATGCCTTTGACCAATGCAAGTTTCCGTCCTTAAATTTGTCTATGAGTTGAGAAGCTTTCATATTCTTCGAAACATCCATTGCATTTAAAAAATATTGGTCTTCTTGTAGCCAATATTGAAATGGAAAAGTAAAGCCCATTTTCGGTCTATCCCAAATTTTACGTGGAATAAGATTTATAAAGCTATCAATTAATAAACCTTTGGGTTTAGTTGTCTTATATTTAATGGTATTAGGAAGAGATTGTACTAAATCAATTAAGTCTTGATCAAGATAGGGTACTCGCACTTCAACTCCATGTTGCATACTCATACTATCCGTGTCTTTTAATAATTGATTTTGCATGTACAGATTGCTTTCAATCCAACTGGCCTCTTCTTCTGGTTCTAAATCATTAGGAATAACGGATATCTGCATTCTTTTTAAAACGCCGTCTACCTCTTTTACAGTAATGTCTAGCAAGCAAGCAATATCATCCGGGGTAAAAAAGCCTCTTAAAAATAAATATTTTCCTACGGTATTTTTATATCCCAGGTAATAAAGTCGCTTGAGTGAAGGTTTAGCAAAATTAAGACTGCTCTTAAATAAGAATGGAGGTAGGCCACTTAATATGTTCACCCATCTCATTCTTTTGAAGGACGGATAACCACCAAAATACTCATCAGCTCCTATTCCAGACAACACCGCTTTTAAACCATTTTTTTTCGCAAAATAATTTACAAACCAAGAATTGATTCCATCAGCGGATGGCTGGTCCAATGCGGCCAACGCCGTAGGAAAATGCCTATTGAAAAATGACTGATTTACTTGATACTCGGCATGTTTGGCATTTACCTTGGTAAGTACAAGGTCTTGATACGGTTTTTCAGAAAATTTTGGATTTTCAAAATTAATAGATACGGTGTTTAATAAGGGCTGATCCTGTGTTTTATTTTTATCAGACCTCATGATTTCATCCGCTAACAGTGTAATAAGACTACTATCAATACCTCCGCTTAAAAAGACGCCAATGGGCGCGTCAGCTATTAAATGCCTTTTCAATGCTAAATGGAGAGCATTTTTTACGGCTATGTTAGCGTCGATCGAGTGACTAAGTTTTGAAATCTCATTTTTTATAACGTAGGATTTTATTTCGACCACCTTATCAAGTTGATGATCCCATTTTAGGTAATTCCCTTTAGGAAGCATAAAAACATTCTGTAGGGTTGTATAGGGCTCTGGAATATGGCCAAAAGCCAAGAAATAAATTTTCCAGTCCGTATTCTCAGGATAGCTTTTGGATAGTTGATTAAAAGCTTTCACTTCGGATGCGAAAATCAATTGTTCAGACGGAGCAGTATAGTATAATGGTTTAATTCCAGATGGATCTCTAACGAGATACGAAAAATTAGTATTCTTGTCATGCAGTGCGAAAGCGAACATGCCTTTTAATCTATTGAAAACCTCAATTCCCCACTGCGCATATCCAGCTAGAATAACTTCCGTATCGCTTTTCGTTTGGAAGCTTGATCCTAAAATTTCCAATTCTGCCTTAAGCTCTAAATAGTTGTAGATTTCACCATTGAAAGTTATCACAAGACTATTCATATCGTAGGTCATAGGCTGATGACCTAAAGGAGATAAGTCTATTAATGCTAAGCGACGGTGGCCAAAGGCTATTCCATTAGCTTCAATTTGATAAAATCCTTGGTCATCTGGTCCCCCGTGAGCCATACTATCGCACATAGATTTTAGATTTGAAGCAATCTCTTTTTGCTCTTGTTTTTTGCTAATAATTCCAGCTATGCGGCACATTTTATATTTTCTATTAACTCTTCAAAAGTAAGCAATGGTGTGATTTTAAGCATCTCAATCTATCAAAAAGATTCGTGTAATCGATTGGGCATAGCTTCGCTTTCTCAGTCACAACGAAAATTCGTAATGTGCTGATATAGTTGACATTATTTCAACAACTCTAGGTAAGCAAAGGGAGTGTTGATAGTTAAAGAATATCCAAGATTTTGCAATCTTAAAATTATCTTCTGCTTATTCCTTAAAGATACTAATTCTGCAACAATTCCTTTAAATGGACCTGCTTTAATTAAAACTTTTTCACCTATAGATATTGGTTGATCAATTATTTCTAAATCTGGATCTTTCGCTAATAACAACTTTAGATCTTCAACTTGTTTATCCGGAATATTGGCAATTTTACCAGAAAAGTAAATAAAGCGAGTAATTCCACTCATTACTATTACCTCAGCATATTCCCTAGAAGATATATAAACAAATAGGTAAGACTTCAGCAAGGGTTCCTCGACTATTTTTTTTCTATCACTCCATTGCTTCACTACTTTTTTTAATGGTAGGTACGACTCAATGTTCTTTTTTGCAAGCTCTCTCTGAGTCTTTCTTTCTGCTCTAGAGCGTGTGTATACTGGATACCACTGATAAGTATTGTCTATCATTTTTTGGTAAAACTATAGCTAGGAGTCTTTTTTCCAAAACTGCCACCATTTTTTTGGATCGTCGTAATAACCCGATCCAGCATAACCAGAATAATCCGAATAATAATAGGTGCTATTTCCACCACCTCTTGAATAGTCGGTAGTATAATAGTTCGAATGGAGAGCATCATCCCCAAATGCATTTAAAACGATTGCTAAATTACTTAAACCATATTCTCGAGAAAGTCTTTCAGGTATAGCCGCAGCTCTTAATTGGGACTTACCCGATCGGATCACAAACAGATTTACATCAGATTGACGGATTAATGGTATGGCATCCGAAACTAGCCCAACAGGAGCGGTGTCTATCAATACATAATCATATTGTGGCGTTAGTACTTCCAAAAGCTGCTTCATAGAATCTGTATGCAATAACTCCGAAGGATTGGGTGGAACTGGCCCTGAAGGTATAAAGTCAATATTATGCAAATCATCATGGATAAGTACCTCCTCCAAAGTTTTTAAGCCAGCTAAATAGGAGCTTAACCCTTGCTTATTATTGCTTCCAAATGCTTTATGTAATTTCGACCTTCTGAGATCGGCTGCGATTAAAATTACCTTTTTATCGATCAAAGCTAATGTGCCGGCCAAATTTACGGTAACGAATGATTTTCCCTCTCCTGAAACTTCTGAGGTTATACATATTGTCTTACTTTTTTTATGGCTGGCTAAAAAGCTAAGGTTGGTTCGAACAGACCTTACCGATTCTGCGAATACCGATTTAGGTTTAGATATTGAAAGGGCTTGCCTACTGTCTTTATCAATAAAATCTGGAAACTTTCTAATCACACCTATAATTGGCGTGTTAGTAAGTGACTCTACTGTTTCTTTATCATATATGTATGGATTTAAGAAACGCACTAACAAAATAAGACCAAAACCTGCAATTAAACCAAATAACCCTGCTGTAAAGTAGGTTCCGTTTTGATTTGGGGAAATAGGATCACCTTGTGAATTTGCGGGATTAACTATAGATGCTGCAGGAACAATTGCAGCTTCATTCATCTCTGCTTCCAGTTTTCGCTCTGAAAGAAAAGACCTAACTTTATCGTTTACTTCAAAATCTGTTTGAAGTTTTACATAACCTTGTTCTTTTGCAGGTAATGTTCCAATGCTTCGGTCCAGTTGTGAAAGTTGATTATCTATAAACTTCAAAGTCGTCTGATTTCGTTGACTTAAAGAACTTATATTGCTTCGTATCGCGGCCTTAATGGTAGCAATTTGCTTGTCTATTTCTCGAATTGGTTCAGATTGCGGGATAAATTGTTTTAATTGTAAATCTCTGCTATTAACTAATACATTAAGTTGTGCAACCAATGGGCCTAGCGTCGTACTTAATACGCCCTCAAGGTCTAGCCCAATTTCTACTTTATTCTTATTGCTATTCACTTGCCCCTCTAGTTGTCTGATTCCTAGCTGTTGAATATTCAAATCAATTTTTTGCTTTTGTAGATCGGCAAGCTTAGACGCAGTCATCGCATTGGTTGATGATATGTCAACTATTTTATTTTTAGTTTTATAACTAGTGAGGGCGTTTCCTGATTTTCCGGCAGCGCTGTCAATGAATAATAATTGCTTTTGGATAAATTGCACTGTTTGTTGTGCAGAGCGTTTTCGTTGTTTGATGTCATAAGTAACGTACTCTTTCATAATCGCATTTAATACGTCAGCTGCAAAATATGGATTGATATCGGTTTTAGATAAAGACATTACGTTGGTATAACGGCCAGCCTCAATTACATCAAGTCCACTGCCACCCCGGTAAACCAATTCGTTTTCATTATTGAACTTGAAATTATAAATTCCAGCTGGAACTTTAGTAGTAATCCGAAAAACCATGTTGCCTAAAGCAATATTTTGCCCATATCTATAGATGAGTTTTTTTTCAGTCTTGTTGTCACTTAAACTTAATTTGAAATGATCCTTATCAAAATCCACTACTTCATATAAAGATTGATCAAAACTAATACTGTCCTGTTTCAGGATTTCTATTTTAAACGGTACATTCGGGTAGAGTTCGAACAGACGAATTCGGCCCTTGATAAAGTAGCTTATTTTATAATTTAACGTTTTAACAGCCGCTGAGATAACCTCATTACTTTTAATAATAAAACTTTCAGCCTGGATTTTATCTTTATAACTGTAAACCTGGGAGGTAACGGAATTAGGTGAGCCTACACTAGGATTTTCGTCCTGCAGTTTTAGTTGTCCACTAGTAATATATATAGGTGTAGTGTAGAGCAGATTTATATTGGCTAAAATTAGCGCAATGATCACACAGCCCATAATCCAATACCAACGACTTAAAAAAACCTTAACTATTTTTAAGAAATCTATACTTTGGCTAACTTTTTTCTTTGAATTTGATTGTTCTGTATTTTCCATTAACGTGTTAAAGTAAAAATCAATACTGCAAGATTTACCACTACCAACAGTGGTTGAATAATGGTGTTAAATTTCTGCAGCTTATCGCCAACGGCAACACTTTTGTCTGTCTGAATTACGATAATGTCGCCATTTTGCAAGATGAGCTTATTGCTAGCCAAACTGTTTATATCTGTTAAGTTAACGTATATCTGCTCTGGATTTTTCTTATTCCCTCTAATTATTTTTAAAGTCTTTGGATCAGCTGTTTTAGGAATTCCACCTGCCTCACCTATTATTTCTACAAGCGTCATGTTGTCTCGTTGCAGGAGATAATTTCCTTGCTTAGTAAATTCTCCCAATAGCGTTACTTTTAAATTAACAATGCTTAATTCTATAATCGGTTTATCGAGCAATGTATCACTATAGATTGTTTCAATTTTAACTGTGGCCTCCCTTCTAGTGAGCCCAGCAACAAACACTTTTCCAATAGCGGGCAGATTTACGTTTCCATCTTGCGCAACTTCATAAGAAATTACATTTTGTATGCCTCCTGTTGGTATGTTTGAGTTGTTGATGCCGCTTAACGTAGTATTACCGGTGGCACCAAATTCCTTATTTTGGATATTTCGTATGGCGAGTAGATCGAAAGGCTTAATTTTATAATAAACATCTATTGCCTGATCGTTTACGACATACACATTTTTGATGGTATCAGTGACAATGTCAGAAGCTGAATTGAATAGTGATTTTTGATTTCGTGCATTTCTTGCTGAGCAAGCAGAAAATAGAAACAATAGGGTTGAATAAATTAATAAGCGACTTATGGACGAACCTTTTTGCATGTAAATAAAGCTATTAGAATAAGTTAAGGCAAATTGCAATTAATATACCAGATTTTAAACTATTATAAAAGATAAAGAATATAAAGTGCTTTTTATTGAAATATGCGAATTTGATTTTGGAGTAGGAATTTAATTATCAGTAAAATTATTTTGAGTTCTTCGAATGCATATGTAGATATTTAGCTAATAGTTAATTAATATTTTACGTTGCACAATTGTAATATATTCGAGATATACCATTGAGCAAAAAAAATCCATACATTCGTCAGCAGGGTTAGTAGCTATGTGTATCAAATTCTAATATTTCAAGGCATATTCTAAAGTTTCAAAAATATTTTTTAAGTTTGATTTGAAATCAATTTGAGTAAAATGCGTGGAAGGGATGAGGGGATTTTTGGGGAAATCGTTGATTTATTTCCCCGTTATTTCCTGCAAGGATGGTAAGCTTTCAGTTTTACATTACAATGTTGGGGGAAACTTAAGCCATTATCTAGTAATTGGAAGATATTTTGAAAAGATATGTTTTCATTTTACTAGAATTTGTTAATTGGTACAACAATTGACTATTTACTACATGTTTAGCCCCTGTTGGCTGATATTTATACGTTATTTTTAAATATGATGCTTTTACGACGATTAATGGGGTGCATTAAAACTCTAATTTTTATTACGTTTTTACTTTTAGGCTACGGAGAGGCATTCGCAACGAATGACAGTGGGGTTGGTTGTAACCTTGGCAATAGAATCTATACAAGAAAAATAGGCACAACGAATTTTTGGGGTACTAAATTTGATGTTTATGATAGTAATGGAGCTGCTTATCCAATCAATTGGAATCGACAGATCGTAAGTTGTGATAATGTGGAAGATTATAATGTAAAATCTCAAGCTAAATCGTGTTGGGTAAATAGTACTGTACCTAAAGAAAATACAAATGGTGGTTCTGGAAATGGAGATATTGTTTCCTACACCAAGTGTATAGGCAAACCAAATGCGAATCTTCCTTTAGATGATTATATATGGGTGTTGCTTGTTGCTGTTGCAGCATTTGGAAGTACTTATATTATAAGGTCAAAATTTAATACTTCTGCATAGGCACTCTATTTTAATTAACTAATAATTTCTAGTCAGATTTCCGAATTAATGAAGATTAGTCTTATCACAGTTGTTTATAATGGAGCCGCTTTCCTAGAGGATTGCATCAAATCTGTGCTCGTGCAAGACTACTCCAATTTGGAATATATCGTTATTGACGGAGGTTCTACTGACGGAAGTGTAGAAATTATCAGTACTTATAAAGCAAATATTACACATTGGCTTTCAGAAAAGGATAAAGGAATGTATGATGCCTTAAACAAAGGCATAGATTTGGCAACCGGCGAGGTAATAGGAATCCTAAATGCGGATGATATGTTAGCTTCACCTGATATTATTTCTCATATCGCTGAATGCTTCTCGAACCAAAATGCGGATGCCTTATATGGTAATTTGAATTATATCCATCCTTTACATACGGATAAAATTACCAGAAAGTGGATTGCCAAACCTTTTACAAAAAAAGATATTATGCTAGGATGGATGCCTGCCCACCCTACATTTTACGCAAAAAGAAAGCTATTTGACATTTATGGTATGTATTCACTAGACTATGGAAGTGCGGGCGATTATGAATTAATGATAAGATTTTTATACAAAAATGCCGTAAAAGCCGTGTTTTTGGATAAACTGATAGTTAATATGAGGACAGGTGGAATGAGTAATGCCACGTTAAAACAGAGGTATTTAGGGCTGATTAACGATTACCGAGCGTTGCGGAATAATAAGGTACCTTTTAGAGTATTAACCGTATTACTCAAAAAAATTAGCAAAATCACTCAATTTATTCGCTAAATTATTAACTTAGAACAAAACTCGCTGATTTACCTTGGATCCTTTAACTATTAGCCTACTTTATTATCTTGCAATCATTGGACTAGCATTTATATTAGCAGTTTCAGGCATTCCTTCTATCATTCAAATTGCCTTGAAGTACAAACTATTTGACGATGCCGATAGCCACCGAAAGCTCCACAAAACACAGATTTCAAGATTAGGCGGAGTAGCTATTTTCTGTAGCTTTACCATTACTATTTTGTTATTCGCAACCACTGTAGATTATAAGCAAGCAAATTTTTTAATCACCTCTTGCATAATTCTTTTTGGACTAGGTTTAAAGGACGATATGCATGGGGTTACGCCAAAGGCTAAGTTTTTTTTGCAAATCATAGTGGCGATTATCTTAGTGATGCTCGGAGATTTTAGACTCAGTAGTTTATACGGAGTATTTTTTCTGTGGGATGTAAATATGTTCTTTGGAGGAGTATTCTCTATTATGCTCATCATTTTTGTGAATAATGCCTTTAATTTGATTGATGGCATTGATGGGCTTGCAGGTACAATTGGAGTAATCACCACCCTAAGTTTTGGCGTGTTCTTTGCCATCGGCGATGAATTGCCCTATGCTTTTATTGCCTTCGCGATGACCGGTGCAATTTCTGGATTTCTCGTTTACAATTACCCTCCGGCCAAAATTTTTATGGGAGATACAGGAGCACTGTTAATCGGTTTAGTGTCGGTAATTTTGGCTATTAAATTTATAGAGCTTAATAAGATTGGTACTATAGCCCATCCTAATTTTCTTTCTGCGCCAGCAATTGCCGTTTCTGTGATTATTGTGCCTGTTTTTGATTCCTTACGCATTTTCTTTATTCGTATTTTACATAAGAAATCTCCTTTTACGGGAGATAGAAATCACCTCCATCACAGATTACAACAACTAGGTCTGAGCACTAAAAAAATTCTGATTACCTTGAGTACATTCAATCTAGGAATGATCTTTTTCGCAGTAATGCTTCAACACCTTGGTAATTTTGTGCTGATTTCGCTTTTAATTACCATTTGTGTACTTTGTAATGCCGTGCTTACCTATAGTTTAGGGAAGAAGAATGACCCCAAATATCAGTTAAAAGATATTGTAGCTAAAGACACACTGAACCGTAAAAGAATAGAAGCATAGCTTTATTATATTCCAAAGAAAAATATAGGTAGTTTTGCGGCATGAACATCGCAATAAATGGTTTCGGTAGAATTGGACGTACTTTTTTACGAACAGCACTAGCTCAAGGCTTAAATGTAGTGGCTATTAACGATTTAACGGCACCTGCTACACTGGCTCATTTGTTTAAATACGATTCTATCCATGGCATATTTAATGGCGAAATCAGCTTTACTGCCGATAGCTTAATCATTAATCGTAAAAGTATAAACGTTTTCGCGAATGCAAACCCACTAGAGCTACCCTGGAAGGAATTAAATATCGATCTCGTAATTGAAGCGACTGGAAGATTCACTAGCATGGCTGGCGCATCTCAACATTTAGCAGCCGGCGCCAAACAAGTGTTAATTTCTGCTCCTGCAACGGATAAAGAAATACCAATGGTAGTTATCGGAGTAAATGATCAAAGTATTGATTTAAAAGCTAAGGTACTTTCTAATGCCTCTTGTACCACAAATAATGTGGCACCCATGATTAAAATCCTCGATAAAAATTGGGGGGTTAAAGAAGGTTACATCACCACGGTGCACTCGATGACGGGCGATCAAAGTTTACACGATACGCCCCATAAAGATTTAAGGAGAGCACGAGCAGCATCTTCCTCTATTATCCCCACAAGTACGGGAGCCGCCAAAGCCATTACTCATATTTTTCCTCATTTAGACGGTAAGTTAGGGGGAGCTGGCATACGTGTTCCTGTTTTAAATGGTTCGCTAACCGATTTTACATGTATCCTTCACAGTAAAACTACAATTGAAGAAATAAATGCGGCGTTTAAAAAAGAAGCAATGGAAAATATGCAATCTATACTCGCGTATACAGAAGATCCCATTGTTTCCGTTGATATTATAAATAACACACATTCTTGTATATTTGATTCACAGCTTACCTCGATTGTTGGCGATTTAGTAAAAGTGGTAGGCTGGTACGATAATGAATCGGGTTATTCGAATAGATTGGTAGATTTAGTTGCAAAAATAGCAGTGGCAAATGGTTAGATTTATTTCATCTCAAGAGACTTTAGAACTGAGAAGTAAGGTATTGCGGAATAATCTTCCGATAGCAGATTGCATTTTCCCAACAGATGAGGTGAAAGGTGCTTTTCATTTGGGCTGTTTTGCAGAAGGAAAGTTGGTTAGTATAGCCTCTTTTTTTCCAAAAAAATATCAAGATAGAGCACGGCAGGGCTATCAGCTACGCGGCATGGCAACAGATAAAGATCAAGTAGGAAAAGGGTATGGTTCCAAACTGATAGATTTTGCAGTTACACAGCTGAATGCAACTAACGCCACTTATTTGTGGTGCAATGCGAGAAGTAGCGCCATTGATTTTTATCAAAAAATGGGATTTAAATTGGCATCAACTGAATTTGAGATCGAAGGAGTTGGGCCTCATTATGAAATGATTTTAACTTTAACCAAAATATGAACATAGAGCAGTTTAATTTTAAAGACAAAAAAGCACTCGTTAGGGTAGATTTTAATGTTCCTTTAGATAAGGATTTTAACATTACAGACGATAAAAGAATGCGAGCAGCATTACCCACTATTCAGAAAATAATAAATGATGGGGGTTCAGTAATACTAATGTCGCATCTGGGCAGACCAAAGGGTGGTCCTGAAGAGAAATATTCGTTAAAGCATATCTTGGGAGATTTATCGAGGATGCTCGATTTTACCGTGAAGTTTGCAAACGATTGCATTGGATCTGATGCAGAGAACATGGCTAAAAACCTATATCCAGGTGAGGTTTTATTGTTAGAGAATTTAAGATTCCATCCTGAAGAAGAGAAAGGTGATGTAAAGTTTGCCGAAGAACTAGCCAAACTCGGTGATGTATATGTAAATGATGCATTTGGAACCGCACATCGTGCACATGCATCGACTACCATAGTTGCTCAATTTTTTCCTAACGCGAAATGCTTTGGCTATTTAATGGCTGAAGAACTGAAAAATGCAGAGAAGGTTAACCATGGGGCGGCAAAACCGTTTACGGCAATTATGGGTGGTGCTAAAGTATCAGATAAAATTTTACTGATAGAAAGCCTGTTAGATAAAGTTGATAATCTAATTATTGGCGGCGGTATGGCTTATACCTTCGCGAAAGCACAAGGTGGTCAAATTGGCACTTCATTGCTGGAAGAGGATAGAATGGCACTATGTTTAGAGCTGATTGAAAAGGCAAAAGCAAAAGGTGTAAATTTAGTATTGCCGGTAGATACGGTTATTGCCGATAAATTCGATAATAATGCCGCTAAAGACCAAGTAAATACAGGGGAGATACCTGATGATTGGATGGGATTAGACATTGGTACCAAAACAGTGCAGTTATTTAGCGAAGTAATTAAAAATTCAAAAACCGTACTTTGGAATGGGCCAATGGGTGTTTTTGAAATGGAAAATTTTGAAAAAGGAACCAAAGCTATCGCGGAAGCGGTTGTGGCTGCCACCAAAAATGGTGCATTTTCGTTAATCGGAGGGGGCGACTCGGCCGCTGCCATTGCTAAATTTGGTTTAGAAGACGAAGTTAGCTACGTTTCTACTGGAGGCGGAGCCTTACTCGAATACATGGAAGGCAAAGAGCTGCCTGGTGTAAAAGCCATTCAAGAATAATTCGACGAAAGAAATTACTCAAATTAATGCGGTGCTAAACGAATAGTTGGTGCCGCTTTTTTTTGGAACATCCGCCTAGATGCGAGGGTACATGTTAAGCCGATATTTAATGGCAAAATAGGAGCAGCTTCCGAAAAAACTTAGCAATTGGTAATTCGCCGAAACAGGTGTGGTAAAGTTTTAGCAAGAAAAAGCGCAAATGAAGTAAGAAAACAAGCTTTTGAGATGTTGAAAACTTTTTTGTGGTAGAAAGTGGTAAATTGTGGTAGAAGTATTTATTTTTACACTACATAAAAAGTGTAGGTGGTAAAATGATTCAACTATTAGGAGAATTTGATTGTAAGTTAGATGCGAAGGGACGCCTTATGGTGCCGTCGAGTCTAAAAAAACAATTGCCTAATGTCGAGAAAGAAGGTTTGGTGATTAACCGTGGCTTCGAGAAACACCTGGTTATATATCCAAAGAAAGTTTGGGAAGGTATTGTGGCTGAGTTAAGTAAGTTAAATCAGTACGAGAAAAAAACAAGAGAATTTATTCGCTTCTTTACGCGTGGTGCTACCGAATTGAGTGTAGATCAAACCGGAAGAGTGCTATTGCCGAAGTCGCTTTTAGAATTTGCAGGCATTAATGGAGATGTGGTTTTAGCCTGTCAATTTGATAAAATTGAAGTATGGTCTAAAGCTGCTTACGATAGTTTATTAGATAACGAACCCGAAAATT
>Ga0247813_10001545_pt1 | contig 17264 bp, 15 predicted proteins | sample UWRJL169409C1_FD_180719 | JGI IMG/M metagenome (GOLD analysis project Ga0247813, IMG submission 180719) | Plant litter microbial communities from Arlington Agricultural Research Station in Wisconsin, United States - UWRJ-L169-409C-1 | ecosystem: Environmental > Terrestrial > Plant litter >... | reverse complement strand
TGTGTCGATTCCGTAGAGCGCCGCGCCGACGCGCACCATCGAGAGGGCAGCGGTCGGGTGCGCGAAGACCGCAGCGGAGTTGGCGAGGTGCACAAGCTGTGCGCTGAGCCCCGCGCGTGCAGCGACGCGTTGCGCCGCGAAGATCGCCTCAAGCTGCGGGGTCACGCTGTCAGAAGAGGGCACGGTTGCGAGCGCGAGGTGCGACCAGATGCCGGTCACCCGCACCCCGCCAGAACGCTCGACAAGAGCCGCCTCGGCACACAGCGCCGGCCACAGCTCTGGAGTCGAACCGCCGCGCGCCATTCCCGTGTCGAGTTCGAGGTGTACGTCGGCTGTGATGCCGAGAGCGAGTGCCGCGTTCTCGATCGCTCGCAGGGTTTCTACGTTGGCGCACGAGAGGGTGATGCGCGCGAAGATTGCCGACTCGAGGTCGGTCCATGGGTCAACGAGCCACGCAAACACCGGCGCATGGATGTCGCCCGCCCGCAGCTCGAGCCCCTCCTCGACCGTCGCGACGCCAAGCCAGCTCGCCCCGGCGTCGAGCACTGTGCGGGCGACCTCGACGGCTCCGTGGCCAAAGGCGTCGGCCTTCACAACCGCCATCAGCGGAACACCCGACCGCTCAAGAATGCGCGCTGTGTTGCGCGCGATCGCCGCGTGGTCGACGGTGAGCGTCGCGAGTGGCAACGGGCTTGTGGCCGGCATCAGGCGCCCACCCGCGCGAGGCGATCGCCAACGAAGCGCAGGTTTGCCGACTTCGACGACTTGATGAGCACAACGTCGCCCGCGCCGAGGGTGCGCTCGAGAAGTTCTTCCGCGCGCTCCGGGCTTTCGACGAACACAAGCCCGCCCTTCCAGGCGGTCTCGCGCGCCGCTGCGGTGAACGCTGCCCGGGCAGGCTCCCCCACAACGATGAGCTCGGAGTAGTCGAGCTCTGCAACGAGCGCGCCGATCTGCGCGTGATAGTGCTCAGACTCGGAGCCGAGCTCGGTCATCTCACCCAGCACCGCGACCGATCGGCCCTCGGGCGTGAGCGCTGCGATCGTGCGCAACGCGGCATCCATCGAATCGGGGCTCGCGTTGTAGGCGTCGTTGAAAACGGTCGCGCCCGCGGGGGTCGTGAGCAGCTCCATGCGCCAGCGCTCCGCACGCTGAACCCCGGCGATGGATGTCGCGGCTTTCCGAAGATCGAGCCCGAGTTCGTCGGCCACCGTCAACGCGGCGAGCGCGTTCATCACGTGGTGCTCGCCGACGATGCGCAACCCGACGTCGATAGTGTGTGCGCCGATTGTCGCCGTGAAGCTCGTGCCGTCGATGCCGGCGCTGCCGACCGTCACGGAGTCGCGACCGAACCAGCGCACCCGCGCCGGAGTGAGCGACTGCATTGCCGCGACCCTGTGGTCATCGGCGTTGAGCACGGCGACCGCCGACGACGGCAGGTTGACGACCATCTCTGACTTCGCACGCTGCGTGGTCTCGATGCCGCCGAACTCTCCGACGTGCGCGAGGCCGACCTTGAGCACAACGGCAATGTCGGGCTCGCAGATTGCCGAGAGGTAGGCGATCTCGCCGAGGTGGCTCGCACCCATCTCGACGACGAGGTAGCGGGTCTCGGTGGTGATGCGCAGCATCGAGATCGGCGCCCCAACGTGATTGTTGAACGACTCGATCGGCGCGACGGTCGGGCCGTTGTCGCTGAGAATCGCGAGCAGAAGGTTCTTTGTCGTCGTCTTGCCGTTGGATCCGGTGACAGCGACAACACTCAGGGCGCCCGCGGCGCGCACTCGCGCAACGACGTGCGCCGCGAGGGCGGCGAGGGCGACAACACCGTCGGCGACGACGATGATCGGCACCGCGACATCCAATCGCTTCTCGGCAATGATGAGCGCCCCACCGTTGGCGACCGCCTTGTCGGCGAAGAGGTGTCCGTCGGTTTCGTCGCCGCGCAGCGCGAAGAAGATCGACCCGGTGGTGACGAGGCGCGAGTCGGTCTGCACAGAGCCGCCCACGGTCAACGAGGGTTCGCCCTGCAGCAGTGAACCGCCAACGACCTCGCGGATCTCGTCAAGAGTTATGTCAATCATTCGGGTGCTCCTCCGCTGCGGCACCCAGACGGGCGACCATAACCAACGGTAGAAACTGAGCACTCGTCGCGCATCGGTCGGGCGACCCAAAGAGGATCATCCGCGAGTACGAGAAAACCCCACGGCTGACCTGTCGACCGTGGGGTTTCTCTTCGACGTGATGACGGGATTCGAACCCGTGTGCACGGCTTTGCAGGCCGCTACCTCGCCTCTCGGTCACACCACGTTGCTCTTCGAGACAACAGCACTGTGCCCGGGCCGGCAACGAAGGTTACGTCGCGTGCCTTCGTGTTACAGGGGGCTAGCCCCAGATGCGGCGAGACACGATGTCGGCACCCTCGCGCAGTGCGCGCAACTTGGCCCAACCGACATCCGTCGCAATAAATTCGTAGCTCGCGAAGGTGCCCAGACCGCAGTCGATTCCTGCGATGACCCGGGTCGGGTCGCCCACGGCGTCGATCGATGCCTGGATGCGGTTAGCCACAACCTCGGGGTGCTCGAGGTAGTTGGTTGTTACGTCGATCACTCCGGGAATGAGAAGCATGTTGTCGGGCAACGGGTTGTCGCGGAATGCGATGTTCTCGTGCTCGTGGCGCGGGTTGCCGAGGGGAATGCTGAGTGCACCCACCTTTGCCTCGTAGAGCAGAGGCAGAAGGTCGGCGACCGGAACGTCGTCCTGGTGCGGACCCTGCCAGTTGCCCCAACAGACGTGAAGGCGCACCTTCTCGGCCGGGATGTTGACGAGCGCGAGGTTCATCGCCTCGATGTGCAGGCGCACGCGGTCGAGAAAGACCTCGAGCGAGTCGTCGCCGAACATGATGACGCGTTCCATTGCGAGGTCGGGGGCGTCGAGCTGCAGAATGTGGCCCCGCGACACGATGTATTCGTACTCTTTGCGCAACTCTTCTGCGACGGCGAAGACGTAGTCGGCGTCAGTCGCGTAGGCCGGGTTGTCTTCGGCGCGCAGCATGGTGGTCGTGACAATTCCGGGGGATGCCGCGGAGACGAAGGTCTCGGCGAACTTGCCTTCGCGGGGCTTGAGCGCTGACTCGAACGCGTCGAGGTCGCTCGTCACACCGGCGAGGTCGTCTTCGTAGTGCACTTCCTGCTGGGCCTGCGCGGTGTCCCAGACGCGGGCGAGGTCTTCTGCGACGCCGATCTGCGAGTCGCCGAACGCCGCCCACGCCGGAAACTTCTGAAGGTCGAGCGACTGCTTGCGGCGGCTCACTCCACCAAAGCCCGACATACGCTCGGTCACGTAGGTCGAGAAGCCGACGCGCGGCACCTCGCCGTCGTTGATGACATCGAGCCCGGCATCGAGCTGGCCATCGAGAACGAGGTCGAGCGCGATAGCCGCCTCACGCTCAAAGTCGGCCTTGCTGTACTCGCGACCGCGCTCGCGTGCGACGAGCAGCTTCGTCAGTGCGGGGGTGCGAGCCAGGCTGCCGGTGTGGGTGGTCAGAATGCGATCGGTACTTTTCTTCACTCACCGAGGCTATCGGCGGCGGCGTAACCGTACGACTCGGGGCGCAATGGGGCGTAACGGGCGCTGCCTTCGAGCAGCGCCCGCGCGCCCTACGACTGGCGTTGCTGCGTCACAAGCTCGAGCGCCTTCGATCGCCCGTATCCCGTGTCGGCAGGATTGATGGTTCGGCCAGGGAACGACACCGCGTCGACCGCGGCGAGCACGTCTGCGCTCAGCTCGATGTCGACGGCGGGCAGCAGCCCGTTGAGCTGCTCGAGCGTGCGCGGACCGAGTAGCGCGGTCGTCACCGCACGGTTGGCAAGAACAAACGCGAGACCCAACTTCGGAAGCGTGATGGATGCCTCGTCGGCGATCTTCTGCAACTTCTCGACGACCTCGAGCTTTGTGACATTCTCCTCGTGATCAAGGGTGTGCCGCTCCGGTTGGCGACCGATGCGCGAGTTTCCGTTAGCGTGCGAGGTGCCCGCGAGCCATCCGCCGGCGAGGGGACTCCACACGAGCACACCGAGACGGTATTTGCGCGCGACATCCAACACCTCGCGTTCTGCTTCTCTCGCAAGAATTGAGTACGGCAGCTGCTCCGAGATCGGATACTCGCGACCTCGAATCTGCGCCGTGAGCCTGGCCTCGGTGAGCTGGTGGCCCGAGAAGGTGCTCGTTCCGAAGTAGCGGATCTTGCCCGCGCGCACGAGGTCACTGAGCACGCTCAGCGTCTCATCGATGTCGGTCGCCGGTGCCGGGCGGTGTACCTGGTAGAGGTCGATGTGGTCGAGCCCCAGGCGCTGCAGGCTGCCTTCGACGGCGCGCGTGATCCAGTGACGACTGTTGCCGTGCGAGTTGATACCCGGCTGCCACTTGCTATGAAACTTGGTCGCGACGATGATCTCGTCACGGTCAGCGCGCTTGGCGAGAAACTTGCCGAGGATGCGCTCGGAATCACCCTTCGAGTAGACGTCGGCGGTGTCGACGAGGTTGATTCCGGCGTCGAGCGCGGCCGAGAGCACACGCTCTGCCTCGGCCTCGTCGGTGTTAGCCCAGTCGCCGAAGTTCATCACACCGAGCGAGAGCTCGCTGACCTGGAGTCCTGTTGAGCCGAGGGGGCGGTACTTCATACGGGTTGTCCTTGCTTGTTGAGTCGGTCGATCGATTCGCGCACTATGTCAGCGGGCAATGGGCCGCGTTCGGCCGCACGGGCGTTCGAACGCACGTGATCGGGTGAAGCTGTGCCGACAATGACGGTCGACACTGCCGGATTCGAGATGACGAAGCGGAGAAGAAACTCCTGCGGGCTGTCCCCATCGAGAAGGTCGTCGAGACCCGCCCGTCGCCAGAGCTCGTCATCGGTGATGCCCTGCGCCACACCCCCGCGCACGATGAGACCGGCACCGGCTTCCGCGATCTGCGGAAAGTAGCTCTCGTGCCGCCGGTCGAGCGCCGAGTAGGGCAGTTGGAAGCTCTCGAAGAGGCCCGACCCGAGGTGATCGGCAAGGTGCGGCAGTGTCGACGAGATTCCGATCGACGTGAGCTTTCCTTCGTCGCGCAGCGTCTCGAGCGTGCCGACAGCGTCGTTCGCGCGGATCGTCTCGAGCGACGGGCTGATATGAAGCTGCACGAGGTCGAGGCGATCGGTGCCGAGGCGGCGCAGACTCTGCTCAACCCCGGCACGAATGTTCGCGGGCGAGTAGTCGTGCGCAAGCGAACCTTCCGTCGGCCCATCGGGCTGGTGCTCGATGGGGCATCCGGCCTTCGAGGCGAGAACGTATTCATCCCTGCGCGAGCCCAGGTAGCGACCGATGATCTCTTCGCTCGACCCGTAGTCGATCGACGTGTCGATGAAGGTGATGCCGACATCGAGCACGGCCTCGAGGGTCGACCGCGCGACATCCACCGGAATGGGTCTCGGCCTGCGGTGCGGGATACCGCGTAGTTCCATCGAGCCGAAGCCGAGGGCTGTGACCGTGTGCCCTGTGCTGCCGAGCTGGCGTTTTTCGAGTGCCATTACGCGGTTCCCAGATTCTCTTCGAAGGTCGATGCCTCGTACTCGGTGCGGTAGATGCCGCGGCGCTGAAGCTCGGGAACAACGAGGTCAACAAACAGGTCTGCCGGCCCGCGGTGGTAGGGCGGAAAGACCTGGGCGCCATCGAGCGTGCGCTCGTGAAACTGTTCTTCGAGCCAGTCGGCGATCTTCTTTCCGTCGCCAACAAGCACCGGAAAGTGGCTGCGCCAGCGCAAGAACTCATAGAGGTCTTTGAAGGTGAGGTCGTCGGCGTCGAAGACGTTGAGCACCGACTCGCGTAGCCAGGTCGAGAACTGCTGCTTCTCGAACGGAAGCGTCTCTGACTTGCGGGTGATGACGTTGACGCCGGTTGCGACGCGCGCCTGCTCGTCGAAGGCCTCTTCGAAGATGCTGTCGAAGGGGGTGTCGACGATCGAGTCGAAGCTCACAACGTCGAAGACCTTCTCGGTGTCGCGCACGTTCGAGAGGTCGACGCCGAGAACACGGCCGAGGGATGTCGGCAGCACCGTGTTGGTGATGAACGCCTGCACCTGGCGGAACTTCTCGAGAGCCTCGCGACGTGTTGCGCCCGGGTAGACCTCGATGCCGGGGATGATCTGAAACTTGTCGGGGTCTCCGCCGTTCTTCGCGACGCGCTCTTTCTGTTCGCGGTAGGCGCGCTTGCCCTGCTCAAGATCGTGCCACGGGCTGAATCGCGCCTGCGCGTAAGCGGCGCCGTATTCGAGGGAATCGAGCGAGGTGCCGACGTGGAAGTTCGGGATGCGGCCCTGAATGGGCGAAGGCGAGTTGAGGGCGCCCGCGATGTTGAAGTGCTCGCCGTGGAAGTTCGCCGGGTGGAAGGCATCGGCCCGCACAAATTCGCCGGTCTCCTTGTTGTCGACGATGAAGTCCTTGTCCCAGCTGTACAGCAGCTTGTAGAGCGCCTCGGTGAACTCCTTCGCGCGACCGTACTTCGAGTCGTTGTCGGGCACGGGGTGGTTGCCGACGTTTGCGGGCGGGTCTCCGACGCGGTCGATGCCGAAGACAATGTTGATGCCCGCGCGGCCGTTACTGAAGTGGTCGAGTGTCGCAAGCTGGCGCGCGACAAAGAACGGGTGCTCGAGCGACGAGTTCGTCGAGACGAGAAGACCGAGCTTGTCGGTTGCTGCCGACACAGCGCCCGCGAGCACAAAGCTGTCCCAGCGACCGATGTTCTGGTGGCTCTCGGGAGCGTTCGCGTACGAGCTGCCGATGAAAATGTGGTCGAAGAGACCGCGCTCGGCGGTGCGAGCGAGATCCACGGCGAGACGCGGGTCTTTGAGTCCGTTCGGGTAGGCCTCGGGAAGTCGCCATGCAATCGGGTCCCAGCCGACGGGATAAACGGCAAGGCCGAGGTGGAGTCGTCGCTGCTGGTCAGTCATAGTGTGCCTCTCATTTGTTACAGTTCTGCGGGCTGGAGCTCGCGCTCCGGATTCGGGATGTGTGGGGCCGCGTCGATGAGTTCGCGGGTGTAGGCCGATGTCGGGTTGCCGAAGACCTGCTCGACAGTTCCGCCCTCGACGACGACGCCGTTCTGCAGCACGGTGACGGTGTCGGCTATCGCGCGCACGATGGCGAGATCGTGGGTGATAAACACATAGGTGAGACCGAGTTCGCGCTGCAGGTCAACGAGAAGTCGCAGCACCTGGGCCTGAACAGTGACGTCGAGCGACGATGTCGGTTCGTCGAGCACAAGCACCTCGGGGTTGAGGGCGAGGGCACGAGCGATTGCGACGCGCTGGCGCTGGCCACCCGAGAGCTCAGAGACGCGATGGTCGAAGAGGTGCTCGGCGATCGCGACACTGTCGAGAAGCTCACGCGCTCTGCGCGTACGGTCGGCGGCAATTCCCACTCGATACAGGTCAAGCGGCTCGCGAACAATCGACTCGACGGTCTGTCGCGGATCAAGCGAGGTGAACGGGTTCTGGTAGACGAGCTGCAACGTGCGGCGCACCTCGCGAAGTCGTGAATGACGCGTCTCGGTCACCGCGGCGCCAGCGACTTCGACGACCCCGGAGTCCTGCGCAACCAGGCGCGTGATCACCCGCGCGAGAGTGGACTTACCCGAGCCCGACTCCCCCACGAGCGCGTGAGTGCTGCCGCGCTGCACGGTGAGCGACACGGCATCGAGCACGATCTTCGGCGCGCCGCGACGACGCGAGGGGTAGGTCTTTGTGATGTCGCGCAGCTCGAGCGCTGTGTCGGTCGACAGCGCGGGTCGTGCCTCGCGGGTCGCGAAGGCCGGGGCGTCGTCGAGAAGCTGACGCGTGTACGTCGCTTGCGGGCGCGAGAAAACCCCGAGCGCCGGGCCCGTTTCTTCTACGAGCCCGTCGCGCAGCACAACGACACGGTCGGCACGCTCACTCGCGACGGCGAGATCGTGGGTGATAAGAAGCACACCGAACCCCTGGTCGCGCTGAAGCGTCGCAATGAGATCGAGGATGCGCTTCTGCACCGAAACGTCGAGCGCCGACGTCGGCTCGTCAGCGATGAGAAGCTTCGGACCGAGCGAGATCGCACCCGCGATGAGCACGCGCTGAAGCATCCCACCAGAAAGCTCGTGTGGGTAGAGGGTCGCGACATGCTCGGGGTCGCGGATACCCACGGAGCCCAGAGCGTCAACAACGCGCCTGAGCAACCGCCCTTGGTCGCGTTCGCCCTGCACACGAATGGGTTCGGCAAGCTGAGCACCGATCGTGCGCACGGCGTTGAGCGATGCAACCGGGTCTTGCGGAACGAGCCCGATTTCGGCGCCCCGGATGTCGCGTAGCGCCCGTGAGCCCAACGCGGGTATTGACCGCCCACGGTACAGAATGTCGCCCCCGACGATCTCTGCGTTGTGCGGCAGCAGCCCCTGTGCCGCAGTTGCGAGAGTGCTCTTGCCCGATCCGGATTGCCCGACGAGCGCCACCGTCTCTCCTGCCGCAACAGAGAAGGAGGCACCGCGAACGGCTTCGGCCAGTGTGTTGCGCACGCTGTAGTTGATGCGCAGGTCGCGAACCTCGAGAAGTGGCGTATTGGGTGAGTCGTTCATCGGCGCTCCCTCACAAACTGCGACAAGCGATTGAAAGACAGAACGGTGAGCACGATGACCGAGCCGGGGCCGGCGACGAGCCACCACCCGCTGCGCAGAAAGTCGCGCCCCTCGGAGACCATAAGACCCCACTCGGGCCAGGGTGGCGGATTGCCGTAGCCAAGAAAAGCGAGGATCGAGATAGCGACGACGGCGGCTCCGAACTCGAGAACGGCGAGAGTGAGAACGCCCGAATACGCGTTCGGCAGAATGTGGCGAACGAGCACCTTCCAGCGGTTTCCGCCGATGAGGTACGACGACTCGACAAATGTCAGTTCACGCACCTTGAGCACCTCGGAACGCATAACGCGCGCGAACACGGCGACGCTCGAGACGCCGACAGCGATCGCAGCGTTGAGCGTTGAGAAGCCGAGTGAGACAACAATGATCATCGACAGCAGCAGGCTCGGAATCGCGAGAAGAACGTCGACAAAGCGCATGAGCACGGCATCAACGAATCCGCCGATGGATGCCGCGACCAACCCGATTGCCGAACCGAACACGAGGCCGATGGCGACGGCAACGAGCGCCGAGCCGACCGAGGTCGCCGAGCCGTGTACGACGCGACTGAACACGTCGCGCCCGAGGTGGTCGGTTCCGAGCGGATGCGCCCAGCTCGGCGCCGAGAGCTTGTCAGTGGGGATGCCCGTGATCGGGTCGAGACCGCTGAAGACGCCGGGCACAACAGACCAGGCGATGATGAGCACAACAAAGCCGATCGCGACGGCGAGTGATGCCCTGTCGAGCCAGGTCGCGGGTCGCACCTTGCGCTGCGTCACGCGCTCGAGAACCGTCGCCGGGCGCTGCGGAATTAGTAGTCCCATGTCACACCGCTGCGGTTCGAGTAGAGCGGATGCGCGGGTCGAGTGCCGGGTACACGAGGTCGACGATGAGGTTGACGAGCAGAAAAACGAGAGCGGAGAGCAGCACTATCGCCTGCAGCACGGGCAGATCCTGCTGCGCGACCGACTTCTGAACGAGGCTGCCGAGACCCGCGCGGCCAAACACCGATTCGGTGATCACTGCGCCGCCGATGAGGGTACCGACAGCGAGGCCGAGCACCGTGAGGGCGGGGAGCGACGAAACCTTGAGCAGGCCGGCGAGAAAGATGCGTACTTCACCGAGCCCGCGTGCTCGCGACACCGTGACGAAGGGATCACGCACGCGCTGGCGGATGCTGTCGGTGAAGACCTGCGCGAGCGGCGCCGAGACCGGGATGCCGAGGGCGATCGCGGGAAGCACCAGCGACTCTGGGCCTCGGTCGCCGACACTCACAAACAGGTGCAACTGGAACGAGAAGACCTGAATGAGCACAAGCGCGAAAATGTAGCTCGGCACGGCGAGAGAGAACGACGGGAGGGCGTTGCCGATCGCTCGCAGCAACGGCCAGCGACCGTAGACCGCGAGGAGTGCGATGCCGAAAGCGAGAACGATCGCGACGGCGAGCGCGGAACCCGCGAGTGCGAGCGTCGACGGAAGTGCCTCGAGCAGCTTCTCGGTCACGGGCTTGCCGTCGATGAGCGAACGACCGAAGTCACCCCGTAGCGCGTTGACGAGGGTATCGATGAATTGCACATGCGTGGGGCGGTCAAGGCCGTAGTAGTTGGTGAGCGCCTCGGCGGTCTGGCGAGTGAGACCGGAGTCGGGGTCGCTCAGCCGGTTGGTGATCGGGTCACCGGGAAGCACGCTCAAGATGAGAAAGACGAAAACGTAGGCGAGGAACAGCACGAGCACCGATTGCGCGATGCGGGCTATGGCGTTCATGCTGTTCCTCTCCTGACGTCGGTTGTTCTCGGGTTGTGCCTGGCTGACTACTCTTCGTCGAGCCAGACGTCGTAGAAGATCGGGCGGGCAAAGGCGGTCGTGTTGAACCCGTGAACACTCTCGGCAAGGCCGAAGAGCTGCTGGTTCACCTCGAGCGGAATGAGGTAGGCCTGTTCGATGATCTGCGTCTGGATGTCGGCAATCGGCGCAGTTCGCTCGTCTTCGTTTGCACTGTCATTGATCTGCGCAAAAAGGCTGTCGATCTTCTCGTCACCCACGTTGACGTTCGACGACGACGCAGAGTCGAGGGCCAGGGTGCTGTCCCACTTTGTGCGCCAGCGACCGCCAACATCGGCGACCGTCAGCTGCGTGATCTGAAACGACGTCTCCGGCTCGGCAATTGCCGCGGCGTAGCCGCTCGGGTCGACGAGGCGAACCTCGAACTCAATGCCGATCTCTTTGAGCTGCTGCGAGATGAGCTCGAGTTCGGGCTGCGCAAGCTGGTAGGCCGACGACGGGTACACGGGGAACCAAAGTCGCTTGCCATCCTTCACGCGGTAACCCTCGGAGTCGCGCTCGTTCCAGCCGGCTTCGTCGAGCAGCGTGTTCGAAAGCTCGGGGTCGTAGTCGAGCTCGGACGACAGGTCGATGTAGCCCGGCGTCGACGGCTGAAGTGCCGACGATGCGGCAACCCAGCGGTCGGTGTAGTAGAGCGTGTCGACGATCTCCTGGCGGTTGATACCGTGCTGCACTGCCTGGCGAACGCGCAGGTCACCGGTTGCAACAGAGTCGGTTCGTACGGTGAGACCCAGCGGCTCCCCGGGCGGAATCGACGCGAAGATCTCGATGCCGGCGGCTTCGAGGTTCTCTTCGTCAGCGGGCTGGATGTTGCGCAGGGTGTGCGCCTGACCGGCTTCAAGTGCCCCAGCGCGAACGCTGTCTTCGGGCACAACCTGAATCGTCACGCTATCGAGGTACGCCTCGCCCTGGTGGCCCGCGCCCTCGGGAGCCCAGTCGTATCCCTCGCGCTTGGCAAGCACGTACTCCTCGCCCGCCTTTTCAGACTCGAGCACAAACGGCCCGGAACCGACGAGGTTTTTGAGCTGTGCGGCATCCTCTTTCGACGCCTCGAGGGTGGAGCGGCCGACGATTCCGGTCGTGTGATAGGTGAGCCCGCGCAAGAAGGCAGCGGCTGGCGAGGTGAAGTAGACGGTGAGCGTGCGGTCGTCGACGACCTCGGTGCGGTCGTAACTCGTCGGGTACGCGGTCGAGCGAATGATGCCACGCGCCTCATCGCCCGTGCCCTGCAGGTCGATGTTGTCGGCGACGATCTGTGCGTCGAGCGGCGTGCCATCGCTGAAGGTCACTCCCTCGCGAAGAACGAACGTGAACTCCGTGCTGTCGTCGTTGACCTCCCACGACTCTGCGAGCCAGGGGCGAACGTCTTCCGACTGCGAATCCCACGCGACGAGGTTGTCGACGAGGTTGATAACGATTGCCGCGTTCTCCCAGTGGGAGGCCTCGGTCCAATGGAAGTTGGTCTGAGCCTCGGCGGCGAGGTGAATGAGGTCGCCGCCGTACACCGGCTCGGTCGCTTCGCTGCCGCCCGCCGCTCCAGCGCATCCCGTGAGAAGGAGTGCAGCGGCGATTCCGAGGCTGGCGAGCCTCGTTGTGGCGCGAGTGCGGGTCGCGCTTGTCGTGATTGTCATGTCGTCTCCGGCTGTGTGGTCGTCGCGGTTGAACCCGCCTTCGCCACGATATGACTGGCAGTGCGACGCGCCGTCATTAGGCATCGACATATGACGAAATGTGTATCTGTGTGAAGTTCTATATAACTTTTTGCACCAGATCGCGTATGGCCGGGCATTGTTATATAGAACTTGCTTCCCGACAGAAAGGTCAGTCATGGCCACCACGCGCGCCGAGCACCTCGCGACGATCGACTCAATCGGCACCGATTCCGTAATTCTCGAGGCCCGGCGGCTCGACGGCGGACCGTACCTCGACGTCGGCATTCCAGGGGCACTCGTCGTAAGCCTCGAAGACGATCTCGCTGGCGCCGGGGGCGGCGAGGCCGGTCGTTTTCCTCTGCCGTCGTCGCTCGACCTTGCCGCACGGCTGGAGCTATGGGGCATCCACGATGACTCCGACGTCGTCATCTACGCCGCGACTGCCGCGAGCGTCACCGCTGCAACGCGCGCCTGGTTCGTTCTGCGGTGGGCAGGGCTTACGCGCGTGCGCGTACTCGATGGGGGCATTGACGCGTGGCCCGCGACATCCACACCCCTTGTTGCACATTCGACCCCACCGGGTGGCGGAACCGCGACCGTGCGCCCCGGCTCGCTACCGACAATCGACGCGGATGGCGCGGCCGCAACTGCAGCGAAAGGAACCCTCTGGGACGCCCGCGACACCGAACACTTCACGGGCAACTCGAGCAAGTCGGGCCACATTCCGGGAGCGCAGCTTCAGCCTGGCGCGAACCTGTTTGACGACCTCTACCTGCGGAGCGAGGAGTTTATCGCCAGGGCTCTCGACTGCGACCCGGACGCGGAGATCGGCGCCTACTGCGGAGGGGGTGTTGCCGCTACAGCGATCGTCTTCGCCCTTGCAACCCTCGGTCGGCGGGCACCGCTCTATGTCGCCTCATGGTCGGGCTGGTCGTCAGACGCGACTCGACCCGTCGCCCGCTGATCAGCAGCGGTCGCCAGCCCGCAGAATCGGGCCGGAACTTCCGCTGACGACTGGCCGGCCCTCGGCCAGCCACGTGGGCCAGGAGCCGGTGAAGAGCGGCAGCTCAAGCCCCCAGGTCGCCATCGCGAAGACCAGCGCGGAGCTTCCGATGCTTGTGCCGCAGTAGGCGCCAATGGGGTGCACACCAATGGCGCCGACCCTGAGCAACCAGCGCCGCAACTCGCCCGCGGGCAGAAGGCGTCCGTTTCGCGCAAGCTCAAACGACGGCGCCCACGTCGCACCGGGGATGTGCCCCGCACTCTCCGGGGTCTCGCCGAGGTAGTCGAGGCCGCTTCGCCCGTCGAGCAGAAGCCCGCGGTCGGCGGCGTCGGCGGCCTGCGCCGCATCAAACACGGGCAGCGAACCCGGTCGAATGCTGAACGGCGCACTGTGCCCGGGCTGCGGCGACTCGCGAGGTGCCCACTCGGCGGGCGAGCCCTCGAGAATTCTCACGTCGGCCACGCCCGCCCAGCGCAGCGCAAACCACGCGCGCGTCGCCATGCTGAACTCGCTCGCGTGAATGACAACGGGCGACGCGGCCGTGATGCCCCAGCCGCGTATACGCGCCTCGAGATTGCCCGGGTCGGGCAGAGTCCACGCACCCTCGCGCCCCGACAGCTCAGTGATCACGTCGACAACTCGCGCGTCTTCGGCCTCGGTGGGGGCGGTCGCATCGCGATCCGACCGCCAGGCGTGGAGAAGTACTGCGCCGCTCGGCGCATCACGCGGCGCAATCAACAGGCGCTCGCGCGCGCCGCTCATTCCGCCTCGACCTCGATGGCCGTCTCTCCGTGCACAACGAACCTGATCGGAATCACATGACTCACTGCCGCGTAGATGAGACAGTTCTCGCGGTAGTCGGCCACGTATCCGTGCGCCTCACTCTCGGTGGCGCCTTCAATGAAGATCTCAAGCACAAGCTCGCCGAGAGTCGCCGAGTCTTCTTCGCGCTCCACACGCGCGTAGATCTCGACCTCGCGACCAGGGATGAGCTCGTTCTCGGCATCACCGCCGCCGCGCAGCACGTTGAGTCCGCACGACACGAGCGACGCAACAAGAAGATCGAGCGAACCGACCGCCTGGCCGGGCGCACCGCTCGCGACCGAGCCGTCGGAGACGAGCTGGAATGAGGGCCCGGACAGTACAAACCTTCCGCGCACCGGGGTCGTTCTACCCTCGAGTGAACTCACGATCGTTGTCGCAGCGGCCATGGGGCATCATTCCTCGTCAGCGGTGTGGGAACCCTCAGTATGACCCCGCCCCGCGCCCCTCGTGAGGCTCGCTGACACGGGAGGTAACCAGCGGCTAGCCCCAGCGCTTTGTGAGCTCGGCGGCGAAGATCGATGACGCCCGCTTGAGCACCTCGTTCTCTTCGGTGAGGGTGCGCACTTGCTCTTCGAGCTCGGCGATGCGCTGCTGCGCTGTCGGCTCACTCGTGGTCGCTGCCGGGCGGGAGCGATAGCTGAATACTCCGTCGTCGAGACGGGAGACCCACTGACGCAGCGACTGCTCGCCGATCTCGAACTCCTCCGCAACCTCACGAATCACCGAGCGGTTTGTGGGCTCTTGCGTGCGCCGTTCAATCACGCGCGCGATTGCCGCGGCGCGGGTTTCGCCGCTGTACTTCTTCTCGAAGGGCATGGCACCTCCCGCGCTCGTGTGACCCGCCTGAATCCTACTTGTTGGGCAGCGGCCAACTCATCAAGCGGCAGCGCCACGCTAGACCTGTTGCGCGGGAGCCGCCTCGGGCGCTGCGACGGGCTCGCGCTTGTGCCGCGTGACAAGCCACGAGCCACCGAGTACAAGAACGGAGCCCGTGATCGTCCAGACCGTGACGCTTTCGTGCAGCACGATCACGCCGGCGAGAATCGCGACAGCCGGGTTGACGTAGGTGATTGCCGTGACTCGCACGGGGCCGATCTGGGCAATGAGCGCGATCATCAGAACGAACGCGAGAGCGCTGCTGACGACTGCGAGCACAACGATCGAGATGACGACCTTCGTCGATGGCCATTCTGTTGGCCATGCGCCGGTGAACAGAACGAAGGGAATGTAGACGAGGGCAGCGCCGGCCAGCGAGACAGCGACGACGCCGATACCCGGGAGGTCCGACATCCATCGACTGAGAATTGCCGGGCCGAGCGCGTAGCCGACCACAACGATCGCCATCATGCCAACGCTCGCCAGGTCGGAGCCACCGACGTCGAGCCCCACGAGCGCGGCGACGCCGAGCATGCCGATGGCGATGCCGATCCAATTGAGCCCGGAGAGGTGGGCCGGACGCCCCATAAAGAAAGCGATCGCAACACCCGCGAGTGGAACCGCGGCAAGCAGGAGGCCAGCAGTCGAACTCGGCAGGTTCTGCTCTGCCTTGCTCAGGAAGTACCACGGGATGACGATCTCGATGATCGTGTACGCGAGCATGGGCTTCCACCGGCGCACAACCTGCCACACCTCGCGGCGGTACAGCCCGAGCGGAAGCAGAAGAATCGCCGCGAGCGCAGACCGACCGAGTACGACCATCGCCGGTTCCAGCTCGCTCACCGCGATCTTGATGAACAGGTAGGGCACACCCCACGCGATGCCCAGAGCGGCGAAGAGGAGGAGTGCGCGGCGGTTCATTCTGCAATTGTGGCGGCGGCCACCGACGCGCGGGCAACGCGCGGCAGTGCATCGCCGAAGGTTGGCGGTAACTGTTGGTTACTCCGGAAAAACAACGCCCTTTTGCAGAATGAAGCAGCCCCACGGCTGTGGCTCGAGCGTGTGGATAACTACCGACACACTGCGCACGCGCGTGTAGAAGTCGAGTCGCGGGATGATGCCGAATTCGAGTGGGGTGCCGTTCTCGCGACTGGCGAGCTCAAGCACGAGTCGCTGGTTCTCTGTGACGATCGAGGCGTCGTCTTCGACCTCCATGCGCTCGAGCGGCTTCTCGATGAAGTTGTCGAGCGGAAACACGGAGAGGATCGCGGTGAGGGCGCGCACAACACCGACCTCGCCGAGGCGGATCACCGGGCGACCGGAGGCGGCGGCCGGAAAGTTGCGGTCGACGAGGGCCAGTTGGTCGGCGTGGCCCATCGTGTCGAGCACATTGAGCAGTTCGCCGCCGAGCAGCGGGTCGATTCCCTTGAGCATGGGTTCTCCTTATGGATGTGAAGAAAGGGGGCGAGGCCGCAAAGCCCCGCCCCCGATTGCAACTACTTAGTCTTCGAGACCGAACAGCGTGTACTTGCCTGCGTTGTCCTTGTTGATGACTACACAGTCGATCGACTGCTTCTCGTCTGCGCCGGTCTCGCCCGTGCGAACGAACGAGTCTGCCTGCTGAACAGCAAGCTGCGAGATGAGAACGGCGGGCTGGAGGCCCGTCGCGAGAAGGGTGCCGGCCTCGATGGCCGCAACCGCGTCGGGGCTGCCGTCGAATCCAGCGATGGTTACCTTGCCGGTGAGGCCAGCTGCGTCAACTGCCGCGACAGCGCCGAGCGCCATCGTGTCGTTGCCCGCGATGATTCCCTGAATGTCAGGGTCGCGCTGCAGAAGGGTCTCGATCTTGGAGAAGGCTTCGTCCTGGTCCCAGTTAGCGGTCTCCTGTGCGACCTGAACGAGGTCGGGGTACTGCGAGATCACGCTTGCGTAGGCCTCTGAGCGAACGCCGGCGTTGGTGTCCGACTCCTTACCGGTGAGCTCGATGTACTTGCCGGCCGGGAGGGCCGCGACGAACTCTTCTGCGACAGCTGCAGCGCCCTGAGCGTTGTTTGCAACGATCTGCGCGCTGGCAATGCCCGACTCGTTGATCTCGCGGTCGATGAGGAACACGGGGATGCCCGCGTCGACGGCCTTCTGGATCGGGCCGACCGATGCGTCAGCACCGGCGTTGTCGAGGATGATCGCGACGGCCTTCTGGCTGATGGCTGCGTCGATGAGTTCGCTCTGCTTGTTCGGGTCGTCATCGTGCGATGCGACTGCCGTCTCGTAGCCGAGCTTCTCTGCCTCTGCCTTTGCCGCGTCTGCCTCTGCCTTGAAGAAGGGGTTCGACTGGGCGGGGGTGATGATCGAGATGAGGCCGCCGGCCTCGCCGGTTGTGGCGTCGGG
>Ga0247813_10001543_pt1 | contig 17300 bp, 15 predicted proteins | sample UWRJL169409C1_FD_180719 | JGI IMG/M metagenome (GOLD analysis project Ga0247813, IMG submission 180719) | Plant litter microbial communities from Arlington Agricultural Research Station in Wisconsin, United States - UWRJ-L169-409C-1 | ecosystem: Environmental > Terrestrial > Plant litter >... | reverse complement strand
CATTCAGGGCGAAGGCGTATATGCAGTAGGTGAGGATAGCTCAGATGAAATGGGTACTTACAACCGTCAAGGCGACTGGCAGGACGGAGGTTACTACCAGCGTATGCATTACCACACCTGGACTTCTAATGATGGCTTTGCTGATGGGGCATGGACAAACTTCTATCAGGGAATCGTACTGGCTACGAACTCGTATCAGGATATGGAGAGTATTACCGATCCTGCTAAGCTCAGTATCACTACCGAAGAGCTGGAAGATTTCAAATCCGAGCTGCGTACCTTGCGTGCCTGGTTTTATCTGAGGGCATTTGATTTTTACCGCAATATTGAAATTGTTACTGATGTAAAAAATAGCACACAACCCAATCTACAATCTACGCCGCAGGAGACATTTTCCTACATTGAAAAAGAGCTGACGGAGGCTTTACCGGGTTTGCCGACAAGGGAGCGTTTGGGTGCGAATGGTATAGGTCGATGGACCAAAGCAGGGGCAGCATCTTTACTGGCGAGGCTTTACCTGAATGCGAAAGTGTATACCGGTGTTGATAAGTCTGCAGAATGTGAAGCGGTTTGCCGTGATATCATCAGTGGCAAATATGGAAGTTACGCCTTGGATAACCGATGGGATGCTCCTTTTGATTATACCAACAACTCACTTAATTCTGAAGTGATTTACGGATTTCCCGGCACGCTTGCCCGCACACACTGGCACTATGATGGTGGAATGTTCTTTTTTGGAATGCCTTATGATGCGGCGCCGCTTTATTGTGGATTTACTGACTTCAATCAGGCAAATCCAAAGTATGCCTTGCAGCCTGGCCGCGATGTGGACAGTGTGGAGTATAATTTCCAGTTGGGTAAGCCATTTGTGAAGTTCCAGAAATATGCGGATGACCTGCGTTTGAAGAAATACCGCAATCTGGGTGACAGCAAAAGGGAAGGAATGTTTTTGTATGGTTACCTGCCTTTTACCCGTACAGTAAACGGTGTGAGTCGTCCGGATACGGTTAGAGGAAATAAAGGACCTTACGCTTTGTATATTCGTGACCAGGTGGGTATGTTCCTGGGCACTAAACCGGGCACTAAGATCAATGATAAGGAGTCTAACATGAATCATGCTGATCATAATTCGGGTGTCTTTTTGATGAAGTATCCGCTGTATCCTACACCGGATCCTAATCGTATCACCTCCGCCTATGCCGAAGTACGTTTGACGGAGATCTACTATACACTTGCGGAATGTTTGTACCGGAAGGGGGATAAACCAGGAGCTGCGGCTTTACTCAACCAGGTGAGGCAACGTAACTATCCTGTTGGTTCACCTAGTCTGTATACCTCAGACGGAAGTCAGCTGAATGACCAGGAAATGCTGGACGAGTGGGGACGGGAATTTATTGGAGAGAACCGCCGTAGAACGGATCTTATCCGCTGGGGTGTATTCAGTAAAGGAACCTGGTGGGATAAAAAGCCTGATGGAGATAATCATACTGAAATTTTTCCGATCGGACTTAAAACTCTAGGTGTGAATCCGCAATTCAAGCAAAACCCAGGCTATTAGACGGAGCATTAAATAACTATAAATTACTGATATGGCCTTTCTATTACGGAGAGGCCATATTTTTTTTAATCTATATTTTTAAAATAACCACACGATATTAACCTGGGTTAAGTTGATCAGCCGGCAGGCTCCGTAGGTTTGTCTTGTCAAAATGAATTGACATCTTAAATCAAAGGAAATGAAAAGTTTATTTATTGCAATGGCTGCAACTTTATTTGGAATGACAGCTATGGCTCAAAATAGTAACAAGCCAACAATCGTACTGGTACATGGGGCATGGTCGGATGCAGGTGCATGGAAAGAGGTAACACCATTATTGGAAGCAAAAGGATTCAACGTATTAGCAGTCAACCTGCCGGGTCATGGAAGTGATACTACACCATTTACATCAATTACCTTGCAATCGTATGTAGATGTTGTTAAAAAAGAAATAGGCGACCATAAAAATGTAACACTGGTGGGACATAGTATGGCGGGAATGGTGATCAGTCAGGTCGCAGAGGATATGCCTGGTAGTATTAAAAAGCTGATTTATCTTGCTGCTTATTTGCCTGAAGATGGACAAAGCCTGTTGGATCTGGCTAAAACTGATGCAGAGAGTCATGCCGGGAAATTCCTGCACGTGGATCAGGCCACCGCCTCTGCTGCCATTCATAATGATGGTGTAGTGGATATATTTGTGGCAGACGCACCTAAAAACATACAGGACAAATTTGCAAAGGGTGTGCAGCCCGATCCCGTAATACCATTTACGATACCGGTGAAACTATCTGCAGCACGTTTCGGCGCTGTCGAAAAGGTTTATATCTATACCACCAATGACCATGCACTCAGTTATGCGAAACAACAAGCGATGGTTAAAAATGCACAGGTGAAAAAAGAATATATGCTGAACAGCAGTCATACACCTTTTATCTCTATGCCCGGCAAGCTGGCAGCAGTTCTGATCAAAGAAGCAAAATAACAACTCAATTAGCGGCGAGAGCAAACCCATCTGCAGGTGGGACTGTGCTTATCATCTTAAAAACTTACATTAGCAAAAAACGGATCGACATGGAAGAATTACAGCTATTGAAAAATGCAATGTCATCAGTGGTCAGCATGGATGCTGAGGCATTTGAACTTTCCCGTCCTTACTGGAGACTCAAAGCCTATAAAAAGGGGGAGTTTTATAATGAATACCACAATGTATGCAAGCATCTCGGCTTTATTATCCATGGCGTTTTTCGGATTTACCGCGCTGATGATGATACCGGAGTGCAGAAAAACATGCTGTTCTTTTCAAAGGAGCAGTTTGTAGCTTCTTACACCAGTTTTCTCAGCCAGAAACCGTGTAATTATTATACGGCTTCAGTAGATGCCTCTGTAGTGATTTATATTCACATCGATCACCTGCATAAATTATATAGAGAATCGCATCAATGGGAGAAATTTGGCAGGTTTATCGCAGAAACTGCTTTCCACCAGCTGATGTCAAATACAGAAGGTTTTTTATTCAAATCTGCCGAAGAACGTTACCTGGACATGATGGAGCAGCATCCGGATATCTTTAATACGGTCCCGCTTTACCATCTCGCTTCTTATCTTGGTATACAGGCCCCCTCATTAAGCCGAATCAGAAAACGAATGGTAGGCCAGTAATACCATATCCGAACATTTATTAAGCGCTATTAAGCATCGCAGAAAGTCTTTGACGTGCCCGCGACTGGCAGCCGCATGATTTTTTTTCGCATCCGACTTAACAATATTCCCAAAACATCACGATGAATCGCCTCTTCCTTAACAGGAAGGGTTTCGTCATGGCTTTTTAAACATGTAAAACAATGAATAAACAAGAAATACGCCCTCTGGGCACAAATGAAAAAGTATTCTGGGTTTTAGATCAGAAAACCACTACACAGTTTGCAGTTGCAGCAGAAATTGACGGCAATGCTACGGATCAGTCCTGGAGGGAGGCATTGGATAGTGTACAGCAAAGACATCCAAATCTTTCTGTTCAGATTTCAGGTAACACGTATTCAACTGCCTTTTTTGAAGCGGTAGCTGATTGTAAAATCCCGCTCAGTATCGTTTACACCAAAAGGGAGGAAAACTGGAATGAGCTAATTGAAAGAGAGCTGAACATTCCTTTAGATATCTCTGTAGCCCCCTTAGCTAAAGCAGTAGTGATTCAGCAATCTGGAAAATCCGTATTTATACTGATATCCAATCATTCAATAGGAGATGGAATGTCAGTCGCCCTTTTTATCCGTGATATATTAACAGTATTGTCTGGTGAAACGATAACCCATCTCAGTCCGTTATCCCCACTAGATGTACTTGCAGGGATAATCGTAAAGGAAATTCCAGCGGAGCATTTAAGCGGATTCAAACAGATAAGCAATAGCCTGACGCCCAGATCAGCAGTCAATATCCGGCGCCTTAAATTATCGCATGCCCTGACGGACAGCTTAATCAAACGCGCAAAAAGGGAAAAAACGACAGTACATGGCGCCTTAAGTGCTGCTTTAGTGATTGCTTTAAAGCTGGTAGAATCCACCCTGGAGGAAAAGCCCGTCCGCATTTTACATCCGCTCTCCGCACGTACCACCCTTGGCCTTGGAGATGACTATGGTCTTTTGATGAACATCCTCACTTTACCCTATGATCCTTCACCGAAGGATACTTTTTGGGATTTTGCAAAAACGATTCGGGAAGGCATCGCTTCAACGCAAACGCGGGAATGGATTACAGGTGTTAACAATGCAACGAGAGAACTTTTTTACAATGGACTGGATGTGAATACAGTTGAACAGGCACTGCGTCAGGGAACGGAACACGAAATCCTACTGACCAATCTGGGGCAGATTCCTTTTAAAGCTGATTATGGTGGCTTGACATTAAAATCTTTATGGGGACCTATGGTGCTGACCGCACATGATGCAGCACAGACTGTAGGGGTGGCGACCTTTAATGGAGCACTTACGCTCACCTTAACAGCGATCTTGCCTTCAGAAGGGCTGCTGGAAGCAGTGGAGAAAATTATCGATCAGGTCTGTAACGCGTCAGACGATATCCGGGTGAGTGAATTTTTTAATAAAAACATTTAGAACATGACAACAAATTTATCAGCAATTCAAACTGCTATACAAACGAACTGGAAGCTTGATCCTCTCCATAGCGAACTATTTTTCAAAATTAAATACCTTACAATAAGCGTAGTAACTGGTTTTATACAGGAGTTCGACCTGAATGTGCAAACAACAGGAAATGACTTTGGAGAGGTGACCGATCTGCGATTAACGGCTGATATGACTACGCTGAGGACGAATCACGAACCAAGGGATGAACACCTGAAATCACTTGATTTCTTTGATGTAGAAAGTCACCGCTATTTACAATTCCAGGGTACTGCTTTCCAGAAACAGGGGCAGACACCACCTTCCTTATTGTCTCCTTACCGAAGAGATTATAAGCTGCATGGCCATCTGCTGATTAAGGATATATCCAGACCGATTGTTCTGGATGGTGAGTTTGGGGGACTGGTAACGGATCCTGACGGACATAAATGTGCCGGCTTTATGGTGAAGGCGAAGATCAGTAGAAAGGAATTCGGGCTAAACTGGGGAGGCATTACCGCTGCGGGAAAATTGATCCTGGCAGATGAGGTGGATATTGTTGGGAACATACAACTGATAAAGCAGGTTTAATTTATAGGTTGCTGCCAGTGCATTCCTGGCAGCAATTTAAAATAGTTACCTATCTTGCAGCACGACACTATTTAATGTGACGCTTTAAATTGAATCGAGGCGAATGAGAACGAAGGCAGTTACGCTGAAACAGTTAGTGCAGAATAGTGCAGTGTGTTACGCTGAATATGTAATGCTCTCACAAGAAAAACATTTCGACGTATTTAAAGGTGGTGAAATCTGTACGGTAGTAAATCAGCTGCATAAGAGTATCTTTTATAAGATCTCTCTCATTTTAGGAACCGGTGTATTATACATAGGCGATCAAAGGGTAGAAATTACCGGGAATTCTTTAATATTTTATAATCCCGAATTGGCTTACAGATGGGAATCGCTGCACCAGGACACTGGCTATTTTTGTTACTTCGATCATCATTTTATCAGTAATTACATGTCGGAGGTCAGCTTCAAGGAATCCGCACTATTTGATATTCAACTTAATCCTTTTTACTTACTTTCCGATGAACAAACCCGGGACCTTGTTTTTCTTTTTGAAAAAATGCTGAAAGAGTCGGCCTCCGGTTATCCGCAGAAATATCTTGTGCTCACGCATTATTTGTTACTGGTTATTCACGAAGCGCATCAATATTTGCTGGAGAAGACCCACAAATCGGTAATAACAGCAGCTAACCGTATTACATCATTATTTTTAGCTGAACTGGATAAGCAGTTTCCAGTTATTCCTGCAGAAAAGCATCTCGAACTTAAACAGGCTGGAGATTTTGCAGAAAAACTAGCTATCCATGTGAATTATCTGAATAAAGCAGTCAAAGAGGTATGTGGCAAAAGTACAAGCGAACTCATTGCCGCCCGGGTAGCAAATGAAGCACGGTCACTTTTACAGCAGGGGGATTACTCTTTGGCCGAAATAGCTTACAGCCTTGGATTTGAGCATACTTCTAATTTTAATACCTTTTTCAGAAAGCACATGAACATCGCTCCTGGTGCATTTAAGGCCAAATAATAGCCTATATTTTTTAAGATACTTGATTGGCATAACTGCCGGTTTGATGTGCACACATTTTACTGTCGCCGGCTGCAGATCTTTGTGGTCTAATAAAATATTACTATGAAAGAATACATCTTAACAACATTTTCTAAACCAGTTCCAGGACTGGAAGAGGATTATAACAGATGGTATGATGAAATCCATATTGTTCAGCTATTGGAAATCCCGGGTATAAATGCAGCACAGCGGTTTAAACCCCGGGTAGGATTGAACACTACTGACAGCCCTTATCTCACCATCTACGACATCAAAGTTGAGGCAATTGAAGCATTGATGCAGCTGATGCAGGAAAAAGGAAAAGACATGGATATCTCGCCCTCACTTGATCTGACCAGTGTTACTACTCAGGTTTACGAAGTAATGGGAGACAAAACAGTTAAATCAATTCGTCAGAACTAGCTATGGAAAACAAAATAATCAGGGTAGGAATAATAGGGGTAGATGTTAACCGTGGCTGGGCTTCCATGGCTCATATCCCTGCGCTGCAATCATTACCTCAATTTAAGATTACGGCTTTATCATCGCGTACCAAAGAAAAAGCTACAGCTGCAGGGGAGAAATTTGGGATTGAACATACTTTTGATAACGACCATGAACTAGTCACTTCACAAGAAATTGATCTGGTGGTAATTACAGTAAAAGTTCCTTATCATAAGGAGCTGGTGACTGCTGCATTGCATGCAGGCAAAAAAGTCTACTGCGAATGGCCTCTGGGCAACGGACTTGAAGAAGCCGTAATGCTGGATGAATTGGCCAGAGAGAAAAATATTTATGCAGTAACAGGATTGCAAACCCAATCTATTCCTGCCATCAATTATATCAGAGATCTCATCGGGGAAGGATATGTGGGAGAAGTCTTGTCTACTTCAATGATTGCATCAGGCGGTTTTGCCGAGGTAGATCAGGCAAATGCCTATACGATGGATCAAAAAAATGGTGCAAGTATGCTCAGCATTGTTCTGGGTGCAACAGTACATGCCGTATGTTACTGTTTAGGAGAATTTAAGGGGCTGACAGCAGTTACGGCAACACAGCGGAAAAATATTGTAATTGCAGATACCGGAACATCCATCCCAGTCACTATCGCTGATCAGATTAGTATCAGTGGCATAATGGAAAATGAAGTTATAGCTGCTATACATTTTAGAGCCGGAGCGTCAAGAGGAACTAATTTTTTATGGGAAATTAATGGTACGGAGGGCAGTCTTCAGATCACTGCCGATGGTGGTCATATCGGTTTTTATCCGGTAACTATAAAAGGCGGTAAAGGTACAGATAAAGTGATGGCAGAACTTCCGGTGCCTGAAGAATACAATTGGGTAACTGATGAAGCTCCTAAAGGACCGGCTTTTTATGTCGCGCAGCATTATACCCGTGTGGCAAAGGATATACATGAAGGAACAAAACTGTGTTCTACTTTTGAAGATGCTGTAGTAAGACATAGAATGATCAATGCAATTGAAACTGCTGCAGCTTCAGGTACTAAACAAAGTTATCTGGGTTTTTAGTGCGAAGCAATTCCTGTGCTGGATCAAAGCAATCTGTATTTACAAGATTGCTTTGATCCCAATGGAAATATTCCTTCCTGGTAAAGGGGCAAGATACTTCAAAAATGAATTCTGAGGACGGGCCTCTGCATTCAGCAGGTTATTTCCAGAAACATAATATTCAAATCCTAATCCGCTGAAAGTAGTTTTGTATGTAGCCTTGGCGGCCAGCAAAGTATATGCAGGCATTGGTGGCTCAGGATTGATGTTTTTACCGAGATAATGCTGTTTCATATAACGGTCAACAGCCATGTAAAAATCAAATTTCGGCATTGCAATAGTGCCGGATAAACCATATCTGCTGGTCGGTAGATTGGGCATATAATCTCCTTCAGCCCATTTTCGCAACCTGTCGTCTGATGTGTTTTCATTTTTTACCAGGTCAAAAAAGGAAGAGAATTCTACAGCTCTGTCTTTTCCCCAGGGTAATTTGTAAGCCAGTTCAGTTTCCCAGCCTGTTATTTTGGTGTCTGATGCCCGCCATTCTTTCACCAGAAAGCCACCTGAACGGGAAATTCCGGTATGTGCCAAATACAAATAATCCTGAAATATTGTCTGGTAATGGGTTGTAGTAATCTTCAGGCCTTTGTAATTCAGGCCAGCACCGAGTTCATATGTTTTTGAAACTTCTTTATTCAGCCGGTCATCGCCATTTTCCTCCACCATAATGGCAAAGTGGTCGTTTCCTGCGTATAATTCATTCACATCAGGCGCTCTTTCTGCATGGGTAAAACCTGCCTTCAGGTATGCTGCCTTGAAAATGTCCAGAATCAGATCCGTATTAAAGTGATTCAATCCAAAATCGCGTGCAGACAGATTCCCACCAGAAAGCCCCCTGCTTCTTTTATAAGTATCATCCTGCAAAGTTTTTCTGGCTACCCAGTCACGTCTGTAACCCACATTTAAATGCACGGGATCGAGATCAAATCTTTGTAAAGTAAAAACGCCGGATTCACGACTCATGTTGTTGGGTAAATAACGGAGTTCGCCTTTTCCTTTCATCTCTATTAATGAAAAATCAAATCCGGTGGTGCCAGTGAGGAACTTCCATTTGCCTTGTTCCATTTCTACTCTAAGGGCTTGTCGCTCAGTATTGAACTTATTTACCTCGTAGTTCCCTACCAGTTCACGGTCGTCAGCAAACTGCAGCAGATAGTTTAATTTTAAGGAGGATACTACTGCGAATTCAGGTCTCAGCAACGTTTCAAATAAAAGCGTATTTGATAAGGACCGGGTATTGATCGGGGAGTACTCCAATTCAGGGGTCACAGCATCATGTGTATGTCCGGCTTTGCTGTTTAAGGCAAAACCAGGAATCCCGTAATAACCTTCAAGGCCGCGAAATCCTGCCCCCACGTAAAAGTTTTTGCCTACATAACTTGTTCCCGCATTTACTGCCCGGCTTTCTGCATGGCTGTTAGGCATGATCCCTTTGGTCACTGGAGCATAGTCGTGAATTCCTTTGATGATTGTTGTAGAAAATGGAGTAGCGGGATCTTGCCCGGCTATATATTTCTCATTCGTAGGATTGGCTACGGGGAAACCTCCAATGATAGAGTTTGCCTGCATGGTGTACAAATCTGCTTCACTCAATCCAAAGTCAGGATTATTTAAATTGTTAAGCACAAACTGACTGATGTATGGATATAAAGTGAGATTACGGATAATCTCCTTATCCACCTTCACCTGCGCCATAGTTTCTGTAAGGTTATCTATTGTAGGATCATATGCGATTGGTGCCTTTGTATTTCCCGGAATTTTCAGGTTGCCGTTGTGCTGGTTCATGCCGCCGATGTGCCAGGCCCAGTTTTTCCCTATATTTCCGTTGAGATCGGCTGCCTGTCTGGTTCCGCTATTTGTACCCGCTTCCAGCACAACTTTGCCGCTCACTGTTTTAGGAAAAAGTGCTACGGGAATGGTATTGTCTTTTATGTTGATGGCACCGCCGATGGCTTTACCACCGTAGAGTACACTTGCATTGCCCATAAAGACGTCTATACCCAAGACGTTATCCATATCAATGTTGATATTGATATTCGGACTCATTCCGGAGAGGTCGTTAATTGACAATCCGTTGCTGAGTATCTTCACACGGTTTCCACTGAGACTCCTGATTACCGGAGCACCTGAGTTAGGGCCGAAATAAGAATTTTGTATGCCAGGAGTACGACTCAGGGTTTCGCCGAGTGTGCGGGATTGTACGCGGTCCAGCTCTTCTCTATTAATTTCTCTTGACAATTTCTTTTTAGATTCCTTCCCCTTGATTTTTGCTGTAGGAAGCTGGATTGTTTTCAGGGAATCTTTTTTCTCTTTTTCCTGGGCAATGGTGTCAAGGTTCAGGAATAGCAAAGATAGGGGAAGGGCAAAATAGATAGAAAGCTTAACTGGCATGTTTTTTTTTGATATGATGGATCTGTCTCTGTTGAATAGGCTACAAATGTAATACAATAAAACACTAATGCAACAGTGTTGCGTATTAAGGAATATGTTCATACCTTCGGCAAAAAATTAATCACATGACTTTCAAAAATTACAAAAAGCTATTACCTGGTGCCGCCAGTATTTTAGTGCTCTTACTTACATTTTCATCTTGCAAAAAAGATGCAGCGGTTGTTCCTGAAGAGATTTCCCTTTCGCTTCCTTCCACAGTTTCGGTCGTATATGGTGAAGTAGCTGATCTGCCTTTGCCAGTGGCGCTGACTGGACAGGCTGACGTGACTTTTAAAATCGAGTTCAGTGAAACTGAGAATATCCAGATCGGCAGCGGAGTTAAATTATTTGACAGGCTAACCAAGGCGGTGACGGTCGACAAACAGCAGGGAAAAATACATATTGACAGTCGTCTAGTTTATCCCAATGGAGCGGTTTCCTCGATTAATGGGAACACCTTGCCGGAGAGTTATAAGGTAACAGTAGTTGCCAGTTCTTCGCAAGGAACAATTACCGGGCGACAAACTATGGCTTTAAGGGTAAACCCCGCTCAGGCCAGTATTAAAGATTTGAAAGAAAGTGGTGGAATACCTTTTGCTTATGTGCTGTATAGCGACAAAGGTGCCGTTTTTGAACTTGAAGCCCCGGCTTTATCTACTGAAGGAACCAACTGGTACCTTCCCGCAGTTGCTGATGCAAATTCAGTAGTCGCTATTACAGGTGCCCAGATCAGATTTTCAGCAAATGCGGGAGATGCTAAAAAGCAGGCCGAGCAGACTTATAACCTGGAACCTGCTTTACAAAAAGATGGCTTTACTGTTGCTGCTACAAAACTCCGTGTGGTATTTATTCCGCAAATTAAATTCTTTTATGGAACCTATTATCCGGAATACGATCTTACGCTGATTTTCAATTTGCTGCATATCGCTTTGTCTAATGGTTATTTATCCGCAAAACCTGTACTCTATCCTGAGCGCTACAAATCTACATTCAGGATAACTTCCATTGCAAAAGACGGTGTGGCATATGATAATTCGCAGGGGATTTTTGAAATGGAGAGTACAACTGGTGCGGTGAGGGTAAAACAAAATTCAAGCCTCAAAGCTGGCCAGTACAAGCTGATCATTACAGCGCTTACCACAACGGGATTGGAGTTCACTACCGACCTTACCCTGGCAATGGAGGGCGAATAAATAACATTTAAATAGCAAGGGCTACCTGCGGCTACTGAAATATTTCACTGTGTCTTAAAACGATTTCTTCCTTTAAGTGTTTAAATATAAAATCGTTCGAACTTGGAAAATTCACGCCCGCAGGACCTTGCTCTTCTCGTACAAAATAAACTGAAGCTCACCAGAAGTAAACTGGCACTGCCGGGTTTAAAAGTTCTTGAAGACCTTTTTGATTGCCTCTTTTATTCGAGCATGTGTAAGGAGGAGAGCGACTTAATCAGGGTAACCATCACTTTTATTGATCCGGAGAATCCGGATCCAACACCGCCGGGGCGAATTGTACCGGAACGATGGAGCTGTGTTGCTTTTGAAAAGCACATAGCAATGACTACGAAATCGCTGGCCAAATTATCCAAAGCTGCAGATCCATTGAGTTCTTCGCTGGCAGTTTATTATAATGAGAAAGGGGAACTGCATATCTGGGGCCTGATAGATCAGGCGATGCATTACCAGAACTTCCTGAACTATGAATCTGACACCGACTCAGAACAGCCGGGCCTCTTTCAGGTATCGGTTAGTGACATCGGAACGCTGAACGTCTTGTTCGATTATGAGCTGCTGGCTACGCTGAAGCAAAATGTCCTGGTGAAACGTTACGTTGATGTGCTCACCATTGGGCCTATTTCCAAGATGCTTAAAAAGAATGCAGACTTTTTAAAGGTAACCATGCGTGATTATTTAGAAAAGAACCACCCTACAGAACTTTATGCGGACTGGGAGGACTTTCTGGACAACTTATGGATCCAGACCTTCTCGAGGCTATTGCTCAAAATTCAGAGTTACCAGCATGGCGGGGCAATATTGATTGCGGATGACAGTGCGGATCTGGATGTCAAATACCGGATACAATACGAGCGACTGGCATCTGCCATGATTGCACATGCAATGGCTTCGGTGGATAACTTTGTGTCTGAAAATAAAATTGAGGGCGACTTTCTGGCGGGCAGACGTTCAGTAAGCAAAATGATGTACTTGCGGGAATCCGGATCTTTTTACAATAAAAAAGGAACAGGGGATGAGATCACAGGTGCGATTAGTTTTATTGCTTCACAGAGTTGTGTAGATGGTGTTGTGCTGTTTAACCGGAGCATGGTCACAAATGGTTTTGGTGCAGTACTGCGCGCTAAAAAAATGCCGGGCAAGATTTATATCTCAGCCACCGCAACTGCAACTGTGAAGTCGCTAACTCCTCATGATCCGAAACATTACGGCACCAGGCACCGCTCTATGATTGCCTATTGCTGGAACCATCCATCATCGCTGGGACTGGTAATTTCTCAGGATGGCGAGATCAGGGCCTTTTCCAAGATTGAAGACAAACTGATCATGTGGGAGAATATTAAAGTCCAGCAATATTTAACAAAAAAATCTAAACACAGAATAAATGTGAAGCCTTCCGGCTCAGTTGAAGAGCTGCGGTGATTTCTATCCTTGATTTACATACAACCTTCGGGGTTTTGCATACAGTAACAGCATGTTTCCTGGCGACCTTTGAATGATTAATATATCATCATGGAAATAGAAAAAATAGCATTAGGAAATCAGGGACTGATAGTTCCGAAAGTTGGTCTTGGCTGTATGGGCATGACAGGGTTTGAAGACGCACATATGTATGGCCCGGCAGATGAAGAGGAAGCCATTGCCACCATTCACAGGTCATTGGAACTGGGCGGCAATTTTCTGGACACGGCAGATTTATATGGCCCGTTCAAAAATGAGCAGCTGATCGCAAAAGCTATCAAAGGGAAAAGGAACGAATATATCATTGCTTCTAAATTTGGTTGGGAAATAGACGATAATGATCAGGTAACCTGGGCCATCAATGGCAAAAAAGAATATGTCAAAAAATCAATAGAACGGTCATTAAAAAACCTCAACACGGATTATATAGACCTGTATTATATGCATCGTCTGGATAAAACAACGCCGATTGAGGAGACCGTAGCAGCTCTGGCTGATCTGGTTAAAGAAGGGAAAATTGGCTATATCGGCTTGTCTGAAGTGTCATCAGAAACAGTAAAAAGAGCTAACGCCGTGCATCCAATCACAGCGGTGCAAAGTGAATATTCCTTATTTGAACGTACTGTGGAAGAACGTGGTGTTTTGGAAACCCTCACTGAACTTGGTATTGGCTTTGTGGCGTACTCACCTTTAGGTCGCGGGTTCTTATCCGGACAAATCCGAAGTATTGATGACTTACCGGAGCATGATTTCCGTCGCGCAATCCCCCGTTTTCAGGAAGCTCACTTCTACAAAAACATCGAATTGGTCAAAGCGATTGAGGCATTGGCAGCAGAAAAAAATGTAACATCATCACAGTTAGCACTGGCATGGATCATGAGCAAAGGAATCCTTCCCATTCCGGGAACAAAACGTAGAAAATACCTGGAACAGAACTTATTGTCTGCCGCAATACAATTGAGCACAGATGATTTGGAAAAACTGGAAAGTATCGTTCCTTTAGGTACAGACACAGGTAAACCCTATGATGAGTTCAGTATGGGGCTTATCGATTAATTATCTTTAATTTAGTACTATGAATGCCATCAACTCTGTTTCCGAATTTCACCGCTTATTATCCCTGCCAGCACCTAAACATCCGCTGGTTAGCGTCATTAATCTTGCAGAGAGCATTTTTCTGGAGGATGATGTCTGGAAGGGTTTTGTGAACCGGTTTTACTGTGTTGCACTGAAAAGAGAGGCAAAGGGAAAAATCAGATACGGTCAGCAGCATTATGATTATGATAAGGGAGTGCTGAGTTTCACTGCACCAAATCAGGTGCAGTACCTGGACCTTCAGAATATGGAATGCGGATCGGGCTACCTGCTGATCTTTCATCCGGATTTTCTGCTCAAGCATCCCCTTGCAGGTACCATAGGTAATTATGGTTATTTCTCCTATTCGGTAAATGAGGCATTACATCTTTCTGCTGATGAGGAAGATGATCTGATTGCGATACTGCACAAAATAGATAAGGAATGTGTGCATATAGATAAACATACACAGGAAATCATTCTGTCGCAGATTGAACTGCTGCTCAATTACTCTAATCGGTTTTATGAGCGGCAGTTCATTACGCGTAAAAATAACAACTATGAACTGCTCACTAAGTTTGAACAGTTTGTAGCTCATTATTTCGATGCCAACCAAACTGCTCAGCAAGGTTTGCTGACGGTACAGCGTATTGCGGAACACATGAACCTGTCGCCAAACTACCTAAGTGATTTGCTTCGTGTGCATACCGGGCAGAATACGCAACAGCATCTTCACGAAAAGCTGATCGAAAAAGCGAAGGAAAAATTAGCTACCACAAGCGCATCGGTTAGTGAAATTGCCTATGCTTTGGGTTTTGAGCATGCGCAGTCGTTCAGCACACTGTTTAAAAAGAAAACAAAGATGTCTCCATTGGAGTTCAGGCAAGGATTTAATTGAGGTTGAGCTTTGTGTATTGATCATGATCATCTTCTTCAAAATTCTTTTAATTCATTACATCGATTTTAACCTGGGTTAAACTTTTGCGGTGAATATCTGCAGATCTTTGAGTTAAGAAATCAATAAAACTCAAAATCATGAATTTAACTTCAGAAACAAACATAGCAACAGCTGGCCAGGCCACTCAAACTGCTAAATCATTACGCACACTTTATTTTGTGAGAGCTGCATTTTCGATCACCTGGGTGATCCTCGTTGCAGTGCTTGCCAAAACATCATTCGGAATTGCCAGTGCTTTGTTCATCATTTATCCAGCCTGGGACGTATTGGGAACTATCTTTGACATCAGGGCGCAAAAAAATGAGCGTTCGAAAACTCCACAGTATATCAATGGCGCAATCAGTGCGATTACCACGGTAGCTGTAGGTCTTGCATTGCAAAAGGGGGTACCGGAAGCATTGATCGTTTTCGGTGTCTGGGCTATAATTACTGGTTTAATCCAATTGATACTGGCCGTAGGTCGCAGGAAAATTTTAGGTGGTCAGTGGCCAATGATCATCAGTGGAGGACAGTCGATCATTGGTGGTACTTCATTTATTCTGCTGGCGCATGATCCGACAATGGGAATCACTAGCCTGGCCGGTTATGCTGCTTTTGGTGCTTTTTATTATCTGCTCGCAGCCTTCCGTTTAGGCAAAACGGTCAATCAGGGAGTTGTTGCCACCCATAACTAATTTAAAAATAAGCAACAACGCATACCCATTCCTTTAATACCGCCGATGTATTTTGCAAATATGTCGGTGGTTTATGCATTTTAATAATCTTGCTTCTGGTTTTTCAACAATTGTTAATAGTAAGAGCGACAGAAAGTCGCAATTCGGAGCTTTTTATTGTTACGAAATTGTTCATTGTGGTCAGTATTTACCAGAATTTGTTCAAATTAGCACATATCAGCACTGTTACAGTTTCACCTGTAAAATTATTATAGATTATTTGCATATTTAGATGCAATAAAACTGTGAAACATCGTTATCTTGATAATGTGTTTCATCGGCTATTAAAGCGATAGCTCATTTATATCCCCTCGGACAATTTTATGAAAAACTGCACTTTTACAAAGGAAATCGCATTAGCGGCTAACTATTCTTTCGACCGGAAAGTATACCAGTTTTTGCGCACGTGGGTAGAGGAACATGCGGATAAAACACTGCTTCAATTTAATCAGACATTGGATGAATACCTGGTAAATGATGCCTTGCGTGATTTCTTTATGAATACGCAACATCCGATCCAGCAGCTACTCAAAAATCGTTTCATCGCTTGTCATCTGGGGCGCCGTGTAGGGAGTGTATATTTTGATCCGGTTAGCGGAGATCCGCTACTGGCTGGTATAGAGGAAAGGATTTATAACCTTGCCCGCCGTATGGATAGTGAGCGTATGCATGTTCCTTTCCGCTCAGTTCATCCGAATAAGCAGACGGAAGCAGGAGATACGGCGGATGTGAGCAGCTATCCGGCCGACTCAGAAGAAATTCGCTACAATAGTGGTAATCATTTTACGAGTCGCCCTGCCAATAACAATGTATTTGATGAAAATAGTAAACGCTGCACTGCAAAATCAGCGGGTAATTTACATGTGCTTTTCAAACGTGGTTTCCTGGAAGATCGCTTAAAAGATATAAAGGAGCTGACTACAGAAACGCATGAGGCGGGTGAGACAGCAGCACAATTTTTTGTGATCTATAGCAGACACTCACCGAAAGAAGGGCATTTTGGGGTGTCTCTTGTAATTATGGATCCGGTGAAGCCGGACTTCCCCAAACGTGTGATGGTCTGTGATACCTTACTGAAGGAACTGCCGCATCACCCGCGCTGGTGGAATCATTTTATTGAAGAATATACGCATGTGTTTGGCGATGCGATTGTGGAGATCGTAGAAGATCTTTCGCATCCGCTCCAGAAGGTAAATGTAAAAGGTGATGACCCTTATCGTCACGACTGGAATTGTCCATATTATGCAGCAAGCATGGCAGATGCACTGGCAGAATTGGTTACGAATAATCCGGAATTCCTATTGAATGGCGGTCTGACTGAAATCCATAATGCGATGAAAGGTATCATGTCTGATTACTATTTACCGGATCAGGAAATTAAAGACAGACAAGCAATTCAACACACTAATCGTTTAAAGAGATGGCATAGCGGAAGAGAACTGATCAAAGATCTGGTGATTGAAGTTGGTCATAGTTCCACCTATGAATTTTAGAAAGTATTTGCCTTATTCAAATTAATGCCTGCCGAAATCATGAAACCAACAGCAATCAAACTGCCCAGTACTGAGGGTAAAAATTGACTATAGGGCT
>Ga0247813_10001541_pt1 | contig 17316 bp, 17 predicted proteins | sample UWRJL169409C1_FD_180719 | JGI IMG/M metagenome (GOLD analysis project Ga0247813, IMG submission 180719) | Plant litter microbial communities from Arlington Agricultural Research Station in Wisconsin, United States - UWRJ-L169-409C-1 | ecosystem: Environmental > Terrestrial > Plant litter >... | reverse complement strand
GTTTATTGCGAGGCGGACGAGTCCGGGGCGCTCAATAATGCAGCGGTATCCTGCTGGTTGGGGAAACGCGCGCGCCGGGGATTCGGATCAATGCGGCGAATCCACACGCCTTCGATTTGGGCGGGGAATTTTGCCTGCAACTCGGCGTAGATCTCGGGGTCTTTTTCGCCATCATCGCCGAACAACGCGAAACTTACCCGGGGGTGGGCGAGGAGCACCGACTCGATGGCGCGGTATTTGTAGGTGCGTTGGTCGAAGAGCGACTCGTTGCTCGCCTCGGAGATTTCTTTCAGGCGAAGCACGCCGCGGGGGAATCCGTTTTGCTTCAGGAAACCTCGCAGATTGTCGGTGAGTTGACGGGGCGAGGACGAGACGTAGAAGAGCGGTGCGGAGTCGGGCGCGTCATTGCGCGCCAACTTCCGGCGGTAGAGATCAGCCATGCCCGCAACCACGTCGCGACTTGTGGGCGGGACGGTCAGGCTGTTTTTGAGCAGCGTGCGTTTTTCGAGGACGTGGCTGACCATGATCGTGTCGTCGATGTCGGAGATGATGCCAAACCGGTTGCGCGGATCGACGACGAGCAGGCCGGCGGAGGAACTGGCGGCGGGCATTGATTCGATTTCGTGCCAGCCGGGGGCGAGGACGGGCGACGGGTTGGTGGAAAGATGCCAATAGCCGTCGTCATCGGTGCGCAGGGACCACTCGTGGGCCGCAACGCGCCAGGTGACGGAACCCTCTTCGCCGCTGGTGATGAGCAGGCGCGAAGTTTGGTAGAGGGTGCGCATTTTACCGTGACGGCTTTCGGGGGCGGTGCGCACCTCGGTGAGACGGCCCGAGAAGTGGATGCCGGTGGCGCCGGACCAAGCATCATCGACCACCAAGTGCCGGGGGTCGTCGGCGCGGATCGCGAGGGAGAGACCGAGGGAGAGCAACGCAGCCGGAATCAGGAATTTGCCACACATGGGGCAAAAAATAAGGCAGTCGATTTCGACTGCCGAGGAAAAGATTGAAGGGCTTTGGGGCCTTAAGCAGGGAAACGGTCAACTGAAGCCGCACGGTATAGGTCCGCCCTTCAGTTTGATGACCTCTTCTTTAAGTTGCACCCAAGTCGGAGCCGGGAAAAACAGCGTTGTTGGATAGTGGTCATGTGATTTGGTCACAAAAAAGCCCGCGTGAATTTACGCGGGGTTTTTATCTAATGAAAAAGTAGATTAGACAGTGGTGCGGCAGCGGCGAATCAACGCGCCTCCGAGGATGGCCAGACCGGCAAGGGTGGCGTAGGTCGAAGGTTCGGGAACGGTCGATGTTTGAACCTGTAAGGTCTCATCGCCAGAGACATACTTATCTTGAAGCGCGGTCATTAGGTCTATTTCTGCGGAATTTCCCGCCTGCGTGATTGTAAGCTGACCGCTGAGCGAGACATCTACTAGAATATCGGAGGCGTATTCTGCATTCTCAAAAAGATCATAATAGGAGCTGTCTAAATAGAAATCGATTTGTAGAAATGGCTCTGGTTGAGAAAAAAACTCGGGCCGTTGTTCGTAAGAAATCTTAATGTTAAAAGGGGTTGCGCCCGAAAAGCTGCCGCCAGCGTAAGTGTTCGTTGCTGTGACGGTTCCGAGTATTGAGGTGCTCTCGAAATCGAGATACAGCGACCCGTAAGGCTGCGCTACGGAGGCGTCATACATGGACGTAGAAAACTGAAATCTATCCGGCGTATCGCTATTAACGCCGGTGAAATTAACGCGAAATTGCCCGCTTAGGGTAAAGGACGCGGTCGAACCTGCGCCGATTTCAGAGCTGGGGAACGTGAGATCCAGATTCAGCACTTCAGCGGAGGCAGTCGCATTTAATCCTGCAATGAGGAGGATGGAACTAAGCCATTTCATAATTTTTAAAACCCTAGGAAAGTATCTCGGCTGGTGTAGCTGCAAGTCGCTTTCATCCCCCTCAAAGTAGGGGGGCGGATGGCTTAAGATGCTAACTGGCCTTGTGTGAGCTTGTTGGTATCAATTCCGGCGTCAGCCAGCGGGCTGAGCAAGAAGTGCTCAGGGATTTCGACCCGTCATTAACGGCTCACCTATATACAGATGTCGCTGCACTGAATTACTGGCGAAGTAGCAAAGTTACCTTGGTTGGGTAACGCAGCGGAGAACGCACTCGCTGAAGAGTGCGTCATCTCCTAGGTAAGCCCGAAAAAGTGGGCGGACTCGTTTTCGAGCTGCCAAGTGAGCTCAAACTCTCTCAAGACAAAGGACTTATAGAGTCCTTAAAATGGGGCGGCCTACGGGATTCGAACCAATGGGCCAATGTGGCGCAATGGTTTGCAGTCGAATTTCTTAACGGTGAGGGCCAATGGCTGTTTGCAGCGAGGGACACACTCAATCAGGCGCTGATTGTCGCTTTGATGGCTCCGGCGGGGGCTGGGGTTGCCCCAGTTAGGCCGGAGGCCGTGGCGGATTGTGCGAGCTCCGGCGAGCCCTTGATTAAGGGGAAACCCTCAAGAGTTATACCCTATACGGCCCCATTAAAAGCGGGTCGAAAAGGAGGCTCTAAGTGAGCCGTTTGGCTAAATCTTCCCATGTGGTGCTCCGCGAGGGTGCCGCAAACCTCCGTAAGTTCGGCGGGCCGTCGTATGCGTCGGACCGGATGGACATTTTGGCGGATATTGCCCGTGAGAACCAACGCGAGGCCGTCCGTCTGATGGCGTCCCTATATCGATGCTTGCCGGAAGAGTCCGAGTTGTTGGGCGACTGTGACGCGCCAGGGCGCGCCAATTTCGCTCCGGTCACAGGGGAGGGCCGGTCATGATCGAGGGCTGCGAATACGGCGGCGCGGACATGGTCTGGCGCGACACGGTCGAATCAATCGAGCAACTCGTCGCCCGTGGACGGATGACGAAGGCGGCGTATGACGGCCTGACGCAATTTCTCGCTCTCGAGATAGACGAAACCGTGACGCCTGCACGTGTTCGCGTCGCCCGTCTGCCTCGGCCCGTCTCAATCAATGTCCCTGCCGGTCTCCTGTTCGGTGGCGTGCGTCAGGCGATTCAGCGGGGCTCCGATGCCCTCAACGCCCTGATGTGGCTGTATGAGCGCGGCACAGATGAAGAGATCGCGGCGGACCTCTGCACACGGGGTGCGGCCATTCGTTGGGACGCACTGAGGGGCCGCGCTCTCGCTCAAGACGAATGGCAGTCAGGGCTGGGCTTCCGCCTGATGCTCTTAAAAGCGCGTTCAATGGGAGGGTATACCAAGTGATCACCCTCGAAGCCTACCGGCCGGAAACATGGTTCTCCCAGGACGGGGCACGCATTAAAAAACGCCGCCTTCAGTTGTCCGGGATTCCGACGCTTAAAAACTGGCGCTTTTTCACGCTCACAATCGCGCTCCGTAACATTACGCCGACGGAGGCCTATGAGCGCGGGTCAGACCGGATGCGCCGGTTTCTCGCACGCTTCCGCAAGGCAATCGGGAGGGAGTTCCTTTGGTGCTGGAAGCTGGAAGTTCATGCCGATGAAGACGGGTATCCGCATTGGCATTTGCTCATCGATTATCAGAAGAAAATCCCGCTGGAGATTTTTGAGCGTTTGACGAAGTGGTGGGGCCTCGGGCGCGTCGATGTGCGGCGCGTGCGCGGGGCGGATTGGGAGTATCTTTTCAAATACGTATCCAAGGGGCTAGATGACCTGCCGGAGTGGGTCACGCACTACAAGGGACGTATCCGAATTTTCCAGACATCAAAGGGGTTTTGGACGCGGAAGAAGCCGCGCAAAACCAGCAAGGCAGAGGCGCGCACGTGCATGACGCGCGTCGATTTGATCACGCGTGAGAGTTGGAACGCACGCAAGGCAGCCATTGTGACGACGCAAGCGGACGGGGTCCGGCGTGTGCGCGTCATCAAGCTGCAATTCCCCTTTCTGCGGGCGCTTTTGCTCGCAGCACACGAAGCAATCCGCACCGGCGTGCCACTCGTCGCGCCGTCTGCGGTTCACCTAAACGAGATTCAAATACTGGACCTAATCAATGAGCACCGAAAATACGAAGGCCTCGCCCTCATCCCCCGCAGTTACTTCCCGCACGCTGCCGCAGCTTAGCGGCGGTCTTTTCCTCAGTGGCGTCGTCATCGCGACCCGCACGGAGGAAAAGGAGTGGGAAAAGGAGAAATACACGCAAACCACTGTCTCCATCTCGGACGGTGAGCAGGTGTTTCTCTTCCGTCACCGTCACACGTCGGCTCCGTTCGCGTTTCCCGTGCTGTTTCAGCCGGTCAAAGTGCGGGTGAAACGCGCAACGACCGAAAAGGGTCAGATCACCGTGGGCGGCGATTTCATCGAGTGAAAACCGTAGCCGCCATGGTTGACGTTAAGCTGGCGCACCTGCGCTGGCTGCAACCGCCCTTCGTCGGGGCGGGTGTTTACATGATTCAGCGTGGCGGACGCTTAGGCTACGTCGTGGCCGATGCGGGCGAAACGCTGTTCTCGGAGTTCTTCGATTTCTCAGATCCCGAAGCACTCCTCAAATCCGTAGAGGCGGCATATCGGGCGAATCAGTCCCCCACCGCGAGCGGCCGCGTAGCGGCCGCCGCGGTGGGGGGCTGATCGCCCCTTACCTTGTTAATACTTGGTGTAATTGACGCCTGAATACGAAAAGCCGGCACAGCCGGAACAAATTTCAACTGATGGCCCTGATGGGCCGAAACCATACCATGAGTTTCAAACCGTTTGTTTCACAGGAAAAGCACGAGATATGGGAGCTGATGCGTTTTAAGCGCGCTTCCTTCAATCAATGGCAGGATGAGCGCCGCAGCTCAAAAGCTCCCGCGCATGACTCCGTTCAAGCGCTGGCCGATATTCTGCGGCCGGTGATTCTGTTTCTGGCCAAAGGGTCAGGGCACAATGCGAAGTTCACGCGGGGTCCCGCTATTGGGACGCTGCATATGCGTGCATGGGTGCTGCTCTACGCTGTGCGGCCTGATTTGGTCGAAGGCGAGACCATGCGGGCCGCTGCTCGCCGGTTCGGAGTGAGCGCGATTCGTGTTGGTGACATCATGCGCGAGTTTCGTGCATGTGTCCCCGGCTTCGATCCCTTGATCGAGTCGCGCCGTCATTATGCGAGCAACCCGCAGGAGAGTTCGGAAAACCACCGTCAATCGATGGTCCGCATCTGGGCGGAGCGAAAGAAAGCGAGGGAGCTGTGACGGTCTGGCTATACACGGAAGACGAATCGCCCCTGCGGGACGGTCCGTTTGACCGCATCGAAGACGCGGAAAAATCCATGCTTTGGGAGTGGGAAGGCGTCTGCGTCTGGATTGAGCAAAAACTGTCACGCGGCTGGCTCTACGAAAATGCCAAGTGCAGCCACGGCGAATGGTTCACCACCTCGGAGGGCCTACGGCCTGCGGAGGTCATTAGGCCGGAGTTTCTGATTGAAGCCGTGCCATGCGGGAGGACTGCTGCATGATCCATATTCTCAAAGGAAAGGCGAAGTGCGGCGGCAAAACGTCGTATGGGCGATTGCTCCGTAAACGGCTTAAAAAGGACGGCTGGGAGGAAATTGGTTCGTCGGGTGTATTTCGACTTCGATCGAAGAAAATAGATTAGTCGGATTTCTTCGAAGTCTGGACGCAAAAAGGCGCGGTTTAAAACCGCGCCTTTTAGTTTTTTAAATTAAAACCGAATTAAACGGCCCAAGACATATTTTGACAAAGGGCAGCAGAAATTCGCATTTCGGCTTTTTCATCAAGCGCGTGGAGGTAAGCGTCTTTTTGGGCGAGATACTGCCCAAAAGCGTTTTCCGGCTGGCCGCAAAACTCCGTAAGGGTTTTTGGAGCATCGTTGGTCGTCATTTGGTGTGTTTCTTCTTTCATGGTCGGGTTCGGGAACGATCGCGTGTTTTTACTACGCGACCAAAGAATCGAAACTGGACTGATCTAGGATAGCAAGTCCTGTGTGCCCTGCAACTTTCCTAGCAGTAAATTTCATGTTCGGTTGTTTATTTGCATTTAGCGTTCCATCGTTACAAAAAACGAAAACTTCGTCGAGAAGTGGAACGTAAGACCCGAAATTGGCACGAAAGTCTCTGTGAGAATTTGGTAAAAAATCTGGATGCGCAAAACGCCTGTTTTGATATGCCCGCGACATGGCCTGACGAATGGCGACTTCGATGGGTGAAAACACAGCTACTAAGATTATTTTATATCCGTGTTTTCGGGCATATGCGATGCGCGCAAGCGAATCGTTCTTATTGGACATGGAAGAGTCCCATCCAAAAGAACGCTGTTCGTTTACCATTTGCGTGAAGGTCTCGTTTGCCAGCAATCGAGCTTCTTCCTGAACGACCGTGCTAGCATCTCCCTCTGCAAGCCGTTGTAGTAAAGTGTATTCGGGTATTACTAATTTGAAGTTATCGACGCCAGTGAGGGCGCCTAAGTGAAGAGGAATGGACCTCGTTCTGGTTAGGAAATCTATCGCGGTGGTTTTCCCTGCGCCATATCCGCCACCGGTCAAAACGACAGTCGGGGTTTCTTCCTGTGGTGCTTTGGCAACGGTCTCTGCAACGAGAGCTGCCCTATACTTTGCTCTAGGAACTTGTGTGCCCCGAGGAACCACTCTCCGCTTAATTAGATTTAGGGTAAATTGGCTCAGGTATTCACTATGGCTCTCTGTATCGACGAAATCTTTGTTTATCGTATGAACCATCCAAGGATCTTCACGTTCAACGGTATGTGGTCGTGAAAGCTTATCTGGCGCAGCTTGCGACCACCACCAATCCCAATAGGCGTTTACCGCATCATGCTCCGTTAGAAGGGTGGAGACAGGGTAGAGAGTTCCAACCTTCAGTTGTTCAAATATGGGGCAAAACACGCTTTTTTAGATGTAAGTCTCTAACTTAAGTCAAGAACCTCACCCTAGTTCCGTTTTTCTAGCGTGTGTTTCCGTTGGTATCTGAGATAATTTGACTGGGCCACGGTGTTCAACGCCTACGCGAGTGCAGTGTTCACGGAATTTTTTTTCGATCTCGTAGCGTGGCGTTGATGATTTGGGCCATGCATCGAAAAGGAGTCCGTCGTCCCGTTTGTTTCCGTGACCGTTGATCAGCGTAAATTCGACCCAATGCGTGGGATGGTTGTCGAACATCACAAACGTTTCGAATTTGTCCCGCCGTCCTTTGTATTGATCGAACATGCTGCCGACTCCTAGTTGATTCATTAGGTCTTGGACGATGGGGTCTTCGATCAGCGTATATCCGGTGTCTGGATCAAGATTCCAAATATTGATTTTACCTAAGGGCTTTTTGATGCGTCCGGCTTCTTTGGCCTTTCGCAGAGTCTGCATCATACCGTCAATTTCGTTTACTGCTGGGCATCCATCAGCGAACCACTTTTCAAGAATCAGTGCGGCATACGTGCCCTTTTTTTTATCGATCACTGCGCCACGGGCTTCGATCTCGGCGATGATCTCCCTGCGCACGTGCACGCCTAGAGTGTCGGATTCTTTGGTTCGTCCCATGTTTTGAGTAGATGATGTTTTCTTAGAGTTGCGGTTAAAAAAGCTTGATGCGTTAAGAAAGTTAACTTTGTTAACTAATGCCGCGCCGCTGAGTGCTCTTGGTCTTGGAAGACTAAGGCCTCGGCGGTGGCGGTTCTTCCAATGACTGAATACGTTTACAGACCGACACGCATGCGGAACGGAAAGCGCGTGCAATCACGCTTGTTCTATGGCCGCTACTCCCTCGGACGTGGTGAGCGTCCTGTGACTGTTGCACTTGAGACAGTGGATATCCGTGTTGCTCGGGCAAAGCTTCGGGAGTTGATCGTAGAGAAGCAGAGTGAGCGGCTTGGGCTGATCGCGCCAAAGGTGATGCGGGATGCGGCGGCAATGCCTTTCAATGAGCTTTTAGGACATTATCGTAAGACTCTCCTCTCGTCGGTTACGCGGCTTCACGCGCAGGGTTCCGTGCGTCGTATCGAGCGAGCAGGGAAGGGGGCCGGTTGGCGTTTGCTGGGCGATGTAACGCCGTTGTCCTGGGCGAAGTGGATTTCTGCACTGACGTGTTCGGCAAAAACACGGAAGGAATATCAAACCTCGGTAATAGCGTTTCTGAATTGGCTCTGCCGCACGAAGCAGATTTCGGCCAATCCGCTGGCCGGTATCGATAAGGTGGAGACGAGGGGCAAGATGGTGCGACCGGTGCGTGCATTCACGGATGACGAGATTCGCCGTTTGCTGCCGATTGCGGGCCGTCGTCGCTCGCTTTACCTGCTGCTTCTTTACACGGGGCTTCGTCGTAACGAGGCGCGGTCCTTGGTGTGGGACGACGTGAAGCTAGACGGGCCGCGTCCTTACCTGCTGGCGCGTGATACGACGACAAAGAGCGGCATGAAACGGGCGGTCCCGTTGCATCCTGCGATGGCGTCCGTTTTGGCTGCAATTCGTCCGCTTCCGCCCGTGGATGCGGCAATGCGTCCGCTGTGGCCGATCTTCCCAAAGCATCGCACACTTTTGGCGGACTTTGTTCGGGCCGGTATCGAGCATAAGGACAAGCTTGGGCGCGTCGTTCATTTCCACGCATTCCGTAAAACCTTCCAGACGTTGGGCGTTCGCTCCGGTGTGAATCAACGAGCCGCGCAGGAAATGCTCGGTCATTCTGACCCATCGTTAACGGCCAACGTTTACACGGATGTTGCTGCACTGAATCTTCACGGCGAAGTAGCTAAGTTGCCGTGGTTGGGTAACACAGCGGAGAACGCACTAATTGAGGTGTCTTCGAGTGCGTCATCCCTAGGTAAACCTGAAAAAGTGCGCGGACTCGTTTTGGAGCTGCTAAGTGAGCTTAACCTCTCTCAAGACAAAGGACTTATGGAGTCCTTAAAATGGGGCGGCCTACGGGATTCGAACCCGCGACCCCTAGAATCACAATCTAGTGCTCTAACCAACTGAGCTAAGGCCGCCGTAAGAGTCGGGCAAAATCAGGAGTGCGTGGGGGTCTGTCAACTCCTTCTTTCCGGTCTTTCGCGTTGCTGGGATTATATTCCTAGGGAGAGTAACGCCCTCATGCCCCGTGTTCGTATCGTCACCTACAACATTGCGCACGGTCGCGGGCTTTCGCCCATCCAAGGAATGACCACGCGGCGTCGTATCCGCGCCACGTTACTTAAAATCGCCCGCCTATTGGCTGAATTGAAACCCGACATCGTCGCGTTGCAGGAAATCGATGAAAATTCGCGCTGGGCCGGCAATTTTGATCACTTGGAATTTTTGCGAGAATTCGGCGGCTTCGAGCACTCGGTCTTTGGCATCAACAACCGGCGCGAGGGGTTGATGAATCTGAGTTATGGGAACGCCATTCTTTCCCGCCATCCGATCGTTACCTGGGAAAACATCGCGTTTGGTCAGAGCAAAGTGGGTGAAAAGGGGTTTTTATTTGCCGAGATCAACGTCAATGAACGGCGGATTCCCGTGGCCAACATGCATCTGCACTACCGTTCGCGTTTGCACCGGTTCGCGCAGGTGGACCGGTTTCTCGCCTATCTGCGCGACAAGCAGCGTGATCGCCACACGCACTGGGCGGTGCCGCCGATCGTGTGCGGCGATTTGAACAACACGCACCATGCGTCCGATGCGACGGCGTCGTTGCTCAGCCATCTGCATGACTACGGCGACTACACGCTGCATCCGCGCGAAGGGCGCACGTTTCCGTCACCGCTCCCGAGCCGGACGCTGGATTTTATTTTTCTGCCGCCGGGTGCGCAGCACGCCGAGAGCAACATCGTGCGCAGCTATCTTTCTGACCACCGGCCGGTGGTGGTGGATTTCGACGTGGCATGAGCGGGCGTGCGCAGCCCTGGCTGCTGCACGGTTTTCTGAAACGACTTCAGGAGTTCGCTTAGAACTGCTCGGCCATCGCGACGGCTTTGAAGAGGGCCGAGGCTTTGTTGACGGTTTCCTGGTATTCGGAGGCGGGCACGGAATCAGCCACGACGCCGGCGCCGGCTTGGATGTGGATTTTCCCGTCTTTGATGAGCGAGGTGCGCAGCATGATGCAGGTGTCGCTGTTGCCGTCGTAGCCGAAGTAACCGAGCGCGCCGGCATAAAAACCGCGCTGGGACGGTTCGTTTTGGGCGATGATCTGCATGGCGCGGATCTTGGGCGCGCCGCTCACGGTGCCGGCGGGGAAAGTGGCGCGCATGAGGTCGTAGGCGGTCTTGTCGGGCGCGATGCGGCCTTCGACCTGCGAGACGATGTGCATGACGTGCGAGTAGCGTTCGATGACAAAACTCTCAGGCACAGTGACGGTGCCGTATTGGCAGACGCGACCGATGTCGTTGCGGGCGAGGTCGACGAGCATGAGGTGCTCGGCGCGTTCCTTCTCGTCGGCGAGGAGGTCTTTTTCGAGGGCGAGGTCGTCGGCGTGGGTGGCGCCGCGTTTGCGCGTGCCGGCGATGGGGCGGATCTCGACGAGTCCGTCGGTGAGGCGCACATGGACCTCGGGCGACGCGCCGACGATGGCGAAGTCGTCGGTCTCGAGGATGAACATGTAGGGCGACGGGTTGACCGTGCGGAGGGCGCGGTAGAGATCGAGGGGAGTCTTGGTGAACGGCTTGGTGAAGCGTTGCGAGGGGACGAACTGGATGATGTCGCCGGAGCGGATGAACTCCTTGGAGTTTTCCACGACGGCTTCGAAGGCGGGGCGTGTGAAGTTGCCGGCGGGCACGGTGACCTGCGGCGGCTCGACGAGCGGGGCAGGGGCGAGGGCGCTGGGCTCGCGGAGGAGCGTGTAAAGGGAGTTGAGTTCGGCGACCGCAGCGTCGTAGGCGGCGGCCGGGTCCGCGGCGGTGCGGAGGTGAGCGTTGACGCAGAGGCGGAGCGTTTGTTTGGCGCGGTCGAAGATCAGCAGCGAATCCGACAGCATGAAATAGAGGAGCGGGACGCCCAGTTCGTCGGTCTTCGCGGCGGGCACGGTGGGCTCGATGCGGGTGACGTATTCGTATCCGATAAACCCTACGGCGCCGCCGGTGAAGCGGGGCAGGCCGGGGATGCTCACGGGGTGGTGGCCGGCCATCTCGGCTTCAATGAGCTTGAGCGGGTCCTGCGGAGTCGGGACGGTTTCGACGCGGGCGGGCTGTCCGGCTTGCGCGGGGATGCGGATGGTCGTGGTCTCGGGACCGCAGATGAAGATCTTGCGCGGGCGGCAGCCGATGAAGCTGTAGCGGGAGAGTTGTTCGCCGCCCTCGACGGATTCGAGAAGGTAGGAAGGGCCGGCGGTTTTGAGTTTGGCGTAGGCGGAGACGGGTGTCTCGAAGTCAGCCATGAGGTCGGCGTAAACCGGGATGACGTTGCCTTGGGCGGCGAGTTTTTGGAAGTCCTCGCGACGAGGGAAGATGTTCATGGCGGTGGCGGAGGGAGAAGTAGCGAGTAGTGAGTAGCGAGTAGTCGGAGCGACGGCGGAGGCACCGAGTGGCTGAGTGGTCGGAGCGTTTAAGATGCTCGCTACTCACTAGCCGCTACTCGCTACTTTCAGCGGTCATTCCACGGTGACGGATTTCGCGAGGTTGCGGGGTTTGTCCACGTCGCAGCCGCGTTCGCAGGCGATGTAGTAACTGAGGAGTTGCACGGGGATCGTGGCGATGATCGGGAGGACGGCTTCGTGGCAGTCGGGAATGGTGATGACTTCGTCGGCTAGACCTTCGGGGAGTTCGCAACCCTCGGTGATGATGGCGATGACCGGACCCTTGCGCGCCTTCACTTCCTGCATGGAGGAAACGACCTTGTTGAAGATCTCGCCCTTGGGCGCGAAAAACACGCTCGGGCAGAGCTCGTTGATGAGCGCGATGGGACCGTGCTTCATCTCGGCGGCGGGGTAACCCTCGGCGTGGATGTAGGAGATTTCCTTGAGCTTCAGCGCGCCTTCGAGGGCGATGGGGAAGAGCGACAGGCGTCCGAGGAAGAGCATGTCGTTGAACTTCGAGAAGCGTTTCGCGACGGCCTTGATGTGCGCGGCCTGTTCGAGGGCTTTGCGGACGAGATCGGGGGCCTGCTTGAGGGCGTTCACGTATTCGACGCCGTCGGCGAAGCTCATGTCGCGCATGCGGGCGACGTGGAGGGCGAGCATCGCGCCGATGAGGAGCTGCGAGGTGAATGCCTTGGTCGAGGCGACGCCGATCTCGGGACCGACGTGCTGGTAGATGCCGCCGTCGGCTTCGCGGGCGATGGTGGAACCGACGGTGTTGTTGATCGCGAGGACCTTGTAGCCCTTGCGCTGGGCTTCGCGGAGGGCGCCGAGCGTGTCGATGGTTTCGCCGGACTGGCTCATCACGAAGAAGAGCGGGTTGCCGGAGAGCGGGGCGTTGCGGTAGCGGAACTCGGAGGCGTAATCGACCTCGACGGGCACGCGGGCGAAGCGCTCGATGAGATGCTCGGCGACAAGGCAGGAGTGCCAGGCGGTGCCGCAGCCGAGGAAGGCAAAGCGGTCGATCTGGCGGAAGTCCACGGGGCCGAGGTTGAGTCCGCCGAATTTGGCGGTGGAGCCATCTTCGGAGAAGCGACCGCGCATGGAGTTTTCGAGGGCGGCGGGCTGCTCGAAGATCTCCTTTTCCATGAAGTGCGAGTAGCCGTTGAGTTCGGCGGCATCGATGGCCCACGTGACTTTGTCCACGACGGGCGAGACGTCTTCCATGTCGAGGGTCGAGATGGAGAACTGTTTGGCGGTGACGTGGACGACCTCGCCGTCCTTGAGGTAAACGACGTTCTGGGTGCGGCTGACGAGCGCGGAGACGTCGGAGGCGAGGATGTATTCGTTTTCACCTACGCCGAGTATGAGCGGGGAGCCTTTGCGGGCGGCGACGATCTCAGATTCGCAGTCGCGGCAGAGGACGGCGATGCCGTAGGTGCCCTCGACGTGGCGGAGGGTTTTGCGCACGGCGTGCAGGAAACGGCTCTCGCCGGCGGGGGCGACGGGTTCCTTGGCGTAGTGATAGGCGATGAGGTTGGAGAGAACCTCGGTGTCGGTCTCGGAGCTGAACGTGTAGCCCTTGGTCTGGAGGAACTTCTTGATCGAGGAGTAGTTCTCGATGACGCCGTTGTGAACGAGGGCGATGACGCCGTCGCTGCTGAGGTGGGGGTGGGCGTTGGCCTCGGTGACGCCGCCGTGGGTGGCCCAGCGGGTGTGGCAGATGCCGGTGGTGCCGGTGAAGCGATGGCGGGCGGCTTCCTTGGAGAGGTTGTCCACGCGCCCGACTTTACGGACGACGTCCAAAATGCCGTTCTGTTGCACCGCGATGCCCGCGGAGTCGTAGCCGCGATACTCAAGGCGCTTCAAGCCTTCGAGCAGGATGGGGGATGCTTTTTGCCGACCAATGTATCCTACGATTCCACACATAATTTTTTGCCGAATTTAGCTCGCGAATTTACGGGCCGCTTCAAACGTGGCGCAAGGTAATACCCCATCCCTAATCTCTTCTATCAATACTTGTATGAGCATGCAAAAAAAGGTCCTGGCAGTGGTCATGGGCGGCGGACGCGGAACCCGCCTCTATCCCTTGACTGCGGAGCGTTGCAAACCGGCCGTCCCTCTCGCGGGCAAGTATCGTCTCGTCGATATTCCGATCAGCAACTGCATCAATTCGGACATCAACCGCATCTTTTTGCTGACGCAGTTTCACACCGCGTCGCTCCATCGCCACACGCAGAACACGTATAACTTCGATCCGTTCGGCGGCGGTTTTGTGGACATCCTCTCGGCCGAACAGACCGAGAAGAACGCCAACTGGTATCAGGGCACGGCCGACGCGGTGCGTCGCAATCTCCAGCATTTCCGCAGCTTCCCCCACGAACTCGTGCTCATCCTCTCCGGCGATCAGCTTTACCGGATGGATTTCCGGAAAATCGTCGAGGATCACATCGCCAACAAGGCCGACGTGACCATCGCGGCGATTCCCTTCCCGGTGTCGAAGGTCGAAGGTCTTGGCCTCATGAAGGTGAACGACGATCTTTCGATCAATCAGTTCGTCGAGAAGCCGAAGGATCCGGCGGTGATTCAGAGCCTGACACTCAGCCCGAAAGTTGAAGCGACGCTGAAGTCCGCCACCGGTGAAAAACACTGTCTGGCCTCGATGGGCATCTACGTTTTCAACCGTCAGATTCTCGCCGATTCGCTCGACAACAACATGACCGACTTCGGCAAGGAAGTTATCCCGAGCTTGCTCGGTAAGAAACGCCTCTTTGCCCATGTGTTTGAAGGCTATTGGGAGGATATCGGCACGGTGAAGGCGTTCTTCGATACCAACCTCGCGCTGTCCGATCCGTTGCCCCCGTTTAACTTTTTCGATCCGACCGCACCGATCTACACGCAGGATCGCTACCTGCCGGCCTCGAAGCTCAACAAGTGTGATATCGACCACGTTGTCATCGGCGATGGCTCGATCATCACCGACTCTTCGCTCAAGCGTTGCGTGCTGGGTATTCGCTCGTTTGTGGGCGAGGGGACGAAGCTCCATGAGGTCGTCATGATGGGCGCCGATTACTACGAGACGCCGGAGCAGCAGGCGGACAACGCCAGCAAGGGCGTGTTCAACATCGGTGTCGGCTGCAATTGTGAGATTGATCACACGATCATCGATAAAAACGCGCGCATCGGTAACAATGTGAAGCTCTCGCCGAAGGGTAAAGCCGACGGCGATTATCCGCACGGCATCATTATCCGCGACGGCGTGTTGGTCGTGCCGAAGGGCGTGATCGTGCCGAGCGGGACGGTGCTCTGAGTTGCACTGAGCGCGTTTTAATTAAACGGATTTAGTGCGAAGGCGGGGTGCGCTGATGGTTGGCGCCCCCGCCTTTTTTGCGGGCAAAAGGGGACAAGCGGTAGCCCTGAGAGTGAGCTCGAGGAGTTTGGGCGTGCGTATCGCGAACTCCCTGAGCTCACGCTCAGGGCTACGACCGGAGCCGGGCGGCACCGGATATTTAAAAACGAAAAAGGCGCGACCCCCATCCCTAGGGGCCGCGCCTTTTTTTTTGCGCTCATACCAGAACAGGACGGTTGGCCGCCGGTTGGTTCAGTTGTTAAAACGGAACAACACGACGTCGCCGTCCTGAAAGACATATTCCTTACCTTCGATGCGGTATTTCCCAGCGTCACGAGCCGCGGCCGTGCTGCCAAGGCGGGTGAGATCGTCGTAAGCGACGACTTCGGCCTTGATGAAACCCTTCTCGAAATCGGTGTGGATGACGCCCGCCGCTTGCGGGGCTTTCCATCCTTTTTTGATCGTCCAGCAGCGCACTTCTTTTTCACCCGCGGTGAAATAGGTCTGCAGGCCGAGCAAGTTGTAGGTGCCTTTGATCAACTGCGAAACGCCCGAGTCGGTCACGCCGAGATCCTTCAGGAACTCTTTGGACTCTTCGGGCGACAGGTCGATCAACTCCGCCTCGATGTGCGCGCTGATCGGCACGTAGGCGGCGTCGTGGTGGGCCTTCACGAAAGCGGCCACTTGTTTCACGAACGCATTTTCCTCTGCGGTGGCGAGATCGCCCTCGGCGACGTTGCACGCGTAGATGACGGGCTTGGCGCTGAGCAGCTGGAAAAATTGGAGGAGCTTCTTCTCGTCATCCGTGGTGTTCGGAAGAACGTTGGCGGGCTTGCCGGAATTGAGGTGCGGCACGAGGCGCTCAAGCAGAGCGAACTCGGCGACGGCATCCTTGTCGCCGGCTTTGGCGAGCTTCTGGGTCTTGGCCAGACGCTTCTCGACAGCGTCGAGGTCGGCGAGCACGAGTTCGGTCGTGATGACCTCGATGTCGCGCACCGGATCGACGGCACCCATGGTGTGGATGATGTCGTCGTCCACGAAGCAACGCACGACGTGAACGATGGCATCGGTCTCGCGGATGTTGGCGAGGAACTTGTTGCCCAGGCCTTCGCCCTTGCTGGCGCCGGCGACGAGACCGGCGATATCGACGAACTCGATGGCGGCGGGAACGACGACGTTGGTTTTGGCGATCCCCTTCAACACATAGGCGCGTTCATCCGGAACGACCACGACGCCCACGTTGGGATCGATGGTGCAAAACGGATAGTTGGCCGCTTCCGCCTTGCGGGAGCGAGTGAGTGCGTTGAAGAGAGTGGACTTGCCCACGTTCGGGAGTCCGACGATGCCAGCTTTGAGCATAAGAGGGCGCACGTTCAGACCGGGTGGGGGAGGGGTCAAGGACCGTTTGCCCTTATCACGAGATTATGACGACAAATGGCTGCTTGACATCGTTTGGCCCGTTCGGTGGATTCCACAGCTTTTCAACAAGCAACCCGTCCGAAAAATCTTTTCACATGGCACTCAAAATCCGTCTCTCCCGCATCGGCTCCACGCACAACCCGATTTATCACGTGGTCGTCGCCGAAGCTCGTTCGCGTCGTGATGGCGCCGCTGTCGAGCTTCTCGGCACGCATAACCCCCGCGCCAAGAACGACTCCCTTAAGCTGGACGTCGCTCGCGCCGAATACTGGATCAGCAAGGGCGCGACCCCCACGGACACCGCGCTGTCACTGATCAAGAAGGCCCGCAAGGCCGCCGCTGCCACCGCCTAATTTTTAGGCTTAGCCTGCTTTGAATCGCCCGGCCTTACGGCTCGGGCGATTTTTTTTAGCCGAAAATCGCTCCCTGTGCCGCTTCACATCGATGTTCTGACGCTTTTTCCGCGGATGCTCGACGGGTTTCTCGTCGAAAGTATCCTGGGTCGCGGCATCGCGGACGGGTTGCTCACGGTCAAAGTTCACGACGTGCGCGACTGGGCGACCAGCAAACACAAGAACGCCGACGACCGTCCGTTTGGCGGTGGCGCCGGCATGGTCATGAAGCCCGAGCCGGTGTTCGCGGCGATCGAGCAACTCCAGACGCCTGGCTGCCGGCGCATTTATCTTACGCCGGATGGGGTGCCGTATTCGCAAAAACTCGCCGGCGAACTCGCGCAGGAGACTCACTTGATTCTTCTCAGCGGACATTACGAAGGCATCGATCAACGCATCCGCGAGAAGGTGATCGATCAGGAGATCAGCATCGGTGATTACGTGCTCACAAATGGCACGCTTCCGGCGGCCGTGATAATCGACGCACTTGCGCGATTGATTCCCGGTGTGCTTGGGGAAGAAAAGTCATTGACGCACGAATCCTTCACCGGCAAGTTGCTCGACTTTCCTCAATACACGCGTCCCGCCGAATTCCGCGGCATGTCCGTTCCGGAAGTTCTCCTTTCCGGCGACCATGCCAAGATCGAACAGTGGCGAAACGCACAACGTCTTGAGAAAACCCGCCAAGTCCGACCCGATTTAGTCA
>Ga0247813_10001540_pt1 | contig 17321 bp, 21 predicted proteins | sample UWRJL169409C1_FD_180719 | JGI IMG/M metagenome (GOLD analysis project Ga0247813, IMG submission 180719) | Plant litter microbial communities from Arlington Agricultural Research Station in Wisconsin, United States - UWRJ-L169-409C-1 | ecosystem: Environmental > Terrestrial > Plant litter >... | reverse complement strand
GACCCGACAGACCCGACAGACCCGACAGACCCGACAGATCCCACGGACCCCACCGGCCCCGTGGACCCCACGGACCCGGGCGACCCCGCCAATCCGGTGAACCCGGGCGATGACGGTGGATCGAACACCGGCAACAACGGCGACAACGGCGGCTCGACCACCTACCCGCCGTGTGTCACCGCCGGCACGACCAGCGCAGCTGCAGCCACGACGAGCGGTGACGTGAACCTCGCGGGTGGGCTCAACCCCACCCTCGGCGCTCTCGGCCTCCTGCTCGCTGCTGGCCTGGCCCGCGTCGTTGCAACGCGATTCATGGCTCGTACCTAGATAGCGGCGCAGCGGTAACGACCGCCCGGCGCCACCAGCCCTCACTGGTGACGCCGGGCCTCGTCGCGCCCGCACCTGCTGGCGTGCCTACTTGTCGGCGGGAATGAGCAACCAGAGCGCGAGGTAGATGATGACCTGCGGCCCAGGGATGAAGACGCTCAGCACGGTGAGCAGGCGCACGAGGCCGACGCTCCAGCCGAAGCGGCGCGCGATCCCGGCACAGACACCGGCGATGATGCGGCCGTCACGGGGGCGGCTCAGGGGTGAATGTGTGGTTGTCGAATCAGTCATGCATCAAGCTTCGCAAGCGTGGATGCACCGGGCTATCGGGGTAACCCCCGGTTTCTCCCTGATGCTGGCCCGCCGTGGCGTCGAGCGTCGAGACCACCCCGGTGGTCGAGCCTGTCGAGACCAGGCCGACCGCGGCCGAAACTACAGAATCTCGCGCTCGTGCCCCTCGATGGCTCGCGCGAGGATCGCCTCGATCGCGAACGCCGTGGCACGGGCGAGGTCGACAGCGTCCGGCTCGAGCAGCCACTGCACCTGAAGGCCGTCCATCACGGCAAGAATGGCCGCCGCGGCATCATCGATCGATTCACTCGAGGGCGGGTCATCCTTCGCGCAGACAATCTCGAGAGCTTGCGTCACCTCGATGCGCAGTTGCTCGTACCGATGGCGAAACCACGCTTTGGCCGGGTGTCCGTCGGTCACCGATTCGGCGGAGAGCACCGCGTAGGCCTGCACGATCCCAGGGCGGCTGGCGTTGAGGGCCGCAGTCGTGACGAGATGGCGAAAGAGGTCGAGCCCGCCTGGGATGTGTTTGCCCTCGAGGTTCTCCACGTCCGCGGCGTCGCGGTAGTCGAGCACTTCGAGCAGGAGCTGGTCTTTCGAACCGAAGTGGTGCAGAACGCCAGCCTGGGTGATCCCGACCTGTTCGGCGACGTCGGCGAGCGAACCGGCCTTGAAGCCTTTGCTGCCGAAAGTCACGAGCCCGGCCTTGAGGATGTCCTCCCTGCGGCGGATCGTCACCTCACGCGGGCGCTGTGGTTTTCGCGCCCCCGGTTTTGTCATGACAAGCACCTTACCGCTCGTTCAGTGGAGCGCCGCCGCCGACGTCACTGTGGTCACATCCGTTATCGACTCTCTCGAGGTGCGCGCTCAATCTCGCGGAACGTCGACCGACGCGCGAGCGCCTGGCGACGGAAGAACTCGGCCCTCCTCGCCGTGGCAACGTCGCCCGCGGCCTGGATGCGGCTCTCCAACTCGGCCTCGAAACCGGGGCTCCACACCGTGCTCGCGAGGTTGGCGACCATCCGCAGCTCCCGCGATGGACCATCGTCGAGCATCGCAAGGCACACTGACTGAATCCGCGCTCTGTCAACGCGCAGGCTGTCATCACGAAGGAGAATCCGAATAATGTCCTCGGCGTAATAGCCCGATCCGTGAAAACGCGGGCGGGTCTCGAGAAAGACCAGCGCGGATTCAAGCGCCGTCGGCGACCCGGACTTGAGTCCGATCACTATCTCGTAGCAGGCGGCCGACAAAGGTCCAAGCGCCTCCCGATAGGCGACGAGCCATCCCTGCTTCGCCGCGGCACGAATGCGCTTCTCGTCCCAGAGTTCGCGGAGGTCGTGAAACTTGCCGTCCCACGCCAACCGGATGGCACGAAACTCCGCCGCTCGTCGCAGCAACTCCTCGTCTTTCGCCATGCGCCGAGGCTAGCGGCTCAGCCCTCGGGCAGCGGCTCCAACACGAACACCGGGATCTGCCGCTCGGTCTTGCGCTGGTAGTCGGCGTAGGGCGGATACGCGGCGACAGCGCGCTCCCACCACAGCGCCTTCTCCTCCCCCGTCACTTCACGAGCGAGGTAGTCACGCTTCACCGATTCGTCCTGCAGCTCGACGTGCGGCTGGGCGACGATATTGAAGTACCAGACCGGATGCTTCGGAGCACCGCCGAGCGAGGCAACAACCGCATACACGCCCTCGTGTTCGACACGCATGAGCGGCGTGATGCGCAGCTTGCCGGTCTTCGCCCCAACCGTAGTGAGGAGGATGACAGGCATTCCACGTAGGTCCGTGCCTTCCGTGCCGCCCGACGCGAGGTAGAGGTCAGTCTGCTTGCGCGCCCAGTCCGAGGTTCCGGGGGCGTATTCGCCTGCGAGCGGCATGAGTTCTCCTTGTGGGTCTGACCTATGAGGTGGGTGCGGACTCGACCGTGGGTGCGGGAGCGCGAAACACCGAAGCCATCCAGCGCCAGACGACGCCGCCCACAATCGCCACGATGATCAACGACACAACGACGGAGATGATTCCAATAACGATCGGCTCGATGTCCCTCGTGAGAAAGTTCACGACGGTCAACACGTTGCTGAGCAGCAGATCAATGGCCACGCTGATTCCGAGCGCGCTCCACGTGACGGCCCACGGCGCACGGAACCCACCCAGGGTGAGCCAGCGACCACTCAGGAGAATCCCGCCCACCTGCAGGCCGAGGCCGACCACGATGGCGAGAACCGAGACGAGGGCTGCGGTGCCGGCATCCACACCGTAACCGCCCTGCATGGCGAGTTCGGCGTCCTCGCGACTCGAGAGCACAATGACGGCCAGCACGATGACGGAAGACAGCGCGAGCCATGCTCCGCCGACGACCATCGCGTGACAGATCGCGCCGATGGTCGTAGCGCGCTTGGCGGCTTCGGGGCTGAGAGAAACTCGTTCCATGGGGCTAGCGTACGGGCTCGGCCTCTTCGCGCCGCACTGTCGTGCGTCGAGTTTTCCACCGCGGGACGGAGCGCGGTTTACGTCGCAGCGAGGAGGGCGTAGTCTCGGCGTATTGAAGCCGATCGTGCTTCCGAGGGAAGGAGCCTTTTATGGCAGACAAATCACCGAAGAAGTCCAGCCCCAAGACAGCGGCGTCGAAGTCGCTCAAGGAAAAGCGCGCTGAGAAGCGTGCGAAGCCTGCAAAGGGATAGCGGCACCAACGTCTTGAACGGCAGCTTCGGAAGCCGGGCCACCCACGGGTCGCCCGGCTTCTTGCTGCTCAAGGGCGGCACACCATCTGCACTACTAGTGAGTCGTCTCCGGCAGTCGTGAGAAACCTCCACGACTACAGTTCGGCGATCAGCTCCCACAGCCTCAGCGGAGTGTCTGAACGCACCATATGAAAACCGTTGCGCCTCGCCCACTTCTCGCTGCTCGCGTTTGCCGGATGGATCTTGGCCGCGAGGATTAGCTCTGTTTCTGCCAAAGTCGTCGTCCGTGCGGCGCACCAATCCAGAACCTGCTCGAAAATGAGATCCCCGAGGTGCCGTCCAGCCCGTCGTTGTGTGGCTGCTACCGCGACGAACTTGAGAAAGAATATTGGCGACTGAGGAGCAGATTGCTGCACGAGTGCAACTGCCACTATGACACCGGAGTCCACTGCGAGGATCATCACCTCATCCTTGCCATACGGGGGCCGCGAGTTCCGCACCAGTCCTTGCACATGAAGCTCGTGCGGAAAATCGTGGCCTCGTCGACGAGCCTTCGCGCCACTCGGCGCGGGCGAAGTGCATTCAAAAACGGAGAGCGCAGTTCGGTCGCGTCGAGATGCTGTCCTCCACACCAGCCCTGAGCTCAACTCAGAGCCGAATCTTTCGGCGTGGCTGATCGTCAGTAATCTCTCGATTAGAGAGGAACTCGACCTCTTCAGCTTTCAAACCGGCCATGATTTCTGCTTCGTAGACGCGGGCCATCTCACTGAACTCGGCGTTCAGCGCAGCCGCGACATCGGTGAAAGCAAAACCCGAGAGCGACTCAGCAGTCGGTATAACTTCAACGAGAACGGAGCCAGGAAAACGATGCTGGAGTACAAAAATCTTGTCTCCCACCTCGAGGCGCCAACTGTCGACAAGAGACCGTGGAACGTCCACGTGCGATAGAGAGCCGTCCGCTTGTCTCCCCGAGACATGCGCACTCGTGGAATCCAACTGCTCGATCACGCCAGAAGCAGAAACTAACTCGGACCATGTGTCCACCATCGACAGACAGTCATAGGTCGCGTGAACGATGTCCCTATAGAGCGTTGATTCTTCCGCAGCTGCGGGAGTCGAGGTCTCCAATTGCTTTCTGAGCAGCGGACCGAAATTGCTCTCGATGTCGATTGCACCGTTCATGAGTATCTGAGCTGCCGCTGAATCGCCTCGACGTTCTGCGTGCAGCGCGACAAGGTTCAAAACACTGTGGATGGTCACGCTTCCGGCGACACCCGTGGCCGTTCGATTCACTAGCCGGATACCCGGGCTGGCGAGGCCATTCTTGACGAGGGTTCTATATCGGGACCGCGTGGGCTGAAGCGCGGGCGATTGAGTCGTCACCATGGTCTGCCACGAGACGAACGGACTCGGCACGTCGACGCTCGCTGAGAGCGACTTGGATGAAATGCGAACCATACGTCGAGTGTAGACCTGACAGGCTGAAATAGCCGCTCAGACCCCTTTCTGGGAGAACAGACGTAGTGTCGAGGTGTGCCGACCTCGCTCCTGCTCCTCGCCGACACTCATGTGCCCAAGCGGGCACGCGACCTCGCCCCGAGCGCGTGGAACGCGGTCGAGAGTGCCGACATCGTCATCCATGCCGGTGACTGGGTCAGCTCCGAGATGCTCGACGCACTCGAGGCCAGGGCAACGCGAGTGATCGGCGTCTGGGGCAACAACGACGGCGATGACCTGAGGATGCGACTGCCCGAGGTCGCCCGCGAGACCATCGACGGCGTGCGATTCGCTGTCGTTCATGAAACCGGAGCGTCCACGAAGCGCGAGCAGCGCATGGACGACCTCTACCCCGACACAGACGTGCTCGTGTTCGGGCACAGCCATATTCCGTGGGACACCGTGACACCGGGCGGGCTCCGCCTGCTCAACCCCGGCTCGCCGACCGATCGACGGCGTCAGCCGTACTGCACGTTTATGACCGCGGTCGCGTCGGACGGCCAGCTGATCGACGTCACCCTCAACCGGGTCTAGCCGCCGATCCACCCCTCGGCGTACATGTCGATGCCCTCCGCTGCACACGCGTCGAGCACGGCTTCGCGCGCTGTCTGCCACTCGGCCGCGGTCGGGTCGAACTGCGGGAACTCAAGAGTGTCGTTGCTCGTGACGAGCGCCTGCGCGTCCGCGATCGCCGCCTCAAGCTCAGTGCCCGGTTCGACCTGGATGAGCGGCAGTGCGCGCGCGGCGATGCGGTACATCCCCTCGACGTACTCCTGGGGCAGGTCGGTGACCTCGGGCCTGGTCATCGCGTTGTGGATGGGCGTCTCGACGAGTGTGGAGAACTGGTCGCACGTGAGTTGCGCGGCGACAGGAGGGGTGGTCACAACCGGGGCCGGCGCGGGAGCCGCGCTGCAACCGGCCAGCACGAGCACGGCGGCCGCGAGGATCAGGCGCTTCATCCGCCGGTCCACATGTTCACCCAGACCTCCGCGCCCGCGTCGCCGCAGGCCTTCTCGACGCCACCGGCGGCGAACGCCCAGCCCTCGGAGTCGGGTTCACCGGGATTCACGAGCTCGTCGTCAGGGATCTCGCGGGCTGCATCGATCGCGAACGCGAGGTCACCGCCCGGCTCGACGGTCACGAGATCGAGGGCTTCGGCTGTCGTGCGGCCGATCCCCTCAACCTCCTGGGCAGCCATGCGCCCGTCGATGAACGCGACGTTGGCGTTGGCAAGGGGGGTCAGGACAAGGTTGGACCACTGCTTGCAGGTGTCCGCGGCAGCGATGGGTTCGGTCGTGGCGGTCGGCTCCGGCTCGGGGGCGCTCGCGCAACCAGCGAGAAGCAGCAGCGAGGCGGCCGCGAACACGTAGACAGGTCGTTTCACATCAGCAGTCTGTGGCAAAAGGTGAGCAAAAGATAGAGTGTCGGGATGACGAGCAACGAGGCCCGACCCCGCACGGCACCCCGCGCATCCAGTATCGATATCTCGAAGCGCGACCTGACCCTCGACATCGCCCGGGTGTTCTGCGTCGTGCTTGTAGTGGCGATCCACCTCATGATGGTGGGTGTCGGCTTCGATGCCGACGGCGGGCTCGTGGTCTCGAAGCCGCTTGAGGAGCAGACCTGGTTCCCCTTCGCGACCTGGGCGGGCCAGATCATGCCGCTGTTCTTCGTGGTCGGCGGCTTCGCTTCGCTCACGGCCTGGCGCAGCCTGCAGCGCCGCGGCGAGGGCGCGTCGCAATACGTGCGCAACCGCGTGCTCCGCCTCGCGCAGCCCGCGCTCCCCCTCTTCATCTTCTACGTCGCGGTCATCGGCGTCGCACGCCTCGTCGGCGTCGACAAGGAGCTCCTCGACGTCGTCATCGTCGGTGCGGGCCTGCCGCTGTGGTTTCTCGCGGCCTACGCCCTGTGCCAGGCGTTTGTTCCGATCATGGCTGGATGGCACGCGCGCGCCCCGCGCGCGACCCTCGTTGTTCTGCTCGCCGGCGTCGTACTCGTCGACGCATTGCGCTTCACGACCGGGGTCGCGGAGGTGGGTCTCGCGAACCTCTTCTTCGTCTGGATCCTCGTGCAGCAGATCGGCTTCTGGTATGCCGACGGCTGGTTCGCCGCGCGCAACGGCTGGCAGCTGTTCGGCCTCGCCACGGGCGCATATGTCGTGATGGCCGCGGTGACGCTCCCCGATGGCTGGTATTCCAGTGACATGCTCGCCAACCTCAACCCGCCGACGCTGCCGCTCGTGCTGCTTGCGGTTGCACAGGCCTGCATCCTTCGTGCACTCAAGCCCGCCCTGTCACGGCTCATGAACACGCACGCCGCCCGCGCCGTCGTGTTTTTGGTCGGCACGAGACTCATGACCATCTACCTGTGGCACCTGCCGCTCATCATCGCGCTGTCCGGCGTTGCGCTGCTCATTCCGGGCGCTTCGCCGTCGCCGGGGTCTGCAGGCTGGTGGATGTCACGGCCCATCTTCTTCGTGATCGTCTTCGCTGCCCTCTTCGCCCTGTCGTTCGCCGTGGGTCGCTGGGAGGCCCCGCGCGAGGTCGGGATCACCCCGCCCCCGTTCATCGTGGCGCTCGCGGCAGCACTCACCTTCATCCCGGCGTTCTGTGTCACGGAGTGGGGACTCGACTTCCCGCTCGCCATCACCGGGGCGCTCTGCCTGGGAGCAGCGGTGCTGCTGCTGGGGCGGTGGCGGTCGGGCCACGACTCTGAAAGTGATCACTCGGAATGAACGTATTCGCATTCATCGCATCCCTTGTGAGAGACCTCGCTTGGCCAATAGTCGTCCTCGTCTTGTTCTTGATTCTGCGAAAGCAAATCGCGTTTCTTATCGGTCAGATCGCTGAGCTCGAACTGTTCGGCGGCAAAGTGAAGATAGGGCGTGACATCGAGCGGGCTGCGGAATCCACAGATGCTGCGGTTGAATCTATAACGGCGCGGAGGGCTGGCGACTCATCGATTGATGACTCAGCGCAAGCACCCGCCGACAATCCGTGGTTGGCGACGCTCAAGAGCAGCCCATCGATGGCCGCCATAGAGGGATGGAGCGGTCTCGAGAAAGAGCTGCGAAAATTGGGCGCGGCTGCAAGCATCCCGCGTAGCTCGTCGACAAACGTCTCCTCACTACTCGACGACCTTCAACGACATGAGATCGTCAATCCCCAGTTCCGCGAGGCGGCTAGGGAGCTTCGCGCAATCCGCAACAAAGTCGCGCACGGAGTCGCTCCGCTCTCTGAGGCGGAGGGACTCTCGTTTATCAACTCAGCGTGGGAGCTCAGTCGGGCCACACACGCCATCCGAAAATTCAGGTTCGACAGCTCGAGTGAGCATGACTAACCAACCGAATGCCTGCAAGGCTAGGTGACAACACTCCGACTACGGCCGTAGCTGCGAGGCTGGCGTCGATGGCCCACTAGTGCGCCCGAGCCCGCCCAACCGCTACCCTGACTCCCATGACCGACATCAGCCCCGCCTCTGACCAGCCCGCCGAGATCGTCGTCGAGGACACCGAGCAAACGCCCGCGAAGCGCCCCGCCAACGGCACCGCCATCTGGGCGCTCGTGCTCGTGATCCTGTCGTACCTGGCCCCGATCGCGATCGTCATCGTCGGACTCGTCGTCGCCAACAACTACGGCGCCGAGCAGGGCGTTGTCGGCGGGTACGTGATCGGTGGCGCGATCGCCATCATCATCGCCGCGATCGTCGCCATTGGCCTGGACTTCTTCGGGCTCATCCTCGGCATCGTCGCGCTCTTTCGCAAGAACCGCGGCAAGGTGCTCGCCATCGTCGCCATCGTGCTCGGACTCATCCCGCTCGTGGTGAGCATCGGGGTCTTCACGGTGTTCGGCTCCGCTATCGGAACACTCGGCCAGTGACCTCCGCAGAGATCGTCGCTCCTGAGAAACGACCGGCCAACGGCACCGCCATCGCCGCACTGATCTTCGTGATCCTGTCGTATGTGGCACCGATCGCGATCATCATCGTGGGCGTCGCCATCGCCAATGACTACGTGCCGAACGAGAGCGCGCTCCCCGACGTGTTTGTGGGGGGCTTCATCGCCCTCTTCGTCGGCGCGATCGTCGCGATTCTGCTGGACTTCTTCGGACTCGTTCTCGGGGTCGTCGCACTGTTCCGCAAGAACCGCGGCAAGGTGCTCGCGATCGTCGCCATCGTGCTCGGACTCATCCCGCTCGGCGTGAGCATTGGCCTGTTCGCGCTGTTCGGGTCGTCCTCGCCGTTCGCCGGGTAGTCGCCAGAAGCTCGGCCGTTTCTGCCTGATCTCGACAAGCTCGATCACCGGTCAACGCAGCTCGATCACCGGTCAACCCAGTCTCGATGAGCAATCGAGGCAAGCGCGATGACCGGTCGAGAACGGCCCGATCGGGGCCTACACAAACTAATTTTCTGACATTGCTTGGTGCTAATACGTATTACCGGCTACCGTCCCACTAGGTAATACGCATAACCCCCTTTCGACGAAGAAAGAGCAGAGCAATGACGCTTCACAAGTCGCAGCGAGTCACCCAGCGCACCATCGCTGAGCTCGCTGGCGTGAGCCAGGCGACCGTGTCGCTCGTGCTCAACGGCAAGGCCGGGGCATCCACTCGCATACCCGACGCGACCCGCGCTCGCGTGCTCGACGTCATTCGCGAGACCACCTACGTCGCCGACCCAGCCGCGCGAAGCCTCGCCGGCGTCGGCAACAACCTCGTCGGCATCTTCACCTACGAGCATGCCTTTCCGAACGAGACCTCGGACTTCTACACGCCCCTGCTCATGGGCATCGAGAGCGCGGCCGAGAGCACAGGAGTCGACCTGCTCATGTTCACGAGCGCGCCCGTGGTCGATGGCCGCCGGCAGATCTTCCACGAGAAGAACCGGCTGCGCCTCGCGGATGGATGTCTGCTCCTCGGCCGCGCAATGGACACTGCCGAACTCACTCGCCTCGTCGACAGCGCTTATCCCTTCGTCGCGATCGGACGCCGCGACAGCGCCGACGGACGCATTCCCTTCGTGGGCGTCGACTACGTCACAGCGACCGCCACACTCGCGCGACACGCGAAAGAGAAAGGCCACACGCGATTCTTCTACCTGCACCTCGCACTCGATGCAGAAGCGAGCCGTGACCGTCGCGCCGGGCTCGAATCGATCGTCGCCGAGTTCGACGAGCGGGTGACCGATGGCTCAGACCTCGCGAGCGACTGGGCATCCGTGCAGAATGCAGCCCCGACCGTGCTCTTCGTCGAAGATCCCGGTCACGCCCAGGCGATCGTCGACATCGCGGTGGCCGACGGCGTCAGCATCCCGCAGCAGCTCTCCATCGTTGTCCTCGGCGAGCGGGTGCGACCGAGCGCGCACGCACTCGACTACACGCGCCTCAGCGCCCCACGCCCCGAACTCGGTTCGCGCGCTGTCGCCCTCCTCGACCAGCTCATGAACGGCACGCGCGGGGCCGAACGGATTCCCGTACAGCAACTGCTCCCCTGCTCCATCGTCGAGGGCTCGACCCTCGCTGCACCACGAGAAAGCGCCACCCTGTGAACCAGAAATTGAAGACCGACGTCCTCATCGTTGGCGGAGGCATGGGTGGGGTCGCTGCGGCACTCGCGGCGCTCCGCGGCGGCAAGAAGGTCGTGCTCACTGAGGAGTACGAGTGGCTGGGCGGGCAGCTCACGAGCCAGGCCGTTCCGATGGACGAGCACACCTGGGTTGAGCAGTTCGGTGTGACAGCGTCGTACCGGGAGCTGCGTGAGGGCATCCGCGAGTACTACCGCGACAACTACCCGCTCACCGAGCGAGCCCGTGCACAGAAGGCACTCAACCCGGGCGCCGGCCTCGTGAGCCGGTTGTGCGCCGAGCCCCGCGTCGCCGTGGCCGTCATCGACTCCCTGCTCGCGCCTTGGGTCGGCTCGCAGCAGCTGACGATCCTGAAGCCATGTTCTCCCGTCGCTGCGACAGTCGACGGCACGCGTGTCACCTCCGTCACGCTCGAACACCGCGGAGAGCGCGTCGTTGTGGAAGCCGCCTATGTGCTCGATGCGACCGAGCTCGGTGACCTCCTGCCCCTCACCGGCGCCGAGTACGTCACGGGCACCGAGAGCCGCGACGCCACTGGCGAGCCAAGCGCTCCCGAGGTCGCGGACCCCGGCAACGTGCAGGCCTTCTCCTGGTGCTTCGTCGTCGATCACATCGACGGCGAAGACCACACGATCGAGAAGCCCAAGGACTATGACTACTGGCGCAGCTTCGAGCCGGAATTCTGGGGCGCACCAATGCTGAGCCTCACCGCGCCGCATCCACGAACCCTCGAGATCGTCACGCGCAGCTTCACGCCCACGATCGACGACGATCCTTTCGCTCAACTCGCGGACCAGCGGGCGGGCGGCGGAGACGACGAGTTGTGGATCTTCCGTCGCATCCTCTCGCAGAAGATGCTCGAACCGGGCCGCCTGCCCAGCGACCTCGTTCTCGTGAACTGGCCGATGATTGACTACCTCGGCGGCTCGATCATCGACGTCGACGCAGACACCAAAGCTCGACACCTCGAAGCTGCACGCCAGTTGAGCTACTCGATGTTCTACTGGCTGCAGACCGAGGCGCCCCGACCCGATGGCGGCACTGGATGGCCCGGCCTCCGCTTGCGCGGCGACGTGACCGGCACGACTGACGGTCTGGCCCAGGCGCCGTACATTCGGGAATCCCGCCGCATCGTTGCGGAGTACACCGTGGTCGAGGGTGACCTCTCGATCGCCGTTCGCGGACACGGTCGCCCCGCGACCTTCCCTGACACGGTCGGCGTCGGGATGTACCGCATCGACCTGCACCCCTCCACCGGCGGGGACAACTACATCGACGTCGCTTCGGCGCCGTTTGAGATTCCGCTCGGAGCACTGATCCCGGTTCGCCTGGACAACCTGCTCCCCGCGGGCAAAAACGTCGGTACCACCCACATCACGAATGGCGCCTTCCGGCTCCACCCCGTGGAGTGGAACATCGGCGAAGCAGCGGGCTGGCTAGCGGCCTTCTGTTTGGACCGCGCGACTGATCCCCGCGCGGTCCGCCACACTCCCCGATTGCTTGAGGAGTTCCAATCCCTGCTAATCCGCCGGGGTGTCGAGCTGCACTGGCCCGACGTCACCGGATATTGAACGAGGAGACACACCATGAGATCAGCAAAGTTGCTGACCGCGGCTGGACTGCTAGCTACCGCTTCGCTTGTCCTGTCCGGTTGCGCGGGCGCAGAGCCCACACCCGAGAACGTCGAACTGCGCATGACGGTCTGGACCGCCAATGAAGACCAGCTCGCCCTGTTCGACGAGATCGCCGACGCTTACATCGCCGATCACCCCGAAGTGAAGTCGATCACCTTCGACCCGCTGCCCTTCGAGGACTACACGACGACTCTCACGACGCAGATCGCGGGCGGAAAAGCCCCCGACCTCGCCTGGATCCTCGAGAACGCTGCCCCCGACTTCGTGTCGAGTGGCGCGCTCGCCCCGGTGCAGGAAACCCTCGAGAGCACAGAAGGCTACGAGTTCGACGACCTGAACGACGCAGCGACCGCGCTCTGGAAGGCGGATGACCAGCTCATCGCCTACCCGTTCTCGACCTCGCCCTTCGTGATGTTCGCGAACGACGACCTGCTCAAGGAGGCGGGACAACCGTCGTCCGCCGAACTCCAGGCCGCCGGCAAGTGGAACTGGGAGGGCATCTCCGAGGTGGGAGCCGCCGTCAACGCAAAGACCGGCAAGGCTGGCTTCGTTGTGCGCGACTTCGACTACGTGACGTGGGACAACCTCGCAGCCGTCTGGCTTGGCTGGGGTGCTGCCCCGTGGAGCGAGGATGGCGCGACCTGCCAGTTCGACTCTCCAGAGATGGCCGACGCCTTCACCTTCCTGCACGACGCGGCGTTCACCTCTAAGTCGATGCCCGGGCCGGGAACGACGGCGGACTTCTTCGCCGGTGAGTCTGCCTTTACGATCACCCAGATCTCGCGTGCGTCGCTACTCCCGGAGGCAGGATTCGAGTTCAACCTCCTGCCCCTTCCTGAGGGTCCTGCGGGTGAGTACTCGATGGTCGGCCAGGCCGGTATCGGCGTGATGGCGCAGGGTGACTACACGCAGGTCGCCACCGACTTCCTCGCGTACTTCACCAACCCGGAGAACTCGGAGAAGCTCGCCCAGTGGTTCCCGCCGGCTCGCAACTCACAGCTCAACGCCGAGACGCTCGCCGCCGCCAACCCGGTGCTCACGCCAGAGCAGATCGAGGACGTCGTCGTACCGGGTATCTCGACCGGAGTGGTTCGACCGAGCCACACCGATTCCGCCAAGATCGGCCAGACAGTGCGCGCCGCACTCGACGCGATGTGGACTGCCGATGCTGACAACCCCGCCGTGCTCACGAGCGTGTGTGACGCGGTCGATCCTCTCCTGGAGAAGTAACTTCGTGACTCTTCCCACCACGGTGCTGTCGGACCGGGCGTCTGCCCGGTCCGGCGGTCGCCGCCGCCTCACCCACCAGCAGCGGGACTCGCTCTCGGGCTACCTGTTCGTGGCACCCCAGGTGCTCGGCATCCTCGCCTTCGTGCTGATTCCGCTCGCACTCGTCGTCTACTTCAGCTTTCACGAGTGGAACGTGCTCGCGGGCACCTTCACCTTCGTCGGTGTGGACAACTTCGAGCGCTTTCTCGCAGACCCGCAGATCGCGCCGGTCATGCAGTCCACGGCAGTCTTTTCGATCTCGCTCGTCTTCTTCAACATCGCACTCGCGCTCGTACTCGCGGTGCTTCTCAATCGCTCGATGCGCGGGATCACTTTCTTCCGCACCCTCTTCTTCTCCCCCGTCGTCGTTTCGCTCGTCGCCTGGACGATCGTGTGGGGTTTCCTGTTCCAGGACAACGGCGGAATCAATGGCGCCCTCCAGGTCGTGGGCATCGACGGCCCCAACTGGCTGCGCGAAGGCCCGACTGCGATGGCGAGCGTCGTCATCGTGCAGGTCTTCAAGAACGTCGGCCTCAACATGATCCTGTTCCTCGCAGCGCTTCAGGGTGTTCCCCAGGAACTTCAGGAAGCGGCGCGAGTGGATGGCGCGAGCTCGCGCACGATCTTCGCGCGCATCACGATCCCCCTCATCTCCCCCACGATTCTCCTGACCTTCATCATCACGATCGTCGGATCCCTGCAGGTCTTCGCGCAGATCGCCGTGCTCACTCAGGGTGGACCGGGCATCTCGACGACAGTGCTCGTCTACTACCTGTTCCAGCAGGCGTTCCTGTTCGGCGAGTTCGGCTACGGATCCGTGCTGTCGATCGTGCTCTTCCTCATCGTGCTCGCGCTCACCGTCGTGCAGTGGCAGCTCCGCAAGAAGTGGGTGTTCTATGAGAACTAAGTCGCACCTCGGACGTCGCATCCTTTTCTTCGTCGCGCTGTCGATCATGTCCCTGCCGTTCGTGCTGCCGACGTGGTGGATGATCACCTCGTCACTCAAGCCGATCACCGAGATCTTCGCTTTTCCGCCCACACTGTGGCCGGCGCATCCCACCCTCGACGGCTACGTCAAGGCGTTCGAGATGCAACCGTTCGCGCAGCAGTACTTCAACTCGCTCTACATCTCAGTGCTCGTCACCGTCGGCACGATGGCCGTCGCATCGCTCGCGGGCTATGGCTTCGCGCGCATCCGGTTCCGTGGGCAGAATCTGCTGTTTCTCGTCGTGCTCATCGGACTGCTCATTCCGAGCGAAGTCACGATCGTGCCGCTGTTCCAGATCTTCAACGGCCTGGGGCTCATCGACACGCACTGGCCGATCCTTCTCGTCTCCACGTTCGGGGCGCCGAGCGTGCTCGCGACCTTCATCATGCGGCAGTTCTTCCTCACACTCCCGGTCGAACTCGAGGAGGCCGCGCGCCTCGACGGACTCGGGCGCGTGTCGATCTGGTGGCGCATCGCGATGCCCCTCGCCACGAGTGCCCTGGCCGCCGTTGCGATCTTCACGTTCCTGCACATCTGGAACCTGTACCTCGAGCCGACCGTCTATTTGCAGTCGCCCGAACTCTTCACCCTGCCGCAGGCACTCACGCGCTACACCGATGCGTACGGCGGACAGCTGTGGAACGTGCAACTCGCGGCAGCCACCATGACCGCGCTCCCCGTGCTCATCGTGTTCGTCATCGCGCAGCGGCAGTTCGTCGAGGGGCTGGCCCAGACCGGGCTCAAGGGATGACCCTGCCGCTCGCGCCGCGTCAGGAGTAGTCTGCGGGGCATGAACCCTGAGATCAACTACTGGGCGGTGCTCGCGGCGACGGCGTCGAGCATGGTCGTCGGCTCCATCTGGTACACGCCGAAAGTGTTCGGCAATTACTGGATGAAGAAGGCGAACGTCACCCCGAGCGGTAACTCGAAAGATGCGATCCGACCGATCCTGATCACGCTCGTGGTGAGCTTCATCACGGCCTGGGTGCTCGCGGGCGCCATCTACATCTCGTGGGAGTTCTACGACTCCAGCTGGCTGCTCAACGCGATCGTCACGGGCATCATCCTGTGGGCCGGGCTCACGGCCGCACGGTTCATCACGCACGACGCGTTCGACGGCCGACCGGCGGGACTCACCGTGCTCAACGTCGCCCACGAGTTCGTCACGATCGTGATCATGGCGCTCATCATCGGCGTGTGGCCCGGCGGCTGGGTCTAAGTCGTCTCAACCGTTTAGGCCCTCGAATCCTGCTGCTCGGCCTCACGCACGATCACCGGCAGCACCCGCTTCATGTAGCGCGCCCAGAACAGCTTCACAATGAGGCCAACCACCAACCCTGCGCCACGGCGCGGGTGAAAAACATACGACCACCGGATGCCGGTGCCCGCGTCATCCACCCAGAAATCCCATTCGGCGCGCGCCCCGGAGACGAGGGCACCGAAGAGTCCTTGGAACTCCGAGAGGTCGTAGGCGAATAGCGTGCCACGCTGCACGTCAGTGAGTGTTTCGATGACTGAGCCGCCATCGCTAAGAATGAGAGTGCGGGTTTTGCCCACACTGCTCCAGTCGCCAACCTGCCCCCGCACGTCGACGACTCCGGGCAATGGACCATCCTTCGGATAAAACCAGGTCGGATTCGTCAGCGTCGCGACGTCCCAGGTGATGTCCGGATCAGCGCGCGCGACACGTTCAACCGTTGCGCCCGATGAAGCCATTGCAGTGTTCCCCCTCTTGCCAGGTTCCCTCTTTATCGTGCGTTATTCGGAGCGCGCGAGCAATCGGATTGCTCGCCAAACCTGCGAAGTGTACAGTGTTCACATTGTCAATCGAATGTCGGCGGAATGCCTGAGACTGTACGTCGGTTGCACCACTGAGCGCACGGCTGCGCACACACTTCTCGGCGGCTCCTACGGGCGCGCCCTGCGACGACAGGAAAACCCATGACCAGCACCGCCTCCATTCCGGTGGTTCCCGCCACCAACGACGCGAGCCTTGCCAAGCGCAACCGTCTCGTCATCGCGTTGCTCCTCGTCTCGGCCTTCGTCGTCATCCTCAACGAGACCACCATGGGCGTTGCGATCCCGCACCTCGTGGGCGACCTGCAGATCACCATCGGTGCCGCCCAGTGGCTCTCGACGGCGTTCCTCCTCACGATGGCCGTCGTCATTCCGATAACCGGCTTCCTGCTGCAGCGCTACAACACGCGCCCCGTCTTCATCGCGGCGATGAGTCTATTCAGCCTCGGAACCCTGATTGCCGCGGTCTCTCCCGGCTTCGAGCTCCTGCTCTTCGCACGCGTGATCCAGGCGAGCGGCACCGCGATCATGATGCCGCTGCTCTTCACGACTGTGCTCAACCTCGTTCCCCCGGCATCCCGCGGTCGCGTCATCGGCAACGTCTCCATCGTCATCTCCGTCGCTCCCGCGCTCGGCCCGACGATCTCCGGCTTCATCCTCAACTACCTCGAGTGGCGCTGGATCTTCTTCCTCGTACTCCCCATCGCACTCGTCGCCCTTGCGATCGGCGCCCGCCTCATGGTCAACGTGACCGAGCCGACCACCGCGCGCATCGACGTTTTCTCGATCGTGCTCGCGGCCTTCGGTTTCGGCGGTCTCGTCTATGGCCTGAGCAACCTCGGCACCGAATACGCCCTCGCCGGCGTCATCGCTCTCGCGATCGGTGTTGTCGGGCTCGCCGCCTTCATCTGGCGGCAGCTCATTCTGCAGCGAACGGATGCAGCGCTCCTCGACCTGCGCACGTTCCTCTCGCGCGACTTCTCGTTCTCTATCGGCACGGTCGCCATCAGCATGATCGCCCTGTTCGGAACGATCATCCTGCTCCCGATCTACATGCAGGACGTGCTCGCGCTCAAGCCGATCGAGACGGGACTCGCGCTGCTTCCCGGCGGACTCCTCATGGGCCTCCTCGCCCCGATCGTCGGCCGCATCTTCGACAAGCACGGCCCGCGCGTTCTGTTGGTTCCCGGAGCCATCGTCGTGAGCGCATCGCTGTGGGGCATGACGATGCTCGACGCCAACTCCCCGGTCTGGT
>Ga0247813_10001537_pt1 | contig 17327 bp, 17 predicted proteins | sample UWRJL169409C1_FD_180719 | JGI IMG/M metagenome (GOLD analysis project Ga0247813, IMG submission 180719) | Plant litter microbial communities from Arlington Agricultural Research Station in Wisconsin, United States - UWRJ-L169-409C-1 | ecosystem: Environmental > Terrestrial > Plant litter >... | reverse complement strand
GGCAACCCGTTTTTGGGCAGTGCTTTTACAAAATAGTGTGTATTGGCTGTTGCTGGTAAATGCTTCTATGTTCTTCATTTGTGTTACCACCATGGCAATGGGTGGATGGCAGATAGCTTTGCGCCGTGTGCCTGAAGCCATCTCAAGTGTGGTGCCTGTTCTTGGTTTGATCACTTTCATCATATTGCTTTGCATCGTTCTCGGCCACCGTACCGACATCTACCACTGGCTGGATGCCGAAGCTGTAGCGAAAGATAAAATACTGAAAGCGAAAAGCGCTTTCCTTAGCCCGACTTTCTACATCGTATGGTCTGCAATTTCAATAGGCCTTTGGTCTTTACTTGGACGCAAAATGCGCAAGATGAGCCTTGATACCGATAAGAACGGTACCATGGATTATGAAACCGGTAAAGCGTGGATCTGGAAAAATACAGTTTGGGCTTCTTTGTATACCGTGTTCTTCGGCCTTACCGTAGCCTCCACCATTCCATGGTTGTGGTTGATGAGCATCGATGCACATTGGTACAGCACCATGTACAGCTGGTATGTTTTTGCAAGTACATTCGTTTCCGGTATGTCGCTGGTAGCTATTTATATCATTTACCTGAGAGGCAAAGGCCAGCTGGAATATGTAACTGACGAGCATCTTCACGATATCGGCAAGTTCATGTTCGCGTTCTCCGTGTTCTGGACATACCTGTGGTTCTCACAGTACATGTTGATCTGGTACAGTAACCAGCCTGAAGAAACCAGGTATTTTGTAGACCGTATCGGTACAGCTGAAAAAAGCGGCCCTTTCCACGGTATCTTCTTCCTGAACTTAGTGTTGAACTTCCTGGGCCCGTTATTGATACTCATGAAAAAAGCGACCAAAAAAAGCTGGACGGTGGTAACGCTTACAGCGATCATGATCATCTTCGGCCACTGGATCGATGTATTCCAGATGGTGATGCCGGGTACATTGCATGGGCATGCGGAACTGGGCTTCTTCGAATTCGGTTCAGCAGCATTTTTCATCGGTGTGATCATGTGGGGTGTTGGCCGTTATATCAGCAAAAATTCTTTGCTGGCGAAAAACCATCCGTTCATGAAAGAAAGTATCATACATCACACTTAATTGAGAATTACAAATTAAGAATGTAGGAACGTGCCCCGGCGCGAACGAAATAAAACAGAATACAAAAGTTAGTATAAACTAAAAGGTCTTAAAGCAGGCAAAAGGCAGATTTTAAGGCGCTAAAATTTTATCAAATGAAGGATTTTTTTGTGGTTGTCATCGCGGTAATGATTTTCATTATCATATTCCAGATTGCGAAAGCAAGCGAATATGTAAGTGTACTGAAAGGTGAGGAAAAATCACGCAAGCAGAATAACAAGATCAATGGATTCATGTTGATCACATTCCTTGTGCTTGGCCTTATCGGAGCATGGTATTGTAACCACCTGTACTACGGCAAAACGTTGTTTCCACAAGGTTCCGCATCAGTAGAAGGTGAAGAGATCGACACCATGTTGTATGTTACCATCACCATTACCGGGATCATCTTCGTGATCACTCAGGTGCTGCTGTTCTGGTTTGCCTTCAAATACCAACAAAAAGACGACAGGAAAGCATTTTATTTCCCGCACAATACCAAACTGGAATTGATCTGGACCACCATTCCTGCGATCGTACTGACAGTACTCGTGGTTTTTGGTTTGAAACATTGGTTCCTCATTACCGGCGACGCTCCTAAAAACGCTGTAGTAGTGGAAATTACCGGCCACCAGTTCAGCTGGGATATGCGCTACCCAGGTAAAGACAGTGTGTTGGGTAAGATCGATTTCAGGAAATACAACCAACCTTCAGGAAATGCGCTGGCTGTTGATTTTGATGATCCGGCAAGCTGGGATGACATTCACGTTTCGGCAAATATGCACCTGCCTGTAGGAAGGCCTGCAAAATTTGTTATCCATGCACAGGATGTTATCCATGATGTGGGCCTGCCTCATTTCCGTTTGAAAATGGATGCGGTGCCAGGTATCCCGACTACACTTTGGTTTACACCAAAATACACTACCGAAGAAATGAAGGTAAGGACGGGTAACCCGAATTTTGTTTACGAGATCAGTTGCGATCAGATGTGCGGACAAGGGCATTATTCCATGAGAGGAACGATCGTGGTAGTAACAGAAGCCGAATACCAGAAATGGCTGGCTGAACAAACACCGGAATACATTACCCTGGTTAAAAAGCCAACTGAAGAAACCAAACCGGCAGGCGACACAACTAAAACAACTACTGTAGCTGCTAACGTACCTGCAGCACATTAATAATATTAAGAACACCCGGGTTAGAAAAATTAAAGATTATGAGTAGCGTAGCTTCAACACACGATGTAGTATCACACGGACATTCCGATGCACATCACGAACATCACCACCATGAAACATTTATTTCCAAATATGTGTTTAGCATGGACCATAAGATGATTGCAAAACAATTCCTGATCACAGGGATCATCTGGGCTATCATTGGCGGTTTCTTTTCGGTGATCTTCCGTTTACAACTGGGGTATCCTGAAAGCACTTTTCCATGGCTGGAAGATATTCTTGGCCATTGGGCAAAAGGCGGAAAGCTGCACCCTGAGTTTTACTACGCACTGGTAACCATGCACGGAACCGTACTCGTGTTCTTCGTATTGACAGCCGGCCTCAGTGGTACTTTCGCCAACTTCCTCATTCCACTACAGATCGGGGCAAGGGATATGGCTTCGCCAATGCTGAACATGTTGAGCTACTGGTTCTTCTTCCTGGCCTCTATCATCATGGTTTCTTCGTTATTTGTACAAACAGGGCCTGCAAGTGGTGGGTGGACGATCTATCCTCCACTGAGCGCTTTGGGTGACGCAAGTCTTGGTAGTAAAATAGGGATGGATCTCTGGCTGGTAGCGATGGCGATGTTCATCGTATCATCACTGCTCGGCGGTTTGAACTATATCACCACAATTTTGAACATGCGTACCAAAGGTATGAGCATGACACGTATGCCATTGACCATCTGGGCGTTGTTCTTCACCGCGGTATTGGGCGTTCTTTCTTTCCCTGTATTGTTGTCTGGTGCAATCCTGTTGCTGTTTGACCGTAACCTTGGAACCAGCTTCTTCCTGAGCGATATCATCGTTGCAGGTAAAATATTACCAAACGAAGGCGGTAGTGCCATCCTGTTCCAGCATTTGTTCTGGTTTCTTGGCCACCCCGAAGTATATATCATTCTGTTGCCTGCGATGGGTATGGCATCTGAGATCCTGTCTGTCAACAGCCGCAAACCGATCTTCGGTTACATGGCGATGGTCGGTTCATTGTTCGCGATCACCATTCTGGCATTCCTCGTATGGGCGCATCATATGTTCGTAACCGGGCTCAATCCGTTCCTGGGATCGGTGTTCGTATTACTAACGTTGCTGATCGCGGTACCATCGGCGATCAAAGTATTTAACTGGCTGACGACATTGTGGAAAGGTAATATCCGGTTCACCCCGGCGATGCTTTTCGCGATAGGGTTTGTGAGCCTGTTCATCAGCGGAGGCCTTACAGGGATTTTCCTGGGTAACTCAGCATTGGATATTCACCTGCACGATACATATTTCGTAATTGCGCATTTCCATATCGTAATGGGTGTGGCATCTTTCTTCGGAATGTTTGCCGGTATCTATCACTGGTATCCGAAAATGTTTGGTACATACCTGAATAATACGTTGGCATATATCCATTTCTGGGTAACCATCATCGGGGCTTACCTGATCTTCTGGCCAATGCACTACGAAGGACTCGCAGGTATGCCTCGCCGTTACTATGATTACTCCAATTGGGAGTCATTCAAAATGTTTGGCGGACTGAACGAATTCATCAGCCTTGTTGCGATGGTAGTATTTGCAGTACAGTTGTTGTTTGTGTTCAACTTCTTCTACAGCATTTTCAAAGGAAGGAAAGTGACCACCAAAAATCCATGGGAAGCAAATACCCTGGAATGGACCACACCGATCCGTCCGGGTCATGGCAACTGGCCAGGCGAAATTCCGGAAGTACACCGTTGGGCGTACGATTATTCTAAAGATGGAAGAGATTTCATTCCGCAGGATGTACCGGTAGGGGATGATGAGAGCAAACACCATTAAGAAATTAGCTGATTAGCTAATACGCTAATGTGCTGATCAGTGAATATTGAAGTTAATACTATTGAAAGGTTTTTTATAAAGATGGGCTAATTAGCACATTAGCATATTAGCAAATTAGCACATTACCGGATGCAGGAGAACAACACGATAACCAATTCAGCGTCGTTTACGTTGGCAAGCAAAGTAAAGGATTACTTTCTGTTGATAAAATTCACGCTCAGTTTTATGGTGGTGTTCAGTACCGTAGTAAGTTACCTGCTGGCGCCGAATATCAGATTTGACTTACTACAAGTTCTTTTACTTTTTGCAGGTGGCATGCTGGTAACAGGATCCGCCAACGGCATCAACCAGATACTGGAAAAAGATACCGACGCCATGATGAAGCGCACCGCCAAAAGGCCTATCGCCAGCGGCAGGATGAGCGTGACGGAAGGTTGGGTATTTGTTGCGGTAGCAGGCCTGCTGGGAATATACATCATGTATACTTTCAGTGTGGAAGCTGCGCTCGTGAGCCTGTTCAGCCTTGTTTTGTACGGGTTTGTTTATACCCCGTTGAAAAAGATCAATTCCATTGCCGTGCTGGTAGGAGCGATCCCCGGCGGATTGCCTTGCCTCATCGGATGGCTGGCAAGTTTTGGTGAAGGAAATGCCAATGACTGGACGGGTGGATGGATATTGTTCGGGATACAATTCCTCTGGCAGTTTCCGCATTTCTGGGCGATAGCCTGGATTGCACACCAGGATTATTCCACTGCAGGGTTCAAATTGTTGCCCGGCGATAAAGGCCCGACGAAGTTCACCGCATTGCAGACCATCATCTACAGTGCGCTGATGATACCGGTTGGATTTTTACCTTATCTCTATAAAATGAGCGGGGTAGAAAGCATGTGGATCGTTTTGGCCTGCAACCTGTTCATGGTGTATGTGAGCATCAGGTTATTTTTAAAGATGGATATCCCTTCCGCAAGAAGAGTCATGTTCAGTTCTTACTTCTACCTGATGATCGTTTTCCTGAGTTTGTATGCAAACAAAAAACAAAGGGAGACAAGCATGCTGGCGAAGAACAATTATGAATTAAGAATTAAAAATTAAAAATGTAGGAACGTGCCTGTGGCGCGTTCTAACCTAACAATAAAAATACCGGTGGTCGGTTGTCCGAGGCCGGTGGTCTATACAGAATGAATACAGTGATGATAGATAACAGGAAAAACAGGATACACCCGCATAAGTTCACCTTATGGGTAGGTATTGGAAGCATCTTGATGATGTTTGCAGGACTTACCAGCGCCTATATCGTAAAACGAAATATGGCCAACTGGGAATCTTTCGACCTTCCTGCGGCGTTCTGGTACAGCACGGCAGTCATCGCTTTAAGCAGCGTTACGCTGTGGATGGCTTTGAAAGCTTTCCGGGAAAGGGCAATGGGTAAATACCGTTCACTGATGCTGGCGACCTTAATTCTTGGAATCGTATTTGTGGCTTTGCAGGTAGTAGGTTTTTCGGAGCTGGTGCAGCAGGGATTAGCCCTGGGCAGAAAAAGCTCGGTAGATTTTTTATACGTGATCGTAGGATTGCATGGTGCCCACGTAATTGGCGGGGTGATCGTAATGATCGTGATGTCGCTGAAAGCATTCAATACCAAAGTAAGAAGCTACAGCAGCGTTCCGGTAGAACTGATCAGCACCTACTGGCATTTTGTAGGGATATTATGGTTATACCTGTTGGTATTTCTCGTTATGATCAGGTAGGTGAATGTGTCAATGTAGGTACGTGCCTGTGGCGCGTACATAAGAAATGAAATTCGGGTATCGGTGGTCGGTCGTCTGTTGTCAGTCGTCGATTGTCCGTCGTCCAAAAGATAGTTTAAATATAAAAGAGCCCCGGTTGCCGGTCGTCCGGCGTCAGGGGTCTTCTTAACCAGAATTAAAGATTATGTCAACAACAGCAATTCCGGCAGGAACAAAATGGTGGAACGGAGGCAGAAGCCCGTTCAACTCCAGTTATGGAAAGGTAATGATGTGGTACTTTTTGATGAGTGATGCCTTTACATTTGGTGCATTCCTGATCAGTTATGGTACCATCCGTTTCAGTGTGAACGACTGGGCCGATCCGAACCATGTGTTTAATTCTTTCCCTTTTGCAGGCCATGCAAATCTGCCCCTGGCATTTGTGAGCCTTATGACCTTCATCCTCATCTTCAGTTCCGTTACAATGGTATTGGCGGTACACGAAGGGCACAAGATGAATCGCAAAGCGGTAGAGAAATATATGATCATGACCATCATCGGCGGTATAGCTTTCCTTGGCTGCCAGGCATGGGAATGGACGCATTTGCTCACCGGCGAACACGTTACCCTGATGCATGATGGTACTTTGGCTACTTTGGCTACTACTGTAAAATCAAATCCATGGGGTACAGCCGTACCACACGACCAGGTATTGACAGCGTTGCAAAAAACCCCGCATGATCAACTCATTAATATTGTGAATTCACTGAGCCATGGCGGTGGTGCACATCACGATGCTGCTGCAATGTCTCACTCAGAACTGATCAGCACTATCCAGGCTGCGGATATTCATGTAAATACTGTAGGCCGCCCGGCATTTGGTAGCTACTTCTTCGGTATCACCGGTTTCCACGGTTTCCACGTATTCAGTGGTGTGGTGATCAACATCGTAATGTACCTCAAAACAAGAATGGGTCATTTTGACCAGAGAGGCCATTATGAAATGATAGAAAAAGCAGGGCTATACTGGCATTTTGTGGATCTGGTTTGGGTATTCGTATTCCTTTGTTTCTATCTAATCTAACTAAAACAAAACATTCGATCACTTTTTGAAATTATTATATGAGTCAGCATACTATATCTCCGGAAATAACTTTCGCCCCCGATCATAGCGGTGGAACCAGGGCCATCTGGAAAACCTTCATCATTCTTTCCGTTCTTACCGTTATAGAACTGGTGATCGGCTTGGCGATCTACAACATTCACAAAGGAGAGAATCCGAATGCTACGCTGGTACTAGCATTCAAAGGAATGGTTTGTATACTCACATTAGCGAAAGCATATTACATCGTTTCGGTATTCATGCACCTTGGCAGCGAAGTACGCAACTTCATCATGACCATCATCGTACCTTTGGCATTGTTCATCTGGTTCATCATCGCATTCCTTTGGGACGGCGAAAGCTGGAAGAACCTGCGTAATACCAATGGTGGCAGCAGGGAATACAAACCAACAACGGAACAGCATCATACCGTTCCTGCAACAACGGAAGGAAAGAAAGATTAATATTCCTGATAATATTTGTGAGCCATCGTGAAAGCGGTGGCTTTTTTATTTGACGGCATGGTGGTAAAAACACCCACACCGTACCTACGGCATGGTGTGGGATAAAAATACACATGTAATACAAGTAACCCGACCAGGGAAACATTTATCCATGAATACATATTTTTTCAGAATTAATCGCAGCATCCGCTTCAATGTATACCGTAAACACCGACCTTTGCACCGTTAAATATTTCACCCTTCACAGGCGCCACCAATTGATATTTTAAGATGAAGAAGACTGCGTTTCTCGCCCTGCTGCTGGCCATATTATTGCCGCTCTGCGGATATTATATCGTAAAATTCTACAGCAAAGATGCTGTGCATATCCCCAAACATTATTTTCCCGATAGCATCACGGCGGTAGAAAAAGGGGGTAAAACAACTTATGACACCGTCTGGCATAAAATAAAAAGCATACCCTTCACCAATCAGCTGGGCCAGCAGGTTTCGCTCGACGATCTCAAAGGAAAGATCATCGTACTCGATTTCTTTTTCACCCGCTGCCCCAGCATTTGCCCCGGCCTTGCCCGCAATATGAAGAAGCTGCAGGATTCTTTCATCAAGAACGACAGTATCGTACAATTCCTTTCCATCAGCGTTGATCCCGAAAATGACAGCGTGCCGCAACTCCGCAAATTTGCCGACAGGTACAATGCCAATCACGACACCTGGTGGTTTGTTACCGGAAACAAACAACAGATCTACGACTTCGGCAACAAAGAGATCAAAGCGAATATTTTTGACCCCGGTGTAGACACAGCATTCATCCATACGGAAAACTTTTTCCTGATCGATACCAATCGTGTACTTCGTGGTTTTTACAATGGCTTCGACACCCTCCAGTTATCGCAGCTTGCCCGCGACATTCCTACATTGATGCTCGAAAGGGATAAAAAAACTCCATCGATCTTACGAAGTTTCATTCCGATATTACCACTTATTTTCATCGGCATCGGTATGGTAGTGGTGCTGATAGTTATCTTAAAACGCAAACCAGCGAACAAATTTTCATAACATGTTACAACCTGCTTTAAAAAAGAACGACCGCAAAGCGAATATTTTTATCATCACAGTTTCGGTGATCGTGTTTACTGCTGTGATCGCATTATCCAGGATAAAACTGGATGTAAACCTTCCATTCGATCCGCATCTTTTCGCTTTGGCCAACGCGACGATCAATTCTTTCGTTTCAGTTTTTTTACTAGCCGCTCTTTGGGCCGTACGCAAAAGAAATTATGTGCTGCACAAAAAACTGATGCTTGTTGCAATCGTGCTTTCCGTACTATTTCTCGTTTGTTATATCGCACATCATCTTTTTACTCATCCTACTTCTTTTGGAGATATCGATCACGATGGCGTATTAAGCGATGCGGAAACGGCACAGGTTGGAGTGGTTAAAACCATCTATTATATCTTACTCTTTACGCATATTCCACTCGCAGGGATCATTTTGCCGTTCATTCTCTTTACTGCTTACCGGGCATTAACGGGAGAATATACACGCCATAAAAAACTTGCACGTTACACCTGGCCGATATGGTTTTATGTAGCTGTTAGTGGTGTTGTTGTATATTTGATGATACAACCTTACTATTAAACCGCACTCATGGCAGAGATACAGCTTTCCACCATAAAAAAATTAAGCCTCATACATAAGGTGATGTTTTTTACACAGATCGTTTTTGCCGGCATATGCTTTTATCTCTCTTACAGCGGCACCGTGCCGCCAACCCTTGATAAGGAAACGGAAAAGATCCTGCAGGTAGTGGCACTCGTTTTTAGTGCCGCGGGTTTTTTCGGCGGGACATTCCTGATGAAGAAAAAAATATTGGAAGCCAGGGCGATGAATGGAACTGTTCAGCAAAAATTTGACCTGTTCAAAAGCTTCGCCATACTACAGTGGGCCATGCTTGAAGGGCCGACACTATTGTGTATCATCGTTTTTTTATTGAGTGGTAATTATGCCGTGCTGGTTCTGGCAGGAGTGTTGATCACTTGTTTTGGAATGCTGGCGCCAACAAGATCCAAAGTCGCCTTCCAGCTCAGCCTCAGTGATGTGGAAGCGGCAGAATTATGATCAGGCTTTCTCTACCGCAATTTTACTTTTGCTTAAATAACTGATGCGCACCATCACTTTGTCTCCTGGTTTGGCATCAGGCAGTTCTTCCGGTTTCATCTTTGCCTGGATCTTATCAGCGATCACATTGAGATATACGCCATGCGGCGAAACCTTGGCCACTTCAGCTTCTACGGGCTCCTTACTCTTCGATAATTTTACTGCGGTATTGAACTCAGGGATATAAGCATTATTGAAAAGAGAAGCTGTTATCTTTTCTTTTTTCTCGATATTTTCCAGAGCAAAAGTCACCTGCTCATTGAGGTCTTTTTCGGTCGGAGGCAATTGCCATTGCGAATAAGGAACAGGAAAAAACAGGTAACTATCAATTTCCTTTACAAAATATTTATCATCGACCATCTTGAGGTAACCGATGAATTTATTGACAGTGCGGCTCTTATCGATCAATACATCCAAAGCCGTATTGTATTTATATTCCATTTCCGTAGCGATCATCCTGTCGCCACGGTCGCTTAGTTTTATTTTAAAATTCACCACATCACCCACCAGGAAATGATGTTTCTTTTTGATCAGCCCTTTCTCTTTCAGCTTCTGTTGTTGCTTATCATCGATGCTCCCGTTCACGTTCTTTTTTTTGCCCGCATTCATATATTCGATGATGGCATATTTCTTCTCGTGGTTGATGAAAGAGATCTTTCCCTGCTGTATGGTTTCGCTCATAATAATTGTGTTGATCTATAAAGCTAATTCAATTGTCGGGTCCCAGAATATCTTTTTGAAATCCTGTACCGTATCGTCTTTTACTTTTACCCCGTCTTTTTTCAAAAGATCTTCCATCGACGTCCCGGTAAAATGATGTTTTCCGCTCAGCATCCCGTTGCGGTTGACTACCCGCTGTGCCGGCACTTTTGGTTTTGCAGAGCCGGCTGCATTCATTGCCCAGCCTACCATCCTGGCACTCAGCCTTGTGCCGATATAACTCGCGATAGCCCCATATGAGGTCACCCTTCCCTTCGGTATTTTGCGCACAACTTCATAGACATCGTCGAAAAACGTAAACTCTTTTGTCGCCTTAGCAACAGGTAGTTTTTCTTTTTCAGGAATGATTTTCTTCGCCTTTGCCATCACTTTTTTTATTTAAAAGTTGTGTGCGTTTTGGTTCCGGCACGTTGCTATATTCATAAGGACAATGCAGGCACCCGTTGCCGCAGCAAAATCCTTTTTTGAGGTGAAACTTTTCCGTCAGCACAATGTACCCATCGCTGTTGTAATAAAAGTCTTCCCCTTCTACCAGGTTGCTCATGATTGCTGTTCCTGGTTTTCGGTCAGTTTCAATTCTTCCTGCAGTTCATCATCCAGCATCGGGATGTTGGCGGGCAACGCAAAGTTGAGGTAATAGATCCTGCTGCTGCGTGCAATGTCCAACCCTTCGTAATGCGTGCGGATAGCCAGTTCGGGCATCGTGCTTTCGTGATACACATCTTCGCAGCTATCGATGAACGTAAGCTGGTACATTTCTATCACCCGTTTGGTGAACTCGAATAAAGCCGGGGAATCTGTCTTGAGATGTATGCTGCCGCCGGGTTTCAGCACTTTATTATACAACCGTAAAAACCTGGGATGCGTCAGTCTTTTTTTTGCTTTAGAAGTCCGCAATTGCGGATCGGGGAATGTGATCCATATTTCATCTACTTCGCCTTCGGCAAAATATTCGGGGAGCATTTCAATCTGTGTACGGAGAAAAGCGGCATTTTCCAGTTTATTATCCAGTGCTTTTTTGGCGCCGAGGTACATCCTGTTTCCTTTGATATCTACCCCGATCAGGTTTTTTTCGGGGTGCATTGCTGCAAGCCCCACGGTATATTCTCCGCGGCCGCAGGCCAGCTCAAGCGTGATCGGCTGATGATTTTTAAAATGATCCGCCCATTTACCCTGCATATCCTTTGGATATTCGAGTACATTTTCAAACTCCCTTATCTGGGCAAAACGAAGTAATTTTTTTTGTGCCATGAAGCACAAAGATAAAAAAGATTAGAGAGAGATGTAAGCGGGAAATTGATCACAGATTTCAAAGGGATAAAGGCGATTACACAGATTTTATTTTCACTGCGTGAAAACAAATATGCAGAAAAGGCCTGCGTCTGATAACATTGCTGAAATTCTGTGAGACTGCATTTAATTTTTGCGAAGCAAAGAATCTGTGTAATCCCCTCATCCCTTTAAAATCTGTGATATCTTATTTTGCTTTTACCTGCCAGATGGTTTTAGCCGCATCATCTGTTACTAGTATTGATCCGTCCGGCAATTCAGCTATACAAACAGGCCGGCCATATACTTCCTTTTTTTCTTCATCGGCGATAAACCCAGTCAGGAAATCTTCGGGGGCACCCGACGGTTTGCCATTGGCAAATGGCACGAACATCACTTTGTAACCTGATAACACCGAACGGTTCCAGGAGCCGTGTTGCCCGATGAACATTCCGTTGCGGTATTTTTCAGGGAATGCCTTGCCGCGGTAAAAGGCCAGCCCGAGTGAAGCCGTGTGAGCACCCAGCGGTACATCCGGCACGATCGCCCTTTTCACCAGGTCTTCCCCTTTACCTTTCTGCCTTGGATCCACATGCTGGCCAAAGTACGAATAGGGCCATCCATAAAACCCACCTTCCTGCACGCTGGTAGCATAATCTGGCACCAGGTCGTCGCCCAGCTCATCGCGTTCGTTTACCGCTGTCCATAATGTTTTGGTGCCCGGCGCCCAATCCATTCCAACGGGATTGCGCAAGCCGCTGGCGTATATTTTTTCGCCCGAACCATCAGGATTTATTTCCAGGATATTCGCCCTGCGGATCTCATTTTCCATTCCATGCTCCGCCACATTACTTCCCGATCCTACGGAAATATAGATCTTCGTTTTTTCCGGGTTGGAAATGATGTTCCTCGTCCAGTGATTGTTATAGCCCCCACCTGGCAGATCCAATATCTTTTTTCCTTCGGAAACGATGGCGGTATCTTTTGGGTTGTAGGCAAAGCGGATCAATTCGTCTGTATTGGCCACATAGAAATAATTATTCATTACCAGCATACCGATCGGTTGGTTTAGCCCCGCGATGTAGGAATATTTGCTTTCGTACGTACCATTTTTATCCTTATCCCTGAATAGGGTTATGCGGTTGGCACTGCCAAAATTCTGCGCTTTCGATTTGAAGAACGCCTCTTTCTCATCGTCCTGTTTTTTCTTTTTTCGCTTGGTCCCTGCTTCCGCAACGAAGATGTCGCCGTTTGGCGCAACATATATCCAGCGGGGATTTTCGAGGCCGGCGGCAAATTTTGTCACTTCAAAACCTTGTGGTGCAACCGGTTTCTGATCGCCTTTCCAGCCAATTGTTTTTACAAATACCTGCACCGATGGGGTAGCATAAGGTGGAGGAAGTGTTACGCTGTCCTTAGAGGTTTGCGCCAGGGATGCAAAGGGAAGGGTAGCAGCCATTACCAGGCCGGCTATTTTGCCACATGAAAAAAATGTACTCATGAATTTATTTTAGAATGTTGAAGGTAAATTTTAATGGGTTTATCACAAAGGGCACGCCATGATTTGATTGAAATGCATGAACGCCCCCTTTCCAGCTTTGATTTTAAAGAACAAACAATTATTATTACCTTATTTTAATACCATCTGCTGCAAAACAGCGTCTTATTTTTGACCCTTTTTTATTTCTTCAACCAAACAACTATATTATGGAAACAAAATCTTCCACAAAGTACATTGCTGAATTTATCGGTACATTTTGCCTGGTATTATTTGGCTGCGGAGCGGCTGTTATCGCCGGGGCTTCGGCAGACGGTATTGCCCCTTCCGGGATCGGCTTATTAGGTATTTCACTCGCATTTGGGTTAAGCGTGGTGGTAATGGCATATACGATAGGCCCGATATCGGGTTGCCACATAAACCCCGCCATATCCATTGCAATGCTGGCGGCAGGGCAACTGAGCCTTAAAGATACTGTAGCGTATGTGATAGCACAGTGCCTGGGCGCCATTGCCGCATCGGCGATGCTTTATCTTATACTTAGCGGAAAGCCGGGCTTTAGCTTAAATGAATATGCCCTGGGGGCAAATGGCTGGGGCGAACAATACCTGGGCAGGTACACTACTATATCCGCTTTTACCGGTGAAGCTGTATTTACCTTTTTGTTCCTTATAGTAATATTCGGCACCACTGCCAAACGGGCCAACCCCAGCCTGGCAGGGTTGGCAATCGGCTTTTCGCTGGTGCTGATCCACCTGGTGCTGATACCCATCACCGGTACTTCTGTAAATCCTGCCCGAAGCCTCGGGCCGGCATTATTTTCGGGTGGACTAGCATTAAAACAACTCTGGCTTTTTATCGTTGCCCCGGTGGCCGGTGGGCTGGTTGCTGCCATCTTCTGGAAAACAGTGATGAGCAGCGACGATGTTATAACAAAGAAAACGGTAGATGTACACGAGGATATATCGATCAACCGGTTGTAATGCAGATCATGATCAATAAAAAGATAGCCGGGCTCACGTACCGGCTATCTTTATTGATATTACATCAGCCGGGTGATTGACGCATAATGACCATGCCATACATTCAGCAGGCGGATCGTAAACAAACCCATCATCACTTTTAATGATGTTACTATTTTAAAGACGATCCAGAAAGAACTGGATATACGAAACGGCAGGGCATTGGCATGTTCCTTACCAAAAAGATCATCAATGCCGCGGGTGGGCAGATAGCGGTAGAGTCTGTTCCTGGAAAGGGAAGTAAATTTGTGGTTACATTTCCCTCCTGATCAAACGGGAGTTTGTTCCAGTTCTAACTTAAGTACAAACGTGGTTCCTTTCCCGATCTTTGAGATCAATTCGGAGGTAGCTTTGATCAGCTTCACACGTTCGGCTATATTGTTCAGGCCAATTCCTTTAGAAGTCTGGGAAACATCAAACCCCTTTCCATTATCGGTGATGATCATCAGGAGTAGATTTTCATTACGGGCAAAAGAGACAATGATAGTGGAAGCCTCGGCGTGTTTCACGATGTTATTGAACTGTTCCTGCACTATCCTGTAAAGATGTAACTTGACATTATTACTGATCAGGTCTTCAATGGCCGGGTCCAGCTGAAGTGTAATTAATAAAGGCTGTACTTCCATCAGGTCGGAAGCGAGATTTTTGATAGAGCCCAGTAATCCAAAAACATTTACCACATCGGTAGTGAGGGTTTTCGTTAAATTTCTTATTTCTTCAATAGCAGTGAGCGTATACTCCGAGGAGCGGTTAAGATATAGTTTGCTGTTCTTTCCCCCTTTTTTTGCCATTTCGAGATATAGTTTGGAGGCACCCAACAGCTGATTGACATTATCATGCAATTCTTTGCCAATTTCAGACCGCTCCGCAGTCCGGGCTTCTTCCAGTGCAGCTAACATGTCGTTTTCTCTTGAGGCAATTTCCAGCGACAGTTTTTTTTCTTTGTTTTTATTTTTATCGGCATCCTGGATAGATCCAATGATGCGATAAGCTTTTCCGTCAGGATGACGTAGTAAGATCGAATTCCCCAGCATAGCCATCACCGAATTGTCCGATTTCACATAACGGAAATTATATTTCCATTCATGCTTCCTGCTTCTCAATAATTTTTTATAATCAACCATTAGCGGCTCCAGGTCATCAGGATGTATATGGCTCATCCATTCGGCGCCGGAAAGTGTATTTTTGAAAACCTTGTACCCGAGACTTTTTTCAAATGCATCGCTTACTACTACTATGTTGGAAAGCAGGTCCACATCATAGAAAATATCAGAAGATGAATTGAAGATCAGTTTAAAATTAGCTTCGTATGGATTTTGGAGGGTTTGGTTATTCCTTACTTCTATATCCAGCTGTTCTTCCAGTTCTTTTTGACGCGAAAGATCCTGCACGGCACCGATCATCCGGTAAGCCCTACCGTTGGGAGTACGAAGGATGCTTGCCCTCGCATATACTTTGGCGATCGACTTATCAGACCGGATGATGCGGTAAGCATGTTTCCATTGTGTTGCCCTTGATTTGATCGTATTGGCAAGTTCTTTAGTGATGGCATCTTTATCATCCGGGTGAATATAGTTCACCCAATCCTTTGTCATATCCCCCTTATTTTTTTTAATGGAATATCCAAACAGTTCTTTAAATCCTTCGCCGATGAACAATTCGTTATTTTCCAGGTTCCATTCCCAGATCACATCAAACGATAGCCTGGTAGTTAAAGCGAATTTATCCTGTCCTTCTTTATGGAGGATAGCAAGGTCATGTAAATTTTTTTCCAGATCGGTAACCTTGCTTACATCCTGTGTGGCTCCTACAAGGCGTGTAGCTACCCCGTTCTCATCCCTGATGATACAAGCTCTTGAAGTGGTAGATGCCATCACACCATCTTTACGGCGGATAGAAAAAGAATCTTCCCAGGATTTTTTTCTTGATGAAAGATGTTTTTTGATCTTGCTTTTAAAATTATCGCGTTCAGCCGGCAGGATATAATCATGAACAGTGTGATAATCGATGATATCATTTTGGATTTTATACCCGAAAATATCTTCTACGCTTTTACCTACGTAAATTTTACCGGTTGCGATATCCCAATCCCACATTACATCGTAAGAAGTCTCGGCAAAATATTTCAGCCATTGGCTCGATTCTTCCAATACCAGATCAGCTTTTGCCTGTGCTATAAGGATATTATTGTCAACGATCTTCTCATTTTTATCATCGATCTTTTTTTGTGTGGCAATGACCGGGCGCATATCTGTGATAGCGGTGATGGAAGTCTCGACACCGTACTCATCTTTAAAAATTGCAGAGCTGATCTCACAGGGAAGCAATTCGCCGTTTTTTAAGATCGCATTTACCCTGGCAACAGCCTGGCCATTCGCTTTCCTTTTCAGGAGCATTTTTTTAAAATTGCTCTCGGCAACTGCGAAAATACCGGATCGGTCCGTGCGCAATATTTCTTTTTGAGAATAGCCTAATAGCCGGCAGGCTGCAAGGTTTGCCAAGATCAGCTTACCCGTTTTCACTTCAAAAATAATGTTTGCCTGCGCACTATTTTCGAAAGCCTGTTCGCGTAAAGTATCAGCTGTATCTGATAAACGGGAAGCGCTTTTTCTTGCTTTTTTTTGACGCAGGTCGGTTGGGCTTTTTAAGGGCATAAGTATATTGTTAAGTGTAATATAAGCCTATTATGGCGTATATTACACTAATTTGCCCTGTTTTGCTCGCTGCAAAGTGGAGTTATATATGGCATTGAAAGATAAGAGTTTAGTTTAATTAAATAAATACCGGTTTCGCGAGAGGGATATCGGCTTACCATCTCTGGCACCTTTGTGCCTCTGTGGTTCCAAATAAAAAAACCCGCTTCTTTCGGAACGGGCAATTTTAAAGCGCTGTAGGGGAAGGGATCGAATCCCGCATGTGCGGGACAGTTAGCTAAAATACTATCGAAAAATTCATCTTATTGATTCTCTTCTCTGTGCACCTTTGTGTCTTTGCGCCTTTGTGGTTCCAAACAAAAAACCCGCTCCTTTCGGAACGGGCAATTTTAAAGCGCTGTAGGGGAAGGGTCGAATCCCGCATGTGCGGGACAGTTAGCTAAAACAATATCGAAAAATTCATCTTATTGATTCTCTTCTCTGTGCACCTTTGTGTCTTTGCGCCTTTGTGGTTCCAAACAAAAAACCCGCTCCTTTCGGAACGGGCAATTTTAAA
>Ga0247813_10001536_pt1 | contig 17356 bp, 11 predicted proteins | sample UWRJL169409C1_FD_180719 | JGI IMG/M metagenome (GOLD analysis project Ga0247813, IMG submission 180719) | Plant litter microbial communities from Arlington Agricultural Research Station in Wisconsin, United States - UWRJ-L169-409C-1 | ecosystem: Environmental > Terrestrial > Plant litter >... | reverse complement strand
CAAAAAAGCATTAGAAGAACTTCTGAAAAAATAACAACTAAAAAAAGACACAGCCCTAGAGCGGTAATCTTTATCTTACCAACTCCGATAATTCTGGTTTTAAGCCAAAATTATTGGAGTTTTTTTGTTTTAAAAGTGTTTTTCTGATTCCATATTTGGTATAAAAAAACTATTTTAGCGCTGCCCAAAAAAAGATAATTTCAAACCCAAATCAACCTGATTTACACCTTTTAAAGCTGTAAATACTATTTATTTAACCTATGAAAAAATTAAAGACGCAACTTTTAGTATCATTACTATGCCTGTTTATTCCAATCATTGGTAATTCTCAAACAGCTGCCAAAACAGTTCCAATGCCCACTCAGCAAAATAAAATCATAATTGATAAAATTGTTGAAGCAGCACATTACAAAAATTACGTGGTAGATTTTTGCTTAGAAACCATAAACGAAGCTGCACTTAAAGAAAAATGGAACGACCAGAAAACTGTCGAAATAACCGAAACCATCAATTACAAAAATTTCAGGGACGCCGTTTATAATATGTTCGCGTTTTACAACGAAATAGAATTAGAAACACTCTTAAAAACATACAAACAGGATACTGCTTATCAAGCTTCAAACGTTATGATTGCCAATGATGCTCTTGGTTATAACCTGGAAATATTTGCCAATGATATTGTTAGGGGAAAGTATAAGTAAAGGAAGGTTCTGAGATACTAAGCTACTAAGGTTCTAAGGTTTTTTTATATATCGAAATCTTTGTCAAAGTTTTAAACCTTGACAAAGATCTTTACAGTCAAACTATTTACATAAAGCTTTGCGTTCGTTATGACATAGCCACAAAAGGTTAAAAAACTTTGCGAATCTTTGCGTAAAAACTTTGCGCGCTTTGCGGTAAAACCACACAAGCAAAAACACACAAGCCAAGAACCTGAAACAAAAACTACTCTTTCACTGGTTTAAAAACCAATTTCGTCGACGTTTTTATAATCTCCTCTTTATTCAGTTTCATTTTTCTGAATTTACCCGCATTGTACATTTCAGCCTGATCTCCATAATGTTTACTGAAAGGATTTCCGGATTGTCCTGTTGGTAAGATACTCCAGCTATTTTCTATATCTGAAAAATCGACTACTCTCCTGGTTGATGGCCCGCCTTTTACATAATACTTTCCTTCTTTATTAAATCCAAAGAATTGATTGTTTATTACTTCGTTTGATCCCGGAGCTGCAAAAGGCCCTACATCAAAAAGTTTACGCAAAGCAGCTATTTTTCCCAGCGGATGTTCGTGTTCTACCGTATGTACTTTTCCCCAATTCCAGTCGGCTACCTGATCACCTAATTGTTCCTGAAGTTCTTTTACAGATTGATGAAATGCTTTTGAAACAATTTCAGTTCTGGTCTCTTTTACATTTTTGGTTTTGATATTATCCCACCAAACCGAATTTTCATTTTCAATTTGTCGGGCAATAATTTGTTTTCCTAAACTCGTTCCTAAAAACAGGTTGAAACTATCCTCACCCATTTCATCTTCAAAAGTATTCTTTAAATATAAATAAATCCATTTGTTGTAAATGGTCGATCCAACATCTTCCAAGTTATTTGTTCCTTTCCACGATTGTAAAGACTTAATCACCTCTTTTTCTTTAGGCGAAATCGAAGCAATATCTACATTCGAAATTAAACTCTGAACTACTCCCGGAGCAATTGGAGAAGTATTATCAAAAATCATTTTACTTATCGTTTCTTTATCCCAATCTGATTTTGCATCCATAAGACCTGCAATTCTTTTCGCGCGATCTTCAGGCAAATAATAGCCCGGATACAAAAAACCATCAATGGCTTCCGGCTGATTATTGGCCGAATATACATAGCCCCATTTTGGATTTTCGGCTGATGGGTTTTTAGAAAAATCCAGATATTCTTTGATATCATCTTTTCCACTTGCACCATCTAAAATAAAAAATGAATTTACCCCTTTATCATGTTTATATAATGTTCCCGTTGCCCACCACGCTACATTTCCTTTGGCATCTCCGTACATTACATTCAGTCCAGGAGCTGCAACCAACTGAACTGCTTTTCTAAAATCGTCTTTATTTTTTGCATGCGAAAGTCCGTAAACCGCATCCAGAATTTGTATTGGCTGTTGCGTATAAATCCATGACATGGCAATAGGATTTTTTCGATCTAAACGCTCCAGTAAATCATTCATAATTGGTCCGTGTCGACTTGATTTCACCGTAAGAACCACATCCGAAGTATCTTTTACTTTTATCGTTTTTTTTCTGGTTTCATAAGTTGCAAAACCCGTTGGAGTTTGATATTGGTTAGCATCTCCTGTTTTATTCTTTTCCTGATAAAAATCGATATCATCATTTTCGAACATGGTTAATCCGTAGGCGTACTCCCGATTGTGAGCTAATAAAGGATATGGAGTTCCGGCCAGATAACAACCGTATAATTCAAATTCGGGAGTTATTAAATGCGCTTCGTACCAGGTTGCCGGCTGCGAAAAACCAATGTGCGGATCATTGGCAAAAATCACCTTTCCGCTTTTGGTTTTCGTTGGTCCTGCTACCCAGCTATTGCTTCCCACAAAAGGCGGAATTGGAGAATTATCCAACAAAGCGGCTACAGATTTTGCAATCGTAGTATATTCTTCAATATTTTCTTTAGAACTTTTAATTTGCGTCGTATTAAATTCTCCTTCAATACCTAAATCTTTCAAATATTCTGCCCCGTATTTATTGCGGATATCAGTTAACAAAGGATCCGTTTTTTGAGCCATAGCAAAACTAAAAGACATATACCCAAAAATATTATAAACGTCTTTTATTGTGAATTTTTCTTTTTTAACGCCTACAAGAGTAAATTCAATTGGCGTTGTACCTTCCTCTAAATACTGATTAATTCCATCTAAATAAGCCAATGTCATTTTATAACTCTGACTGTTTTTATCTAATTTGGCAATGGCTTTCGCCGAAGCTTCTTCGATACCAATTCCGGAGAAAAATTTATCATTTTTAAGCGCCACAGATCCAAAGATTTCTGACAATCTTCCGGGAGCAATTCTTCGAAGCAATTCCATTTGCCATAATCTTTCCTGCGCATGAACATAACCTAAAGCGGTCATGGCATCTTTTTCAGAACTGGCATAAATATGAGGAATTCCAAAATCATCAAAATAAACCGTGGTTTCCTTGTCAAGGTTTTTCAATTGAATCTGACCTTCGTATTTAGGTTTCAAATGAAAGATATAGGCACACAAACCTATTCCTAAAACCACTATTATGACTAATAAAACCAACAGGATTTTTTTAATTCTTCTCATATTTCAAAAAAGTATAGGATAAAATGATTTGGTAATGATGTAACTTTAAGATCTAATCGTGTAAAAAACATCACTTATAAAAGTCTAAATTTATGTATTTAAAATCAATACTATAAATGTCAATCTATAAAAAAATAGCGATCGGAGTAATTTCTTTGTTTCTTTTTGTGATTTTAGCCAATATTGGTCTTAATTACTGGATAAAAAAACAATTGCCCATAATTGTAAACGATAAAAACAAAACTGCCTACAATATTCATTACGAAAAAATTGAAGTATCGCTTTTCTCAAGAAATATTAATGCCACGACATTATTAATAAGCCCCAAAAACCAGCCAAAAGACAGTAAAAACGGGCTTTTCTCTAAAATAGAATCCATAACGATTAAGCATTTTAATATTTGGGATCTCGCCTTTAATGATCTTATTCAGGCAGAAAGCATTATTATCAATAAACCTCGTGTTATTTTATACAAAAAAGGCGAAAAACTTCTGAATAATAGTAAAAGCATCAAAAACGAAATTATTGAACCTTTTCGAAAAATTGTTGCAGTATCTAATATTTATCTCAATGACGGATCAGTTGATGTGGTTTCATTAGACACTGATAAACCCATTCTTAGCGTTAAAAAAATTATCTTAAAATTAGAAGGCATTTTACTTACAGACGCCACTCTAAAAGAAAAAATCCCGATGCGTTTTGAAAAATATGTTTTGGTCTGTGATAGTTTATATTACAAACCAAGCGCTTTTTATGCCATGAATATTGGCCAGATAAGTACCGAGAAAAATTTCTTAAAGATCAAGAAATTCTCTTATTTACCAGAATTTAACCGAAAAGATTTTGTAAAAAGATTAGATAAGGAAAAAGACATTTACACTATAAAATTAGATTCTGCTCACATTGAAAAAATGGATTGGGGATTTAAAAACGAAAAATTTTTCTTTAAAGCAAGTTCACTAATTGCCAATCATGTTGATGCCAATATTTATCGCAATAAAATCCCGAAGGATGATTTGAGCAAAAAATATTTGTACAATCACTTATTGCGAAAAATCAAGTTTCCGCTTCAAATTGATACTATACAAATTCTAAAATCGAAACTGGTTTATGAGGAAGAAATTGATTTCTCAAAAGGTCCCGGAATTTTGAATTTCGATCGTTTTAACATGCAGGTTACGAATTTAAAAAGCGGATTTGGTTATAAAAAAATGGCCGATGTAAAAATCAAAGTCAATTGTTTGTTTATGAAAAATTCTCCGCTGGATGTCAATTGGAGTTTTAATGTGCTGGATTTAAATGACAGTTTTCATATTCAGGGAACGATCGCTAATTTTAATGTCGTGGCGATGGAGCGATTTACAAAACCTTATATCAATACTACATTTACAGGAAAGTTTAATAAATACCATTTTAATTTTTATGGAAATGATGCTACTGCAAAAGGAAATGCAACCCTTGATTATGAAGATTTAAAAGTTAAATTATTTAAAAAGAAAGATCGCGAAAAAGAAGCCAAACTTAAAACTGCTGTCGCTAATTTATTGCTAAAAAATGATTCGGACGATAAAACCAAAAAGGCAAATGTTGAACTTGACCGGATTCAGGAAAAGTCATTTTATAATTTTCTCTGGCGAAGTATAGCCGAATCTTTAAAGAAGATTTTGATTTAAAACTTTTAGCACTACTTTTTAGCCACGAATTTCACGAATTAGCACGAATTACTTTTAAATCAGTGCGTTAAAAATTAGTACAAATTCGTGAAATTCTTGGCAACTTTTTTATCTACCGTATAACTTTAACCATTTTAAAACCTGACAATTATCAGTTTTTTTAAGGATAAATTTTCCAACATTTGCTTTTATTTTAATATAAAAACAAATGACAAAAAATCCCCTACACACTTTTCATATTCCGGTAATGGGACTTGCTTATACGATCGACAGTCCGATTCGAGTGGCACAATATGGTATTTCGTCTGTAGTTTCTATAGCCGATGATGAATTAATTGAAAAGATGCGTAATTTTTATAGCACTAAATTCAATTTCCCATACGAAGAAATTAGCCAGAAATTTCACGATTACAGAGCCGAAAGAATTACATCTTATCTTAATTTGGTAGATAAAATCGTAAAAGACAAATTCGAGAATTTTAAAAACGAATTGATAGAAAGCAAAACTGCTGTTGAAAATTACATTGCAATGCTACCCAACACTTCGGATATCAAAAAAGGTTTTCAAAATCTGCTTGATGACGGAATTTCTTTTAAAGAAAATATTCAAAATTATATCGAATCACATCTATCTCCCGGAGAAATTGATGTAAATATCATGACAAAGCTCGATAAAGATAATTTCGAAAAAAACGAACAGCTTCCTATTGAATTTAATGATGCTCACGCTGCTTTGAGAGGTTTTGCAAAAAGCAATTTGGAGTCTTCAGTCGTTCTTTCTGCCGGAATGAATCCAAGATTGTTTAGTTATTTTGAGAATTTTACAGATTTTTTTCCCAATTTAAATAATGAGCTTAAAAAGAAAATTATTCTAAAAGTAAGTGATTTTAGATCTGCCATGATTCAGGGTAATTTTTTAGCTAAAAAAGGACTTTGGGTTTCTGAGTACAGAATCGAATCCGGATTGAATTGCGGCGGACACGCTTTTGCTACAGATGGCCTTTTATTAGGACCAATATTAGAAGAATTCAAACAAAAAAAGGATCAGCTTGTTCAATCTGCACATGAGTTGATGACAAAAGTATTACAGCAAAAACAAATTTACGCACCAGAAAATCCTTTACCACTTAAAATTACGGTTCAGGGCGGCGTAGGAACTGCTGAAGAACATGAATTTTTATTAGAAAACTACAAAGTAGATTCTGTTGGATGGGGATCTCCGTTTTTATTAGTTCCTGAAGCTACTTCTGTAGATAAAGCAACCCGCGAATTATTAATAAACGCAAAAGAAAACGATTTGTATTTAAGTCATATTTCGCCTTTAGGAGTTCCGTTCAATACTGTGAGAGGAACTACAAATGAGATTTTAAAACAAAAACGAATCGATCAGAATAAAGCCGGAAGTTCCTGCCCAAAGAAATTCCTTGCTTTAAGTAAAGAATACGATCCACATGGAATTTGCACTGCTTCGAAAAAATTTCAGGATCATAAACTGGAAGAATTAGAAAACCTCAAAAATACCATGTCATCTCAGGCTTTTGAAAAAGCAAAATTTGCCATTACTGAGAAATCTTGTTTATGTGTGGGTTTGGCAAATGCATCATATTTAGAGAATGATATTAAAATAAAAGGTCAGGCACAAGGAGTAGTAATCTGCCCAGGGCCCAATATGGCCTATTTTGACAAAGAAGTTTCTTTATCTGATATGGTGGGTCATATTTACGGAAACAAGTCGGTATTAACAACCAATAACCGTCCGAATTTATTTGTGAAAGAATTAAAAATGTATGTCGATTATTTTAGAAATGAAATCGAAAATATTTCGGGAGAAATCACAAATGCTCAATTTAAAAAGTGGAATACTTTTAAAACAAATATTCTGGAAGGGATCGAATATTACAATACGTTACTTTCTCCTGCTTTATACTTTAAACAGGATTTAAATAAAATTAAAAAAGATTTCGATTTTTATAAATCTGAATTATCTAACATCAAAATACCAACTTTAGAATTAGCTTAAAACTCAAAAACCCCGATTTAAATTTAAATCGGGGTTTTTACTTTTATATAGAAATTGTTCTACTCTTTTTTCTTTTTGCTATCAATAACAGCACCAGTTCCGGTTCCTAAAGCAGCTCCGGCTAAACCACCAATGATGGCACCTTCACCTTTTTTCTTACTTACAATAGCACCTGTTGCAGCACCAACTCCAGCACCAATTACAGCACCTTTAGCAGTAGCACTCCATCCTTTCTTTTTGGTTGTTGTAGTTGTAGTTCCATTTGCTTGTTGATGTACTACTACAACTTTTTGAGATTCTACTTTTTGTTGTTCTACCTTTTGCTGCTCTTTAAGGGTTGCCATTTCTGTTTTCATCGAATCAATAACTCTTTGTTTATTAATTTCAACTTTCATTGAATCAATACTAGCCTGTTTGGCTTTATTGATATCTTCTTTTCCCTGATTCTGACACGAAACGATTGTTAAAGCGACGAATAAAATATATAAGGCTTTCATAATTGTAGTTTTTAAATTATTACACTACAAATTAAAGAAAATTTGTTTTACTGAAGTTACATGATTCAGATTAATGATTATATAATTTCAAGATTGCATTTAAAAATAGACACGGATGAAACGGATTGCTAAAACAAAACGCGGATTTAAACGGATTTTTTTTTATCGACTGGATGTTTGTTTCACGCAGATTTAAAAAGATTTAAGCAGATTGTTTTTTAAGTTACTGACTAAAAATAATCACGCAATCCCGATAGTTATCGGGAGCCAAGTCGCACAATTTTTCTCATTTTATGTCATTTCGACGAAGGAGAAATCTTTGCGAGAAGCTCGACAAAGATTTGATTCTCGTTGCAGAGTTACTTGCGAAGATTTCTCCTTCGTCGAAATGACAAACAGTACGATAAGCACTATTTTTATTAAAAACTTTGCGCCTTGGCTCCCGATAACTATCGGGATTGCGAGATTATAAACTTTTTCCTAAAATTCCTTTTTTCAGGATTTGTCCAAAGTCATACATATCTTCATAAGAGCAATACAAAGGAACTGGCGCCAGACGAATTACATTAGGTTCACGCCAATCTGTAATGACACCGTTTTTCATTAAATAATCGAATAAACTTCTTCCTTCTCCGTGTAAAAAAACAGACAATTGCGATGCTCTTTCTTCAGGGTTCGAAGGCGTGATGATTTCGAAATTTCCTTTTACTTCTTTATCAATTTCATGCAAAATAAATTCTAAGTAAGAAGTGATGTGATCTCTCTTTTTAATCAAAGCATCCATTCCAACCTCAGCAAACATTTCTACAGAGGCTAAATATGGCGCTAAAGAAAGTACCGGTAAATTACTAATTTGCCATCCATCAGCTCCGTGAACAGGATCAAAAGTTGGTTCCATTTTAAAACGGCGTTCTTTATTATGTCCCCACCAACCTGCGAAACGAGGTAAATCCGGGTTATTGTGATGTTTTTCGTGTACGAAACAACCAGATGCATTTCCTGGTCCTGAGTTCATGTATTTATAACTGCACCAGGCAGCAAAATCTACCTTCCAGTCATGAAGTTCCAGTTTGATGTTTCCTGCAGCGTGTGCCAAATCCCAACCTACTTTTGCTCCGGCTTTTTGTCCTGCTTCTGTAATGGTTTTAATATCGAAAACTTGTCCAGTATAATAATTTACTCCGCCAATTAAAACCAACGCCAGTTCATCACCTACTTCTTCAATTTTAGCCAGAACATCTTCCAGACGAATATTGTGTTCGCCTTCACGACGTTTTATTTCTACGATAGCATCTTCTGTTTTATATCCATGAAAATGTACCTGACTCTGAAACATATATTGATCTGACGGAAATGCTTTTTCTTCGCAGATAATTTTATAGCGTTTGCCTTTTGGCTGATAAAACGAAACCATCAGTAAATGAAGATTCACCGTTAGCGTATTCATTACCGTAACTTCTGAAGGCAAGGCTCCAACAATTTTACTTAACGGTTCTGCAAATCTTTCCTGATAATCCCACCAAGGTTTATCTGCATAAAAATGACCTTCTACGGCAAGATCCGCCCAGTCGTTCATAACTTCATCGATATATGCTTTGGTGCGTTTAGGCTGTAAACCCAGGGAATTTCCGGTAAAATAAATTACTCTTTTGTCATTTACCTTAGGAAAAATAAATTGATCCTGATATTGATTTAATGTGTCTTGCGAATCAAGCTCTCGTGCGAATTCGCGTGTATTTTGAAAAGTCATTGTGTTTTTGTTTTGTCTGCTAAAATAACAAATTTTGTTTGTTTTGTTTCATGTTTTAAGTTTTGCGTTGATATCCTTTGAAGATTTAACTGCAAAGTTCGCAAGGATTTTTATCTAGGCTAACGTTTATAAACGCTAAGTTCGCAAAGCTTTGCGTGCTTTTGCATTTGGCAAACACAAACTGCGCAAAAAATATTTGCGAACTTTGCGTTTAAATTTCGCAAATAATGACAAACTTGAAACCATTTTAAATAAAAAAACCCATCATCACTGACAGGTTTTATATTTTATCTGAATATCTAATTAGATAATCAACATTGCATCTCCGTAAGAATAGAATTTGTATTCTTCTTTGATTGCTTCGTCGTATGCACGTTTCATTAAATCATGTCCACAGAAAGCAGAAATCATCATTAATAATGTTGATTTTGGTGTGTGGAAGTTTGTAATCATACAGTTTGCAATACTAAAATCGTGAGGAGGAAAAATAAATTTATTTGTCCATCCTTCGTAAGGATTTAAAGTATTTTGTGATGAAACTGAACTTTCGATAGCACGCATTGAAGTTGTTCCTACAGCACAAATACGTTTTTTCTTCGCTTTTGCCTCGTTTACAATATCACAAGCTTCTTGTTTGATAATCAATTCTTCAGAATCCATTTTGTGTTTAGACAAATCTTCTACCTCAACCGGGTTAAAAGTTCCTAAACCAACGTGAAGTGTAACTTCAGCAAAATTGATTCCTTTGATTTCTAATTTTTTCAAAAGATGTTTCGAGAAGTGTAAACCTGCAGTTGGTGCAGCTACAGCTCCTTCTTCTTTTGCATAAATAGTTTGGTATCTTTCAGCATCTTCAGCTGTTACTTCTCTACTAATGTATTTAGGGATTGGAGTTTCTCCAAGTTCTGTCAATTTGTTTCTGAATTCTTCGTAAGAACCGTCATATAAAAAACGTAAAGTTCTACCACGAGAAGTTGTATTGTCGATTACCTCAGCAACTAACGAATCGTCATCACCAAAATAAAGTTTGTTTCCAATACGGATTTTACGAGCCGGATCAACCAAAACGTCCCAAAGACGTTGCTCTGAATTTAATTCTCTTAATAAGAAAACTTCAATTCTTGCTCCTGTTTTTTCTTTGTTTCCGTACAAACGTGCAGGGAAAACTTTTGTATTGTTAAGAATCAAAACGTCTCCATCATCAAAATAATTGATAACATCTTTAAACATTTTGTGCTCTATAGTTTGTTTTTGACGATCGATTACCATTAAACGAGATTCGTCTCTGTTTTCTGCCGGGAATTCTGCTAAAAGTTCTTTCGGTAAATTAAATTGAAAATGTGATAATTTCATTTGAGAAAGTTATGAGTTATAGATTTTCGATCAGGATTATTTGAAGACCTGATTTTTAATCGTGTGCAAATATACGATTGTGAGATAGGCGTTGTCAAGTGTTTTGATGTTTATTTTCAAAAGTCGTTGATTTACTGATGCTTTGACTTGATAAAAAAACGCTTTTTTAACCATATAAGTGATATAAGTTCATTGAATTTAGATACTGAAAAAAAATGTTAGTGTTTTTATTTGGCTAAAGCCAAAAATCTAAACCTAAAAAACCCCTAGTTAAAACTAGGGGCTATGTGTTTTTTGGCCACGAATTCACGAATTATTAAATTGAATTCGTGAATTCGTGGCGAATAATTTTTTTTTTACAATTCTGAGATTTGAAAATTTAATGTTTTTAAGTCATTCCAAAAATCAGGATATGATTTAGAAACTACTTCAGCATCTTCTATAATAATAGGCACTTTTAAAGCTAAAGGTGCAAATGCCATTGCCATACGGTGATCGTTATATGTTCCAATTTTCACATTGTGGTTGATATTTTCCGAAGCTGTTAAAGTCAAACTGTCATTGGTAACAGAAATATCAGCTCCTAATTTTGTAAGCTCGATTCTAAGTGCTTCTAGTCTGTCTGTTTCTTTAATTTTTAAAGTATGAAGGCCTGTCAAATGACAACCAATTCCTAAACCTAAACAGGTTACAACAATAGTCTGCGCAATGTCCGGCGTATTGTTTAATTCGAAATTTACAGTTTCATATTTAAAATTCTCTTGTTTTACCAAGGTCATTTTGTTGTTTTGAAACGTAGTTTTCACTCCTAATTTCTCATAAAGTGAAACCAATTCAGAATCTCCTTGTAAACTATTTTCTTTATAACTGCTCAATGTGATTGAAGCATTATCAGCCAAAGCTACTAAACTAAAAAAGTAAGATGCGGAACTCCAATCTGATTCTACAACCATTTCTTTTGAAGCCACTTCAGCTTTTGGGTACACTTTGATTATGTTTCCTTCAAAACTAGTCTGAATATCTAAATCGTTAAGCAAAGCCAAAGTCATTTTGATATACGGAATTGAGGTAATTTCTCCTTCTAAAGTTAATTCTAAACCATTTTCTAATTTTGAAGCTACAAGTAAAAGTGCCGAAATATACTGGCTGCTAACATTTGCTGCCAAAGTAACTTTTGATGCCGTAACTTTTTTTCCTTTTATTCTAATTGGCGGATAACCTTCTTCTTTTTCATAAGAAATCTCCACTCCCAATTGTCCCAAAGCTTCTACTAAAATTTTAATCGGACGTTCCTGCATTCTGCTCGAACCTGTCATAACCACTTCGCGACCTTCGTTTACAGCAAAATAAGCGGTTAAAAAACGCATTGCAGTTCCCGCATGGTGAATGTCTACAATTTCTTCGTTGCCTATTAATGCCTTTTGCATTACCTCGCTGTCATCAGAGTTTGATGTGTTAGCCAATGTAACATTTGGAAACAATGCTTTTAACAGCAATAAACGATTCGTCTCGCTTTTTGATCCTGTTACTGCAATTTGTCCTTGTAAATTATGTTGAGTTGTTTGAAGTAGTAAATTCATTTTTTTAATTGTAAGTTGTAAATTATGAATTATGAATGGTTAGAAACATAATTCAGTCCCGCAATTTACCACTCCACACTCATAATTCAAAATTCAAAACTCATAATTCAAAGCTTATGAGTGATATTTCACAATTATTTTAATTTATCGTTGTTTTTATGACGGTCTTTATCACGAACTGATTTTAAGTCCATTTTTTTATCAAAAGCGGCTTGTAAATCTATTCCGGTTTGGTTGGCAAGACATAAAACCACAAAAACAACATCGGCTAATTCTTCGCCTAAATCTTTGTTTTTATCACTTTCTTTCTCAGATTGTTCTCCGTATCTGCGCGCAATGATTCGGGCAACTTCCCCAACTTCTTCGGTAAGTTGCGCCATATTGGTAAGCTCATTAAAATAGCGAACACCGTGTTCTTTTATCCAGGTATCGACATCAAGTTGTGCATTTTTCAAATCCATAGTTATATTTTTTTAAGAACAATTTTTTCATTTTGACTGGCAATCATCTTCTGGAAAAGATCTTTTAATCCATTATACTGATCTGCTGCAAAAATACTATTGTTAATTTCTTTTGAACTAATTATTCGAATTTTGTTTCCTTCGCCTGATGTATTTAACATATAAACAATCTCTTTATTTTCTGACGCAATCTTAATAGGATTTGGCAAAGATTCTATTTCATATCCTTCAGGAATTTCGATATTTAAATTGAATTTTTCCTGAGTTGGGTAACCAAAATAAACTGGCATTTGTCTAACTTCCTGCGTAAACGGATTTTTAGATCTGGTAAAAAACAACAACGGATTAATAAACATTTTACCTCCAATAATTTCTACCCTATTGTCTGCATTTAAAGAAAATGTTTCAAGAACAGGTTCCTGAACATTCGTTTTTTTATTATCGATGGTGTAATTTGAAATTTTCGAATCTCCAAATTGTTCTTCTAATTTTTCAAGATAATTTTCCTGATTCTTATTGGCGTTTTCAACTCTGAAAAGATAAGCATCATAATCTGTTCTTTGAATTCTGACCTTACCTTCTATTTTTCCAAGATTATCTATTTTGACCATCAAACTTGAATATTCTTTTGACATTGTGCTGGGCACTAAATCAATTTCCTGTGAAGTTCCATCATCTTTTATTAATCTTCCTTTCCAATTCAAAACATTTAAAGGCAAAATTCCGGGATACGTAAATTTATGTGTTGCGTCTAGTAAAATTTGTTTGTCTTCAATTTGAGCAGCAGCTACTACATAATTAAAACCTGTTCTTGTGGGATAAACAGGAATTCCATTTTGTATGGTACTCACCAACACCGGGTTCACTTCTATTCCCGCCAATTTTAGCATACTAATTAATATAAAATTAATCTCTGCCACGTTGCCGGTTTGATCTGTATAAGCTTTTTTTACCCCTTTCTGAGTATAATAATCATTCTCTTCATTCCAGTTCATTTTGTTCTGAACGAATTTAAAAATGATGTTCAATCGCTCTTTTTGTGATTCAAAATTGGTCAATAATTTTTTAACATCTTCGAGTAAAAAATCCCTCTCATTAAGTTCTTTTCCAAAACTTTTATCTTTAAAAATAGTATTCGCCACGCCTTCCCAAGTTATCGTATAGTCTTTTACAGGCTGATCCGGATAACGTACCCTTTCTAACTCATGCTGAATGGATCCTTTATAATTATCAATATTATCTATATAAAGTTCCTGCAATAATGCCGGAATATCATTTCCTTTATAAAAAGCGCTTATTTGTTTATAGGATATGCTTTTTGTCTTGTTATAATCATCTTCAAAACTTTGACTGCCGCTGGTCAATTTTGAATCTGTTTCGACTTTATGGCCTCCTACCAAAATAGGTTTATAAATGTAATACTCCGGAATATCTGTTTTATACTCAAAGTAATTTACCGGAATGTCATATTGAAAATCAAAATCGGGTAGTTTTACAATGTTATCCGATTTTAAAATGTACTTATATTCTATAATCGATCCTACTTTTACATTAGGAAGCGTTATTATTTTTTCGTCCCAAAATTTATTTACTTTTTTCGTAAAAGCGCCCTGATTGCTCAGTTTTGTCTTAACAATTGATTCGTTTTCTAAATTATATGTTACTGCATTTGAAAACTCTAATCGGTCTTCGCTCAAATTTTCATAACCTATATAAAAACGCACCTTTTGATCTGCCCATTTTAGTCCTTCTTTTTTATAAATTTTAATTTTAAATTCATAAACATGATTGGCCGAAAACCCTTTGTCTTTAGTAAACGTAAAAAATGTTTTTCCTTTTTTAAACAAAATTGCAGCAGGTGCAGCTGTATCTTTTGGGTTTGCTTTCTCTTTTAATTCAGCAACAGTTACTTTTCCCAAATCATAAGTTTGAGCACTGCTTTTTGAAATTCCCAGAAGTAAAAAAACAACTAATACTAAGCTTTGAAACTTCATCTTAAATTCTTTTTAAAACAATTTTCTCTGTTTCTTTTGCAATCATTCCTTTATAATATTCTTTTAGCATTTCATACTTTTCAGTAGATACAATTGCCTCATTAATTTGATGTTGGATATTTATTTGTAAAGCGTTACCTGCGGGAGCAATATTAAATTTAAAACTTCCTAAATTATCCTCCATATTCATAACCACCGGAGCAGGCAATACCTCGGCTGTAAAACCTTCGGGGATTTGAAGCGTTATGTTATATTTATCTGTAAAAGGGAATCCAAAATCAACCGGATATTCTCTGAGATCCTGTTTGAAAGGATTTTTTTCATTTGTTAAAAACAGCATTGGACTAATATATATTTTCCCGCCTATCACTTCGCATAAGTTATTACCGGTAAATGAATAACTTTCTATAATAGGCAGTAACAAATCTTTTTCGTTTGTTCTTGAATAATCACTTATTTCGATTTTGTTATTTCTATTCTCCAGTTTTTCTAAATATTCATCTTCTTTAACCCCGTTAATATTATCTCTTGTAATCATGGCATTATAATCTGTACATTGTCTTCTTGTTTTACCTGTTATTTTACCTTCGGCATCAATACTATAATTCATGTAAACAACATCATTTGATGATTTTTTAGGCATTAAATCTACTTCTTCAGATGTTCCGTCTTTTCTAATCAATCGGCCAGACCAGTTTAAGGCTCTAAAAGGCAAAACGTTAGGAGTTGAAAATTTATCAGAAGCATCTAACAAAACATTTCCGTTTGGAGTTTCAACTGCAGCAATAACATAATTAAAAGCGGTTCTATTAGGGAAAATAGAAATTCCATTAGCGCGTGTACTCACCAAAACCGGATTTGCTGTTAAACCTGCATAACGCAACATCGCGGTTAGCATTAAATTAATATCCGCAATATTTCCTGTTTTTTCTTTATACGCTTTTTTAACGCCATTATCACAGCTGTATCCGTTGTAATCATTCCATTTTACGTTCGATTTTACATGATTTAAAATAACCAATATCTTTTCATCTGCTGTATTTTTTCCTTCTAATATTTTTTTCAAATCGTCTTCGAAATAGCCTGTTTTATTTAATTCAGGACCAAAATCATCATATTCGTAAATTGTTTTCACAACTGAATTCCAATCTGTCGAATACATTTTTATTTGTGAATTAGGATATTTTGTCATCGATAATTCATGCTGAATACTTGAAGTATAGTTATCAATATTATTGACATAAGCCTCATCTTTCATTGCAGGAAAATTTACTGCCACATAAGTCGTTTGCGTTTCAGAGTAATCTAATTTATCCGTAGAAAATGTTGTTTGAGTAGTTCCCCATCCGCCTCCGGATCTTTCTTTATTCGTAAAAACTATTGACTTTGGATTTTTTACCGTAGTAATCTTAGGAAAAACATATCCTTTTTGTCTTGAATTAAAGACATAATATTCCGGAACGAAAGTTGAAAACTCAGAATAATTTACCGGAATACTCGTCTGAAAATCCCAATCTCTAATTATTCTATCGCTAGGACTTCTCACGATGTAACTAAACTCAATAACAGAACCTTCTTTTACATTAGGCATTGTGATCTTTTTTTGTCCTCTAAATTTATTTACGACTTCATCAAAGGCTCCATCGCTTTTTAGCTTCGTTTTTTCAATTTTACCATTTACCAAATTATAAGTAACGGCATCAGAAAAACTTACTTTTTCTTTAAACCCGGCCTGATTATAATACCAAACATTTTGATTGGCCCAATCGTATCCTTCTTTTTTATAAATCTTAATTCTGGTTTCTACTTCTGTTATGGTAATAAACCCCTCATTCTGATCATATTCTATTCTCGTTTTTCCTTTTTTATACAAAATTGCAGCTGCTGCCGATGAATCTTTAGGATGTACTTTTTGCTCTAATTCAGCAATAGATACTTTTCCTAATTTAAATTCCTGCGCTGTTACATTCGTAATAAGCAACAATAGAATTGACAGACTAAAAAGTTTGGTAATTTTCATTTTTGGTTAGTTCTTGGTTAATATAATTTTGGCATTATCGTTTCTTGCAACTTGCTCCATAAAAAGACGGTACTCGTCATATTCTTTACTTGAATATTGCCCTTTATTTATGAATATAGAGCGTTTGTAAGTCAGTTTATTATTTTCTTTTTTGATGATTTCGGTTTTGTATTCTCCAAATTTTCCTTTTAATTCAAAGTTTTGAGGCAAAAATTCTATTGTATAACCTGTTGGTAAATTAATTTCGATTTCATCTGAATCTAAATAACCACGCTGAATCTGAAGCGGGGTTTTTCTATTACGGATTCTCTTAACATTAGCAGAAGTTTGATTGAATGCATTTACGGTAAAAATCATTTTGTTCGCAGAAATTGCGGCATAGTTTAAAGCACTTGTTTGCACATCCTCAGTAAATTGAATATTTTCCTTATTATTAGTAAAAGATATTTTACCCAATTTTAAATTATTGATATTATTCCAATAATCTTTATAATGAGCTTCTTTTTCTGTTGGCTGTAAAGTTTCTAATCTAGCCTTTGTGTTGTATTGAGAACCTTCTGAAACAATTGATAATGAACCCGAAAAATTACCATTTTCGTCTATGCTATATAGTCCTTTATCTTTTTGAGTATTTCCTAAATCCTCATACACTTTTGTTCTCACAATTTCTCC